>Ga0335075_10001180_pt1 | contig 43512 bp, 36 predicted proteins | sample Lox_Sample_24_FD_206723 | JGI IMG/M metagenome (GOLD analysis project Ga0335075, IMG submission 206723) | Soil microbial communities from Loxahatchee National Wildlife Refuge, Florida, United States - Lox_Sample_2.4 | ecosystem: Environmental > Terrestrial > Soil > Wetlands | place: USA...
GGGCAGGTTCGCCTGCACGCACAGCCTTTCGACGATCCCGTGCAGCTCGGGCTCCTGCTCGGGCGTGACCTCGCGCACCCCCATCGTGGCCATCGCGATCTTGTCCGCCCCGAACAGCTGGAGCAGCAATATCGCCCCCGCCACGATCACGATCGTCCCGGCCGCCGCTCCCACCGCGAACAGCACGCCGATGAACACGACGTACACCAGTCCCAGCAGGAACATCGTGAACGCCATCCGGGCCTGTAGGCCCCCATCCCTGCCGAACTGTGCGCTTCGTCTGGCCATCCTCGCCATTCTCGCAGAAGGGGACTAGAGTCCGGCCCATGAAGCCCGAAGTCGAACTTCTCGGCATCTCGATCAAGCTGTTCGGGGTCGTCTTCGCGCTCGGCTTCCTGGCCTGTGGCCTGGTGGTCGCCAAGCGGCTGCGCGAGCTGGGCAAACCCGTGGACTGGGCGTATGAGATCGTGTTCGCGGCCCTGCTCGGTGGGGTCATCGGCGCGCGCGCGTACTTCGTCATCCAGAACTACTCCACCGTCAAGCACAACCTCCTGGGCTCGATCTTCTCCGGCTCGGGTCTCGTCTGGTACGGCGGCGCGCTCGGCGGCGCGATCGCCGTGCTCACCTGGATGCGCTGGCGCGACGCCTTCCAGTTGCGCATCTTCGACATGTGCGTCACCGCCCTGGCTCTCGGCTACGGCATCGGGCGCATCGGCTGCCAGGTCTCGGGCGACGGCGACTACGGCATCCGCTCCTCGCTGCCCTGGGCGATGGGCTACCCGCACGGCACCGTCCCCACCCCGCCCGGTGTGCGCGTGCAGCCGACCCCGATCTACGAGACCGTCTCGATGTGCCTGCTCGCCTACGTCCTCTGGCACTTCCGCGACCGCTTCCGCCCGGGCGCGATCTGCGCGCTGTACATGGTCTTCTCGGGCCTCGAGCGCTTTCTGGTCGAGTTCATCCGGCGCAACCACGAGGTCTGGATCGGCCTGACCGCGCCGCAGATCGAGAGCTTCGTCTTGATGGTCGCCGGGGCGATCTGGCTGGCTTGGATGTTCCGGCACGGAGGGCTGGACGCAGACTCTGGGGCCGGAGCGGGCGCCGGGGCCGGGTCGGGGCGGATGGACCGGGCGCCTCAGCCGGTGCGTGCTTGAGGCCCGTCTGCGGGCGTCCAACACCTCGGGTCCTGGACGTCGTACATCCAGACCGGTGGGCACGTCCTTGCCGTGTCCTTGCCGGGACGTGCTGACCCCAACCGGTCGGCGCGTGACGCACGCGCGATAATCCCCGGCATGGCCATCTCGCAATCCTCCTCGCCGGCGAGCGCTGTGCATGAGCTCGCTCCCGCGCTGCCCTGCGACAGCGCCCTGGACGAGCGGGGTCGCCTTGCGATCGGCGGCTGCGACACGATCGAGCTCGCGCGCGCGTTCGGCACGCCTGCGTACGTGGTCGCCGAGGAGGACCTGCTTTCGCGCGCGCGGGCGTTCGTAGCGGCTGGACGGGCGGTGGGCTATGCGGATTTCCACGTCGTGTTCGCCGCCAAGGCATTCCCCTGCACCGCCGTCCTTGAGCTGTTCGCCCGCGAGGGTCTGTGGTGCGATGTGGCCTCAGGCGGGGAATTGCATCTCGCCCTGGCCGCCGGCTTTGCCCCCGAGCGGATCGTGCTGCACGGCAACGCCAAGTCCGAATCGGAGCTGCGCATGGCTCTGGATGCCGGCGTGGGACTGATCGTGATCGACAACTTCGACGAGATCTCACGGCTGGAGCGGCTGACGGGTGAGGGGAGGCGCGGCGAGGGGACGCGCGGCGAAGGCATCGGCGGCGAGGACATCGGCGGCGAGGGGGCGCGCGGCGGTCATGTCCAGAACGTCCTCGTCCGCGTGACGCCCGACGTGCGTGGCGACACCCACGACCACATCTCCACCGGCCAGGCCGACTCGAAGTTCGGGTTTGGGATGGTCGATGTCGCCGAGGCGGTCGCCCGCATCGCGCGCGTACCCGCCCTGCGACTGGTGGGCGTGCACGGGCACATCGGCTCGCAGCTGCTCGAGCTCGAGCCCTTCCGCCGGGAGGTCTGCGAGCTGGCGGCACTCCGCGCTGAGCTCGGGAGCCGGCTCGGCGACGATCTCGGCCCCAACCCCGTCTGGGATCTCGGCGGCGGCCTGGGGGTGCGCTACACCGCCGACCAGCCCGAGCCTCCGTCGGTCGAGCAGTACGTGGGCGCGCTGGTGGAGGCCGCAAGCGAACACGGCATGGGTCCCGGCTCCGGCGCACGCCTGCTGATCGAGCCCGGCCGCTCGTTGACGGCTACGGCCGGGGTGACGCTGTACACGGTCGAGTCGGTCAAGCACAACGTCCATCACTGGGTCGCCGTGGACGGCGGCATGTCCGACAACCTGCGCCCGATGCTCTACGGCGCGCGCTACGAAGCTCATGTCGCCGACCGGCTCGGGGGGACGCTCGAGTGCGTGCTGGCGGGCAAGCACTGCGAGTCAGGCGATGTGATCGTCCGCGAGGCGCTGCTCGATGACCCCCGCGCGGGCGATGTGATCGTCACGCCCGCGACCGGCGCCTACGGTTACGCGATGTCCTCCAACTACAACGGTATTACCCGCCCGCCGGTGATCTTCTGCCGCGATGGACACGCGCGCGTAGTGGTGCGGCGCGAGACGTTCGAGGATTTGACCGCGCGGGACGTTGCGGGGCCGGCCGATGGCTGAGCTCTGGCTGCGCGTGCAGCGGCGCGAGGGTGAGGCATGGCGCGAGAGTGAGGCGTGGCGCAGATGACGGCCACTCCACTGCGGATCGGCCTGCTCGGCCACGGCACCGTCGGTGGCGCGTTCGCGGCGCTGCTTGACGAGCGCGCCGATGAGATCGAGCGCTTCAACGGCCGCCGGCCGGTGATCACGGGCGTGCTGACCCGTTCGCGGGGCAGCTTCGAGCAGGTGCTGGCCGACTCCGATCTGATCGTCGAGCTGATCGGCGGGGTGAGCCCCGCGCGCGAGTACGTGCTGCAGGCGATGCGCTCAGGACGCGATGTCGTCAGCGCCAACAAGCAGCTGATCTCCCAGCACGGCGAGGAGCTGTTCGCCCTCGCGCGCGAGCAGGATGTGCGCCTGCGCTTCGAGGCCGCGGTCGCCGGCGCGGTGCCGATCGTCCGCCTGCTCGAGGAGTCCCTGGCCGCCACCCCCATCGAGCGGGTCCACGGAATCGTCAACGGCACGACCAACTACATCCTCTCCGAGATGGCCCGCGGCAGCGACTACTCTGAGGCTCTCTCCGAAGCCCAGCGCCGCGGCTACGCCGAGGCCGACCCCTCCGACGACGTCTCCGGTCGCGACGCCGCCGCCAAGATGGCGATCCTCGCGCGGCTGGCCTTCGGCGCCCCCGTCCATCTCGATGACGTCCCCTATGAAGGCATCGAGCACCTGCGCTTACAGGACATGGAATACGCCCGCGAGCTGGGGCTGGGGTTGAAGCTGATCGGCGCCGCCGAACGCCGCGATGGCGGCCTCTCGGTGCGAGTGCACCCGGCCTTCCTCTACGCCGGTCATCCCCTGTCCTCGGTCTCCGGTCCCTTCAACGCCGTAACCGTCGAATCGGACACCATCACCGAGATCACCATGTCGGGGCCCGGCGCCGGCGGACTGCAGACCGCGAGCGCGGTGCTGGGCGACGTCGTCAGCGTGATGACCGGCGGTGCCCGTCCCCCCGCCGAGCCGCTCGACTTCCACCTGCTCGAGGATGTCGCCTCCGCCTTCTACCTGCACCTCGACGTCCTCGACCGTCCCGGAGTGCTGGCCGATGTCACCCGCGTGCTCGGCGAACACGAGGTCTCCATCCGCTCCTTCGTCCAGCGGGGCACCGGCGATGGCGCGCGGCTCGTGATGGTCACGCACGCCGTCCCGGAGTCGCGTCTGCGCGCGGCGATCGCCGGACTGCGGGAGTTCGAGTTCGTGCGCTCCGCTCCCCGTACGATCCGGGTCATCGAAGAGGAGTTCGGATGAGCCCGACACCGTCGCTCAGCGAGGTTCCGCGCGTGCCGCTGCCCCGGGTGGAGGGGCCGTCCGGAGTCGGCGCCGACGGCGCGCATGTGCCGCTGATCGAGCGCTACCTCGATCGCCTGCCGTTTACGGTCGGCGATCCGCTGGTCAGCCTGCAGGAGGGCTCCACGCCGCTGCTGCGCGCGCCTGTCATCTCCGAGATGGTCGGGGCGAGCGTACGACTGAAGCTCGAGGGCGCCAACCCGACCGGCTCGTTCAAGGACCGGGGCATGACCTGCGCCGTCTCGGCCGCCGTGCGCGACGGGGCGCGGGCGGTGATCTGCGCCTCGACCGGCAACACCGCCGCGAGCGCCGCCGCGTACGCCGCGCGCGCGGGCATCACCTGCGCGGTGATCGTGCCGGAGGGCAAGATCGCCCAGGGCAAGCTCGCCCAGACGCTCGTGCACGGCGCCCGCGTGATCTCGCTGGCCGGCAATTTCGACCAGGCGCTCACGCTTGTGCGCGAGCTGACGGCCACCCACCCGATCGTGCTGGTCAACTCGGTCAACCCGTTTCGCGTGCAGGGCCAAAAGACCGCCGCCTTTGAGATTCACGAGGCGCTCGAGGGCGGGCTGCAAGCGCTGTGCATCCCCGTCGGCAACGCCGGCAACATAACGTCCTACTGGCGCGGCTTTCAGGAGCTGGGCGCAGCGCCGCGGATGCTCGGCTTCCAGGCCGCCGGCGCCGCGCCGCTGGTGGAAGGTCATCCGATCGAGCACCCCGAAACGGTGGCGTCGGCGATTAGGATCGGCAACCCCGTGCGCTGGGAGGACGCGATGGCCGCCGCCCGGGACTCGCGCGGGGCGATCCGCTCGGTTACCGACGATGAGATCCTCGCGGCGTTTCGCCTCTTGGCCTCGCGCGAAGGCATGTTCTGCGAGCCCGCCTCGGCCGCGTCGGTGGCGGGGTTGTTGAAGTACGGCGCCGAGGGCGCCGAGCAGGTCGTCTGTGTTTTGACCGGCCGCGGGCTGAAGGACCCGGAGACCGCGATCGCGCACAACGACGGTCGCATCATCAACTGCCCGGTGCAGCTGAGCGCGATCGAGGAGGCCGTGCTCGGTGACCCGTAGGCGGGGCGTCGGGAGCGGCCGGCTCCGGGGGGAGGCGTCGCCGGATGGACCGTAGGCGTCTCGTGCGCGTGCCGGCCTCCTCGGCGAACCTCGGTCCCGGGTTCGACTGCATGGCCGCGGCGGTGGGACTGCACCTGGAGCTCGAGGTGCGCGAGACCGGGCGCTTTGCGGTGCAGACCGATCTGGCGGTGCCGACCGGACGGGACAACCTGTGCGTGCGCGCGTTCGCACGGCTCGCGCCCGCGCCGCAGGACGTCGATCGCTTCGCGTTTCGGATCGCCTCGGAGATTCCTTTGTCCGGCGGGCTCGGCTCGAGCGCGGCGGCGACCGTCGCCGGGCTGATGGCGGCCGACCACCTGTTCGAGCTGGACGCCGACCTCTTGACGCTGGCGAGCGAGCTGGAGGGTCATCCCGACAACGCGGCGGCGGCGCTGCACGGCGGGTTTGTGATCTGCGCCGACGGGCATGCCACGAGGTTCGAGGCCCCCACCGGCCTGGAGGCGATTGCGGTCGTACCCGCACAGGCCGTCCAGACCAGTGCGGCTCGTGCCGCGCTGTCTGAACAGGTATCGCTTCAGGATGCCGTCTTCAACGTGGCTCACGCCTCGCTGCTCACGCTCGGGCTCGCACACGGCGACTGGGACCTGATCGCCCGCGGCCTGCACGACCGACTGCACCAGGAGCGTCGCTCCGGGCTGTACCCGCGCTCCTACGATTTGGCCATGCGCGCCCGCGAGCTGGGGGCGCTGGGAGCCACTATCTCAGGCGCCGGCCCGACCGTGCTCGTGTGGTGCTTCTACGAGCACACCGGGGCGGTGGTGGAGGCGCTGCGTGGCGAGATCGCCGGGTGGGCCGAGCTCGTGCGGGCGCCGTTTGAGACGCAGGGGGCGTTCGTGGAGGGGCTGTAGCAGTCTGCTGCGGGTTATCCCAGCTCGGCCACCCGCGTCCGAGCCCGCTCGAACCCGCCCAGGCGGGCCAGCGCGTCCTGCGCCAGCGCCACATAGTCCGCGCCGAGGTCGGGGCGATGGTCGAGGATCGACACGGCCCGCTCGGCCGACTCGGCGTAGGCGATCGACGCGCGCACGGGCGTGTCGAACACCTGCTCGCCGTAGCGCTCGCGCAACGAGGCCAGCGCCTCGCGCGAGTGCACCGTGCGCATGTCCGCCAGGTTGAGCAGCACGCCCAGCAACCGCAGATCGGGGTTGAGCGAGTCACGGGCGAGCTCGATCACCTCCATCGCCTGCTCGACGCCCTGCAGCGCAAAATACTGCGCCTCGGCCGTCACCAGCGCGCGGTCGGCGGCGACCAGGGCGTTGACCGTGAGCAACCCCAGCGACGGCGGGCAGTCGATCAACACCAGCTCATACGCGTCCGCCGGCAACGCTTCGAGCGCCCGGCGCAGCGTCATCTCGCGCCCGAGCTTGCCTCCGAGCATCAGCTCGGTCTCGGCCAGGCTCAGGTTCGCGGGGATCACGTCCTCGTGTATCGCCTCCGCGGCGGTTGCCCGCCCGGCGAGGACGTCGGCTATCGTCGGCGCGACCTCAGGGGGCAAGTCGAAGTAGTCCGACAGATTGCCCTGCGGGTCGAGGTCGATCGCCAACGTGCGCACGCCCGCACGGCGCAGCGCATCTGCCAACGTACGCACCGCCGTCGTCTTGCCGGTGCCGCCCTTCTGAGACAGCACCGCGATCTTCGTGGCTGTGGTCGTCGGCCGCGAGGTCGTGCTCATCCAGGCGCGATACTACGCGCTACGCGCCGGCGACCTCATTGACAGCCCCCGCCTGCGCGGCGGGCGGCTCAACCACGCCTGCCTGCTGGGGGGCGAGGCTCAAGTAGCGCAGCCGATAGCGCCCGACGACGATCTCGTCGCCGTCGTGCAGCACCTTCCATTCCACGCGCGCGCCGTTCACGAACACTCCGTTGAGGCTGCGATCGTCCAGCAGCCGCACCCCGTCGGCCTGGCGCACGATCAGCGCGTGCCGGCGCGACACGGTCGGATCGTCGAACCGCACGTCCGCCGCGAGGCTGCGCCCGATGCGCGTCCACTCGCGCGTGAGCGGCACCGTACGCAGCTCCCCGCTGTCCTCATACGCCAAATACTCGCCCGGCTCGTCCTGGCGTTCGATCAGGCGCTCGCGTGCTCGTGCAAGCCACGCGTCGCTGTCAATCGGCTCCTCCCGGGACAGCACTCCCTCGCCAGCCACCGCGCCATGTCTGATCGTGTCGTCTTCGGGCAGCTGTCGGTCGCCTGAACCAGTGGCGCCGATCGTCGGCACAGCCGCTGCGCCCACACGACCGCGGGCCCGTCCCGACGCGCTGAACAGGGACGCGCGCACGAACTCGCGCCCGCCGCAGCGCGGGCAGTCGCTCAGGTAGTCGCTGCCCGCGAGCGTGAGCATGTATCCGCAGTCGCTGCACCGGAACGAGCCGGTGCCGGCCATAGTGCCCGAAGTAAGCGATTCCATCCCGTGTTGCCCCTTTCTGCTGGATTCCCCAGGATGTTCGTACGTCACGGATACGGGGAGCTAGTGACGATCCCTACGAGAACAGTATCAGTGTAACCGGCCGTTGAGAGTTCCGATATCGGAAATTTAGCAGCCGAGCCTTGGTGGCCGCCGCTGTTGAAGGTTTACCCCCGTCTCGGCCTCGGCAAACAGCAGGAGGTAGACGTGCGAGGGCGAACCTTTTAGGCCATGGCACAGCCGGTCGAGGGCGACATCCAACAGTTCGAACAGGTGTTGTTTCGCCGTGGGGTTGGCGCGCTGGAGGCCGACCGCGACCGGTGCGCTGACTGCGGGCGCACGCCACTGGTGGGCGAGCACGTCCACCTGTACGCGCACGTATCGGGCATCGTGTGCGAGCTGTGCAGCGCGCTGCGCCCCGAGCCCGCCGCGGCGAGCGAGCTGGTGCGCCACTCCGAGCACGGCCACACGGTCAGGCTCACGCGCGCCGGCGCATAGGACGTCGGCGGCAGGGGCTCAGGTGGGCCGGCAGTGCTCCGGGGCCTGTGTGTCCGCGAGGGGCCTGCAGTGCCGCCGGCCGGCCAATAAACTGCGCCCGGTCATGGACCCAGTCACCGTCTCTGTCATCGTCGATCTTCCGCGCGAGCAGGTGTTCGACTACCTGCAGGACATCGCCAATCATCCCGAGTTCACCGACCACTACCTCAGCGACTGGCGCCTGACCCGTATCGACTCGGTCGGCCGCGGCGCGGGCGCGCGGTTTCGCGTGAAGGCGCCGCCGCCCGCCGGGCGATTCGCGTGGGGCGACGTGACGTTCGTGGAGGTCGACCGGCCCCATCGCATCGTCGAGGTCGGCCGCACCGGCAAGGCCAATCGTGTGCGCACGGTCGGCGTCTACGAGCTGGCCCCCGCCGCATCGGGCACCACGCGCGTGCAGTTCACGGTGCAGACCGAGCCGGCCACGCTGTCCGACCGCCTGCTCGAGAGCTTGGGCGCCCGCAGCTGGGTGCGCCGCCAGAACGCCCGTGCGATGCGCCGCCTGCGCACGATCCTCGAGCGCGGGGATGAGTCCGGCCGACGCGTGACGGTCGCCGGTGGATAGACTGCCGCGCGTGCTGAGCCGTCTGAGCAGACCGATCCTCGCCTGCGCCGCCGCCCTGCTGGCGGCCCTCGCGCTGGCAGCCTGCGGGAACTCCGAAAGTCGTGTGACGACCGGCACTTACGCGGGCGAAGCGGGCAAGGACGCCCCCTATCTGAACGTCGGTCCGCTCGTCTACCAGGTCCAGATCTCGCGTCAACTGAACCCGGCCAACTTGGAAGACGCCGTCTACCTGGAGGGGCTGACTCCGGCGCAGCGCAAACTGAACCCGGGCGAAGAGTGGTTTGCGGTGTTCGTCCAGGTCTACAACAACACATCCAAGCCACATCTGGCCGCGCCGAGCATGACGGTCAGCGACACCCAAAACAACGTCTATGCGCCGATCGTCCCCGATCAGACCAACAATTACGCCTACCGCGGCGGTGTGGTGCCGGCCAACAACAAAATCCCGGTGCCCGGCTCGATGGCCGCCAACGGCGGCACGCAGGGCGCGATGCTGCTCTACAAGATCCAGGTCGTCTCGCTGGACAACCGGCCGCTGAAGATAAACATCGTCGATCCGACCAACGCCACGCAGACGGCCTCGGCCGTGCTCGACGTCTGACCTACCGGTCAGACCCCCGCGCGCAGGCCGGCTTCGATCACTTCGCGCGCGATCGGCGCGGCCGTTTCGCCGCCGGCGCCGTCGCGGACCAGCATCACGCACACCACGATACGGGGATCAAGCGCGGGCGCAAACGCCGCAAACCAGGCGTCGGTGCTGGCCTTTTCTTCGCTTGCGCTGTGGCAGCCCGATGTGCCCGTGCCGCCTTCGCTGCTCGCGCATCCGCCGGCGCCCGCCGAGCCCAGTTCGGCCGTGCCGGTCTTGCCCGCGACCGTCACCCCCGGGATTGCGGCGGCGGTGCCCGTGCCTTCGCGTACGACCGCGATCATCAGGCGCCTGACCGTGCGTGCCACCGACGCGCTGGTCGCCGTGGCGAGCGTGTGCGGGGTGGAGCCGTACAAAAACGTGGGCGCGGGGCGGTGTCCGCCGTCTGCGATCGTGGCGGCCACCGTCGCCATCTGCAGCGGACTGGCCTGCACCTCCCCCTGGCCGATCGCTGTGGAGCCGAGATCGAGTTCGCCCTGGATCTGCGAGGCCGCGGGCAGCGTGCTCTCGGCCGCGCCGGGGATCCCTGGCGAATGGTTGAAGCCGTAGCTTTCGGCCATCGCCACCAGGCGGGGCGCGCCGAGCTTGACGCCGAGCGGGGAGAACACGGAGTTGCACGACACCGCAAACGCCAGTTCCAGCGACCCGCCGCATTCCTCGCCGTTGGCGTTGCTGAGCTTTACGCCGTCGAGCGTGGCATAGGTCGCGTATCCGAACGTGGTCGAGGGAGTCGCCAGCCCCGCTTGCAGCACGCCGCTGACCGTCACCATCTTGAACGTCGATCCCGGGGGCTGCAGATCGTTGATGCCCAGGCCCGCGACCGCGAGGATCTGGCCGGTGCTGGGCTGCATCGCGACCACGCCCCCGAGCTGGCTGCCGAGCGCGGCGACCGCGGCTCGCTGCACCGGCGGAGAGATCGTCGTGCGCACCGGGGATGCCGCTCGGGCGGTGGTGGCGGCCAACACACGACTGGCGCCCCCGCGCGCGGTGCTCGTGGCCAGCAGCTGTCCTCCGGGCCGGCCGCGCACAAGCGGATCGAGCGCCTCCTCGGCGCCGCTGACGCCGACGATCGCGCCGGCCGGTACGCCTTCGCTTTCCAGTTGCGCTGTCTGCGCTTCGGGGGTCGGCCCGACTTCGCCCAGCGCGGCGCCGGCGGCCGCTCCGAGTGGGGATGAGCGCTGCCCCGCTTCCGTCGCGGGGCCTTCCCCGAGCACGGACCCGTCGCGGGCGAGCAGCGTCGCGCGGGGAGGCAGCGCCAACTGGCTGGTGAGCACCTCGCCGCGATGCAGGCCCGGGAACTCCAGCGAGTGCGACCACACGACCCCTCCGGCGGAGTTCGTGCCGGCACTTTCCCCGCCGGCGAGGACCCGTAGCGCATAAGTCAAATCGAGTGTGCCGAACAGGCGCGTGCGCACGCGCACAGGCACCGCCACCAGCCCGCCGGGCGCCTGGCGGGCCGCGCCGGTCACTTCCTGGCTCGTAGCCGTCGCGGTGCGCAGCGCGTGTTCGCACTCATCGGCCAGCTCCTGTGCGGAGATCGCGTGTTTGGACACGGCGTCCAGGTCGCCGTACATACCCACGTAGTTCCTGTGCGTCCACGCGTCGGCAAAGCGCGTGGCCACGCCATAGGCGGAGTTCGATCCATGACCGGCCCCAACGATCGCCCCGATCACGAACGCGACCCCTGCCAGCGCCAGTACCGGGCGGGCGCGTCGCAGGCGGTCGGTCCGTTCGGGCCGGGCAGTCCGGGTGTCCACGGTCATCGAACGGTAGAACATGCTGGTGACAACGCTCGACTGGCTGATAGTCGCATTCGCGGCGCTGCTGGCGACATTCGGCGCTCGCCGGGGGTTCGTCGTCGGGCTGCTCGGCGCCGTGGGATTCCTGGCGGGCGCGTTTCTGGGCACACGACTGGGCCCGCTGCTGCTCCCGCGCGGGTCGGCCTCGCCCTACGCCCCGGCGTTCGGGCTGATCGGGGCGCTGCTGGCCGGGGCGATCCTCGCCACGGGACTCGAGGGGCTTGGTCTGCGGCTGCGGGCCAGGATGATCGTGCCCGGCATCGGCGTGCTCGACGAGCTGCTCGGCGCGGCTCTGGGCGCGGCGATCGGGTTGGGGATCGTGTGGATCGCCGCCGCGGTCGTGGCGCAGGCGCCGTATGTCGGCAGCCTGCGCACGGACATCCAGCGCTCGGCCATCTTGAGCGAGCTCAACCAGTTGCTTCCGCCCTCCGGTCCGATCCTCGACGCGCTCGCGCGCCTGGATCCGTTGCCCCAGCTGTCAGGCCCCTCCCCGGATGTGGCGGCGCCACTGCCACGGATCGGGCGCGCGCCGGGCGTGCGCGCGGCCTCGCGCAGCGTGGTGCGCGTGCTGGGCATCGCCTGCGGGCTGGCGATCGAGGGCTCGGGCTGGGTCGCTCGCCCGGATGAGGTCATCACGAACGCGCACGTGGTCGCCGGCGAGCAAAACACGACCGTCGAGCTCGGCGGTCAGCCGCCGGAGTTGTCCGTGGAAGCGATCGCGTTCGATCCCACCGACGATCTGGCGGTACTACGCGTGCCGGGTCTCGCGGGAGTGCCGTCGCTGAGCTTGGCGATCGAACCGGCCTCCGGCGAGGCCGGCGCGATCCTCGGCTATCCCGAGAACGGCCCCTACGACGTCCAGCCCGGTCGCATCGGCCGTACGCAGACGGTGCTCACCGACAACGCCTACGGCCAGGGCCCGGTCTCGCGGCTGTTGACCCCGCTGCGCGGGGTGGTGCGCCCCGGCAACTCCGGCGGGCCGCTCGTGGACGCCGGCGGCGCCGTGCTCACGACCGTGTTTGCGGGCACCGTCGGCGGTGGGCCGCCCGGCGGTTACGGCGTGGCCAACGCGACCGTGTCACGCCTGCTGGGCGAGGTCGGGCCGGGCTCGGCTCAGGTCAGCACGGGGCCGTGCGCGGCGGGGTGATCGCCGGGGCGTGGGGGCGTTTGGGTTTGGCGGGTTTTCTCGCCTGTTTCGCGGCCTTGGCAGCTGCGACGGCGCTGTCAGGAGCAGCCTTGTTCGTAGCGGCCTTGTTCGGGGCTATCGCAGTGGTCGACCTGGCCGCGGTCGCGGTCGTCGTCGCGGCCCTTGCGCTCGCGCCGACAGCGGCGGTTGCCCGCTCGTCGATCGCCGCCTGCACTGCGGCCAGCCGGCGCACGAGACCGGAGCGCACCTGCTCGAGCTCCTGCGCGCTCAGCAGCGCCGGTCCCCCGCGGCCACCGATCGCATCCTCGGGCGCGGGCGCCGCGCCCGGGTGTTCGGCTTCCATCGCCGCGATCGCGCGCTCGAGCGTCGCGATCTGAGCGCGCAGCTCCCTACGGTGGGTCAGTTCGCGTGCGGGCTGTGCCGGGTCGGAGGCGCCTGAAGCCTCCTCGGGCGCGCCTGACGCTTCCTCGGCTGACGCTTTCTCGGATACGCCCGCGCCCGACGACGGGATCGCCGCCAGAGGCTTGCGATCGGTCCCCGGCGCCACATACAGCGCGGCCGCCACCTCACGCGGGTCGGCCCCGGCGGCCAGGGCCTCGCGTGCGGCGTCGGCGGCGATCGCGCTGATCCTCGAGGATGCCGCGGCCAGGGGTCGTGCGGCCACGAACGTGCCGCTGCCCTGACGGCTGTCGATCAAGCCCTCGCGCTCCAGGCGCTGGTAGACGGCGCGGACGGTGTTCGCGTTGACGCCGACGGCGTCGGCCAGCTCACGCAGCCCGGGCAGGCGTTGGGCGGGCGCGAAACGCCCGTCGCGGATACAGCTGCGCAGCGCCCACGCGAGCTGCACCCCGATCGGGATCTCGCCGTCGCGGTCGATCGCCGCGGCGAGCCCCTCGGGTAGAGCCCTCGCGGCAAGGGTCGGGGACGCGTTCACAGGTCCACACCTGCTCGGGCGCACGTTCGGCCTGCGCGACGCGGGTTCACGATCCCACGTTAGCGCGTGCTCCACCCGACTACCTAATGTAGTAGTGAACTAGTACACTATGGGAATGAGACTATGGGGTGGATGAGTGAGCTGGATATCGGACTGGCTGGGCGACTGGCTCGCCTCGGTGGGCGAGATCGCGAGCTTCACCGGCCGCATCGTCGGCGACGTGTGGAGTCTGCGCGTGCTGCGCTTCTTCGGCGAGGCGCTTCGACAGGCGGGCATCTTGATCGTCGGCTCGGCGATCATCATGTGGCTGTATGTGCTTTTGATCGGTCTGGGTCCATGTGGGGTCGAGGGCGCCTACTTCACTGAGTCCACTGGCGCACCGGCCTACGCGGGCGTGTTTGCGGCATGGTGCAACCTGCGCGAGGCGGTGCCCTACGCGTTCGGCTACATCATGTCCGCCAAGGTCGGCACCGGTATCGTGGCCGAGCTGGGCGCGATGCGCATCTCCGAGGAGATCGACGCGCTGGAGGTGATGGGGTTCGACTCGATGACGTTCCTGTGCGCGACGCGCCTTTTGGCGGCGTGGATCGTGCTGCCGTTCATGTACCTGACGGCGATCGGCGTTGCCTACCTGGCGTCCTACATCGCGGTGGTCAAGCAGGTCGGATACGTCTCCTCGGGCGGGTATCTGCTCGTGTTCTGGCAGTTTCAAAACCCCGGGGATCTGGCGTTCAGCCTGATCAAGGGCATGTCGATGGCCACGGCGATCGTGCTCGTCGCCTGCTACTACGGCTACAACGCCAGCGGCGGCCCCGTGGGTGTGGGCGCGGCGACGGCCAAGTCAATGGTGCTCAACCTGGTGCTGGTCACGCTGATCGGGATGCTGGGCACGCAGATCTTTTGGGGCGGCAACGCGCGCGCGCCGATCGGGGGGTAGCGAGACCGATTGCGATCGATTGCTGTACATCGTCTTTTGCCGTCAGGGACTGCATCAACTGCACCCACGCGTCGACCAGCACCCGATCGTCGACCAGGCCCGGAATGTCCAGCGCGTCGCGCAGCAGCCGGGAACCGAGGAGCGATCCCAGTCCGATGGCGGCGACGCCGGTCGCCTCCTCGGCCGTCATCGGACGTTCCGAGCGCTCGCCGATCCATGTGGCGAAGCCCTCGAAGGTGGAGCGCACGAGTCGGTCCACGGCGCTCGTCAGCAGTTGAGTGTGGTTGCGGGCTTCGGAGGCGAGGAGCCGCAGCAGCTCGGACTCGCTGTCCAGCTCGGCCAGGATGTAACGGGCGGTGAGCGTCAGTTCGGCTTTGACATCGCCGACCGGGGTGAGCGCGCGGCGGATGTCGCGCAGCGCGTCCAGGCGAGCGAGGTGGCGCTCGATCCCGGCCGCCAGCACGGCTTCCTTGCTCTCGAAGTGGTGATACAGGCCGCCGGCTCCGGGTGTAAGGCCGGCGGCGGCTTCGATCTTGGCGATGCTCGTGCCGGCATAACCGTGTTCGCTGAACAGCCGCATCGCTTGCTCGACGATACGCTCGCGGGTGCTGCTCGGCGGGGTCGCTGTCTTTGTGATTGACACGCTCACCTCCTAAGTATATACTTTGTGTAAGTCAGTGCAGGTATAGCAGTAGGACAGGCCGAGGATGAGAGAAAGGAACGCGGCGGTGCTCGAAGTCGAGTCTTCCTCAAAAGGGCTTCTGCCAAGAGCAGCCAACGGGTCACGGTCCGCCGGGGGGATGGGCGATGGCTCGGAACGCGTCAGCTCGGGGCGTGTCAGGCGCACGGCGCCACTCGTCGGCCTTACCGCCCGCACCGCCGGGGAGGCGGTCGTGGCTGGGCTGCGCGGCAAGCTGGCGGGCGAGGCAGGCATCGACGCCGAGTTCTACGTACGCGCGGCTGAGCGCTACGCGGATCTGCTCGGTCGCTCCAAGGGCGCGCTGATGAAGGCCGGCCAGATGCTCTCGTTGGTGTCGGTTGGGCCGCCCGTACCATCGGAGTTCAAGTCGGCCTACCAAACGGCGCTGGCGCGTCTTCGCGAAGACGCGCCGCCGATGACGGGCGAGCTGGCGCTGCGGGTGCTCGAGCACGAGCTCGGCTGCCAGGCGCAGAGTGTGTTTGCCGAGTTCGACTGTGAGCCGCTGGCGGCCGCCTCGATCGGTCAGGTGCACGCGGCGCGCCTGCACGATGGCCGTGCGGTGGCTGTGAAGATCCAATATCCGGGAGTCGCCGACGCTGTATGCGCCGACCTGAAAAACGCCGAGTTGCTCACCACTTTCCTGGGCTTGATGGGCGCTGTGTCCTCGCGAAGGCTGCGCTTGGATCTGCGCGGCACGGCACGCGAGATGGGCGTGCGCATCACCGAGGAGCTCGACTATCGGCGCGAGGCGGCCAACCAGGCTGAGTTCGCGGCGTGCTACCGCGGACATCCGTTCATCCGGGTGCCGGAAGTCATCGCGGAGCTGTCCACCGGCCGCGTGCTGACCCAGGAGCTCGCGCGAGGCCGAACGTGGAGCGAAGCCCTCACGGCCGAGCAGGAGCTGCGCGACCAGTGGGGGGGAGCGATCTACCGCTTCGCCTATGGCTCCTATCACCGCTTCTGCCTGTTCAACGCCGACCCGCATCCCGGCAACTACGTGTTCCACGACGACGGGAGCGTCAGCTTCCTGGACTTCGGCTGTGTCAAGCGCCTGCCTCGCGAGCGGATCGCGACGATGAACGAGATCATGATCGCATGCTTTCGCAACGACGTACGCGGAACCTGGCGGGCGTGCGTGGAGGCTGGGCTGTGGCGATCCTCAGACCCTGTCACCCCCGAGGAAGTGTTCGCCTGGTGGCGGCATGGCAGCGCATTGTGGACGGAGGGGCGGTCGGTGCTCAGCCCGGCGGCGGTGGAGGCGATGGTGGAGCACAGGTATTCGCCCGACAGCTCGGCGTTCAACGCGCTCCAGTACCTCACGATGCCGCCCGAGTTCACGATGCTGGGCCGTATGGAGATGGCGGTGGCTGGGGTGATCGCGCAACTGAATGCCGGCATCCAATGGGGCGCTCTCCTCGCCGAGCTCTTCGAGGACGGCTCCCCGCTCACCGCGATGGGTAGGCGCGAGCGCGCATATTTTGCGCGTCCCGATCGCTGCGCCCAGCTCGGCGCGTCAGGAATCCAGCACGCTCAGCCATGACCGGCGAGACCTCGTGCCGCCCGGCTCGCCGGCTGCTTGTCACGGCTTTGCTCTGCTGCGCGTGTGCAGCGCTCGGGGGGGCCGCGTTCGCCCCGACCGTGTGGGCCGGGGGAGATGCGCTGGTCGTCCATGAGGCATTCACGCCGGACAGGCTGGGCGTGGCCACCAACCTGTCGATCACGGCCGGCTTCGCCTCGAGTGCCGAGGTGCCGCCCGCGCCGATCAGCCGGATCACGCTGTATGGCCCGGCCGGCCTGGGCATCGACGCACGGGGGGCGGGAACGTGTTCGGCGATCGCGCTCGAACGGCGCGGACCTGCGGGCTGTCCGGCCGACGCGCGGGTGGGCTTCGGCGGCGGCGTTGCCGTGCTCGCGCTACCCGGACAGCTCGTGCGGGAGCAGTTCACGCTCGACTTCTTCTTCGGGCCAACCGAACATGGGCGTCTGCGCCTGCTGGCGTACGCGAGCGGCGTCTCGCCGGCGGCGGCATATCTCGTGGTGGTTGCGCGGCAGGTCTCAGCGCCCGCGCCCTACGGGATCGGCTTCACCGTCCAAGTCCCGCAGGTCGCGACGATCCCGGGCGCCGAATACGTGTCGATCGAAAGCGCCTACGCCACGATCGGCGCGAGCAACGTCGCGTACTTCAAGACAGTCCACGGCCGGCGCACGCTCGTGCGAGTCCCCGGGCTGATCGTGCCGCGTAGATGTCCCGCCGGTGGGTTTCCCACGCGCGGAACGGCCGAATTCGCCGACGGCGCCACGTTCACGGTCGATCCCACGATTCCATGTCCGCTTGGCTGAGCTCGTGTGTGGGCAGTCGCCCGCCGGCCACCGCAGGGGTCGTGGCGCTCGCGCTCGCGGTGCTCGGGGGGCCGGCGTGCGCGTCGTCCGCTCGCTCTGCGGTCATGGGTGGCGAGGGCGGTACGGGTCGTTGGGCGAGTGCGCAAGTTGCCCAGGTCGTGCAAGCAGCGCAGGCCACGGAAGCTCCGGACGCCTCCGCTGCGATCGCGGCCGCGTTTCACCCCGATCGGCTGGGGGCGATGGGCGCGCTCACCATTACGATCGGTCTCACGGGGAGGGGGCAGAGCGACCAACTGCCACCGCCGCTGCGCCGCGCGGTCCTACGGCTGCCAGCTGGACTGGGGGTCGAAATCCCACTTCTGCGCAGCTGTGCGCCGCAGCGGCTGCGCCTAGTGGGCGCGCGGGGCTGCCCCGCGCAATCGCGGCTCGGCGTCGGCCGCGCGCTCATACGCGCGCGGCTGGGGTCGCAACTGCTCGAAGAGGAACTGTCGCTGTGGGTGTTCCTCGGCCCGCTGCGCAATTTGCAACCGACGTTCGAGATACTTGCTCAGGGCGACACCCCGTTCGACGAGCGCGTGGTGTTGAGCGGAACGGTCAGCCCCGACAATCCGCCCTACGGCGAAGACCTCGCGCTGTCCGTCCCCCCGATCGCCACGCTTCCGCTGGAGCCTGATGCATCGATTGTGTGGATGTCGTTGACGATCGGCCACGACTCGGGCTCGCGCACGGCGCGCGAGGCGAACACGACAGTCGAGCCGGCGCGCTGCCCTGCGACCGGATTTCCGTTTGCGGCCGAGCTCACCTACGCGAGCGGGTCGGCGCAGGACATTTTCACAACCACCCCCTGTCCACGATGAACGACAAGAAAGCAGGTACGACGATGCGACACGACAACAGCAGGCCGACCGGCCGCCCCATCCGTCTGCTCGCCACCACGGCGACCGTCTCACTCCTGGCGAGCGGAGCCTGTGTGGCGCTCGCTCCAAGCACATCGCAGGCACACGCCGCCACCGCGACAGTCGCGAAGGTGCTGTCGCTGAACGAGAACGGTGACCTGCACCTGACGAGCAAGCACGGGTTCACGCTCAACGAGCAGGGTCGCGCATCGGGAACCGTTGGGGGCACGATCTACGTGCACCTGAGCATCGTCTCCTCCAGTCGCGTCACCGCCGAACTGAGCATTTATCCAAGCGGCGGCTCGATCACCGCGCACGGCAGCGCGAGCTATCACAAGGAAAGCACGCAGGCGCGCTTTTCCGGCTCGATGTCGATCGAGCGTGGCACCGGCAGCTACGCGCACGCACAGGGGTCGGGGCTGAGCTTCAGCGGCACGATCGCGCGCTCCAACGACGCCATCACCGTGCATGTGGCGGGCAGAGCCGTTGACTGAGCATGCTGGAGCTGCGCGACCTGGTCAAGCACTACCCCAGCCTCGTCGGGGAGCCGGTGCGGGCCGTCGACGGCGTGTCGCTGACCGTGCGGGCGGGCGAGATGGTCGCCCTGTACGGGCCGAGCGGGTCGGGTAAGACGACGCTGCTCTTGATGATCGCCACGCTGCTCGCCCCGACATCGGGAACCGTGCTGATCGGCGGGCGCGACACCTCCACGTTGTCAGAGCGTGAGGCGTCGCGGTTCAGGCTCTCAGAGCTTGGCTTCATCCGCCAGAACTTCGACCTGATGCCGGGCGTCAGCGCGATCGACAACGCGGTTCTCAAGCTGCTCTCCGCGATGCGCTGGCGCCAGGCGCGGCGCGAGATCGAGCCGTTGCTCGCGCGGCTCGGCCTCGGCGAGCGCCTGCACCACCGTGCTGAGACGCTGTCGATGGGTGAGCGCCAGCGCGTGATGATCGCCCGTGCGCTGTCCACCAACCCACGCCTGCTGCTGGCCGACGAGCCGACCGGCAGCCTCGACACCCAGCGAGGGCAAGAAGTGTTGGAGCTACTGTGCGAGCTGTGCCGCGAGCGCGGCGTGGCGGTCGTGCTCGTCAGTCACGATCCGATGGCCGCGCGCTATGCCGACCGCGTGCTGGCGCTGCGTGACGGGCGACTCGGCGACTACGCCGCACAGCCGTGAGACCGTCCAACGTCCTGCGGCTCTACCGGGTGCGGTTACGCGCCCGGGCGGCGCAGGAAGGCCTGGCGATCCTCGGTATCGCCGCGGGCGTGGCGCTGCTGTTCGCCTCGCAGATATCGAGCTCGAGCCTGCAGGGCTCGGTCGCCGAGCTGCAGCACGGGCTCGTCGGCAACGCAACTTTGCAGCTCGCGGCGCGCGATCCGCAGGGCCTGCCCGCCGGGGTAGTCGCACGAGTGCGGAGGCTTGCGGGCGTGCGCGTCGCCGCCCCGCTGGTGGAAGCCGGCGCGCAGGCGAGCGGGCCGCACGGCAGCGAGCCGGTCGAGCTCGTCGGCGCTGACGAAAGCCTTGCGGCATTGGGGGGGACGCTCGTGCCTCACGAAGAACTCACCCCGTTCGGTGGGATCGGCGCGGTTGTGATGGCGGCGCCGCTGGCGCGGGCTGTGGGAGTCACTCGGTTTGGCCAGGAACTCACGCTGCGGCTTGCCGGCCGTACCGCGAAGGCGCCGCTGTACGCCCAGCTGGGCGAACGCCAGATCGGACAGCTTGCGCGCAGCCCCATCGTGCTCGCGCCGCTGTCTTACGCCCAGGAATTGGCCGGTCTGCGGGGGCGCGTGAGCCGCGTCCTCGTCGAGCCCGAGCCGGGCGGCGGCCCGCGGGCGCAAGCACGTGTACAGGCGGAGCTCACCGCGCTCGCCGCCGGCCGATCTTCGCTCGGCCGTGCGAACGTCGAGCCGATCGACTACGAATCGACCCTGCTGGCAAACGCCGCCACCGCGAGCAACCAGTCGAGCGCGCTGTTTTCGGCGATCAGCGCGCTCGTGGGGTTTCTGTTCGCGTTCAACGCGACGCTGCTCACCGCGCCGGCGCGCCGGCGGTTGATCGCCGATCTGCGTCGCGACGGCTACGCCCCGCGGACGGTTATCGCGGTGCTCTGCCTCGACGCGCTCGTGTTGGGCATCCTCGCCTCCGCGCTCGGGCTGGTGCTCGGGGAGGAGTTGTTCATGCATGTGCTGCGCGCGAGCTCGTCCTTTTTCTCCCTTGCGTTCACCGTGGGCTCAGAGCGGTCGGTCAATCTCTGGGATGTGGCGTTCGCCGTGGGGGGCGGGATGCTGGCCGCGTTCGCGGCGGTGCTGCTCGGTCCGCTGCGAGCGGTCCTATCGCGCGATCCACTCGCAGCGACGCGGACGACGGGCGCGGGCGAGCGCGCGTCGACCGCCGGGTGGGCTGGCGCGCGCGTGACGATGGTCGCCGGGCTTGCCTGCCTGGCGGCGGCCAGCGTTCTCCTGGCGGCCGAACCCGACGCCGCGATCCCCGGCATGGCGCTCGTGATCGGCGCGCTGCTGTGCATGCTGCCGCTCGTGTTGAGCGTGACGCTCGTGCTTGCCCGGCGGGTGGCCGGTCTGCTCGTCAGTCCCGTGCCGCACGTCGCATGGATGGAGCTCAGCGCCGGACGCGTGCGCGCGACGGCGATCGCCGCCACGGGCGCTGTGGCCGTGTTCGGCAGCGTCGCGATCCAGGGCGCCCAGCGCGATCTGCTCGCGGGCCTGCACGCCGCCGCGCGCGAAACGACGGCCGCCGCGCAGGTGTGGGTGGCGCCCGCCGGCTCCTACGATCTGCTGCTGAGCACGCCCTTCGCCGCGCGTGCGCAGGCCGATCTGCGGCACGTGCCGGGAGTGCGATCGGTCGGGCTATACCGCGGCGGACTGCTCGACTACGGCCACCGGCGCGTGCTCGTCATCGCCCCACCGCTCACGGCTGAAGCGCTGCTGCCCGACGGGCAGCTGCTGGGAGCCGATGCTATGCAGGCAGAACGGCGCGTGCGCGATGGTGGCTGGGTGGTGGTCTCGCGCAGTCTCGCCGCAGAACACCACCTGCATGTCGGGCAGACAGTCACCCTGCCGACTCCCGACCCGACGCCTATGCGCGTGGCGGCGCTGTCCACGAACATCGGCTGGGAGCCGGGCGCGATCGTGATGAGCTCACCCAGTTACGCGCGCGCGTGGGGCAGCACGGACGCGAGCGCTTACGCGATCCAGCTCACTCCCGGTGTATCGCCCGCCAGCGGCAACGCGGCCGAGGAAGCGCTCGCCACCGGCACGCTCGCGCGCCTGACCCAGATCGCGACGCTGATCCCGATCTTTGCCGTGCTGGCAATGGCCGCAGCGATCGGCGCGATCGTCTGGCAGCGCCGCCCCCGTTTGGCCAAGCTCAAGCTCGAGGGGCTCGCGCGAGCGCAGCTGTGGCGCACGATCCTGCTCGAGAACCTGCTCCTGCTCGGCGCCGGCTGCCTCACCGGCGCGCTGTTCGGTCTATACGGCCGGCGCCTGGCCGACAGCGCGCTCGCGCGCACGATCGACTTCCCCGTAGCCCACTCGCTCAGCCCGCTGCCCGCGCTTACGAGTCTTGGCCTGGTGATCGCCACGGCTCTCGTCGTGCTCGCGCTGCCCGGGTATCTGGCGGCGGGCGTGCCGGCGGCGGTCGCGCTGCAGGAGTAGGCGAATGTCCGGGTGGTATGGCATCCCAACCAAGAAGTTTCTCCGGTGCTCTTTGCCGGGCATACGCGCGCTCGGCATCCAGCGCCGCTAGGCTGCAACACTCATGGCCAAGACCCTGCTCATCGCCGAGAAGCCCTCCGTCGGACAGGACCTCGCCCGCGTGCTGCCCGGGCCGTTCAAAAAGCAGGAGGGCTACCTGGAGGGGCCGGAGCACGTGATCTCCTGGGCCGTCGGCCACCTCGTGCAGCTGGCTGAGCCCGACGAATATGACGCCAGGTTCAAGAGCTGGAAGATGGAGGACCTGCCGATCGTGCCCGAGCGGTTCAAGCTCGTCGTGCGCGACGAGCGCTCGCGCAAGCAGATGTCGGTCGTCAGCACGCAGCTGAAGCGCGAGGATGTCGATCTGGTCGTCAACGCCTGCGACGCCGGGCGCGAGGGCGAGCTGATCTTCGCGTACCTGTACGAGAAGGCCGGGGCCCAGAAGCCTGTCAAACGGCTGTGGCTCAGCTCGATGACCAGCGCCGCGATCCGCGAGGCGCTCGATTCGCTGCGGCCCTCCGAGGAGATGGTCTCGCTCGAGCAGGCCGCCCGCTCGCGCTCGGAGGCCGATTGGATCGTCGGCATGAACGCCACCCGAGCGGCGACCATCCGTCTGCGCACCTCTTTCGACGGCGCTGTCTCGCTCGGGCGCGTGCAGACGCCGACGCTGGCGATCGTCGCGCGGCGCGAGGAGGAAATCAAAGCGTTCACCCCCGAGCCCTACTGGCTCGTGGACGCCACGTTCGAGGCCGACCCCGAGCGGGTCTATGACGGCCGGTTTCACGCTGGCGCCAAGCCGAGGATTCCCACCGAGGCGCAGGCGGTGGCGATCGTCGAATCCTGCCAGGGCAAGACCGGCACGATCTCAAAGCTCGAGACCAAAGAGCAGCGCGAGCGCGCGCCGATGCTGTACGACCTGACCACGCTGCAGCGGGAGGCCAACACGCGCTACGGGTTCTCGGCCAAACGCACGCTCGCGGCCGCGCAGCGCTGTTATGAGGAGCACAAGGCGCTCACCTACCCGCGCACCAACTCCCGTTACCTGACCAAAGACATGATCGCGGAGATCAAGCCGACCGCCGAGCTGGTGGGGGAGCACCGCGAGTACGCTCGCGCGGCGCGTTACGTGCTCGACCTGGACGTGCTGCCGTTGGGGCGGGTCGTCAACGACGCCAAGGTCTCAGACCACCACGCGATCATCCCGACCAAGTCCAAGCACGACCTGCAGCGCATGGGCTCCGACGACCGTCGCATCTACGACATGGTCACCCGCCGCTTTCTGGCGGTGTTCCATCCCGAGGCGGTGTTCGAGAACACGCGCGTGGAGACGACCGTGCCGGCCCGCGAGGGCGAGCACGAGGAGGCATACGTGTTTCGCACGCGCGGACGACTTTTGCTGGTGCCCGGGTGGCGCGGCGTGTATGACGAGGCGCCCTCCGGGACGGGGCCCGCCGCCGGCGCCGGCAAAGATGGCGATGAGGACGAGGGCTCCAACCAGCAGTTGCCCAAGCTCGAGCGTGGCGAGCGGGCCACGGTCCGCGAGGTCGAGAGCGTGCGCAAGGAAACCAAACCGCCGCGTCGCTACAGCGACGCCTCGCTGCTCGGCGCGATGGAGACCGCCGGCAAGCTCGTCGACGACGACGAGTTGCGCGAGGCGATGAAGGACTCGGGCATCGGCACTCCAGCCACTCGCGCGGCGATCATCGAGCGGCTGATCGCCGTCGGCTACATCGAGCGCGACGGCCGCTCGCTGGTGGCGACCGAGAAGGGCCTGAACGTGATTCGCCTGCTCGGCGAGCACGCGCTCACCTCACCGGACCTGACCGGCGACTGGGAGCACCGGCTCGGCAAGATCGAGCGCGGCGAGGACTCGCGCGAGCGGTTCATGTCGGATATCGCCGGGTTCGCCAAGGAGACCGTGACGGAGCTGGACGGCAAGCTCAAAGACGTCCGCATCCCGCGCGCGAAGCTCGGGCCGTGCCCCGTGTGCGGGCATGAGATCATCGAAAACCGCAAGGGCTACTCCTGCTGGACGCGCACCGACCCCGGCTGCGGCTTTGTGATCTGGAAGGGCAAAGCCGGCAAGCAACTGCCGGTCGAAGTCGCCCGCGAGCTGATTCGCGCCGGCTACACCGCCCGCGCGATCACCGGTTTCAAAGGCCGCAGCGGCCGCAGCTTCCGCGCGCGCCTGGCGTTACAGCAGACCGATGAGGGCAAATGGCGTGTGGAGTTCGACGAGCCGTGGGCGCGCGAAGGCGTCAAGCCCCCCGACGCCGAGGCGCAGGACGAGGCCGAGGTGGACACGGCCTCGGCGGACGGCCGGGCAAGCAGCGAGAGCGACCTCGGGACACGCACTGCCGCCTGAGCTGCGCGACCCTCGGGTGCTCGGCGAGTTGCGCGCGCGGCCCTGGTCTGCATCTGCGCTCGAGGTCTACCTCGCTTGCCCCTCGCGCTGGTTCATCGAGCGTGTGCTGCGCCCCGCGACGCCCGACCCGGACCCTGAGCCGCTCGCGCGCGGGGGCCTTGCGCACGCGGCGCTGGCCGACACGCTCGAGGGCTTGCGCACGCGCACCGGCTCGGCGCGCGTGACCGCGGCCCACCTGCGGCTCGCGCTCGAGCTGCTGGGTGAGGCGCTTGCCTCGCACGAGCACCGTTTCCCGCTGTCCATCCAAGCCGAGCGCCTGCCCGGCGCACGCCGGCGACTGCACTCGGACCTCGAGCGCTATCTGCGCTACGCGGCAGCCGCAGAGCCCGGCGTCACGGCGCTCGAGCCGGCGTGGCTGGAGCTGCAGTTCGGGTTTGACGAGCACGAGGACGAACCGCCCGCGCTTGACCTCGGCGAGGGGGTGATGCTGCGCGGGCGCATCGATCGCATCGACGTCACCCCCGACGGGCGGGCGGTCGTTTACGACTACAAGGGCGCACGCGTCACCCCCGGCGCTAAGTGGCTGAGCGAGGGCCGCATCCAGCTCGCGCTGTACATGTACGCGGCGCAACGACTGCTCGGGCTGCGCGTGGTGGGGGGGATGTACCAGCCGCTCAGCGGCGTTGACCTGCGCGCCCGGGGTGTGCTCGACATGGAGGCGGGCGTCGCGCTCGACTGCGTGCGCACCGATCTGATCGGCACGGCCGAGCTGGACGCGCTCGTGCACGAGGCGCTGGCGCTGGCGCGCGCGAGCGCCGCCCGGGCCCTTCGCGGCGCGGTCGAGCCCCATCCCCACACCTGCTCCTACGCAGGCGCGTGCGTCTACCCCGCGATCTGCCGATGTGGCCGCTAGTCGGGCAGGCCGGGCCTCCGACTGGGCGGGCCGAGCCTCCGACTGGGCAGGCCGGGCCGCTTACCGGGCGCGCTGGGCCTCCGGCAGGGCGGGCCGAGCCGCTGACCGGGTGGGAGCAGGCCAGTCAGCCCACGCCCCCGGCCGCCGCTTGGCGACCGACAGCCGAGCAGGAGCTCGCGATCGCTCGACGCTCAGAGCCGCTGCTGCTGGCCGCGGGCGCCGGCAGCGGCAAGACTTCGGTGCTCGTCGAGCGCTACGTGCGCGCCGTATGCGAGGACGGGATCGACCCTGAGCGCATCCTCGCGATCACGTTCACCGAGCGCGCCGCCGCCGAGCTGCGCGAGCGGGTGTACGCGAGGTTGCAGGCGATGGAGGCGCCGGCGGCCGCCTCCCGCGCGCGCGAGCGTGCCTATGTGGGTACGTTCCACGGGTTCTGTGCGCTGCTGTTGCGCGAACACGCGCACGAGACCGGCCTGCGGTCAGGCGAGTGGGAGGTGCTCGACGAGGGACTGGCCGGACGGTTGCGCCGGCGGGCGTTCGCGCAAGCGCTCGGGCAGCTGCTCACGGGCGAACGTGGGCGCGAGCGCGCCGACGCGGTCGACCTGATCGCGGCCTACGGTCCCGATCGCGCCCGGGCGATTGTGCTCGGCGCCTACGCCCAGCTGCGCTCCCGCGGCCAGGGTGTCCCGCGGCTGCCCGAGCCCAGGCCCGGCGATGGTCCCCCTGCCGGGGCCCAGACTCAGTTGGGCTCTCCAGCGCAGCTACAGGCACGGCGCGCTCTCGACGCGCGAGCCGCGCAGGCGGTGGGTGTGTGGGATGAGCTGCTGGCCGGCTTCGGCGAGCGCTACGAGCTCGCCAAGGCGGCGCGCGACGGTCTTGACTTCGACGATCTCGAGCTGCGTGCGCTGCAGTTGCTCACGCACGATGCCGGCGTGCGCCGCACATGGACGGAGCGGTTGCAGTTGCTGATGGTCGACGAGCTGCAGGACGTCAACCCCCGGCAGCTGGCCCTGGTGCAGGCGCTCGAGCGCGACAACCTGTTCACGGTCGGAGACGCCTGGCAGTCGATCTACGGGTTCCGCCACGCCGACGTATCGCTGTTTCGCGCCCGCGAGACGCAGCTCGCTCCGCTCGGACAGAGCCTCAGCCTGACCCACAACTTCCGCGGGCACGCCCAGCTGCTGCAGGCCGTCAACGCCGTATTCGCCCCCCGGTTCGGCGCAGCGTACACGCCGCTGCACGCCGGCCGCGAGCGCGACCGCCGACGCGAGGCCCACGAGGAGCCGCTGCTGGAGCTGTTGCTCACGCACAGGCGCGGCTGGGGAGGCGCTGCCGTACTCTCACCGACCGGTGATCCGGATCCCAACCGTCTTGCCGCACCCTGGCGTGAGGCCGAGGCGCGGGCGCTGGCCGAGCGCGTGGCCGAGCTGGTGCGCTCCGGTCTTACACGTGCAGGCGAGGTGGCGGTGCTGCTGCGCGCCACGAGCGAGCTGGAATGCTACGAGCGAGCATTGCGTGATGAGGGTCTGCGCACGCTGGCGAGCGGTGGGGCGTTCTGGACGCGCCAGGAGGTGGTCGACCTGCTCGCGCATCTGCGTGTGCTGGCCGATCCGACCGACGAGGGGGCGTTGTACGGGGTGCTCTGTGCGCCGCCGCTCGAGCTGTCGGGCGATGCGCTCGCGCTGCTGGCCCGCGCCGCGCGCGCGCAGGGGCGCAGCGTGTGGGAGGTCGTCCGCGATCGCAGCTTCCCGAGCGATGTCGATGCGGGGATCGAGCATGCGGGGATCATCGGTGTGTGCGAATGGCTCGAGCAGGAGCGCTCGCTCGCGGAGAGCCTGGCGCTGCCCGAGCTGCTCGAACGGGCGATTGCCCACGGTCCCCGTCTCGACCGCTTCGCTGGAGTGCAGGATGGCTCGCGCAGGCTCGCTAACGTGCGCAAGCTGGTGGAGCTGGCCGGGCAATGGGAACGCACCGAGGGGCACGATCTGCGCGGATTTCTCGACGAGGCTGCGTTTCAGGCTGCGGCGGGCGGTCCCGGCGGACGTTTGGCCGGTGCGGACACCGTCGTGGAGCCCGATGCGCCGGTCTTCGACGATCGGGCTCAGGATCCGGATGAAGCCGGCTCCGGCTCCGGCCCCGGCTCCGACTCCGACGCCGTGCGCCTGATGAGCGTGCATGCCGCCAAGGGGCTCGAGTTCGACGTGGTGTGCCTTGCCGATCTTGGACGTGCGCCCAGCGCGAGCATGCCCGACCTGCTCGTGGACGGCGATCGGGTCGGAGTACGGATGATCGAGCTGGACGATCCCGAGCCGCGTCCCGCGCTGCACTACGCCGAGCTGGCGCTCGAGCGTCGCGACGCCCAAGCCGCCGAGGAGGACCGGATCGTATATGTCGCCATGACCCGCGCTCGTGAGCGGCTCCTGCTCAGCGGCGCCGTCGACTTCGTCGGCTGGCCCCGCGACCGGCCGGGCGGCCCCCCGATCGCCTGGCTTGCGCCCGCGCTCGCGGCCGAGTTGCCGGCTCTGTGTGCACAGGCCGCCGCGAGTGGCTCCGCCGCCGTCGAGCTCGGTCTGACCGTGGACGGCACCGACGTGCCGTTGGGTGTGAGGCTGAACATGGCGCCCGGGAGTCCCGCGTGAGCTCTCGGCGCGGCTCTGCCGACATCGACGATCGCAACGATCGCGCGGATTCGGAGCTGTTCGCCCGCGTGCGCGCCGGTGACGTACGCGCGCGCGAGGAGCTGATCGAGCGCTACCTGCCACTGGCTCGCCGTCTAGCTCGCCGTTATCAGCGCACCGAGGAGCCGATAGACGATCTGGTGCAAGTCGCCTCGCTCGGCCTGCTCAAGGCAGTCGACCGGTATGACGCCCGCCGTGAGACCGCGTTCTCGAGCTTCGCCGTCCCCACGATCCTCGGTGAGCTGCGCCGTCACTTTCGCGATCGCACCTGGTCGGTGAGGGTGCCCCGCGAGCTGCAGGAGTTGGCGTTACGCGTGGACAAGGCCGCCGCTGCGCTGGCCGCCGAATCCGGTCGCGCCCCGACCGTGGCCGAGATTGCCGCGGTCGTGAACGTGAGCGAGGAGCAGGTGCTCGATGCCATGCAGGCGGCAACCGCCTACCGGGCGGGCTCGCTGGACGCCCCCCGCGGGGGCGCAGGCGAGGAGGCATCGGGCGAGACGGTCGCCGACTCGATCGGCGTGGACGAGGGCGGGTTCGCGCGCGCGGAGGAGCGGGCCACGCTCGAGCCGATGCTCGCGCACATCACTGAGCGCGAGCGTCTGGTGCTGAGGCTGCGCTTTGGCGAGGATCTCACCCAGGCGGAGATCGGAGAACGAATCGGCATCTCCCAGATGCAGGTCTCGCGCCTGATCCGCCAGGCGATAGCACGGTTGCGCGAAGGCCTGCGCGAGGATCCGCCCATGGGTTGACAGCGCGCGCCGCCGGGCGGAGACTGTGGCGATGCCCCGATCGATGTGGATGGGCACGCTCAACTTCGGACTCGTGAGCATGCCTGTGAGGCTCTACACCGCGACGAGTAGTCGCAGCGTGCATTTTCATCAGTTGCACGCCGCCGATCATGCGCGCATCCAGCAGCGGCGCATCTGTTCGGCCGACGGCGAGGAGGTCCCATACGAGGAGGTCGTGCGCGGCTACGAACTGGCGCCCGAACGCTATGTCGTCATCGAGGACGACGAGCTCGCGGCGATCGCGCCCGAGGCGACGCGGGCGATCGAAATCGAGGATTTCGTCCAGCTGGATGAGATCGACCGGATCTACTTCGACCAGTCCTACTACGTCGTTCCCCAGCGCGGCGGCGCGCGCTCATACCGCCTGCTGGCGCAAGCGATGAGCGAAACCGGCAAGGTGGCCATCGCCCATGTCGTGCTGCGCTCGCGCGAACGCTTGGTCGCGGTGCACCCCCGCGAGGACGTGCTGATGATGACGACGCTGCACTACGGGGACGAGATCAACCCCGCCAGCGATCTGCGCGAGCTGAAAGACGAGCGCGAGGCCAACGTCAGCGAGCGCGAGCTGGAGGTCGCCCGCCGGCTGGTCGACTCGCTGTCAGAGCCCTTTGACATCGCCCGCTACCGCGATGCCTACCGCGAAGCGCTGCTGGAGCTGATCGACCGCAAGGCCGGCGGCGAGGAAGTCGTCGTGGAGCCGCGCCCGGCCGTGGAGGCGCCGCAGGCGCCGGACCTGATGGGTGCGCTGCAGGCGAGCCTCGAACGCGCGCGCGGGCGCGCGCCCGCGCGCCAGGAAGCTAGAACAGCGGTGGGCGCGGCCGGCGCGGGCGCCGGAGAGGGGGCAGGCGCAAAGCGCAAGAAGAAAGCCCCCGCGAAGAAAACCCCGGCGAACGCTTCGTCCAAGAGCAACGGCCGCTCGCCCTCCAAGTCACGCTGAGTCGAGCCGGCCGGCGAGGGGACTGTCCCAAACCCAAAACGGAGATCAGCGGCCGCGTCCGCCCGGCGGAGTGCCGAACCGCAGGTCCAACACCAGCTCCTCGCCCGCGCCGTCCGCGGCGGGCTCGATTCGGCAGGAATCCGAGAACCGTTCGATCACGTTTCCCACGTCGGGAAGCTGCGCATCGGCGACCAGCTCGGACGCTTCGCCGCGGCCAAGCTCAGCCACGCGCAGCTCGATCATTCCGGCCCGGGTGTCGATCCGCAACGAGATGTGACCGTCGCGCGAGTGGGCGGGGGCGTGAGCGGCGAGCGCGTCGCAGAGGATGAGCATGTCATCGAGGCGGTCCACGGGGCAGTCGGCGCGGGCGAGAACCATCGATACGACCCGGCTGAGCACAGGGGCGAAGAGGGGACCGTCGGCGACGCGCAGCGTGACGGGGCCCACCGGCTCGGGGGAAGTCCTCGCGCCGGCCGCGGTGGAGGTGTCGTGCGGTTCGTCCGTCACGCGTGTCGATGGTCGGCGCCGGACAGCGCAAAGGTCATGCGCACCTCGGTGCGGTCGAGCTCGTCGCGCCCGAGCTCGACGGACTCCGTCAGCGAGGCGATGAGCGGTAGGCCGAGGCCGAGGCCGGGACTGCCGGGGTGGGGCACGATGCCGGGACCCTCGTCGCGCACGACCACGGTCAGCTTGCCGTCGCTCACCGTCGCATCGATTTCGAGCGGTCCGGGCTCGCGGTCGGCGTAGGCGTGGACGACGACGTTCGAGCACGCCTCGGTGATAGCGAGGCGCATATCGGCCAGCAGTTGCTCGTCCACCGCCAGAGTGTCGCCGAGCGCGCCGAACGCATGGCGAATCAGGGCGATGTTCTGTGCTCGCGCCGGCAGCGACAGCTGCAGATCCGGCGTCATGGTTGCCTGGGGGCTCATCGGGATGGCGTGGTTTATCGGTAAGGGTGCCCTGATCCCGTGGATCTCACACACGTGAGCATACGCTCCGCGCGCGTGCTCCAGCTCCTCGCACAAGGGTTCTGGCCCGGCGTATGCCGTGCCGGGCCCCGTGCGCAGGCGTCCCCGCGCGCGTACGCAGCGCGCATGGTTGGGCACACCGCGCGCTGATACCCTGTCTGCCTCAGCCTCGGTGTCCGCCCGTACCCGCGTTGGATTGCGCGGGAAGCACCGCCAACAGGGAGCACTTCCATGAATTCGCACATCATGCAGCCGCCCAAGGCGCTCGGACTGTACGACCCTCGCTTCGAGCACGACGCGTGCGGCGTGGGCATGGTGGCGCGCCTGGACAACACGCCGACGCATGAGGTGATCGAGCGGGCGATCACGGCCCTGGAGAACCTCGAGCATCGCGGCGCCAGCGGCGCCGATCCGTGCACGGGCGATGGGGCGGGCATTCTGATACAGATGCCCGACGAGCTGCTGCGGGCGGCCGTCGAGTTCGAGCTGCCCCCACCGGGGCAGTACGGCGTGTTGATGTGCTTTATGCCGCGTCAGGACGCGTCCGCGCGCGAGCGGGCGCAGGCGCTGTTGGAGCGCACGACCGCCGAGCTCGGCCAGCGGGTGCTGGGCTGGCGCGAGGTGCCGATCGACGCGGCCCAGACCGGGGAGGTGGCGGGGGCCTGCCGGCCATTTATCCGCCAGCTGTTCGTCGGCGCGGGTGAGGGCATGGGCATGGCCGAGTTTGACCGGGACGCGTTCGAGCGCAAGCTGTACGTGATCCGGCGCGTGTGCGAGCTGAGCCCCGAAGGGGAGGGACTGTACGTGGCGTCGAGCTCGTCGCGGACGATCAACTACAAGGGCATGCTGATCAGCTACCAGCTGGCGGCGTTTTACTCGGACCTGCGCGACGAGCGCTGCAAGAGCGCGCTGGCGCTCGTGCACTCGCGCTTCTCGACGAACACGTTCCCGAGCTGGGAGCTCGCTCATCCCTATCGGGTGATCTGCCACAACGGCGAGATCAACACGGTGATGGGCAACGTCAACTGGATGCGCGCGCGAGAGAGCCAGCTGCAGAGCGAGCTGTTCGGCGAGGAGGACCTGCAGCGGATCCTGCCGGTCGTCGCGCCCGGGAACTCGGACTCGGCCACGTTCGACAACGTGCTCGAGCTGCTGATGCTCGGCGGGCGCTCGCTGCCGCACGCGGCGATGATGATGATCCCCGAGGCCTACCGCGATCGCGACGACCTGCCGGACTACCTGAAGGGGTTCTACGCGTATCACTCCTGCCTGATGGAGCCGTGGGACGGACCGGCGTCGGTGGCGTTCACCGACGGGCGGGTGGTCGGCGCGACGCTCGACCGCAACGGGCTGCGGCCGGGTCGCTGGGTGCAGACCCGCGATGGGCACGTGGTGCTCGGCTCGGAGACCGGCATCATCGACGTGCCGGCCGATCAGATCGTGCGCTTGGGCCGGTTGCAGCCGGGCAAGCTGTTCCTGGTCGACCTGGAGCGCGGGCGCATCGTCGAGGACGAGGAGGTCAAGCGCGAGGTCGCCACGCACCGCCCTTACGGCGAGTGGTATGCGCGCAACGCCGTGCCGTTCGGCGATCTGCCGCCCTCCCAGCAGGTGACGATCTCAAGCCAACCCCTGCACCTGCGCCAGCGCGCGTTCGGCTACACCCAGGAGGACCTGCGCGTGCTGCTGGAGCCGATGGCGCGCGAGGGGGCGGAGCCGATCGGATCGATGGGCAACGACATCTCGCTGGCGGCGCTCTCAGACCAGGCCCCGCCGCTGTTCTCCTACTTCAAGCAGCTGTTCGCCCAGGTCACCAACCCGCCGATCGATCCGATCCGCGAGGAAATCGTGATGAGCCTTCAGACGACGCTTGGCTCGGAGCGCAACCTGTTCGACGAGACGCCCGAGCACGCCCACAAGCTGCTGCTGGATCAGCCGATCCTGCTGAATCGAGAGCTCGAGACGCTGCGCAACGTGGAGCACGACGTGTATGCGGCGGAGACGATCGACATCACCTGGCCGGTCGCCGAGGGGGAGCACACTGCGCGTAGCGCTGGGTCCGGCATGCGCACAGCGCTCGACCGTGTGTGCGCGCAGGCCCACGAGGCGATCGAGCGTGGCATCAACATCATCATCCTGTCAGACCGCCTGCTCGGCCCGCGGCGTGCGCCGATCCCTTCGCTGCTGGCGGTGGCGGCTGTGCAGCACCATCTCGTGCTCGAGGGCACGCGCCTGCGCGCGGGCATCATCCTGGAGTCCGGCGAGCCCCGCGAGGTCCACCACTTCGCCACGCTGATCGGCTACGGCGTCAGCGCGATCAACCCGTATCTGGCGCTGGAGACGCTGGATGACATGGTCACCGCCGGGCGCATCGGGCCGCTCGGGGAGGACGGCCGGGCGAGCGCGCCGAACCCGGAGGAGATCGGCGAGGCGCTCGAGCGGGCCGCCCAGAACTACGTCCGCGCGGTCGGCAAAGGTCTGCTCAAGACGATCTCCAAGATGGGCATATCCACGATCCAGTCCTACCGCGGCGCGCAGATCTTCGAGGCGGTCGGCCTGGAGCGCGAGCTGATCGACCGCCACTTCACGGGCACCGCCTCGCGCATCGGCGGAGTCGGCGAGGAGGTGCTGGCGATCGAGGCGCTGGAGCGTCACGCCCGCGCGTATCCGCGGGCGGCGAGTGGTGAGGGCAGGGAGCTGCTGCCGGTCGGCGGGATCTATGCGTGGCGGCGCGATGGCGAGCACCACATGTGGAACCCGGAGACGATCGCGCTCGTCCAGCACGCGGTGCGCTCGGCTGATGGCGGCGATGGTGGTGGTGATGGCGGCGGCGGCGGCGGTGGCGGTCGCGACGGGGGCGGCAATGGTGGCGGGGCGGGCGCTGGCAATGGTGGCGGGGCGGGCGCCGGCAATGGCAGTGGCGGCGCCAGGAGCCGTATCGCGGCCGCCCTGGCCGGCGATCTACAGGCCCACGAAGAAGTCCGCGAGAGTCCCGCCTACGCCAAGTACCGCGAGTACGCGCGCGCGGTCAATGAGCAGGCGGCCCGCCAGGCGACGCTGCGCGGGCTGTTGAAGATCGGACCGCACGATGGTGCGAGCGACGCGCCGGGGGCGATCCCGCTGCAGGAGGTCGAGCCGGCGAGCGAGATCGTGCGTAGGTTCTGCACCGGCGCGATGAGCCTCGGCTCGATCTCGCGCGAGGCCCACGAGACGCTCGCGATCGCGATGAACCGGCTGGGCGGGCGCTCGAACACGGGCGAGGGTGGCGAGGACCCGATCAGGTTCACGCCGCAGGCAAACGGCGACAGCCGTCGCTCGGCGATCAAGCAGGTCGCCTCCGGCCGCTTCGGGGTGACGATCAACTATCTGGTCAACGCCGATGAGCTGCAGATCAAGATGGCCCAGGGCGCCAAGCCCGGCGAGGGCGGCCAGCTGCCCGGGCACAAGGTCGACGAGTACATCGGCTCGATCCGCCACACGACTCCCGGCGTCGGCCTGATCAGCCCGCCGCCCCACCACGACATCTACTCGATCGAGGATCTCAAGCAGTTGATCTACGACCTGCGCTGCTCGAACCCGAGCGCTCAGGTGTCGGTCAAGCTCGTGTCCGAGGTCGGCGTCGGCACGGTCGCCGCGGGTGTGTCCAAGGCGAACGCCGATCGCGTGTTGATCGCCGGCCACGACGGCGGCACCGGCGCCTCGCCGCTGTCCTCGATCCAGGCAGCCGGTGTGCCGTGGGAGATCGGGTTGGCCGAGACCCAGCAGACGCTGTTGCTCAACGACCTCAGGTCGCGCATCGTCGTGCAGACCGACGGGCAGCTGAAAACCGGCCGCGACGTCGTGGTCGCCGCGATGCTGGGCGCCGATGAGATGGGATTCTCGACGGCCCCGCTGATTGCCACGGGCTGCATCATGATGCGCGCCTGCCACCTGAACACCTGCCCGGTGGGGATCGCCACGCAGGATCCGGAGTTGCGCAAGCGCTTCAAGGGCACCCCCGAGCACGTCGTCAACTTCTTCTTCTTTATCGCCGAGGAAGTCCGCGAGCTCCTCGCCTCGTTGGGGTTGCGCTCGCTGGATGAGGCGATCGGGCGGGTCGATCTGCTGCAGGCGCGCGAGGCGATCGAGCACTGGAAGGCGCGGGGTGTGGACCTCACCCACATCCTCACCCACGTGGAGCTCGGGGGGGAGGGATCGGAATCCCCGCCCAGACGGCGCGTGGAAGCTCCCCCGGCCGTGCTCGAGGACGCGCTGGACTGGGAGCTCGTGCGCCAAGCGCGCCCGATCATCGACTCGCTCGACGGTCCACCTGCGCCCGTGCACCTCGAGCTGCCGATCCGCAACGTCAATCGCTGTGTGGGCGGGATCTTGTCCAGTCATATCGCCCGCGCGCACGGCGCAACCGGCCTGCCGGAGGGATCGATCGACGTGCGGTTCGAGGGCTCCGCCGGGCAGAGCTTCGGCGGCTGGCTGGCGCCGGGGGTGACGTTCACGCTGTACGGCGACGCCAACGACTACACCGGCAAGGGCCTGTCGGGCGGCGTGCTGGTGGTGCGCCCGCGCGAGGGCATGGCCGCGGAGTTCGTTGCGCAGGACAACGTGATCGTCGGCAACACGCTGCTCTACGGGGCGACCGCCGGTCGCGCGTTCTTCCGCGGGCTGGCGGGCGAGCGGTTCGCGGTGCGCAACTCGGGCGCCAGCGCGGTCGTCGAGGGCGTGGGCGATCACGGCTGCGAGTACATGACCGGCGGGTGCGTGGTAGTGCTCGGGCAGACCGGGCGCAACTTCGCCGCCGGCATGAGCGGGGGCGTGGCGTACGTGCTCGACGAGGACGGAACGTTCGCGCGGCGCTGCAACATGGGCATGGTCGGGTTCGAGGCCCTCGGCCCGCAGGACGCGGCCGAGCTGCGGGCGCTCGTGGCGGAGCACGCGCGGCGCACCGACTCGCCGGTGGCCGCGCGCGTGCTGGCCGAGTGGGATGAGCTGTCCGAGCGCGAGGCATGGGTGAAGGTGATGCCCCACGACTACAAGCGCGTGTTGGCCGAACGGGCCGCCGCCACCGCGGCGGGCGGTCAGGGCGCGTCTCGATCCGCCGCGTCCGAGTCGGCGGTGGCGGTGTGATGGGGGTTGGGAATCTGATGGTGGCGGCCGGGATGCCGGCCGCGGTGGGTGGTACGGCCGCTACGGGTGCGCTTACGGTAGGGGCCGGTGGGCTCGCGGTGGTCGCCTGATGGGCAAGCTCGGCGGGTTTTTGCAGATCGAGCGCCACGGGATTCCCTACCGGGACCCGCGCGAGCGCGCGCACGATTACCGCGAGTTTCTGATCGAGCGCCCGACCGAGGAGCTGCGCGAACAGGGCGCGCGCTGCATGGACTGCGGCGTGCCGTTCTGCCACAACGGCTGTCCGCTGGGCAACCTGATCCCAGACTGGAACGACCTCGTCTACCGCGGCCGCTGGCGGGATGCGATCGCCCAGCTGCACGCGACCAACAACTTTCCCGAGCTGACCGGCCGGTTGTGCCCGGCGCCGTGCGAGGCCGCGTGCGTGCTGGAGATCCGCGAGAACGACGCGGTCACGATCAAACAGATCGAGCTCGCGATCATCGACCGCGCCTGGCAGGAAGGCTGGATCCAGGCGCGCCCGCCGCGAGCAGAGCGCGAAACCGGCCAGTCGGTCGCGGTCGTCGGCTCCGGTCCCGCCGGCATGGCCGCCGCCCAGCAGCTGCGCCGCTCAGGACATCGGGTCACGCTGTACGAGCGGGACGAGGCCGCCGGTGGTCTCGCGCGGTTCGGGGTGCCCGATTTCAAGATCGAAAAGGCGATCGTGCAGAGGCGCGTCGACCAGCTGGTCGCCGAGGGCGTGGAGCTGCGCTGCGGCGTGGAGGTCGGCTGCGGCGCGACGGGCGCCACGCGCGAACAGGTGAGCGTGGCCGAGCTCAAAGACCAGTTCGACGCGATCGTGCTGGCGACCGGCTCGCGCGTGCCGCGCGACCTGCCCGTGCCCGGCCGGGAGCTGGACGGGGTGCACTTCGCGATGGACTACCTCTACCAGCGCAACCGCTGGGTGGCGCACGAGTTCGGTCCCGCTCCGAGCGTGCCGGCCCCGCCGGTGCTCGGCTCCGACGACGCCGGCGCCCCGGCCCCGATCAGCGCCGCTGGGCGCGACGTGGTGGTGATCGGCGGGGGGGACACGGGCGCCGATTGCGTCGGCAACGCCCTGCGCGAGGGCGCCCGCTCGATCGTGCAGCTCGAGCTGCTGCCCGAGCCCCCCGCCAACAGGCCCGACGATCGCACCCCGTGGCCGGAGTGGCCGCTGAAGTACAGGCTGAGCTATGCGATGCAGGAGGTCCAGGAGGAGGGGGTGGGCGAGCAGGACTACTCGATCGCGACGACCAGCTTCTCCGGCGACGGGGACGGTCGCGTGGCCAAGCTGCACATCGCCCAGGCCGAGCCCGCCCCGCCGTTCGCCGCGATTGCCGGCACTGAGCGCGAGCTGCCCGCGCAGCTGGTGCTGCTGGCTATGGGGTTCGTGGGACCCGAGCAAAGCCTGCTGGACGAGCTCGGGGTCGAAAAGGACCCGCGCGGGAACGTGAAGGCGGTCAAGCCGTACACCACCTCGGTGGAGGGCGTGTTCGCCGCGGGAGACGCCCGCCGCGGGCAGTCGCTGATCGTGTGGGCGATCAACGAGGGCCGCCAATGCGCGCGCATGGTCGACCGCTACCTCGCGAGCGCGCGCAACGGCGCCCTCGTCACGAACGGTGGAATGGGTGCACCCGAAGATCAGGCGCTGGCGGGACACGCCGACGCCGACGAGGGCCCCGAGGGCCCGCCCCAGCACGTGACCCCGGGCGTGCCGGCGGGGTAGTTGGGTGTCGGCATGATGGGGTAGCGCCACGGCCGCGCGTGCGTACGGTCGGGCCTATTTCGTCGTCGCAGGCACGTCCTATCGTTGTCCAGGAGCGCGAGGTTTCTCGAGGCCGCCTGACATGCCCACGTTCTGCCGACACAACCGCTTCATCGAGCGCTGCCCGATCTGTCGCCGCACGCTGCCGGACGCGGATGCCGGCGCCACATCGACAAACGGCGCCAAACGCTCATCCAGCGGCGATAGCTCGGGTACGGGGGCGACTGCCCGCCGGTCGCGGGGGGCGAGCAGCGTAGGCGCCTCGCCGGCCGGGGAGCACCGGCGGTTACGCGCCGGCGGGCGCGAGGTGCGCGTGCGTCGCGAGACGCGCTCCGAGGACGACGGCTACAGCTGCGAGCTCGTGCCAGGGCTGCGTTCCTCCGCGGACGCGGTCCGCCTGGCCGAGGAGATCGCGTTCGCCAGTGGGCGCCTGTCGCGGTTGCACGCCGCCCCACCCGATCTGTACGGCGAGATACGCGCGCTGGCGGGCGAGGGCGAGGACGGACTGGAGCGCGCGACGTGGATGTGCTTTCTGACCGCCTACCTGTCGCCGTTGCAGGGGAACGATCCGTTCGCCGGCGTGCGACTGGTGCTCGAGCGCGAGCATGTGCTGGTCGACGGGCCCGCGGCCGGCGTCGAGCGCGACTGGCATTCCCCGCTCGATGGAGTGCCACTCGGCCCGCGCACCTCCCACGATCCAGCCCGTGGCTCGGAGACGTTGGGCGCGTATCGCCGTTGGGCCATAGGCGCGGGTGGCCAGGTGCGGGCGTTCACCGGCGAGGAGTCGTGGACGCCAGAGCGCCGGTTCGAGCGCGCGTACGAGCATCTGGCGCTGCCGGGATTCGCGCGGATGGGTCGCTACGAGCTGCTGGTCGTGCTCGGACGGCTGGGGCTGTACGAGCTGCGCGCTGGCTCGCTGCACCTGGCGACCGGCCGCGGCACAGCCGCCGAGGACCTGACGACCATAGCCGCCAAGCGCGTGCTGGCGGTCGGCGAGCCCGTGTACCTGGAGCGTCGCGCGGTCGCGTTCGCGCAGGAGCTGTCGGTGCCGGTCGACGTGCTCGATCTGGCCCTGGCCAACTGGGGAGCCGGCGAGCGGGCGACGATGGGGTTCAAGCCCGAGGTGCTGGACCGGCACACGCTCGAGCACGTGCGCGAGGTGCTCGGAATGGAACCGGAGCCGGAGCCGGGACCGGAACCGGAGCCGGAGCCGGGACCGGAGGAGTCGGCGCGGCAGACGGGCTGAGGCCCCAAAATGCGGACTACGGACCGCAGGCGCCATAGCGGTCGCAGGCGCTTGGGCGCAAAACACTCCTCGCGCGAAAAATGCCGTCCACTCCGGTGCTTACAGTCTGCGTCGATGCCGCTGTGCTTCATCGAGCCCCAGGACGCGATCCGGGTCATCGCCGAGTCCGTCGGCCGTGAGGCGCGTCGCCAGCTCGTCGGCGAGGTCGTACGCGCGTGGGTCGATGACATCCCCGAGCAGGAGCTGTCCGTCCACTATGCCCGCGCGATCTCCGAGCTAGACAAAGACGACCTGCACCTGCTCGCCGCGTGGCACGCATCGCTCGAGGTCGGTCATCCGGTCCCGAATACCGAGTTCCTGGTCGGCGTGTTTCCGAGCCTCGGCGACAACCGCCGCGAGGCGCTGAAGATCGCCGCCGGGTTTCGTGGCGAGGAAGCGTTCCAAGCCGGGGTCTCGGAGGAGCAGGCCCTGGACACGGTGCTCCCCTGCCTGTCGCGCGAGCGGGCGATCGAGCTGGCCCACGAGTGCATCCAGCTGTACACCTGGGATCGCCTGGGCTCAGAGAACTGACTCCCCGAGGCTGCGGGAGCTAGACTCGGTGCATGTCCGAGCAAACGACCATTGGGGATGAGGTTCCCGTTCCAGACAGTGGTGGGGGTGCGACGAGCGTGACTGGCGCGACGGGCGTCTCGCCCTCCGTCGACGACGTGATGGACGCCCTGTCCAACGTGATCGACCCCGAGCTAGGCCTTGATTTCGTCGAGCTTGGGCTGATCTACGGTGTCGAGGTCGACGACGGCGCGGTCAAGGTCACGTTCACGCTGACCACGCCCGGCTGTCCGATCGGCCCGCAGGTGACCGAACAGATCGAAGAGTTCGTCGGCGAACTCGACGGCGTGCGCGTGGTGGACTCCGAGATGGTGTTCATGCCGCCGTGGTCCCCGGAGAAGATGTCAGAGGACGCCAAGTTCGCGCTCGGCTATTGACGTCGCTGGGCGGCGCTATGCGGCGCCCTCGGCTTCGGCGAGGGATGACTCGCAGAAAGTGAGGCTCAGGCCGGCGCGGGCGCGGACTCCCGCGCGAGCCCGACCAGCGTCGCCAGCTCGCGTTCGATCGCCTCGCCGATCACATCGATGTCGGGCAGGGCGTCGTAATCTCCGAGCAGGCCGAAGTTCATGTCGCCGTTGTAGGACATGATCGCGATCGCCAGCGCGTGGTTTTCCGGCAGGAACGCGACCGGGTAGGCCGCCAACATCTCCCGTCCGAGCACGTACAGCGGAAACTGGGGTCCGGGGACGTTGGTGACGATCAGGTTGAACAGGCGCGTGGAGAAGTTCAGGCGCGAGGCCTGGGCGAGGATCGTCGGCGGGGCGAAGTTCTGCACGCCCGCGATCGCCTCGGCGCCGACCGCCTGCTTGGACTCCTTCAGGCCGTCCATCGCGTGGGAGACGAAGCGCAGCCGCTGCACCGGGTCGGCGATGTAGACGGGCAGCGGGCCGCGCATCACCACGATGCGGTTGCCGAGTTGATGGTGCTCGCCCTCGGTGCGCACCGACACCGGCACGAGCGCGCGCAGCTCGAGGCCCTCGGTGCGCAGGCCGCGGGAGAGCAGGAACTCGCGCAGGGCGCCGGCGACGACCGCGAGCACGACATCGTTAACGGTGCCGCCGAACGCGTTCTTGACGAGCTTGAAGTCCTCCAGGCGCCGGCCCACGCCGACGAACCGGCGGTGGGGCCCGATCGGGACGTTCAGCGGGGTTTCCGGCGCCGGGTTCAACCCCGCCCATACGAGCTCGCCGAGACCCTCGGCCACCTCGCGCGTGCGGGCAAGCGCGCGGTCTGGATGGGCGAGCGCATCGAGCGCCCCCTCGGCCAGCTCCACCCCGGCGCGCAGCGCCCCGCGCAGGCCGGCCGCGATCAGCTCCGGCGCTCCCGGCTCGCGGTGAGGACGCCACGCCCGCCCGGAGTGCTTGATCGGCGGCGGGTCGGGACTCAGATCGAACAGCACGGTCGCCAGGTCGATCCCGGAGATACCGTCGATCAGCGAGTGGTGAGTCTTTGAGATCAGCGCGAAGCGATCTTCGCTGAGCCCCTCGATCAGCCACATCTCCCACAACGGCTTGGAGCGGTCGAGCTGCTGGGAGAAGATGCGCGCGGTCAACTCGCACAGCTGCTCCCACTCGCCGGGGGCGGGCAGCGCGGTGTGGCGCACGTGGTAGGCGAGGTTGAAGTTGGGATCATCGATCCACACCGGCCGTCCGCTGTCGAGGGCCGTGTGGGCGAGCTTGTGGCGGTAGCGGGGCACCAGATGCAGGCGCATGCGGATCTGCGTCAGAAACTCATCCATCGGCGGCGGCGGGCCTTCGACGATCGTCACGCCGCCGACGTGCATGTGCGAATGCGGCCCCTCCTGGTGCAGAAACGAGGCATCCACCGCGGTCAGCCTGTCGAGATGCTTTTGAGTCATCGGTCCTGGTCTAGCCTATCCGCCCGGCCCGGCCTCTTACAATGAATGCGATGTTGTCGTCGCCGAACACGATCGAAAAACTACTGCTGGCCGCTCCGCGCGGCTACTGCGCTGGTGTCGATCGGGCCGTGCAGACGGTGGAACGTGCGCTCGAGGCTCACGGTGCGCCGGTGTACGTGCGCAAGGAGATCGTCCACAACAAGCACGTCGTTCAGCGGCTGCGCGAGCGCGGGGCGGTGTTCGTCGACGAACAGACCGAAGTGCCCGAGGGCGCGCTGTGCGTGTTCTCCGCCCACGGTGTCGCGCCCGCGGTGCGCACGGGGGCGGCCGAGCGGGGGCTGCGCACGATCGACGCGACCTGTCCGCTGGTGACCAAGGTTCATCGCGAGGCGGCGCGGTTCGCGGCCGAGGGCTACACGGTCGTGCTGGTCGGTCACGACGGTCACGAGGAGGTCGAAGGCACGATGGGCGAGGCGCCCGGGCAGATCGTGCTCGTCGAGAGCGAGGCCGACGTCGACGCGCTGGCGCTCGAGGATCCGCAGCGGGTCGCCTACACGACGCAGACGACGCTGTCGGTCGATGAAACCGAGACGATCGTCGCGCGCCTGCGCGAGCGGTTCCCGGCGATCGTCGGCCCGCGCACCGATGACATCTGTTACGCGACCACCAACCGCCAGGCGGCGGTCAAGCGACTGGCCGGCGACTGCGACGTGATGCTCGTGGTCGGCTCGCGCAACTCCTCGAACTCGGTGCGTCTGGTCGAGGTCGCGCGCGACTGCGGCGCCGACGCGTACCTGATCGACAACGCCGGCGAGGTGCGCGAGGAGTGGCTGGCAGGGGCGCGCGTGGTCGGCGTGTCTTCGGGCGCGAGCGCCCCCGACGATCTGGTGCAGGAGCTCGTCGAGTGGTTTCGCGAGCGGGGCGTCGAGGACATCTCCGAGGTGGACGTCGTCAAAGAGGACGTTCGCTTCATGCTGCCCAAGCCCGTGCGCGAGCCTGCCAGCGCCGCGCGGGGGGTGGGGGCGTCGGGCGAGGTCGCCGGCGCGGCTCCGGGTGCAGCGTCTTGAGAGCCGATCGGCGCTGCAGACCTACATGACTCGCAACCACAACCGGCTGTACGCGCGATGCGCAAGCTGAGCAGATGCGCACGCTGATCGTCTCCGACCTGCATCTCGGCGGACTCTCCGGGGTGGATCTGCTGCGCCGTCCGGCGATCCGTGCGGCGTTGCTTGGGGAGCTGGCCGGCAGCGACATCGACCGGTTGGTGCTGCTCGGCGATGTGCTCGAGTTGCGTCACGGGCCTCCGCACGAGGCGCTCGACGGCTCACGAGCGTTCTTCGAGGATCTCGGACGCGCGCTTGGGCACGACCGGGAGCTGGTGATCGTGGCGGGCAATCACGACCACCTGATGGTCTGTGCGTGGCTCGATCGGCGCGCGTTGCACGAGCCTGCCCCCGAGCCGCTGGGTCTCGAGCAGCGCATCGAGCCCGCCGAAGCCTCGCCGCTTTTGGCCCGCATCGCGCAGTGGGCTGCCCCCGCGCGCGTGAGCGTGGCCTATCCCGGCCTGTGGGTGGCGTCCGGCGTGTATGCAATGCACGGCCACTTCCTGGATGCGCACCTGACGATCCCCACGCTCGAGCGCATCGGCGTGGGCGCGATGGGCCGCCTGCTGGAACGCCGCCCGTCGGACCCGGCGTTCGGCTCGGTCGAGGACTACGAGGCGGTGACCGCGCCGATCTATGCCTGGCGGGACGCGATCACGCGCTACACGCGCGCGAGCCCGGTGCTGAACGGTCTGGCCACCGGGCGGGCCTGGCGGGCGCTCAGTCGTGCGAGCCTGGCGGAGGCGCAGGCGGGGGCGGCGGGGTCACAGGCGCAGGCGGACGGGTCGTCCATGTCCCCGAACGGTCATCGCTCCCGTCCGCCGGCCTACCGGCGCATGGCCCGTGCGGTGAGCGCCTCGGTGCGAGGCGGCGCGATCCGCCGAGGATTCCCGCTGATGGTCGAGGGGCTGAACCGCGCGGGTCTGGGACCGCTGCACGCGGACATCTCTCGCCCCGAGCTGCGCCGCTCGGGCCTGCGTGCGATGGGGGAGGTAGCGGCCCGGCTCGGCCTGGGCGACGCGTATGTGATCTTTGGGCACACCCACCGCGCCGGGCCATTGCCCGGGGACTCCGCGTATGAGTGGCGCGGGCGCGGCGGCGCGCGGCTGATCAACACCGGCTCGTGGGTGTACGACGCGATCTTCCTGACCCCCACGCCGGGGGAGAGCCCCTACTGGCCGGGCACATGCGTTGTGGTCGATGACGATGGAGGTCCGTCTGCCCCGCCGCCGCAGCTGCGTCGTCTGCTGGTCGATCGCTCGCACGCCGACCTGATCGCCTCGCCGGAGACGATCGCTGTCTGAGCTCAGGCCAGGCCCGGCGTAAAGCACGTCGCACAGCACTCGACGCCAGGGCTGA
>Ga0335075_10001181_pt1 | contig 43504 bp, 39 predicted proteins | sample Lox_Sample_24_FD_206723 | JGI IMG/M metagenome (GOLD analysis project Ga0335075, IMG submission 206723) | Soil microbial communities from Loxahatchee National Wildlife Refuge, Florida, United States - Lox_Sample_2.4 | ecosystem: Environmental > Terrestrial > Soil > Wetlands | place: USA...
CTGACTGTTTTCCTCGATCAGGATTTTCCGGCGGCAGCGCCGTGGCTGGCCGATCCGCGGATGCGGCTGGCGATGGCGGTCGTTGTCGCATTACTTGTTCTGTATGGCATCGGCGCGTTCGCCTCTCGGGTCATTGGCCAGCGGCTGATCGGCCTGTTCGAGCGCATTATCGGCCGCATCCCGCTGGTGCAGACAATCTATTCCGCAGCGAAAAAACTGGTCGATGTGCTCCAGCAAAAGCCGGGCAACGACCAGCGCGTGGCGCTACTCGACTGGCCGCATCCGGGCATGAAAACCGTCGCGTTCGTCATGCGCATCTTCAGCGATGCCAAAACCGGCGCGGAACTCGCCGCCCTTTATGTGCCAAGCGCGCTCAATCCGACCTCCGGCTTCCTGCAGATCGTTCCTGTGGCCCAGCTCACCTTCCTGGACATCTCCACCGATCAGGCGATGACGATGATTATTTCCAGCGGCGCGATCGTGCCGGACAGAATGTCGATCGCCGCGCCGCAGGGTTAAAGCGCATTCACCGTGTCTTTGTGCTAGTGTCGCCACACAGACGGGAGGATCCGATGCTGCGCACATCCGCACTTTGTCTTGCTGCGTCCCTGATCGCGACAACGGCCTTCGCCGGCGTTCCGCTTCCGGCATTCCCGCTGAAGCCGAGCGCGAACAACCGCTATCTCGTCGATCAGAACAACACGCCGTTCATGATCATCGGCGATGCGCCGCAGGCGATGGTCGGGAATCTTTCGGTGATGCAGGCCAAGCATTTCATGGACGACCGCGCGCAATACGGCATCAACGCGCTGTGGGTGAATCTGCTGTGCGACAGCTACACGGCGTGCAATTCCGACGGCACGACCTTTGACGGTATCGCGCCCTTCACGACACCGGGCGATCTGTCGACGCCGAACCCCGCCTATTTCGACCGCGCGGCGAAGATGATCGACACAGCGGCATCGCATGGCATGGTGGTTCTGCTCGATCCCATCGAGACCGGCGGCTGGCTCGGCGTCCTGCAAAGCAATGGCGCGATGAAAGCCAAGAAGTACGGCGAATTCCTCGGCAACCGCTTCAAGGACAGGACCAACATCATCTGGCTGAGCGGCAACGACTTCCAGAGCTGGCGGACCAAGTCGGACAACACTCTGGTGCGCGCCGTGATGCGCGGGCTCGACAGCGCCAACCCGAACCATATCCAGACCATCGAACTCGATTATCTGGTGAGCGCATCGCTGGAAGACAAAGCGCTGCGCCCGCTGCTGAAGCTCGATGCGGTCTACACCTACAAACCGACCTATGCGGAAGAGCTCTCCGAATACAAACGCGCCAATTTCGCGCCGACCTTCATGGTCGAAGCGAACTACGAGTTCGAGCACAATGGCGGCACCGACGGCGGAACGACACAGAATTTGCGCCGGCAGGAATGGTGGTCGGCGCTGAGCGGCACGACAGGACAGCTCTACGCCAGCGCCTATTCCTGGCGTCTGACGGGGGACTGGCAGGACAACCTCGATACGATCGGCATTCAGCAATTCTCCTATGTGAAGCAGCTGCTCGCACCGATGAACTGGTGGGATCTTGTGCCTGACCGGGCGCATACCGTGCTGATCAAGGGCTACGGCAAGTATTCGACCGACGATCCGATCCCCGACGATACCTATGCCACGGCGGCTGCGACGCCCGACGGCAAGCTGGTGATGGCCTACTTGCCAACCGTTCGCAAAGTTACCGTCGACATGACCAAACTCGCCGGCTCCGCGCAGGCCTTCTGGTTCGATCCGACGAACCAGGCGGAGACCTTCATCGGCAGCTTCGTCAATGCGGGAACCCAGAATTTCACGCCACCGGGCAACAACCACGACGGCGATGGTGATTGGGTGTTGATACTCAAGGTGAATTGATCGTCACCCGCTGGAAAGGTGTGCAACTTTTGCGATAGGATGGCGCTGCATCGATCCGGCAAGGGGGCAGGATTGGACATGCTTACGCCGCATCGCGCGCGCACGGCCGAGGAATTCGGCCCGATCATCGACCGGATGTTTCCGGATTCCGACCGCGAAGCCGCCTTGAAATCCTATCGGCCGCGCCCGACGGACGTCATCATCTCGCCGTTCGGAAAATGCGGCACGACCTGGCTGCAACAGACCTTTCATTGCCTGCGCACGCGCGGCGATCTGGATTTCGACGATATCTCGCGCGTCGTCCCATGGATCGAAACCAGCGTGACGCTCGGTCTCGATATCAACGGCGAACAGGTCACCGATCCGCGCGGCTACAAGAGCCACCTCCCCTATGACGACCTGCCGAAAGGCGCACGCTATGTCGTCTCGCTACGCGATCCGAAGGACGCGCTCGTCTCCATGTACAAGTTCATGGAGGGCTGGTTCATGGAGCCCGGCACCGTCCCCATGGAGCATTTCGCCCACGGCTGGGCCGCGAACGGGCGTTACTGGCGACACCTCACAAGCTGGTGGGCGCAACGCGACAACCCGAATGTGCTGCTCTTTTCCTATGAGCACATGTGCGAGGACCCGAAGAGCCATGTGCAGCGTCTTGCACAGTTCTGCGATCTTCCGCTCGACGACGAATTGCTGCAGCTGACGCTCCAGTACAGCTCGATGCCCTTCATGCTGGCGCACAAGGACAAGTTCGACGATTTCCTGATGCGGCAGAAATCGGAAGAGCTGTGCAACCTTCCCCCCGGAAGCGAGAGCGCCAAGGTGCGCCAGGGCGGCGCCGGTGGTCACCGCACCGCGCTGTCACCCGACGTCGTTGCCATGCTGGATGAGGCATGGACGCGCCTCGCCGCGCCAGCGACAGGCTTTGCGGATTACGCCGCGTTCGAAGCGGCGCTGCGCGCACGACCCGCGTGAAGAAAGCCTAGTTCCAGCGGAACGAAAACACCTTGCCATCACCGGCGACATAGAAGCGTTTCTGCGTCGCCAGGATCGTCTGATAGTGATGCAGGCCGCTCATGCCCGTTCCCGTTCCGGGGAACACGACCGCACCGGTCTGCGCGTTGAAGCCGTGAAGCTCATTGTCGCCTTCAGCGCCGGGCACCCACACGATGGCATTGGCAGCGCCGTCCGTCGTCGTCACGATCGGGCCGCCATTGCTGCCGTTGTATTGCGCGCACCACGCAAACGAGATCGGCGCCTTTCCGCTCGGCGCGACGTTCAGCATCGTGACGTTGCTGCCGGAGCAATGGCTGCTTCCGGAGTTCGTGAAAGCGACCATGGTGCTGGTGTCGGTTTCAAAGACCGCAGGTGCGGTGCGAATGGAGCCGTTTGCCGCCTGCACGACCTGAATCTGTCCGCCGATGCCACCCAAATTGTTGCGGTTTGCGAGATAGGCATTGCCGTCCTTGCCGAACGCGATGACGCGCTTGGACGTGCGCTTGCCGTGAATGTCGATCGGCAACGCCTCCGTGCCGCCGAGATCCTCATCGCTGTTGTCGAGGCTCTTCCAGTTCGACGGTGTGAAGAAATCATGCGTGTCATCGGAATGCACCAGACCCGGGTGAAGGCGAATTATCGCCTCGCCATCACGCCATTGGCTTCCACTGAATGTATTGCCGGTCGTGATGAACAGATTTGTGCCGTCGCCCGCGATGCCGCCCTGCGCCCAGATGCCGCCGCCCGTATCGCGCGTCTGCCAGTTGGCATCGAGCGTCGCGCTGCCCGGATCGATCTGCGCGACCGTGCCGCGATAGGCACCGCAATCGCCGAAATGACCGCCGTAGTTCACGTAGAGCTTGTTCTTGAAGAACAGCAGCGCGCTGCGTTCGCCATGCACCGAGGAGTCGAACGTCGCACCCTGCCCGGTCAACAATGCCTGCATGTCCAGCGGCCAGCCGCTGACGATCGAACCATCTGCGAGCGACAGCGCGTAGACCATATGGCGCGCGCCATTGCTGGTCTTGGTCATGGCGTCGAGATAGAGCCGGCCGGATGCGGGGTCGATCACGGGCGTTCCGGTCACGCCCATCGGATCGATGTTTCCGCAAGGCAGCTGATTCAACGGCATCGGGTTCGCCAATGTTGTCCGCCAGACAATTTTTCCGGACGATTCATTGAGTGCATAGACGGTGTTGGATTCCGTGGCGACGATCACCAGGCCGCGCTTGGTGCCTTTCGGCTTCCAGAATAACGGTTGCGCGTAGACGTGCCCGCTGATCGTGCCGTCGAATTTCGTGTCGCGCTGCATATTCGCGGCGGCAGACAGCGTCAGGCCGGGGATCGTGTAGGCGCCGTCCCGTTGGTTGGAGTTGTGATAGGTGACGACGCTATCCGCCAGCGCGGCGATCGGCGTAAATCCGGCAAGAGCCGCCACCATCAAGAAACGCGTTTTCATCTCACTTCTCCATTCTCAGGGTCCGAACGCGAAGGCATAAACCGTATTGTCTGCAGCAATGTAAAACCGCGACTGCGTCGCCACGATCGTCTGGAAACGGTGCAGGCCCGCCATCGCAGGCCCCGTATCCGTGAACACCGGCTGACCGGTCAGAGCATTGTAGCCGTGGAGCAGATTGTCGCCTTCGGCGCCCACCGCCCATACGATCGCATCGGATGCACCATCGGATGTCGTGACGATCGGCGCACCCTGGCCGTTGAACAGTGCACACCATGCGACGCTGAGAGGTGTCGTGCTGGATGCGGCCACATTGAGCATTGTGATGTTCTTGCCGCCGCAACTGCCGCCGCCGCCCGAGGTGAACGCGACCATGGTCTGGGTGCTTGTCTGATAAACCGCCGGTGCCGTGCGGATCGGACCGTTGGCGACCGGCAAAGTCGCGATCTGGCCACCGATGCCGCCAAGCTTCTTGCGATCGGTCAGATATGCATTGCCTTCCTTGCCGAAAGCGATGAGACGGCCGATCCGCCTGCCACCGGAGGCGATTGTGATCGGCAAAGCTTCGGTGCTACCGAGATCCTTGTCGGAACTGTCGAGAGCCTGCCAGTTCGCCGGAGCGAAATAGTCTTTTGACTTCGTGGAATGCGCGAGACCTGCATGAAGCCTGATAATAGCCTCGCCATCGCTCCAGCTCGATGCATGCGTATTGCCCGTCGTCACGAACAGCGAAATTCCATCGCCCGCAATGCCGCCTTGCGCCCAAATCCCACCGCCGCGGGCGCGTGTCTGCCAGTTGGCGACAATCGACGGCGGCGCGGTCTGCACCTGAATGACGGTACCGCGATAGTTTCCGCAATCGCCCGCGCGACCGGCATAGTTCACATAAAGATTGTTGTCGAAGAACAGCAGCGCGCTGCGCTCGCCCTGTACCGATGAGTCGAATATCGCGCTTTGCGTGACGAGCGCCGCCTGAACATCCAGCGGCCAGTCCGGCAGAACCGAACCATCCGCGAGCGAGAGCGCATAGAGCATATGCCGGGGCCCATTCACCGTCGTGGTCAGGGCGTCGAGATAGAGTACACCGGCAGAGGGATCGATGACCGGCGTTCCGGTGATCCCCGCCGGATCGATATTGCCGCAGGGAAGTGCGCTGTCCGGCACCGATGCCGGAAGCTGCCGCTGCCACACGACGGCGCCCGTCGCCTCGTTGAGCGCATAGACGGCGTTGTTTTCCGTCGCGACGATCACGTAGCCGCGGTTCGCGCCTTGCGGCCGCCAGAACAGAGGCTGCGCATGAATGTTGCCGCTGACGGTCGCGCTGAACCTGCTGTCGCGATGGACATTTGCAGCAGTCGCCAGGGTCAGGCCGTGAACGATGTAGGCGCCGTGGCGCAGGTTGGAATTGTGATAGGTGATGACATCCGCAAAAGCGGCGCCGGCGAAGGCAAGAACAAATGCGGCGGCCAGGAAAACCCGCTTGCCCATAGAAATCTCCATGCGGCGCTCTCCCAGAACTCTAGCCGACCGCTCGCGGTTCCGCACCCGCAAATGCTCCCCACTCCCGCAAAAGGCCGTGTTCACGGCATGGCACCACGCTCCATTTGCCTTTCGCCCATGTTGTCCGTTATGGGAACCGCGACGGGCCGGCTTAGCTCAGCTGGTAGAGCACCTGATTTGTAATCAGGGGGTCACAGGTTCGAGTCCTGTAGCCGGCACCAGTCACGTCCCGCGCGGGCCCTGCCAAATCGTTCGGCTAGTCATCGCGAAGGGTGGGAACTAAGCTCACCAAAGAGCTTATCCGAACACACCGAGCATCCATCGCATCCCATGGCGCCACCGTCAGACAACATCGACGCGCTGAGCTTGCGAGAACTCCGTGAAAGCGCTCGAGAACTCATGCGGCAAGCCCAGTTTGAGGACGCGGCCGCCTTGTGGACACGCATTTCCACCGCAGCGCCGCAGGACATCGAGCCGCGCATGGCAATGGCGCGCATTCATCTGCGCGGCGGCAGGCCGCTCGACGCATTGGACATGCTTGCGGGCGTATTGCAGGACAAGCCCAATCACGCCGAAGCACGCAAGCTTCGCTCCCGCATCGCGCATGACCAGGTTTCGCGGATCGCGAACAGGCTCGACTCCGGAAACGCAAGAGAGCTCGATCTGGCGCTGGAGGCATTGGCGTTGCGCCTTGGCGACGATCCATATCTGGAGCGCGTTCGATCCTACGGCGTCCTGATCGCGGCGGCGGAAGAAGCGCCGAAGGAAAAAGAACCCCGCCAAAAAAGCCGCAGCGCCAATCCGCGTCCGACAAGTGATCACGACCTGCCGGCAATTGGTTTCCTGACTCGCTTGAACGAACTCGGCCGCGACGTGCCCGACAAGGTGCTCGACGATATTCGCCGCCAAGGTATGAGCTTGATGCGCGAAAATGTCTGGCTGGCACACGCCATTGCCGCATTTCACATCAAACGCGGCGATCTCGAGAGTGCGCGCGCCGCCTATTCCGACGCTCACACGGACGAAGTGGAATTCTGGCTCGAAGCCGCGGGTCGCGCAGCGGATTGGAAAGACGCCGATTCAGCGCTCGAATTCTGTACACGCGCGTCCCGATGCCCGGATATCGACCGTTCCATGCTCGGCACGATCTCCGAGAAACTGATCAATGCGAATGCCGCCGATGCAGCCGCTGTCCTGTGGCGCAGCCTGCCCGATTACCGAAACGATGTGACCATTGCGATGGAGATCGTCGACCTGCTGGCGAAGACCGAACGGTTCGGCGAACTCGTGGAAGAATGCCGGCGTACGCTCGAATCGGCGGCGCCCTTCGTAGAATTGCGCGAACTGCAGATGCGCGCGCTCGTCGCGGTCGTCCGCATCCTGCGAAGAGTCGTGATGCGCGAGCGCATGGAGGAGCAGATTGCCCCGCTCTACGGCGTCGTTCTGGAACGCGACGACGGCTCGGCACTGGCGGCATGGGTTTCGGGTGCCATTGCCAGCGCGAGGATAGATCATGATGCCGCCATCAGGCACTTCGAAGATGCAAAGAGCCGTGGTCAGCTTCCGAAAAACTTGCGCGTGGATCTCGATGGAGAGATCGCGTTGCTCCACACGCGTCTGCACCGCTACGGCGACGCACACGTCGCGCTGCAACGGATGGCGCCCGACAACATACCATCCGGCGAATATACCGCGCGGCTGAAACGCGTCCGCGACATCGCCGAGTTCTGCGGTCCCGATTCTAACCCGCTGTTCCCGGAAAACCTGATCGATATCGTTTTCGAAGAGGTTGCGAAGAAGAAACTGGAATACGAACCTCAGCACGGACACCTGCTGACAGTGAGTTCTTCGTTGCGGCAAGGCGGCAGCGAGCGACAGACCGTGACAGTTCTGGGCGGACTCGCGGCCGATGCGCGCGTTCGAAAGGCAATCCTGGCGCTGCGATCCACCGAGGGCGAAGATCGCGCACCCTTTCTTCGGCATGCCCGCGAACTGCCCATTGATCTGGTGTTCTATGGAGAGAATTGGCAGAAGAATTCCGATCTTCGCGTAGACCTTCCGCAATTGTCGGACCGGCCAAGGCTTGCGGCAGCGATCGATTTCATGCCGAGAATCCTGAAGGAAGATATCGTCCGGCTCAGCAAGCTCATCCTTTCCGAGCGACCGCAGGCCGTTCATCTGCGGCAAGACCTGTTCGCCGCGGCAATCGCGTGCGCCCTGACAGGCGTTCCCTGTTTTGCGATTCACCGTGGATCCCTTTCGCCCGATCTGTGGGGGCACGGGGAACTGGAGACAAATCTGCACCTGCGGCCGATGCAACACACCTATCGCCACCTTCTGGCGCTGCCGAATTTCCTGATGATCAACAATTCGTCGGCCGGGCTGGATACGGACAAGAACTGGACCGGCTCGATCGATAATTCGCGCTTTCGCGTGGTGCACAATGCGGTCGAATTCGAAAAGCTAGGAAGCAACGCGGAACGCAACAACGGCCTGCGCGCGTCTCTCGGGGTCGGGCCGGACGATTTCCTCATCGGCGGCGTTTTCCGCGTCACCGCGGTGAAGCGGCCCATGCTGTGGATCGAAACAGCGCGGATCGTCGCGGAATCACGAAGCGACGTTCACTTCGCCATACTTGGTGATGGCGATATGGGCGCTGCCATGCGCGACTACGCGCACACCCACGGGTTCGGCGACCGGCTTCACATGCCGGGTCTCGTGTCGGATGTTGGCGCGTGGTACCGCGCACTGGATATCAATCTTCTTACATCCGATCGCGAAGGGCTGCCCAACGTGCTGATCGAAGGACAGCATTTCGGCGTTCCGGCGGTATCTGCGGATGTGGGAGGAGCATTCGAGACACTCGATGAAGGTGTGACCGGGTTTCTGATCCCGCCAGACGCCGGTGCGATGGCCTATTCGGACGCGATACTGCGCATCCTCGGCGATACCGGGTGGCGGCAGGAAGCAAGAACGCATGGCCCGGCCTTCGTACACGCCAAGTTCGGAATGGAGCGCGCGGTGGACGCCGTGCTCGAGAGTCTCGGCATGGCCTGAGCGTTGCCGACGTGCAACTGCGCCACGCTCGTGCACGCTGACGAAGGCCCGACATTTCCGTTGGTTAATGCAAACCGGCCGTCACCTGTGCGCAAAGACTTGCGTCAAACTTCGGAAAATCGTCTGCAAGCGGAGTTCCCGGCCACAACCGTGCATTTGCATAACGCGCGACGTTTACTTCTTATCCCTTCAAATCAGGGCATGGCTGCGCTAGTAATCCGACTATTCCGAAGGCCAAACGTTTAATTCGTTAACGAGAGATAGAGCGGAGCCTGATGACTTATTTGGTGACCGGGGCAGCTGGCTTTATCGGCTTTCACACCGCCCGGCATCTGCTCGATGCGGGTGAGCAGGTGGTCGGCATCGACAACCTCAACGACTATTATTCCGTTGCGTTGAAGACGAGCAGGCTTTCGGTTCTGCGCGAATATCCGAATTTTCGCTTTCACAAAGTCGATATCTCCGATTTCGATGCGTTGAGAAAAGCGCTCGGCAGCGAAAAAATTCGAAGGGTCGTGCATCTCGCCGCTCAGGCGGGGGTTCGCCACTCGATTCAAAATCCGCACGTTTATATGCAGGCCAATCTCGTCGGGCACCTGAATATGCTCGAATTCTGCCGCCACCACGACGCCTTCGAGGCGATGGTCTATGCGTCCTCCAGTTCGGTCTATGGCGGCAACACGAAGATGCCGTTTTCTGAAACCGATCGCGTGGATTCTCCGGTTTCGCTTTACGCCGCGACGAAGAAAGCCGACGAGCTGATCTCGCACACCTATTCGCATCTCTACGGCATGCCGCTCATCGGCCTGCGCTTCTTCACGGTGTATGGACCGTGGGGGCGGCCCGACATGGCGATGTGGCTGTTCACGCAGGCGATCCTTTCCGGTAAACCGATACAGGTCTTCAATCACGGCAAGATGAAGCGCGATTTCACCTTCATCGACGACATCGTGAACGGCGTGCTGTTGATCGCCCGCGAACCGGAAAGAGGCCTGAAAGACGGTTTGAAGCATCGCGTCTACAACATCGGCAACAACAAGCCCGAAGATTTGATGCACATGATCGCCACGCTGGAGTCGGTGCTCGGCCGCGAAGCGAAAAAGGAAATGCTTCCGCTTCAACCCGGCGACGTTCCCGAAAGCTTTGCCGATATCGACGCCATCCGGCGCGACTACGGATTTCAACCGAAGACGCCGATTTCCGCCGGCATTCCGGCGTTCGTGGAATGGTATCGGCAATATGGCGCGCGCAGCCCGGAACCGGCCCGGCAGACATAGCAGTGTCCGACCTTCAAGAGTCCCTGCAGCGCGCGCGTCAGGCCTACGAAGGCGGAGATTTGGCTCTTTGCCGCCAGTTCCTCGACCAGGCCGCTGCGGTCGATCCCGAATCCCTGGGCCTCCTGCGATGGCGGGCGCGTCTTGCGCACCGCGAGGGCGACTGGCCCGTGCTTCAGGATGCGGCGCAGCGTTACTGCGAGGTCGATCCGGACGACCGCGAAATGCGTCAGTTCCACGCGCGCGCCTGCAGCAACCTGAAGCTTTGGAATGAGGCGACGGAGGCGTGGCAACAGCTGATCGTTCTCAGGCCGGAATGGCCCGAAGCCTACTTCCAGCTTGCCAGGTCCCAGATCAGAAGTAATTTCGCTTCCGCAGCGAGTGCGACCATCGCGAAACTTGAAGCCCTCGGCGACAAGGACAGAACCGCATGGCAATTGGGTGGGCGGCTTGCCGTGGAAGCAGGCGACATCGCGCGCGCGATCCGCATGTTTTCGCGCCTGACGGAACATGATGCCGCCCGGGTGGAAGACGAATTGCGGCTTTTCGAGAAAGCCAAAGATTATCGCGGTATGCTCGCGGCCGCGACGGCGATGCGTGCGCATGCACCGTCTCAAGAGTGGGATGGAAAGATCGCTGCGGTGATGGCAGAGCTCACCAAAAGCGCGGCTCTGCATCAACGCGACGGTGATCTTGTGGATGCCTATCACGAGTTTGCGGCCATCGCAGCAGCCTCGAATGACGATCGACTGGCGACCTCCGGCATGGACCGGATCATGTTGACGCTGCGAAACCAGGCCAAACGCTTTGTCGCGCAGGAAGAACCGCGCAAGGCAATTCACGCCTATCAGACGATCCTTCGCTGTGAGCCCGGGAACGATCGCGCGCTGGTAGGCATGGGTCGTCTTCTGATGGCGCTGCAGGACTGGCCCTCGGCGATGGGCGCATGGAGCGCAGTCCTCGACAAATCCCCACGGGATCGTGACGCGCTGGTCCAATATGCCCGGGCCGCCGAGCGGGCGCAGGACTTTCCCCACGCGTATGAGGCGTGGTCCCGCGTTCTGGCCGAAGCGCCCGGCGATCTTGAAGCCGAAGACGCGATCGCCAAATTGCCCGCGCGCGCGATCCGCGCCGGCCGCAAGGCCGTCGATGAAAAGCAGCTTGTCGAGGCCGCGCGCCTCTTCGCGACCGTGCCGGAGAACCGCCCCGAATACGCCGACGCGCGGCGCCGGCTCGATCAGGTGGCGCGCTACCTCGTTCGCGACATGCGCGCGGCGTACAAGGAAAAGAAATTCGCGCAAGTGGTTTCGCTCGGGACAACAGCCTCCAAGATCGCACCGGAAAGCATAGACGTGCATCGCCTGCTGGCGCAGGCCGCCATGACCAGCCGCGACTACGCCGTCGCCGCGCATGCATGGAAACGGCTCGCGGTCCTGGTGCCGGAAGATTCGGGCGGGCACGCCCTGCAGATCGCGCGGTGCTATCTGCGCATGGGCAGAACCGAAGACGGTCAGGCGATCTTGTCCGACCTGATTCAGCGCGAGCCGGAGAACGAGGCCGCGAAAGCTTTGGCGGCTCAATTCGCAGCGCGCGGCGAGGCAACCACTTTCATGGGACTGGGCATGGATGGCCCGGCCGATGGTGGGCTGCGCTAGGCGATCCAATTGATACTGTCGCCGTAAACGGCGATCTTCTATGCTCCAACGTAACTACCCCTGCAACCCGCGACGTGATCGTTCCATGCCTTCCGCACTTTCTCCGTCGAAAAAGTCTACGCCGGCTTCCGACCGCGTGCCGCACGGGACTTTGCTGATGCGGGCGCGCCTGCGGCGCGACTTCGACGCTGTCGAGGAGATCGGAAACCGAATTCTTGCGGCAAATGCAGCGAACGATTTCGTTCAGCGCGCACTTGCGCGCCAGTTCGACGAACTGGGAAATCCGGATAGGGCCGTTCCGCACTGGCAGACGTTGCGCGACAATAACCCGCGAGATTTCGAGGCCGCATTTCATCTCGCGCGCGCGCGTTCGCGTGCAGGAGATACGCCCGACCTGGCCGCGGCAAAAGCAGCGCCCGAGGCATCTGGGTCCTTTCGTGGACATCTGCGTGCTGTTCTGGAGGAAGATACCGGCATCGAGTTCTGCGACAACGAGCGGAAGAATGTTGTCATCTGTGGCGTCTCCTATAGCGGCAGTACGCTGATTGACCGCCTACTTGGCGGCCTCCCGGAGACTGCAAGCATCGGCGAGTCCCATTGGCTGACAAAGGCGAAAGCAGCTAAAGGATATGGTCCAATAGATTTTGACACCGAGAATCCGGTGGGACTCGTACCCTGTACCGGCTGTGGTTCGAGTTGCAAAGTTTTGAATTTTACCTTTCGAAGACACCTCGCTGCCGATCACACGAATTGGTTCGATAGAATTGCACAGCAACTCGGCACAAGAAATCTGATTTCCGCCGACAAGAATCCGCCCAAGATCGTGGATAACGATCCGCGCTTGCGATTCGACGGACTTGTGGTGTTCAAGAGCCTGCCCCAAGCTTGGCAATCGGAATTGAACAAGCGAAAAGCCGGGGAAAGCGAGAGCTATTACCTTGAGGAATGCAAAAAGTACGTGAACGTCTGGACGCAGAACTATCGCATGTTTCTTGAGGACTTTCGCCCGGAGGGCAATGTCGCCTTCCTCTTCTTCGATGAATTTGCACGCGATCCGGCCAATACACTCCGAGCTGCGTGCAATACATTAGGTCTCCAGTTCGATGAAGGCGTGCTATCAAGAACCCGCCCGGGACACGCGATCGGTGGAAATTCGCGCGCGTTGGGAAAACTAAAGAATGCCGATTACGCGCCCGAGATCACACCAGTAGAGTCATGTAATCTGCCGAAGTCCCATATCGACATCATCGCCGCCAGTACCGAAGCCACGCAATTGTTCGATCAATTGCAGGCAGCGTATCAGAAGACTATTCAGCATTCCGCCAGGCCGATCCCAGACCCCGCACGGTGTCATGTCTAATAGAATTACCCCTGAGCAAATTGCGACCATCAAACCCGAGCATCTCAAATGGATGTTTGGCGATTTTCACGAAATGATTCAGGCGCGAATCGAAGAACTCAGGCGCCTCAACCATGCTTTGAGCACGTCGACCGTGGCTTTTTTTGAATATCTGCTGCGCGAAGTCGATGCAGAGAAATTTGCGCGCATCCAACGGACTTTCCTCAGCGCGGAAAGCCGTACCCAGAACGGGAACATGCTAAAATATATTGATCCCATCACATGGTTCGAAAGTAAGCTGAACAATGCGCGCTGGATTGGCCTGGATAACCAGCGCCCGCTCCGGATTCTTGATCTTGGGACCGGCCCGGGACACTTTCCCGTCGTCGCGCGCTTCTACGGACACCTCGTCGTAGGAACCGATCTTCCGGACAGATCACGCGGCTTAGTGCACGACGGTCACCTATACGATGCACTCTGTGATCTCTATCACGTGGAACGAATTAGCCACCGGATATTCCCCTCTGAGCCCCTCGGAGAAGTCGGCGGTCGTTACGACTTGCTGACGGCATTTCTCGCGGCTTTCAATATAGATGAAGAGAAGCGCCCTTGGTCCGTGGATCAGTGGCGCTTCTTTCTTTTGGATTTGAAGGAAAACATACTTAACGATGGCGGCGTGCTTTGCATGACCTTGGACGACGCGAAGCTCACCCCAGATAGTTGGTCATTCCTCCGAAATCTGTCCGAAAAATGCGTTGAAAGGAAAAAACAGATACTAATCTCCGATTTTTCGAATCTCTGATTTGGCCAGGTAAATGTGGCCTGAGCATGTTATATTGCAGCGTGCGCCGGACAGAGGGATCAATGCCCCGGAAAAAGAAAGCAACTGGGACTCAAGCGGAGACCCAACAAATTTCCAAACCGGTCTTGAGCAAAGAAGATCGGGAAGAAGTAGAAAGGCTCAAGGCCACAATAGCTGAGTTGAAAGCGGAGATCACCCGCGATAGCGACATGGTCGCGGAATTGCGGGCAAATATCGCGCGCAATAAAGAAAAGCTCGGCATCTGTCTCGCGCGCAGGCAAGCACTTCTCAATTCCTCGGCGCCGCCAGATCGGTTAATTTGAGTTCTGCCTAGTTCGTATCGATAGAGTTCACGTAGTTGTTCAGCGCTAGCCGTTCCATCACCTCGTCATAATTCACGATCGCAGCTCGCAAATCGTTCGGCGTCGCCTTGATGAACGGAACATCATAGGCCTTTTGTGGCATGTCCAGATACTCGCGCACGCGCCGCACGACAGCGTCAAGCGCTGAATTGATCTCTTCGTATTCAATATCGAGCACCTCTTCGGGCGCGAACGCCGACATGAGCGCTTGATGCTGGCGTTCCATGATGCCGATGCGCTTGATCAGGAGATCGGGGTCGAGGGCAGAGGGACCGGGCAGTTCCATGCCCTTCCTGATCGCCCACGGGCCTTCGCCGGTTTCGCGGCGGAGTTTTTCGGCGTGCGCTTCGGCGCGCATCTGTGACACCGCCGCCTTGACGAGGTTGTCGCGCCGGAGCCGCACGATGCGGACGCCCGCGCGCCGCAGCATGGCTGTCATCGCCGGCACATCGCGAATAGCCATCATGGCCTGCTTGGAGCCGATGAATGCGCGCGAAGGCTGCGCGGCATCCTCTTCGTAGAATTCGCCAAACCAGGCAGCCTGTTCTTCCGCTGTACGGAGCGCGTTCAGATTCTCGTTGGCAAGCTTCATTGGCGCGGATTGGCGCAAGATGGAAACCAGGAGGTTGCTGCCTACGCGGCCCCAGGGCATCAACAGCATGAAGCGAACTGTGCTCATGCGGCTCTGTCCGGCGTTGTGAGCAGGATGTCCGTCAATTTTGTCACCATGCGCTCTGGCGAGAACCGGCGGCGCACAAAGTCTTCGCCCGCACGCGACGCCGCAGCCATCCATGCCGGATCTGCGAGAGCGCGCAGGATCGTATCGGCCAGAGATTGCAGCGTATTGTCTTCGACCAGCATGCCCGTCACCCCGTTGGACATCGTCTCCGAGATGCCGCCCACGCTTCGGGCGATGACGGGAACGCCGCAAGCCTGCGCTTCGAGCATCACGTTGGGCAGCGCTTCCGACGCCGACGACAGGACAAAGAGGTCGAGCGCCGGCAGTCTTTGCGCGAGGTCCTGTACAAGACCGGGGAGGATGAAGTTCGCTTTCACACCCTTGGCCTCGATGTGGCGGCGCGTATCTTCCATGAGTTCGCCATCGCCGAACATGACAAAGCGGGCATCGGGCCTTTGCTTCAACACTTCGCACGCCGCATCCACCCAATGAAGCGGCTGTTTCTCCTGGCGGAACTTGAACGCCGTTCCAATCAGCGGCGCATAATCGGGGACGCCATACGGCGTGCGCAGCGCGCTTCGCGCGGCGGCATCGCGCACAGGCCGAAACACACCGGCATCGAAACCATTGTGCACGACGTGAAGATTGGAGGCATTTTCGAGATCGAGCCATTGCTCGTAGTCGCGGATTGCCGCTCCCGCAACACCGACCAACGCCACATTCTTCCGCCCCAGCAACGCTTCATAGCAGCCGCGCCAGCGGCGGGGCGCCGCGAGCTCGGGGCGGAGCGCCGTGGGCCGCATGTTGTGCGTGTGCAGGACAATGCGCGGGACACCGGCGTGAAGCGCGGCGAGCCCTGCAAAGAGTGTAAGCGGCTCGAGCGATGCGTGCACAATCGCAGGCTTGTCTTCCTGCAGCCGATTGAAGATCGCCTGGGCCGTTGCCGCATTGTCCTGTGGCAGCCAGGCGAAGGGCGCCTCGATCGGGCCGGTGCGGTTCAGCACCACGATATCGGACGCCGCGGCCCCGACGAGCGGCAGGTAAAAATCAGTGCCGTTGTGCGGCGAGAGATCGATCAGATAGAGCTTCACCCAATCGAAGCGGCCGCTCTCGTGCAGCGCGCGAAACGTGGTGGCAACGACGCGCTCCGCGCCGCCAGCCGTCAGAGAGTGGGCGATCATGACGAGGCCCGAGCCGGTTGCCACGTTCCGCGGACGCGCGGAGCCGGCCACAGTTTCGAATATGCTCTCCGGCGACATGATGTGCGAGAAGTCGTGGGACCGCGCCGCTTTCTCGATGGAGCCGCCAAAAGCCTCGAACAATGCTTCCGCCTGTGAAAGCCGCACGCGCAAGTCTGGCGCATCAGCCAGAAGCGAACGCACTGCCAGCAGGGACTTCGCATCGCGCCCCCAATAACCCTGGGCCAAAGCGAGCGCGGCCCGTTCCCTGAGCAGCTCGGAATCGGTGGGTCGGTCGGCCAAAGCGCTGTTCACCTCTGCGATCGCGGCCTCGAGATCATCTTCGCTGCGATACAATCTGGCGCGCCAGATCGCGCCTTCGGAGCCCGGCGGCAGATCCGTCAGCAAATGGGCCCGCGCGCTTTCGATCTCCGATCGCTCTTTCGAAAATCTCGCGATCGTGTTGTAGCACGCGAAAGAGGTCGCGGGATCGAGCGCAAAATCGAGCATGGCTTCGCGCGCTTCCTGCAAGGCCTCGTCACCGCGCCTCGCAGCCATCAACGTGTTGATCACACCCTTGCGGCGATCGCCATCGAGAACTGCCGCACGTCTGTGCAGCCTAAGGCTCTCTTCGATATTGCCGTGCCCGAAATGCAATTCTGCGACGCGAGCCAGCAGCGCGGCGCTGGCATCGCTGGCATCTGCCAGAGGTTCGAGCACTTCGAGTGCGCGGGATTGCTTCCCCGCATTTGCAGAAGCGTTTGCCAGCAGCAACGCAATAGGACCGTTGGCCGGAAAGAGTGCGTGCGCGCGTTCAAGAAACTCGACGGCAGCATCGTTCGCACCGGCGCGCACCAACAACCGCGCCACGCGCGGCGCAGGATGTCCCTCGGGAGATTGGCAAGCCCAGTAAAGCGTAGCGGTCGTAAGCCTGCGGATCTGATCGACGTCGGTCGCGCCCTTTTTGTCGAGATCGGCTTCGGCGGCATCCAGCCGCGCGCGAAGCTCCGTCAGTGATAATTCCGGCATGTCCTTAACAGCGGTCCTGAGAATGCTTTTGTGCTATGAACCGGCAAATGAAGTCGACTTATTATGGGCTTCAATCTGCCGGACTGCATTCTCTGTTGCAACTTCGTCGGCAAAATTCGGTATACTTTGCGACAACCACAAATATTTGATCGCGAACTCTACCAATGGTGGCGGCGTTCGCTTGTGGCTTGATGAAGCACAATTTAGTCTCTCCATCAATCGGCGAATAGTCTTCGCCGAGTTGGAGCGTATGATGTCCGTACTGGTGACGGGCGGTGCCGGATACATCGGTAGCCATCTCGTCTGGCGTTTGGCCGAAGCCGGAGAAGATGTGATCGTGGTCGACGATCTATCGTCGGGGCGCCGCAATGCCGTGCATCCGGATGCTGCATTCTATCAGGGGAACGCTGGCGACCACGCCCTGATCGCCAGCCTGCTCGCGAGGCATGGGATCGATTCCGTCATTCATCTGGCCGCATCAATCAGCGTTTCGGAGTCGATTGAGGATCCGCTCAAATATTATCGAAACAACAGTGGTGTTTCACGCCTTCTGATCGAATCCTGTATCCAAGCCGGCGTGCAGAGCTTCATTTTTGCATCCAGTGCGAGTGTATATGGCGACGCCTCCTTCGATGACGTTGATGAGTCCGCCACGCTTGATCCCATCAGTCCCTACGGCCGTTCCAAGCATATCACCGAATGGATGCTGGCGGATGCCTATCGGGCGCACGGCATGCGTTACGCGTCCCTGCGCTACTTCAACGTGGCTGGCACTGCGCGCGCCGGAGCGGGGGGATGGAGCGTCCCAAGTACGACGCATCTCATCGGCTATGCGAACAAGGTCGCGCTGGGCCGCGAAAGTGTCCTGAATATTTTCGGCACCGACTATCCCACGCACGACGGCACGTGCATCCGGGACTACATCCATATCGAAGACCTGGGAGAGATACATCTCAGGATGCTCGACCATTTGAGAGCTGGCGGAATCTCCGGACCGCTCAATTGCGGTTATGGTCGAGGCTTCTCTGTTCGTGACGTGGTCTCAGCGGTAGAGCGTGTCAGCGGCAATCCCCTTCCGACAAAGCCGGGACTTCGACGCAAAGGCGATACGGCAAGAGTGGTGGCGGACTCGACCCGCCTCCGCTCCCTTCTCGACTGGACGCCGCGGCATGAGGACATCGACGTGATCATTCGTTCGGACTACGAACGGGAAAAAGCACGCAGCGCATCCCGCTGAGCGGGCACGCCGATTGGCAATGTAACGACCTGTATCCCTCAGCTTTGCCACGACATCGCAACAACCCGCGCTGACACGGGACCGTCATCGCTTCGCGCTAGTCATGCCCCACCTTGAAACAATCCTATGGCTGGCGGGGACAAATGGCACACGCATCTTTTCGCAGCGCGTTTAGCGCTTTGGCAATTCTGATTCTGGCTGGTGGGCTTTCCAAGGGGAGGGCCGCCGACACCCATGCGCCCGGCGGCGTTACCCATCACATCAAGACCGTTTTCATTATCCTGATGGAAAATCACAACTGGACCGGCGATGGCGACAAGAGCATCGAAGGAAAACGCCGTGCTTCCTACATCAATGACACTCTGATCCCGATGGGCTCGCATGCGGAGCAATATTACAATCCGCCGGGCGTGCACCCGAGCCTTCCGAATTATCTGTGGCTCGAAGCCGGCACGAATTTCGGGATCCTTCACGACGGGTTGCCGAGAAAGTTCGGACAGGACACGACTGACCATCTCGTCAGCTATCTCGACAAGGCCGGCGTCAACTGGAAAGCCTATCTCGAAAACGCGCCTCGCGCGCGCTGCCCACTGAAAAACGAGGGCGGCACCGATGCGAGCGGAAGCCCGAACTACGCCGTCCGGCACGAGCCGTTCGCCTATTTCAACGACGTGACGGACAATCACAACGAGTTCTCGGCCAAGTGCATCGCACATCTTCGGCCATTTCGCGAGCTAGCGCGGGATCTGCGGAAGAACAAGGTCGCCAGCTACAACTTCATCACGCCGAACCAATGTGACGACATGCATGATGGCTGCAAGACAGGAGCAGTCCGCAACGGTGATCAGTGGTTGGCGGCAAACGTGCCGATGATCCTGAACTCCAAGGCCTACAAAGATGGCGGCGCGCTGTTCATCACGTTCGATGAAGCCGACAAGGGCGACGGACCGATCCCCATGATCGTCATCTCCCCGTTCGCCAAAGGACATGGCTATTCGAACGATATTCCGTACACGCACGGATCGACGTTGCGCACGATGCAGGAAATCTTCGGCGTGACGCCTCTGCTCGGTGACGCGGCCAACCAAACCGACCTGAGCGACCTGTTCACGACGTTCCCTTAGGACGCCATCCGGGAGCGCTCCGGTTGGGGCGCTCCCGCGCTCGTTCATGGTAGTCTGGCCATGAACGAGATGCGGTTGCAGACCTCTAGCGGTTGGCGCGATGCGGAGCGCAGCGCACCGTGGCGGCGTGATACGCTGATTAGATTCTTCTCGGTCAGCAAGCCTTTTGCACGCGCGTGGCGCTGCGGCTCGTAGAAATTCCGTCCACGAACGGTCACGGCGCCGTACGCGGTGACTATTCGGCGGGCAACGGAGCTGGAACAGCAGTCGCCTTGAGACGCGCCTGACGGCCATGCTCCCAACGCATCAGAACCGTGACGGCAGCGATCGTGGCCACATAAGCAACAAGCTGTGCACCGTTCGGCGTGTCATTGTAGCCCACCAAAGTGTGCAACAGGCGTCCGACGATCGAGTCCTGCGACAGAATCCTCGACGTATCCCACACGGTGCTCATCAGCACCTGGAGATAGCCGGCTTGCTGCAGGAACAGCACGGCCTGTGCCGCCATACCGGCCGCGAGCAAGGTAATCAGACCGGATGTCACCCGAAAGAGCTTATGCGCCGGAATTGCGAGCAGGCCGTAATACATCAACGCCGACATCGCGATGCCGCCTACCACACCCAGCGAGCCGCCGAGCAAAAGAGACGCGGTGGTCGTCCCGGGCTGGGAAGCGATGCCGTAGAGAAAGAGAACGACTTCCGAACCCTCGCGCAGCACTGCGACGCCGACCACGATGGCGAGCGCTGCGAGCGTACGTTCACCGGCAGCCACTTGGGCGCCGACTTCGCGCATTTCCCGTGCCATCTGCCGGCCGTGACCGGCCATCCACACATTGTGCCAAGTGAGCATCACCACCGCGAGCAACAGCACAGAGGCGTTGAACAGCTCCTGGCCCGAACCCTGGAACATCGACTCAAGTTCGCCCGCAAACGCCGCGACGATACACGCGCCCAGCACACCGCCGGCCACACCATAGGCAACCCAGAGCGAGCGGCGTGGAACGCCTTTGCTCGCCGCAAGCACAATGCCGACGATCAGACCGGCTTCGATGATCTCGCGGAAAACGATCAGGAGACTGGCGAGCATGACTTTTTTACTACTCGGCGATCACGACGCCTTGCGCCGTTGCGGAATGAAACTCGCCCATGAAGGGATAGCGCCCCGGTGCGAGCGGACGCAGGCGCACATTGCCGGTGGAGTTGCCGGCCACCACCTTTTCGACCTTAAGCGATGTCGAGTCGAACTCTTCCGCCGTTGTATCCTCATTGGTCATGGCGATCACATTCGGCTGATTGGCCTTCACATGAATTTCGGCGGGAGTGAATTTGTGATCTTTCAGCTTCAGCGCAATCGCATCGTCCGCGGAAGCAGAGGTGCCAAATCCAATCGCCAAAACCGCGATTATCAACGTCGTTTTCATGCGAAATCCCGAGTTCCGTCGGACTTGTATAGTCTAGTTGCAAGTCAGTCGCAAGTACATAGGTGGGAACTACGTCCGGAGCCATAGCCCGACAGTAAATCCTTGCTCCACAAGGGAATTCTGGCCCGCTGGCGACATAAAGGCGCCGAGTTGCACAGACCAGCGCGTCGACACTCTTCGCACGACCGACAATTCGATCTTGTGGGTGCGGAAGTAAGTGTCGGGCGGATCGGCGTCCCCGCCGCTCACCACGTTGAAGCTCTGCAACATCACCATCGTCCTTGCGCCGAACCAAAGGCCGCCAGTCATGTCGAGCAATGTCTCGTTCGGCCGCGGATGCGTGATGTCGCGCTCGGCGAGTTCGACATCGCCAAAGCCATTTCGTCCCCAGAGCGTGAAGTTGGTCCCGTAGAGGACTCGAAACTCCGCGATGCTCGCGGTATCGACGCTGCGCGAATTCGAGAGATCGAACGCCCCGGAACTGCGATAGGACGCCTGCACAGAGAGCACGCCGAAGCTGTCTAGAACGCGATAGCGCGCACCCGCTTCGATCGAGAGCGCCTTTGCGACGACGGGCGATTTGTCAGCCCAGACCGATTCCGCGACGACATACTCCGGTGCCGCGAACAGCGTGAGCCTGCCGGTCCAGCCGTACTCGACGAGGTTGCGTGTGTTCAACTTGACGAATCGGATCGGTGCCTTCGCTTCTCCCTTGCCGTCGTATCCGTCGAACGCGCGTGCGAAATCGACGGAGGTGATGATCTGCCAGTGATGCGCGTCCTGCGTCCAGGCGCCCGCGCATGCTGGCTCCGCGACAACCAGCAGAATGGCAGCCACGATGCCGCTGCAGAACCTATGCATGCGGGCCGCCTTCGTCGCTTAGGCCATGAGTCGTTTTCTCCCAGTGGAACGGCTTCGTGATGAGATGCCAGAGACCACGATAGGCCGCGACGGAGATCAGCAGCCAGTAAACCACGACTGTGAGCCCATACGGCGCGAGCTTCGGATCACCGCGCCGCGCCGGACCTGAAACCGCAAGATAGGTCAGCAGTCCATTGGAGCCGACCGCACCAACGGCCGAAGCGTAGCCAAGCGTATCGCTGAACGACCACCCGAACACGGAAAGCGGCAGTACGCACGACAGCGCGAAAAACAGCCACAGGATCGGGTTGACCAATGCGGAGAGCACGGCACCTCCGATGAACAGCTGAAACGCAAGAAAACCGCCAAGTCCAACCTGCCGGATCAATCGGCGAGCATTTCGGCTGTGCACAAGCCAGGTCTGCATATAGCCCTTGAGCCAACGCGATCGCTGCCTGATCCAGACATCGATACGTTCCGGCGCCTCTTCCCAGGTCGTGGAGTCGAGCATCGCCGTGCGATAGCCAAGCTGGGCGAGACGCAGACCGATATCGGCATCTTCCGTGACGTTGAACGGATCCCAGGCGCCGATCTCGCGCAGCACGGCCGTGCGAAAATGATTGGATGTGCCGCCGAGCGGCATCGGAACGTTCAGCCTTTCCAGGCCAGGCAGCAGAGATCCGAACCAGGTGAAATAATCGATGGAAAAACTTTTGGCCAACCAGCGGGTTTGATTGTGAAATGCGAGACGAGCTTGGAGACACGCAATCTCACGCGGAGCGCGGCGGAAAGCAGCCACCGCTTTCAGAAGTTGATCTTTCTCGGGCCGGTCCTCGGCATCGTAGATAACGAGGTAATCTCCACGCGCATAGCGCAAGGCGAAATTTACCGCTTTTGGTTTCGTGCGCGGCAGACTCGGCGGGACGCGCACGATATCGAAGGGATGCGACCGCTCAAGCTCCTCACAAGCTGCGACGGTCTCGACATCGTCCGCTTCGACCACGATCTTGATGTCCAGTTTTGCTCGCGGATATGCGAGAGATGACAACGCGCGAAGTAAGTCCGGAACTATCCTTGCTTCGCGGTACAACGGCACAATGATCGAGTAGACGGGTAGTATCGGGTCATCGGAAGGCGGAACGACTACGCTCTTCCGCGGCAAACCGCCCAGCCACGAGAGCAGTACCCGAAAGAACGCCCCAGCGATGAAGATCGCGGTCATCGCAACGACAAAAGCTGCGACAGCTGCAAGCGGGCTAACCAACAGCGCGCAGATCGCGGCAAAAGCGGCCATTACCAACCCACGGACTTGCCCCGACGACACCACGCGCCGAGCGGAAAGTTCGGGCTGCTCCCGCGCCAATGCAAAAATCGCCCTGTCCGTCAGTTCCGCGCCGTAGCGCCGAGAGAGTTCGAGAAACAATTCGGAACGGGGCACTTCGATGAAGGAAGCAGCGCCAAGCGCCGCCTCGATCCAACACTTGTTTTCCGCTGACGCGTCGGCGAGCGCGACGACCAACGCGTTGCCATCCCGGCGCAGAGGCAGGTAAAGCCGCCGCAGATATGACTCCACATTTGCGCCGTCAGCACACGACTCCTCTGCGTCGCACGCCCAATCGGGACGCACGTCTTCGGCAGCGTGGAAATGAGACATTCCGCCCTGAACGACATTTGACGATGAACTTGGACAAATGCGTCAGGCGTTATTCCCGCTGCCCGCCGCCACAAAGGCTGTCGATCCGCTACGCGACGGGCGACTCAAAACAAAATAGAAATGAAACAGCAATAAACTATAAGTTGTGTCACTCTGCCGCCGGCTTCGCCAAAGGATCGGTCAGCGGCACAGCACTGACTTCCGCAAACCGGCGTCCGGCTTCTTCCTGCTCGGGATCGGCGGGCTGCTGCGAGATCTGGCGGCCGAGGGCGATGACGTTGGGGATTTCGTCGTCCGTCATCTCTTTCATCTTTTGCTTCCGCGCGAACGCCTTCTCGATATAGGGCGCGAGATCTTCGTTCTTTTTGCGCTGACGCTCGGCTTCGTTCGCTTTGAACTCCGGCATGATGTCCTTGCCGAAGAGCTCGAGCGCTTCGCAGATGTGCTCATGCTTGTTGCGGCCACCTTGCTGGATGAACGCGACCTGATCGACGCCGGAGTCCGCGAATTTGCGTAGGTGCGCGCGCATCTCGTCCGGCGTTCCCATGCCGCCGCTGCCCGGATTGGCAGGCAGATGATCGCGCGCCGCTTCAAAGTTCTTCCAGATGTCGGTGCGGCCCGGCTTGTGCTCGCCGAAGATATAATGATGGCCAAGCGCGTAGCCGAAGAAGCGGAAACCGTCGAGGCCGCGGCGCAGCGCCTCCTCGCGATCGTTGTGCACCGAGAAGCCCGTCACCATCGCGATGTTGGCATTCACGGCATGGCCGATCGGAACGCATTCTTCCTTGATGATGCGGTAGTAATCGTCGACCCATTGCTTGGCTTCCGCCGGATCGACGAATGCAAACGTCAAGGCGCCGATCCCAAGACGCGCGGCGAGTTTGATCGTCTCGCGATTGGAGCACGCAACCCACACCGGCGGGTGCGGCTTCTGCACGGGCTTGGGCACGATGTTGCGGCACGGCATCTCGAAATATTCACCTTTGAACCCCGGATACGGATTCATCACCATCATGTTCAGGCACTGTTCGACGGTCTCGCGCCACATGTCGCGCTTCTTCTCGACTGGCACACGATAGCCGCCGAGTTCGAGCAGCGCGGAGGATTCACCCGTGCCGAATTCGACACGGCCATTGGAGACAAGATCGAGCGTCGCGATGCGTTCCGCCACGCGTGCGGGATGATTGTAGCCCGGCGGCATGAGCACGATGCCATGGCCGAGGCGAATATTCTTGGTACGCTGAGAACACGCGGCCAGGAACACTTCCGGCGCAGAGGAGTGCGAATATTCCTCGAGGAAGTGGTGCTCCACTTCCCACGCGTGATCGATGCCGAGCTTGTCGGCGAGCTCGACCTGGTCGAGGGCGTCCTGAAACAGCTTCAACTCATCGCCGTCATTCCAGGGACGCGGCAACTGGTGTTCGTAGAAGATACCGAATTTCATGACGCGTCCTCAGTTCTGGGGCGTAAGCAAGGTGAGTGGGTTGTGATCCTTGACGCTCGTGAGCGACGGCGTATTTGCCGCCGCATCGAACGCGGCAAGGATCGCTTGGAAGCGCGCTTCCGCAAACGCCTTCATCGCCGGATGGGTGAAGACATAGAGTTCGCCGTTCTGCACGGCTTCGAGCACGCGGTTGCCGACGATATCGGGATCGATGCCGTTGAGTACATTCTGCGCCGCCTGCTCACGCGTATCGCCGACGCCCGGATCGACATCGCCGACGCCGCCATATTTGTCCTGACGCGCGCGACCGCTTTCATGGATACGCGTCTTCACGAAGCCCGGACACAGCACCGAGACACCGATATTCAGAGGCGCGAGTTGCCCGTGCCAGCCTTCGCTCATCGCCACGACGGCAAACTTGGTGGCGCAATAGGGCTCAAGGCCTGGCGGCGAGATCATGCCGGCCATTGAGGCTGTGTTGACGAAGTGTCCGCCTTCGCCGTGGCTCTTGATCAGCGGCGTGAAGACTTCGGTGCCGTAGACAACGCTTTTCAGATTGACGTCAATGATCCAGTCCCAGTCGCGGTCGCGCACCGTGCCAATCGGGCCGCCGACGGCCACGCCGGCATTGTTGCAGACGATATGCACCTTGCCGAAAGCGGCGATGGCTTCGAGCGCCGCTTCGCGCACCGCGCCGCGCTCGCTGACATCACAATGCACCGGCACAGCCTTGATCTGCTCCGACGCGAGACGCTCGGCGGCTTCCTTGGCCGCATTCGTGTCGATATCGGCGAGCACGACGTTCATGCCGGCGCGGCCGAAGGCGCGCGCCATCGAAAGTCCGAGGCCGCTGGCGCCGCCGGTGATGAATGCGGTTTTGCCCTTGAAATCCTTCATCACGCGGCTTCCTTCTGTTCGAGACTGTCGAAGCGGCGTTGCAGCGCGGCGCCATTCGGGCGCGCGCGGAACATGGCTTCGAATTCCTTGCGTGCCTGCGCGCGATCCCAATCGTTGTTGGTGACCGAATGCCAATGCACCATGCCGCGCCAAACCGGATCGATGAAGGCCGCGCCCTTCACACACTGACCGTCGACGGTCTTGAACGTGAAGCTGCGCAGCTCCGACACGACAGCCGTCAGATAGCCGACATGCGGCGCTTCGTCAGCGCGGATGCGGTCGACGAGATCGGCAGCATGCAACGCGACGTCGCGGCGGCCGGCGAAGTTGCGCGGATCGCGCATCACTGCGGTGCAGAAGTTGAAGAACTTCTCCGCGCGCACTTCGATCATCAGGACGTTCATGAGCAGCAGGATCCAGCGCTCATATTCCGGCGGGATTTGCGGCATCAGACGGCCGGTTTCGGGGCGCGACAACGTCTCCGGCACGTCTGCATGCGGATAAGCGTGCTTGCCGAACAGCATGTCGCGCACGGCGAACCACATCGCATCGTGACCGCCTAGCGTGCCGTCGCCGCCTTCGTCCAGTCCATGCGCGCGCAATAAGCCTTTGTTCAGATGCGCGGTCGCGGTTTCGGCGATGTCATCTTCGACGATGCTCTGGAAGTCCGGCGCTTCGGCTTCGGCGAGCATGCGGCCGCGGGCTTCGATCACGCCAGTGACGCTTAAGGAATCCCACAACGTCTGGCCGAAGCCTTCCTCCAGCAGAAGGCTTTGCTGCGCGACATTCGGGAACGAGCCGCGCGCATTCAGTTGTTGCGACGCATCGACAAGATCATGGCCGCGTGCCGTCAACGCGTCGGACCATGCCCGGATCGCGGGCCAGCGGTTCAGCGTGCGTGGCGAGATGTAATTGCCGTCGGCATCGAAACCGCCGTGAAGGCGATAACCAGCTTCGACATGCGGCTTCGCATAAGGATGATCGGCGAGAATTTCGTCGCTGGTGTAGACGAGCTTCGACATCGCAATTCCTCCGCGAGCGCGGTCTTTGTGCCGGTCTCGTCAGAACTGATAATTTGTCAGTTGCGGGTGATTGTCAATCAGGGCTTCAGTGCGCGCACCAGAAAGCGCGTGAGATTGTCGACCAGGTCCTGGCGTTTGCGGCCGGCTCTGTAACCTTCGGCACCCACTTGATGGATCGCGCCGAGGATCATCTGCCCCGCGATCTCCGGATTGTAGGCACGCGTCGCCGTCCCTGCAGCCATGGAGCGTTTCACGTGCTCGGCCCAATCGTAGCCCCACCTTACCAACAGCGGTGTCGCCTGCGCGCCTTCCGCGTCGATCACGGCTTCATCGGTCATTGCGGCACCGAGAACGCCGGGATGCGATTCCGAATAATCGTAGATCGCATTCAGCGATGCCGCGATCGTGTGCTCCAGCGACCCGTCGCTGGCGGCGACGCGCGCATCGACATATTCCTGAAGCTCCAGCCGCGCGTCTTCCACGAACGCGAGGAAGCAAGCACGCTTGTCATCGTAGTGAAGATAGAACGTGCCATGGCCGAGACCCGCTTCGCGCGCGATATCCTGCGGCCGCGTCGCGTGATAGCCGCGCTCCACAAACAGCTTTCGCGCTGCTTTCTTGAGCTTTGCGAGGCTTTCGGGTTTGCGTCGCGCGGGCCGCGCGTCTGTTTTTGCGAGCGTGTCTGAGTCCATGTGTAACTTTCCACTGTCCGTACACTGTAAGTCAAACCGGACCGATGGAACTCGCAAAGTCTTCGCGTTAGCATGGTTTCCAGAGCACAGGAGAACGCCATGCGCAAACAGCTCTATCTCGCAGTTGCAGCAGCATTGTTCGTCACACCGGTCTTCGCCATGGGCGGTGGAGGCGGTGGCGGCTATGGCGGGTTCAACGCGACACCCCAGATGACCTTCGACGACTATGCGACGGCAAAGCGGCTCATCAAGCATCAGGACTATGCGAAAGCGATCCCGCACCTCGAAGCCGCGCTGGAGAAGCGCCCGCACGATGCCGACGTGCTCAACTATCTCGGCTACACCCATCGCATGGTCGGCGTCGGCGAAACCGATGCGTCGCGCGACAACGACTTCAGGATGTCGCTCAACTACTACCAGCAGGCGCTCGCGATCGATCCCAAACACCGCGGCGTGCACGAATATCTGGGCGAGCTCTATCTTCAGATGAACGACTTGAACAGGGCGCATGAGGAGATGAACCAGCTCGTAACCCTTTGCCCAGACGGCTGCGATGAGCGCGACACGCTGAGCAAATCCCTGGCCGCCTATGTTCCGCCCGCCATATCGTCAGCGCCGCCCGCGCCTGCGGCACCAGCGGCGCCTGCGCCGGCCGTAACGCAATAGCGGCACTTTTGCCGGCGGTGTACGTTGTGCCTTCGGAACCTCGAAGGGCACCACGATCATGCGCCAATTTCTGCTCTCCACGCTGGCGGGAAGCCTGCTGTTAGCAAGCCCCGCATTGGCCATCGATTTCGCGGCGCCGCATGCGGACCAGCGCGCGCGCGTGCAGTTCGATATCGGCGTCGATCTTGTCGAGCATCAGCACTTCGAGGAAGCAGCGGGCCCGCTGGAAGTCGCGCTGGAGCAATTTCCCGACGACACGCATATCCTCGGCTATCTCGGCTTCGCGCATCGCATGATCGCGCGCAACCGCGTCGGCACGGCGCATCTGACCGAACTGCGCATCGCCAACGACTACTACATGCGCGCGCTGGATATCGATCCGCGCCGCAAGGACTTCCTCGAATATATGGGTGAGCTCTATCTGGAGATGGACGATCCCGCGTCCGCGGATGCAAAGCTTGCGGCGCTGACGCGCGAATGCCCGAATGGCTGCGTGCAGCGCGACAATCTCGCGACCGCGATTGCCGCCTACAAGCCTTTGCCGCCGCCGACCGCGAATGGCGCGCCCGCTGCGGCGCAAGACGCGACGGCGGCACCAACGCCGCTCGAGCCGCCACCGGCGACGGATGACTGAAGCGAAGCTGTTTCACGGCCTTTGATAGGAAATATTTCCGACAAACAGTCCGCCGCGGGAACCGGCCAGGCGCGAGCCCGTTAGCCTGAAAACAGGAAAACAGACATGCGCAAGTTTCTGATGATCATGACCGGCGTCTGCGCGTTCGCGGCGCTGTGGAAGGAAGAAGCGAAGGAAGACGGCGCCGCGATCGCGCTGTCGCCATTCCTTGGCGCGCTCGCGATCGAGGCCATCATCCTGCTTCTCACCAGCAAGCGGAACGCGATGCTGCAGCAGCAGTGAACTCCCAGTCCAGATCTTACTGTCCGCTCAGATCCTGTGACACGCGCCGCGCAATGTCGGCGCGCGCGATGGTGCCGAGCGCATCGGGCTGTGTCGCATAAAGTCCCTTCAGGAACGCGACATCGACATTGGTGATCGAATCCGGTGCGGGCTGTTTGCTGCAGGCCGAAGCCATCGCGTCGGCAACGCTGGGCAGCGCCGCGCAGCCGTCATTCGCCTGCACCTGCGAAAGCGCAAGCAGCGCGATGTAATCGGCGACGGTACCGACATCGTGGCCGGCGAGCTTTCCCGCGTCGGCGATGATCACGACGTTCTCGAGAACGCTGGCTTTCTTGGCGCCGAGCCGGCTGCCGTCGATCTTGCGGTTGTTGCCCATCACGCCGACGGGATCGGAGGGATCGTCGGTGCGCTGCTGACCGCTCGGATCCACCGTCGCGGTCACGTACCATGCCTGGATCGGATGGCTGACGGTCGCGAGTTTGGCAGCACTCGTCGACAGTTTCGTCCCGAACAGCCACGGTGTTTTCTCCGCAACCTGGTTCGCCATCTTCTGGGTTTCGGGCGTGAACATCACTTCGATGTTCGGCTTGCACGACGCTTCATAGGGTGCGCCCACCTTGAGCGCGACCGCCTGAATGCGATCGGCAACGAATTTGTTGAACGCGGGCGGCAGCCCCTGCACCGACGGGCACACCGGCGCACGCCAGCGCGCGACCTGCTTGATGGGCGACAGCGCGGTGCTGGCATCGACATATTGCGACGAGAGATTGTTCAGCGTCGCGGCATCGACTTTGCTCGCAGTCACCACCACCGTTTCGGCGGCGGTGTTGTCTGCCGCGAAAGCACCACCACAAACCGTCAATGCGGCAAGCGCGAAACCGCCCGCCAATGATTTGGAATATGCCGTTTTGCCCATGTCACTCTCCCCAAGACGCCCTGCCCAGCTTTGGCAGACATAGTGCGTTCTATGGGTTCGACAAGGATCGGTTGTGCAGGTTCACGCTTTCTTGTTTCGGATCGCGCGCCAGACTTTTTCCGGTGTGGCGGGCATATCCAGGTGTTCTATGCCGATGGCGTCGCAGATTGCGCTGATGATCGCCGGTAGTGCGCCAACCGTTCCCGCTTCGCCGCACCCCTTTGCACCCATTGCATGGGTCTTGCACGGGATCTCTTCGTAGGAGAACTGAATGTCGGGCATGTCTTCGGCCCGCGGCATCGCGTAATCGGTGAAGCTCGCGGTCACGCATTGGCCGGTGTCGTCGTAGATCGCGTGCTCCATCAGCGCCTGGCCGAGACCCTGCACCACGCCGCCATGCACCTGACCTTGAACGAGCATCGGATTGATGACGCGGCCGAAATCGTCGAGCACGCGATAGGATGCGACGGTGATGTGGCCGGTGTCCGGATCGATCTCGACTTCGCAGATGTGGCAACCGTTCGGGAACGTAGATGCCGCGCCCTTGAAAAGAGATTCGCTGTCGAGACCGTTTTCGAAACCGGGAAGTTTTTCGCGGCGCAGCGTGACCGCGAGTTCGCCAACGGTCATCGAACGCTCTTCGCCGGTAACACGAAAACGGCCGATGCCTTCGACGATATCGAACGCGACCTCTTTGCCGCCGGCCTGAAGAACTTGTCCTGCAGCCGTCTTGCCTTTGGCAATCACTTCATCGGACGCACCGAGCAATGCACCGCCCGCCATATTCAGCGACCGCGAGCCGCCAGTGCCGCCGCCGGTAAACCAGTCGCTGTCGCCCTGCTTCACCTCGATGGATTCGAACGGCACGCCGAGTTTTTCCGCCACGACCTGCGCAAACGCGGTCTCGTGCCCCTGTCCGTTCGACTGTGTCCCGACATGCAGCTCGACGCCGCCATTGTCGGTGAAGCGCACGGCCGCGGGTTCGGCGCCAGCGGCGGCCGTGATCTCGACGTAATAGGCGAGACCGAAACCGCGCAGCTTGCCTTTCGCTTCCGATTGCTTGCGGCGCGCTTCGAAGCCTGCGCGATCGGCACGCGCTACGCCTTCTTCGAGCAGGCGCGGATAGTCGCCGGAATCGAACGACACGCCCCACCAGTTCTTGTACGGCAACTCTTCCGGCGCGATCAGATTGCGCTTGCGAAGCTCGACGCGGTCGATGCCCATCCGCAGCGCGGCCACGTCCATCAGCCGCTCCATGTAGTACGCGGCTTCAGGACGGCCGGCGCCGCGATAGGCGTTGATCGGCGCGGTGTTGGAGAAATAGCATTTGATGTTGGTGTAGAAGACCGGCACGCGATAGACGCCGCCGAAAATCCGCGAGCCCGCAAGCGTCGGGATGAACGGCGCGAAGCCCGAAAGATAACCGCCGAGATTGGCGCTACCGGTGAAGCGAAGTGCGAGAATCTTTCCGTCCTTGTCAAACGCACCTTCAGCGCGCGTGAGCATGTCACGGCCATGATGATCGGCGAGATGCGCCTCGGTACGGTCCGCAGACCAGCGCACGGGACGGCCCGCGATCTTCGACGCGACTAGCACCGCGCATTGCTCGGGATAAAGCCCCGCCTTCATGCCGAAGCCGCCGCCGACATCAGACGAGACGACGCGCACCTTCTCCGGCGGCACGTCGAGAATACGCGCCACGTTGGCGCGCAGACCGCCGGAGCCCTGATTGCCGGAATAGAGCGTGTAGTGATCTTTCGCCGCGTCGTAGTGACCGATGGCGTTGCGCGTCTCCATCGAATTCACGATGACGCGGTTCTGCACCATGTCGAGACTGACGACATGTGCCGCGCTGGCAAACGCCGCGTTTGTGTCCTCTTCCTTGCCGTCGCCATAGTCGAGGCAAAGATTGCCCGCGACTTCGCTCCAGATCTGCGTGCCGTCAGGCGCGTTCTCAAGCGTCGGCACGGCGTCGAGTGGTTCGTAATCGACCATCACCAGCTCGGCCGCATCGCGCGCTTCGGCGAGCGTCTCCGCGATCACCAGCACAACCGCTTCGCCGACAAACGTCACCTGATCCTTGGCAAGGAAATTCTTGGCCACACCTTGCACCGGCGAACCGTCGCGGCTTTTGACCGGTGTCTGCGTCGCCATGGGTTTCGCGCCGGCCGCTTCGAGATCTGACTGAGTCAGAACGGCGACGACGCCCGACGCCTCTTTCGCGCCTTCGGTGTCGATCGACAGGATTTTCGCGTGCGCATGCGGCGAGCGCAGGAACACGCCCTGCGCTTCGTTCGGCAGACGCAGATCATCCGTATACTGACCGTGACCGGTGATAAAGCGGATATCCTCCGTCCGGCGGACGGATTGGCCGGTGCCGAATTTCATGGCGCGCCCTTAGTGGCGATAGCTCGGGTCGATCCGGTCCAGCTTCCGCAGCAGCGCCGGCCAGGCGAGCGCGCCGACCAGACCTTCGAACGCCATCGCGCCCTGGGTCGCGGTCTTTTCCTCAACGCCCTGATTGACCTTGTTCCACTTCACGCCGCCGGCCAGCGCCTTCACCTGCATCGTGCAGGCGCGCTCCAGATAGTACATGCGCATGAATGCGTCCGGGCACGACTTGCCGAGCGCCAGCGTGCCGTGGTTGCGCAGCATCATCACATGCTTGTTCGCGCCCAGATCGGCGACCAGACGCTCGCGCTCATCGAGATCGAGCGCGATGCCTTCATAATCGTGATAGGCAACGTCGCCGGTGATCATCATCGCATGCTGGTCGAGCGGCAGAAGCCCCTCTTCCTGCGCCGATACCGCCACGCCATCATCCGTGTGCAGATGAATGACGCAATGCGCATCGTCGCGGTTCATGTGCAATGCGGAGTGGATGGTGAAGCCCGCCGGGTTCACCGGATAGGGGCTGTCCACGACCTTGTTGCCGTCCATGTCGATCTTCACGAGCGACGACGCCGTGATCTCTTCGAACAGCAGGCCATAAGGGTTGATCAGGAAGTGATGCTCCGGCCCCGGCACGCGCGCGGAGATATGCGTGAAGATCATGTCGTCCCAGCCATACATCGCGACCAGGCGATAGGTGGCGGCGAGATCGACGCGCAGCTGCCACTCCTCGGGCGAGACCTTGCCTTCGAGCGACTCGATGGCGTGCGCGGCGGGCACCTTCATCTCGAATTTTTCGCGCATGTTCATGGGCGTAACTCCGTTCGGAAATGGCTGTCTTTATAGAGTGGTCCCGAGACTTTCCGGTGTCAAACCACCAGGCGAAACGCAGTCACCGCCCATGCATAGCTGGCCACCCGCCATGCCGAGCCGTCTTCGACCAGCACAAAAGCCCAACCGCCATGTTCCTCAAAAGCTTTTCCGCGCGTCCGGCCGGTCCAGGTTGTCGGCAGAACGAAATAGGCGCGGTCGCCATCGCGGCTGAAATCCTGCGGCTCACCGAATTCCACTCTCAGGTCCGCCAATGTCGCCGCGTGATCGCGAAAGCCGGCACGCCATCGCGTCACGGCATCCGGCCCGCGGAACACGTAAGGCGCGAAGTTCTCGACGATGACGACGTCGTCTGCAAAGATTTTTTCGAGATGCGCGTCGTCGAGCGTCGCCATGAAGGCGGCGACGCCGTGGACGGGTTTCATCATGGACATGTCCGGCCCGATCATGCCTGCGAACGCGTCCGGCCGACGGCCTTCAACCAACCGTCATAAAGCGCATCGCGCGTGGTCGCGATCGTCGCGGGTTCAAAGCGGCGGTCGAGCGCCCAGCGTTTTGCGATATCGTCGGTGTTCTTGAACAACCCGCTCGCAAGACCTGCCAGATACGCGGCGCCCAACGCCGTCGTCTCCGTCACTTTCGGGCGGTCGACCGGCAGGCCGGTGAGATCGGCAAGGCGCTGACAGAACCAGTCGTTGCGCACCATGCCGCCATCGACTTTCAGCGCAGCTGGTGCATCGAGCCCTGCTGTTTTCATGTCGCGGCCCATGGCTTCGAGAAGATCGCGCGTCTGATAACACACGGAGTCAAGTGCGGCGCGCGCGATCTCCGCAGCGCCCACGTCGCGCGTGAGACCCATGATCGCGCCGCGCGCGTCGGGATCCCAATACGGCGCGCCGAGGCCGGTGAACGCGGGCACGAAATAGAGTCCCTCTGCGGGCTTCGCAGTCTTCGCCAGCGCCTCGATCTCTTCCGCGCTGCGGATCACGCCCAATGCATCGCGCAGCCATTGTACAACGGCGCCGGCGATGAAGATGCTGCCTTCGATGGCGTAGGCCATATCGCCCGCGATGCGATAACCGCTCGTCGCAAGCAGCCGGTTTGCGGATGACGGCATCGTCCCACCCGTGTTCACAAGCGCAAAACATCCCGTGCCATAGGTCGATTTCACATCGCCCGGCTTGAAGCAGGCCTGCCCGAACGCGGCCGCCTGCTGATCCCCTGCAACACCGCGAATGGGAATGCCGCCGAGCGCATCCGCCACGCCGAAATCGCCGGCACAATCACGCACCTCCGGCAGCATCGCGGCAGGCACGCCGAACAGCGCACACATCTCGTCATCCCATTCGAGCGATTTCAGATCGAGCAGCATGGTGCGCGAGGCATTGGTGACGTCGGTCGCATGCACCTTGCCGCCTGTGAGCTTGTAGATCAGCCAGCTATCGATGGTGCCGAAACACAACTCGCCGCGCTCGGCGCGGGCCCGCGCACCCGGCACATGATCGAGAACCCATTGCAGCTTGGTCGCCGAAAAATAGGGATCGAGCAGCAGGCCGGTCTTCGCCGCCACCTTTTCTTCCCAGCCCAGCGCTTTCAACTCGCGGCAGCGATCCGCCGTGCGGCGGTCCTGCCAGACGATGGCGTTGTGGATCGGCACACCCGTCGCGCGATCCCACACGACGCTCGTCTCGCGCTGGTTGGTGATGCCGATGGTGGCAACATCGCCCCTGTCCTTCATCACGGCGCGGCAGCAGGCGAGCGTCGCCTGCCAGATCTCTTCTGCGTCATGCTCGACCCAGCCATTCGCCGGATAGATCTGCCGCAGTTCGACGGCGTGGGTCGCCACCGGCCGGGCATCGGCGTCGAAAAGGATCGCGCGCGTGGATGTTGTGCCCTGATCGATGGCGAGGATAAAGTCCTGAGCCATGGGATATCCGAAATGACAGCAACACATTCTAACAGACAATCGGCATGAAACGCATTTGCATCATTGGAGATTCACACGTGGCCGCGCTGAAAGCCGGCTGGCCGACGATCTCGCCGGAATATCCCGATGTGGAAATGACTTTTTTCGCGGGCAGCGCCCAGGCCATGGAATCTCTTGAGCTTGACGGAAACGCTTTGGTCGCGACGACGGATGCTCTGCGCAAGCGGCTGAAGACAACGTCCAGCGGCCTTGCGTCGATTGCCAATGACTACGATGCCTATGTGATCTGCGGTCTGGGATTGAACGGCCAGGCGGCCGGTCAGGTGCACAGAATCCTTCGCGCCGGAAAGAAAGGGAGCGAGTTGTCGCCGGACTATCAGAACAAAGAGCTTCCAGCCGCGCTCGCCGAGGCCGTCGGCCGGGTGAAAGCCATTCGGATATTGGACATGCTGCGCCGGATCACCGACGCCAAGATACTTCTCATCGCCCAGCCGTTGCGGGCGGAGAGCGATGTTCCCGCCGAGAACGCACCTTCCAGAGGCATGCGCTGGATTCTGTCCGTGTTCCACTCGGCATGCGAACAACTGGCCAAGGCGCACAACGCGACGTTCATGCCGCAACCGCTTGAAACCTTGTCGGATGCTTCGGTGGCCACGAAGGCCAAATTTCTGCCTTCGCAAGCCCGGTTGAGCCCCGATGAATCGAGAGAGGACCGGGCGCACATGAACGGCGAATATGGCGCGATTGTCCTGCGCCACGCGCTCGATGTTCTTGCAACTGCGCCAAAGCAGGACGCCCCGCGGTAAACGCCGGAACTAGCTTAACACGCTGTTAACGCCAATTCGTTAGAAGTTCCCTTCGCTCTCGAAGGGGCGGACGGAGCATCATGGTTACGGGGCAGGCTTTGGCACTTACGGCGCGCGACATGAGCGACATGGGCAGATTGGCCCAGCTTGCGGCAAACCCGCAGGGCACGACCCGCGAGGAAATCTTTCTGGCCGTCGCCTCGCTCTATCGCGTCCAAGGCTCCTATCTGAACGAACGCGAGCGCAGCCTGATGCGCGAAATCCTGCGCCGCCTTGCCGGCGACGTGGAGATGGCGATCCGCATCGCACTGGCAGAGCGTCTCGCCGACGACGCGGCCGCGCCACACGACCTCATTCTTCTTCTCGCCGACGACAAGATCGAAGTTGCGCGGCCTCTGATCCTGCGCAGCCCGCTTCTCACCGAAGACGATGTGCTGCATCTGATCGCCGAGTATGGCGAGGCGCATCACGTCGCCGTCGCCAGCCGCGCCAATATCGGCGAACCGGTCAGCGAAGCGCTGTCGAAGAGCGATGCCGAGCCCGTACTGACCGCGCTGGTGCGAAACGTCACGGCGAAGATCTCCTCGCATGTGTTCGAAACACTGATCGAGAAATCCAAGCAGATCGCCGCTCTTCAGGACCCGCTGGCGCACCGCGAAGATATGCCGCCCGTGCTCGCAACCAAGATGAGCGCGTTCGTCTCCGATGCGCTGAAGGCCTTCATCCATCAGAATTTCACGGTCGCACGGGAAAAGATCGATACCGCTGTTGTCCAGGCGAACCAGGTTCTCAAGAGCGAACCTGCGGCACCCAAGACCGAACCGGGCGAAGGCTCGCAGAAGCTGGTCGACAAGCTTGCCGCTTCGGGACAATTGAAAGCCGGATTCCTCTTGCGCGTCCTGCATCAGGGGCAGATCGATCTCTTCGATCTCGCCTTCGCCAAATTGCTGAACCTTCCAGTCACAGAGCACCGCCGCAGATTTTATCAGGGTGGCCCCCGCGCCGTGGCACTCGCCTGCCGCGCCGTCGGCATCGACCGCTGCGTGTTCGCGACGGTGTTCAATCTGTCGCGCCAGGTGCACAGTTTGAAGCCGACCCTCTCGCAGGCCGAGTTGCATGACGTTCAGGAAGCCTTTGCAAGCTTCAGCAAGCCGGCTGCTCTCATCGAATTTCAGAAGCTCTAAACGGATATCGTGACTTCGCGCGGCACCTGCTAGACTGGGTGCATGCAGGATCCGTTCGGCCGCCACATCACCTATCTGCGCGTCTCGGTCACAGACCGCTGCGATTTCCGCTGCGCGTACTGCATGCCGGAGCACATGACGTTCCTGCCCAAGGCCGATCTTCTGACCCTGGAAGAACTGGAGCGCCTGTGCGGCGCCTTCATCGCCAAGGGCGTGGAGCGGCTGCGTATCACCGGCGGCGAGCCCCTTGTCCGCAAGGACGTCATGCGGCTCATCGACGGGCTGGGCAGCCGCATCGGCAACGGTCTGAAAGAACTGACACTGACGACCAACGGCTCGCAGCTTGCACGCTACGCGCGCGATCTTGCAGCCGCGGGCATCCGGCGCATCAACGTCTCGCTGGACACCCGCGATCCTTTGGCGTTTCGCGCGATCACCCGCTGGGGCGATCTGGACAAGGTGCTGGCAGGAATCGATGCAGCGCAGGACGCCGGCCTGAAGATCAAGATCAATACGGTCGCGCTACGCGGCACCAATGAAGACGAACTGCCCGATATGCTTGAATGGGCGCATGGCCGCGGCATGGATCTGACGCTCATCGAAACCATGCCGATGGGCGAGATCGACGGCGACCGCACGGCGCAATATCTTCCGCTCTCTCTTGTGCGCGCCAATCTCGAACGCCGTTACACGCTGACCGACAGCGACCATCGGACCGGTGGGCCCGCGCGGTATGTGCATGTCGCGGAGACCGGTGGGCGACTCGGCTTCATCACGCCGCTGACGCACAATTTCTGCGAAAGCTGCAATCGCGTGCGCGTGACCTGCACGGGCACGCTTTACATGTGCCTCGGCCAGAACGACGACGCCGATCTGCGCACGCCGTTGCGCCTGTCGCAGAATGACGATCTTCTGAACGCCGCGATCGATGCCGCCATCGCACGCAAACCCAAAGGCCACGATTTCATGATCGACCGCCGCCACACACGCCCTGCACTGGCGCGCCCGATGTCTCTGACGGGCGGTTGATGAGCAAGGCCATCCACTTCGTCGCATCCGATGCACCCGACGCGCAGGCCGCGCTCAAGATCATGTGCGAGCGCTATCGCGACGCTGGCGTCGACAATTGCGACGTCATCGTCGCGCTCGGCGGCGACGGCTTCATGTTGCAGACGCTGCACACCTTTCTCGGCCGCGACAAGCCGATCTACGGCATGAACCTCGGCTCCGTTGGTTTCCTGATGAACGAGTTCCGGGAAGAGGCCCTTCAGGAACGGCTCGACGCGGCAGAGTCGGCGAAGATCCATCCGCTGCGCATGAAGGCGACCAACAAGCATGGCACCGGGGAAGCGCTGGCGTTCAACGAAGTCTCGCTGCTGCGCCAGACGCGGCAGGCTGCCAAGATCCGCATTCTGGTCGACGACAAGGTGCGCACGCAGGAACTCATCTGTGACGGCATCCTCGTGTCCACGCCTGCCGGCAGCACCGCGTACAACCTCTCTGCGCATGGCCCGATCCTGCCGATCGATGCCGATCTGCTCGCCCTGACGCCGATCAGCGCGTTCCGGCCCCGGCGCTGGCGCGGCGCGCTCCTGTCGCATCGCGCGCGCGTGCGGTTTGAAATCCTCGAAGCCGGCAAGCGCCCGGTAAGCGCCGTGGCGGACGATCTGGAAGTCCGCGACGTCACCAGCGTCGATGTCGCCGAGGACCGCAGCATCGCCAGCACCATGCTGTTCGATGCCGGGCATAGCCTGGATGAACGCATCCTTGCCGAACAATTTATCGATTAATTGTCTCTTAGGCCTTAAGGCTTCACGCACTATTAAGTCACGTTAAGTAACTTTGCACCGAACAGCGCGGTCAACGCGCGAAGTTGGGCGGCATGAGCGGTTACAGGTTCGACAGGCTGAAAGTTCTGGTGGTCGACGACAATGCGCATATGCGCAAGCTCGTCGTCACGATCCTGCAGGCGTTCGGCGCCCTGCAGATCTTCGAGGCCGCCGATGGCGAGCATGCTTTCACGCTGCTGCGCGACGCAAATCCCGATGTCGTCATCCTCGACTGGGTGATGGAAGGCATGTCGGGAATCGAATTCGCGCGCGAGGTGCGCACATCTCCCAACACGCCCAATCCGTTCGTGCCGATCATCATGCTGACCGGTCACACCGCAATCGATCATGTGCGCCAGGCACGCGACGCCGGCGTCAACGAATTTCTTGCCAAGCCCGTGTCGGTGAAAGCGATCCTGACGCGGCTGATTGCCGTGATCGAGCATCCTCGTCCCTACGTGCGCACCAAGGCCTATTTCGGCCCCTGCCGCCGCCGCAGAAGTCCCGAAGAATATCACGGCCCGGAACGCCGTGCGACGTCCGACGCGACGCCGGTGGAATAAGGAATGACGCGATGAGCAAACAGCAACCCATCGAATTGTTCATGCCGCCCAACATGCTCAAGGCCAAGGTCGGCAGCAGTCACGGCGCCATCGACATGGCCGCAGTCATGCGCGCCGAAGCGGCGATGGAAACGCTGAAGACGGAATTCACGGAGTGGTTTGCGAGCGATGTGGCGAGACTGATCCAGTGCCGCGACGCATTCGCCGCAGGCAAGGACGACGCCACCCTCGCCGCGCTCGGCCGCGCCAGTGTCGATATCAAGGGACAGGCGACGACTTATGAATTTCCGATGGTGTCGCGTGTTGCGGCGTCGCTGTGCCGCCTGATCAATGCGATGCCCTCGCCTGACGCTCTTCCGCTCAATCTCGTCGATGCCCATGTGGCCGCGATTCGGATCATCGTCCGCGACAAGATCATGGACACCACAAACCCGATGGCGCTTGAGCTGATCAAGGAACTCACCGCCCGCGTGACCGAGAAAATCGAACCGGCAGCGGCCTAGAACGCGTCTTTCAGATTCGCATAGGTCTGCTCATAGCCCGCATCCTTGCGGATGTGCAGCTCTTTTCCGTTAGGCCCTTCTTCGACCCACGGCGTGACGGTGAGCGGAAGTTCAGCGCCCGCCGCGGCCATGGCATCCGCCACCGTGCGCGAATGCGCGAGCTTCATCAGATTGAGCTTGGTCGGAAACACGACGTTCCACGTCTTGCGGTCGGAGATCGCGCGCTCTGCCGTGATCCAGGTCGAATCCACCGATTCATGGCCGTCATGGCGGCCCGCGTGACCCACCGGCGACGGCGCGATGAAGAAATGCGTATCGAAACGCTTGGGCATGTGCTCCGGCGTGATCCAGTGGGCGAAGCGCACGAGCTGATCCAGCGCGAGCCTTAGATTCTCCTTGCGGAGCATGTCGGCGATGCCGATCTCATGCTTGTCCAGCGCCTGACGATAGGGCTCGAGCGCTGCGAGCCGCTCGTCATTCACGAAGTGCCCGGTCGCGTGATCGCGTGCGAGCAGGATGCCGGATTCTTCGAACGCCTCACGGATCGCAGCCGCGCCAAGCGCACGCATCTCGTCCGACCAGTCCTCGCCGCCATCGACGAAATCCGCGAGTTCGGCATCGTTGTCGCGCTTGTCGACCTTACCCCCGGGAAACACCAGCGCACCGGAAATGAAGTCGATTTGGTGATGGCGTTTCACCATGAACACTTCGACGCCATCCGCGCTGTCGCGCACCAGCAGGATCGTCGCTGCCGGCACCGGCGTGACGGACGGCTTCTTTTCTTGTTCAGACATGCGTTCCTCCGCGCACAAGCCTAGCGCGTGGAATCAGAAGCCGCCAAGACTTCAATATTTACCTGTGGGAAGGCGCGACCTGCGCCACCGACGACAGCACGTCCATCACGCCAGGTGTCAGCAGGAACGGCGTCGAAGGGACCGTGCTCGTGTCGCCGTCGTCATCGTCGTTGCCGAACGACATGCTCGACAGATGCGGGGTCCAATTCAGCACGCTCGAAAGCATCGAGGACGTATCCATGTCCGACGCGCTCGCGTTCGAAACAAGGCTGTGCGTCGCGGCGCGCGCGGTTTGCACCGGAATTGCTTTGTCGCCTGACTCCGGCTGCTTGAGCGCCCAGTTGTAGACATCGCGCACGGTCTTGGCGCTGCCGTCGGCGTGATAGAATACGCTGCGGTTCGCATCCGCCGCCGCGGGGAAAGCATCCGCCGCGCTGGCATTCGGATTCCTGGCGCTCATCTGGATGAGCTTGCAGGCAGCCTGCGGCCCCAGGAAATGCGCCGCATAGAGTTCGCCGTCGCAGACATTGCGGCCGAGCGAGCCTTCGAGCGTCGCCTTGGTCTTGTTGGCGAACTCGCCAGCCATCAGGGAGGCGACCTTTGGGTCCTTGCGCAGGGCAAGAATTGCCTGGCGATCGGCGTCGTTGGCGACCTTAAAGTGCCCATCGCCGTCCTGGGTGATGGCGTTGGCATAGCTGCCGAGGCCGTACTTCGCGCCGGTTTCCTTGACCATGCCCAGCCAGGTCTGGCCGGTGAACTGGAACAGGCCACAGGCCGACGAAGTGCTTGATTGTGCTTGAGGTTTCAGGCTGCTCTCGCGCATCGCGGTGCCGAGCAGATAATGGAAATCCGACCCCGTCGCGGCGCTGGCCTGCTTCAGGACGGATATGATCTGGGCCTTGTCGGCCGTGGAATTTGCGGCTTCTGCCAGCATGGTTCCGGTTCTCCTGCCTCACCAGGAGCAACCGCCGTGCCAGATTTGGTTAAAGCGCCTTAACGAGTTCGCCGACGAGGTTCTGCAGCGCTCCCGCCGCATAGAGCTCAGCGTTTCCCTGCCCCCACACCGGACCCGGCCAGGCCGCATCGCCGGAGTTGCGCGCGATGACGTGGATGTGGAGCTGCGGCACGAGATTGCCGAGCGCGCCGACATTGATCTTCGCGGCTTGCGAAAAATGCTTGAGGCGTTCGCCCGCCAGCGCGATCTCGGCCATCAGCATTTCGCGGTCTTCGGGACATAGCTCGAAGATCTCCGTCACGGCGTCGCGGCGCGGAACAAGGATGAGCCACTGATAGCGCGCATCATTCATCAGCAGCACACGGCACAGCGTCCAGTCCATGACGAACGCGGTGTCGGCGGCCAGTCGTGGATGCAGTTCGAAATCGCGCATGGTCGGCCCCGGTTCAGCTTGGCATAGTGCCATGCGGGCGGTTCGCGCCAAGGGGGCAGTTTGCGCATCGGGATCATCGGCTGCGGGGTCGCGGGGCAGGCTTCGGCGATTGCACTCGCCCGCGCCGGTCACGACATCACCGTGTTCGAGCGCTTCGAGACCGCGCGGCCGTTGGGTGCGGGATTGTTGCTACAACCGTCAGGCCTTTCGGCGCTGGCGCGTCTCGGCTTGCGCGATCAGGCGGAGTCGTGGGGCGCGCGCGTTTCGGAACTCGACGGACGGATCGCATCCGGCAAACGCGTGCTCGATCTTGCCTATGGCAACGGCGAATATGGTCTCGGCATTCACCGCGGCGCATTGTTTCAGGTGCTGCATGACGCACTGCTGGCGAGCGGCGCAAAGGTCCGCCTGAGCTTTGACGTGACAAGCGTCGAAAATTTCACAGCGCCCGTCATCGTATCGCGCAGCGGAGAACGCGAAGGGCCGTTCGATCTTGTGATCGATTGCGCCGGCGCGCATGACGGCTTGCGCAGCACGCTCGGCATGCGCGTGCGTGCGCCGGTCTATCCGTGGGGCGCGTTCTGGACGACGTGTCCCGACCGCACGGGCCAGTTCGAAGGCAAGCTGCGCCAGATGTATGCGCGCGCCTCCATCATGATGGGCGTGCTGCCGGTTGGGCGCGTGCCCGGCGGCTCGCAGGAATATCCGCTTGTGGCGTTTTTCTGGAGTCTGCGGCTCGACGATCAGGATGCGCAGCGCAAAGCCGGACTGGATCTCCTGAAAAGCCGCGCTATCGCGGCGTGGCCTGCCGCGGAACCGATCATTCGCGAGATCGCGCGGTTCGAGGATATGTCATTCGCGACCTATCGCGATGTTTCGCTCGGCGATTGGCGGCAACGGCGCGTGCTCGTGATCGGCGACGCAGCGCACGGCACCAGCCCGCAGCTCGGACAAGGTGCGAACCTCGCGCTGATCGATTCCGTGATGCTGGCGCATCATCTCGCGCGCGAGAGCGATGTCGATTCAGCACTCGGTGCATTTCATCGCGCGCGGCGTCCGCATATCCGGTTCTATCGCTGGGCGTCGTGCGCGCTGACACCGGCCTTCCAGTCGGACAGCAGGATCATTCCCTGGCTGCGCGACACGTTCCTGCCTTATGCGAACCTGCTGCCGGGTGGACGCTATATGACGCGCACCACGCTGTCGG
>Ga0335075_10001182_pt1 | contig 43500 bp, 41 predicted proteins | sample Lox_Sample_24_FD_206723 | JGI IMG/M metagenome (GOLD analysis project Ga0335075, IMG submission 206723) | Soil microbial communities from Loxahatchee National Wildlife Refuge, Florida, United States - Lox_Sample_2.4 | ecosystem: Environmental > Terrestrial > Soil > Wetlands | place: USA...
CGGAGATCGTGGATGCCGGCACGCTGGTCATGCCCGCCTGGGCCTTCGCGCTGCGAAGCCCGGCACAGGAGTGGGAGGAGTTCTGGGAGCCGAGGCCTCGCCCGGGTCATCATGACCTCTTCGCGCTGCTGCGCCGTCGGCAGCTGCGGATCGAGGGCGACATGTACCCCTTCATGAGCAATCTCCTCTACTTCAAGGCGCTGCTCGCGCTGCCGAGGGTGGTCTGATGAGTGCGCGATTCGAACCGGTGACGGCGCGCTACCTGCATCTGCAGCTCGGCGGCCTGGATCACCGGATCTATGTCGAAGAGTCGGGAACACCGGACGGGGTGCCGCTGCTTTGCCTGCACACCGCCGGCGCGGACGCCCGGCAGTTCCGCGGCGTCCTCAACGACGAGGAGGTGCTGCGCGCCTGCCGTGTCATCGCCTTCGACCTGCCCTACCACGGCAAGTCCTCGCCTCCGGCCGGCTGGGAACTCGGAACCTACCAGCTAACCGCGGCCGGCTACGCGGGCACCGTGCTGGCCGTCACCGATGCGCTCGAACTGAGCCGGCCGATCGTCATCGGCTGTTCCATCGGCGGCCGGCTGGTGCTGTATCTGGCCGCCGACCATCCCGGCCGGGTGGGCGGCGTGATCGGGTTGCAGTCCGGCGGTCATGTAGAGCCCTATTACGACACCGGCTACCTCAACCGTCCCGACGTCCACGGAGGGCTGGCCTGCGCCGGGATCGTCTCCGGCCTGATCGGCCCGGACGCCCCCGGACCGGACAGGTGGGAGACGCTGTGGCACTACATGCAGGGCGGTCCCGGCATCTTCCAGGGCGACCTGCACTTCTACAAGGTCGACGGCGACGTCCGTGACCGGCTGGCCGCCGTGGACACCGAGCGGTGCCCGGTATTCCTGCTCACCGGCGAGTACGACTACTCATGCAGCCCGGCGGACACTCTCGAGGTCGCCAACGCCATACCCGGCGCCCAGATGACGGTCATGGCCGGCCTCGGGCACTTCCCGATGAGCGAGGACTACCAGAACTTCCGCCAGTACCTGCTGCCCACCCTCGCCTCGGCGGTCAAGGCCCGCGAGCGGCTGCTCGAGGCGGCGAATTCCTGATGTCAGCCAGCCTCGCCGACCGAGCCTCCTCGCGGCCCGGCACCGCGCGCGACTACCCGCCGCTGCGGCTCCTGATCGACGGCGAATGGCGGACCTCGGACGAGGGCACCCCGGTCGTCGACCCGGCTACCGAACAGGTTCTCGGCCAGGTGCCGCACGCCACAACGGCGGATGTCACCGATGCCGTGAGCGCCTGCGAGCGGGCGTTCACGACCTGGCGGCGGATGCCGCCCGTCGAACGAGGCGTGATCATCCACGAGGCCGCTCGGCTGCTGCGCGAGCGCAGCGCGTATGTGGCCAGGGTGATCACCAGGGAGATGGGCAAGCCGCTGCGCGAGGCCCGGGCCGAGATCGACACGGCCGCGGGCATCCTCGACTGGAACGCCGAGGAGGGTCGGCGCACCTACGGCCGCGTCATTCCCGGACCGGTCCAGCGGCGGCAGGTGGTGATGCAGGAGCCGATAGGGCCGGTGGCGGCCTTCGCGCCGTGGAACGCTCCGCTGATCACGCCGTCGCGCAAGATCAGCTCGGCGCTTGCGGCCGGCTGCACGGTCGTGATCAAGCCCGCTGAGGAGACCCCGGGCACCGCGCTGTGCCTGGCGGAGGCCCTTGTTGACGCCGGCCTGCCGGCCGGGACGCTCAACGTCGTCTTCGGCCACCCCGCACGGGTCTCTGAGCAGCTCCTCACCTCACCGGGCATCCGGGCGGTCACCTTCACCGGATCCACCGCCGTGGGCAGGTCGCTGGCCGCGCTTGCCGCGGCCAACATGAAGCGGGCCGTGATGGAACTGGGCGGGCACGCGCCGGTCCTAGTATGCGCCGACGCCTCACCGGAGGCGGTGGCGGCCGGGGCCGCCGGGGCCGCCTACCGCAACGCCGGCCAGGTGTGCACGTCGCCCACCAGGTTCTTCGTCGACCGGTCCATCTATGACCGGTTCGTCGAGTCGCTGACCAGGAGCGTCGGCGCGCTGCGGGTCGGCGACGGGATGTCCGATGACACCGACGTGGGGCCCGTGGCAAGCCGAGCGCGGATCGAGGCGCTCGAGTCCCTCATCTGCGATGCCGTCCAGCACGGTGCCCGGGTCACCACCGGCGGTCGGCGCCGCCAGGGAACCGGCTTCTTCTGGGAGCCGACCGTGCTGGCCAACGTCGGCGATCAATGCCAGATCGCGCAGGTCGAACCGTTCGGACCGGTCGCCACCGTCGCCGCATTCGACGATCTCGAATCGGCGGTGAAGCGCGCGAACGGCGTGCCGTACGCCCTTGCGGGCTACATATTCACGCGGGACGGTGCGGCCATCCGGCGGTTGGCCGCCGAGTTGGAGTGTGGCGCGATCGCGGTGAACCACTGGCAGGTTTCTGGCCCGGAGACTCCTTTCGGCGGGCACAAGGACAGCGGCTTCGGGGCCGAAGGCGGAATCGAAGGCATATCAGCCTTCCAGCAGCTCAAGTTCGTGAGCGAGCAATGATCCCAGGACGATCGGTGATGAGCATGGCATCGAACCTGACAGCGGTACACGGCGCAAATGGAGCTTCGGCTGCGAACCCCGACTACCCAGTGGTTTTCGATGACGTCAGCTTGAAATTCGAAGAGAACGCGGACCTGACCATCGAGAAGGTCAACCTTACGGTCAAGCGCGGCAAGTTCCTGTCCGTCATCGGCCCCAGCGGATGCGGAAAGACCACGCTGCTCAATCTCGTCGCCGGCCTGCTGAAACCGACCGAAGGCGAGGTGCGCTACGCCGGTCAGGTCCTGAGTGGCATCAACACCGACGTCAGTTACATCACGCAGGATCCGAACCTGCTGCCCTGGCTCACCGTCGGCGCCAACATCGGGCTGCCGCTGAAACTGCGCGGCGCGAGCAAGCGCGAGCAGAAGCAGGAGGTCCAGAGGTGGGTCGACCAGGTGGGCCTGACCGGCTGGGACAATCACTTCCCGCGGCAGCTTTCAGGCGGCATGCGCAAGCGCGCCTCGATCGCCCGCGCGCTTATCTGCAATCGCAGCGTGGTGCTCATGGATGAGCCGTTCGGTCCGCTGGACGCGATTACGCGCATGAAACTGCAGCAGGACCTTCTTGATCTCTCCCAGACTGCGGAGCACACCGTCGTCTTCGTGACACACGACCTTTCCGAGGCCATTGCCCTGTCGGACGAGGTCGCTGTCATGGCCGGGGGCCCGGGAAAGATCAAGGGCGTGCTGCAGGTGCCCATCGATCGCCCGAGGAACATTCTCGACCTGCCCGAGCTGCCGATCTACTCGCAGCTCGGTAAGAAGCTCTGGGCACTTTTCAACTCGACCGAGGCGGACGCTTAGCTTTTCCGGGTTAACCTCCGCCGAATTCATCTTATACCACAACTGAATACGGCGAACTGGGTTTCGAAAGATTATGCCGAACGGACCAGGGTTACAGCCCTCAGTCACGCTTGTCGCGGCCCAAAAGGCGGAACGTAGTCGAACCCATCAGCCCGCGGAGAGGACTGATAAATAAGCGAGTTTTGATCATTCCGATAGAAGAGAGGGACGTATGGACGTGCGCAGCGTTGCGCGCCGGCTAAGACGGCGCAACTCCAAAGCCGGCCTGGCCATGGTGGTCGGCTGCCTGGCCGTGGCCGCGGTCACGGCGTGCAGTAGCTCGGGAAGCAGCAGCAGCAGTAGCGACGGCGCAGGGACCACGGGCTCGGCCAGCCCGGCCGCGCTAACCAGCATCAAGCTTGGCTATCCGCTCCCCAACGTGCAGAGCGTCGCGGTACAGATCGCGACCAAGAACGGCATTTTCCAGAAGTATGACCTGCAGGTCACCGCGACATCGCTCGGTACCGCCAACGTCGTGAATGCCGCGCTGACCAGCGGCTCGGTCGAATACTCGCTGACCAGCGCCAGCCAGCTGATCACATCGGTGACCCAGGGAGCGGGCATCATCGCGATCTCCGGGTACACGATAGGGACTCCCGTGGACGTGATCTTCTCGAACTCGTTCATCGCCGCGCACAAGCTTTCCACCTCGACTCCGATCAGCCAGCTGGTCAAGTCGCTGGTCGGCAGCCATGTGGCCGTCTCCAGCCCGGTTATCAAGACCCAGGAGGCGACCCTGCTGAAGGCCTATGGCGTGAATCCAAGCTCCGTGAACACGGTCACGGTCAGTTCCGAAGGCGGCATGGCCAGCCTGCTCAAGTCGGGCCAGATCGACGCCTTCATCGCAGGCCCGCCGGTGCCGCAGGAGGCCGTGGCCCAGGGGGCCGGGAAGATCCTGATCACCTCACAGAACGCTCCGGTGTGGAGTGCCGGCAACGCCAACCTGATACTGGCCGCCAACGCCTCCTACGCCGCGGCCCACCCCGCCCTCACCAAGCAGGTCGTGGCGGCCGTCCACGCTGCGGTGGAGTACGTCCTGAATAACAAGTCCGCCGCCGCCCAGCAGTCGGCCACCCTGCTGTCGGCGACGCAGGCCGAGGTCGTGGCGAGCATCCCGCTGGCCGGGTATTCCTCGTGCGCGCCGATGAGCACGGATCTGTGGGCCAAGACCGTTCAGTTCTCCATCGCGGCCGGCTCCCTGCCCGCGTCCGCCACGGCGGCCGAGGGCAAGGTCTGGACAAATAATTACGCACCGGCCCAGACGGGCTGCTGACTCGTCCGGGCCGCGGGGTTTCCGCCCCCGCGGCCCGGACTACTGACCGGAAGGACGTACGCCATGACGGCTACTGACATGGGGCCGAAGGTCTCGCTGCCCCGGCGGGCCGGGCCCGGGTCGCTGCCCCGGCAGCGGACCTCGGTACGGACCAAGGCCGGGCTGGTCATCATCATCGGCCGGATCGTGACCGTATTCGCGCTGCTCGGGCTCTGGCAGCTGTTCAGCGGACGAGTGCTGCCTGCTTACGCGATCAGCAATCCGCACGCCGTCTGGGACAGCTTCTGGAACCTGGTCAGCACCGGCGCCGGCTGGGTGAACATTGGTGTGACCGCCAAGGAACTGGCCCTCGGCTTCGGCATCGGCGTGGTGGGCGGCACGGTCGTCGGCTTGGCGCTCGGTTATTTCAGGATCCTCGGCGCCATCGTCGAGCCCTTCATAGGGGCGGTGAACGGTATCCCGAAGATCGCCATCGCGCCGGTCTTCGTGCTGATTCTGGGCATCGGTACCTGGACCGATGCCACGATCGCCGCGACCATGGTGGCGCTGATCCTCTTCTACAACATCTACATCGGCATGCGGACCATCAACCCGGAACTCGTTTCGGTGATCCGCCTGATGAGGGCCAACCGGTGGCACCTGCTGCGTTACGTCTACGGCCCGTCGCTGGTCGCCCCGTTCTTCGCCGGGCTCAAGGCAGCCGGCCCGTTCGCGATCCTGGGCGTCATCATCGGCGAGTTCGTCGCCTCCTACAACGGCGTCGGCCACGTGCTGTCGTCGGCGTCAAGCAACCTCGACGCCGCGGCGGTTTACGCCTCGATCGTGGTGCTGGTCCTGATGGGCTTCATCCTCAACGTGCTGCTCGGCCGACTGGACGCCTGGACCAGCCGCAAGCTCGGCATGCAGCCGTGACGGGCACCCCCGTCGAGGCCGGCCTTCAGCTGCACCTTCCCTCTTACCTCGACCTGAGCCTGCCCGGGCTCTTGCGCATCGCAACCGCAGGCGCCGAACTCGGCTTCGACCAGATCTGGGTCACCGACAACCCGGAATGCCGCAGCGCGCTGGCCGTCCTGGGCTCGCTCGCGCCCCTGGCCGGGACCAAGCTCGGCACGGCGATCATGGTGCAGTACCTGCGCAGCCCGGTCGAGGCCGCCCGCGCCTTGATGACCGTCAGCGAGCTCATGCCCGGCCGGGAACTGTCGATCGGCCTGGGCGCGGGCAACCCGACCAGCCGGCTGGTCGCCAGGCCGAGGCCAGTGGGATTCATGCGCCAGACAGCGTGCAGCCTGCGCCGGCTGCTGGCCGGCGAGGAGATCGAGCTGGACTCCTATCCGCTGCTGCGGGATTATTTCCAGTTCGCCCCGGGTGCGCGGATCCGGGTCGCGGTCCGGCCGACCGGGCCGGTACGGCTCTACGGCGGGAGCAACGGGCCACTGGGCCTGGCACTTGCCGGGGAGCTCATGGACGGCCTGATCTTCGGCTGGACGACGATGCTGAATGCCACCCTGGGCCGGCTCGGGGCCAAGCTCGGCATCGTCGACGCCTCGGCGCAACGGGCCGGCCGGTCTGCTGCCGTGCGCCGGGTCACCGAGCTCAAGATCTCGGTCGCCCGCGACCACGCCAAGGCGCGGCAGTTCGTGCGGGAGAATCCATCCTGCGCCCGTCGGACCCTGGGGCTGCGCAGGCGGGGCTACGACGACCACGACCTGGAGCAGCTGGGCATCGGCCCGCGCGATGTCGACGCCCTGGACCGGGCCTTCCGGGCCGGCGGTCCGTTCGCCGACTTCAGCGAGCTGGTGACCGACGCGATGATCGACGCCTCGTACGTGGCAGGCGACCCCTCGTACTGCGCGGAGCGCGTGGCCGCCTTCGCCGAGGACGTGGTGCGGCCATCCGGCTTCGACCAGGTGATCTTCTCCGAGCTCGGACCCGATCCGCTCGCCGCGGTTGAGCTCATCGCGGAGTCCATCCTGCCCGTACTGCAGAGGTAAACGTCCATGGACACCGACCTGACCGGCAAGACCGCCCTGGTCACCGGGGCAGCACGCAATATCGGCCGCGCGATCGCCCGGGGCCTGGCCGGCGTCGGCGCGCGGGTGGCCGCGGTCTACGGCGGCGACGCCGAAGGCGCGGCCGAGACCGTCCGCCTGATCAACGAGGCCGGCGGCACGGCCCTGCCGTTTCCCGTCGATCTGGCTGACCTGGGCTCGATCGCCGCCGGACACGAGGCGGTCACGGCCGCGTTCGGCCCGGTCGACATCCTGGTCAACAACGCCGCCATCCGGCCGCGTAGGCCGCTGGGCGATGTCACGCCCGAACTGTGGGACAGGGTATTCGCCGTGAACGTGCGCGGCCCGTTCTTCCTCACCCAGGCGATCGTGCCCGGGATGATCGAGCGCCGTTGGGGCCGCGTGATCAACCTGGGCGGACTGCACAGCTACAAGGGAAGCGCCCAGCGCACCCAGGTCCACGCCAGCAAGGGCGCAGTGGTCGGCATGACTCGCGGCATCGCCTTCGAAACTGCGGAATACGGAGTGACGGCCAACGTCGTCGTGCCCGGCCGGATCGCGACCCGGCGCGGGGCCGTGGACATGTACGGAGCACAGGAGGACGAGGCGCATGCTGCCGCGACCGTGCTCATGAAGCGGTTGGGCCGGCCCGAGGACGTGGCCGACATGTGCGTGTTCCTGGCCTCGGATCGGGCCAGCTACATCACCGGCCAAGAGCTCTTCGTGACCGGCGGGACCTTTCCCATGGTCCCGTCGGCCACCTGAGCCGCGGCTGGAGGAAGGGATTCGGTCACCATGGACGACCCGACGCTACGCAATTCCAAACTCACCGAGCAGCTAGCCGCCTACGCGCGCGCCACCGAATTCGCCAAACTGCCCGATGAGGTGGTCGACCGGGCCAAGCGCGTGATCGCCGATGAGCTCGGCTGCATGGTCCTCGGCAGCACGATGCCGCCAGGCCAGCGGGTCCGCTCCTTCGTCGCCTCAGTCGGGGGGGTGCCCCAGGCGACGGTGGTGGGCGGCGGCGTGCGCGCTGCGGCCGGCTACGCCGCGCTGGCCAACGGCACATCCTCGCACTCCGACGAACTGGACGGCGTGCACGTCAGCCAGGGCCACCCGGCGGGCACCTCGGTCGCCGGCGCGCTGGCCATGAGCGAGGCGCTCTCGCTCGGCGGCCGGGACCTGATCAACGCGGTGGTGCTGTCGTTCGACGTGGGCTGCCGGATCCTGATGGCCATGGGCGGCGGCCACGCTCTCCGGCGTGAGCACCACGTGCACGCCAGCCCCATGTACGCGCTCGGCGTCGCCAGCGCGGCGGGCCGGCTCGTCCGCCTGGACCAGGTGCCGATGCAGCATGCGCTGGCGCTGGCGGCGCTCAACATCGCTGTGCCGGCATCGTTCTTCGACGAGCGCAACCACATGAGCAAGGCACTGAACCAAGGTCAGGCCGCCTATGCCGGCGTAACCGGGGCGATGCTCGCGTCGCATGGCTTCGAGGCCCACGACGGGTTCATCGAGGCCAGGGATGGCCTGGTCGACGGGTGGCGCACCAGCCGCGCCGACATCGGGGCGATGACCGCCGGGCTCGGCGAGCGCTACGCCATCATGGACGCCGGCTTCAAGTACTACTCGGCCGGCTATCCGATCAATTCGCCTCTGGCCGGTGCGTTCGCACTGATGAAGGAACACGACCTGGCCGCAGGCGATATCACCCGGGTGCGGGTCGGCATGGCCCCGAGCAGCGCCGACGTGGTCGACAACCGCCGGATGCCCAGCATCTGCCTGCAGGACATGCTCAGCGTCGGGATGGCCCTGGGTCGCCTGGGGTACGAGGACGCGCATGACGAGCGAAACCTGCGGCGCGCCGACGTCCGGCGGCTTCGGGGCACGATCGAGATCGTCCGGGATGCCACGCTGGCCGAGAACGCGGCCCAGCGACGGGTGTCCTGGGTCGAGATCTCCACGGCCGACGGACGGAACTACCGCGGACCCGAGCGCATCGCACCCGGTCACTGGGAACTGGGCGGAATGCCATGGGACGACCTGGAGGAGAAATTCACCTCACTGGCCGCCCCCCGGCTTGGTCCCGCGGCCAGCGAGCAGATCTTCGCATTCGTCAGGGACCTGGAGGCCCGCGACAGCCTGGACGACCTGGCCCGCGCCGCGGCCGGGCGCGCCGACCCGCCTGGCGCGGAAGTGAAACCACGGACCGTTTGGTAAAAATTTGAATGATTCCAAACGGACCGTCGCTTTACGGCCCGCATCCGGTCGGGCGCACGCGGATCATGGCAGAGGTTGGCCGCATGTGCTACGGACTCGGCATGCTTTCCTGGCCGGATGCCGCCCCGGCACCCGCTGCGGCCCGCTTCTCGGCCGCCGTCGCCAGGTTGGCGACGACCTGCGGGTACAGCCGGCGGAGCGGGCGGTACACCAGGCGGCCCCCCAAGGTCCGATCCCAGTCCGCGGTCCAGCGGATATGGGTCCCGTCGGCGGTGGGGGTCAAGGTGATCCCGGCCCGGTAGTTGCGGACCGGGAGGCCCTTGAGCACGGCGTAGGCCAGGCGCCGGCCTTCCTCGAACTCGAGGATCCGCTCGAGCGTGAACGGGTAGCGCAGCCCGTAGCGGCGCGAGGACTGCAGCCAGTACACGGCGCCCTGGCCGTGCGGCGAGGCATCGCCCGGACTGCGGTACTCGGCTTTCCTCCACGGTCCCCACTGCGGATAGGTCGTGGCGTCGCCGACCAGCGCCCAGACGATCTCGGACGCCGCCTGGGCGGTGTGTTCGGCTTCGACATGGAGCTTGTTCATCCGTCCGGTCTCCTTACTGTACCAAGTGGTACATGAACCAAATGGTACACTCAGGCATGGCGACATCGCAAGCGCGTGAGCGGCTACTTGCCGCCGCGGTGGAACAGTCCATGCGCGGCGGGATCGCCGACATGAGCCTGCGCGAACTGGCCACGGCCATCGGGACCAGCCACCGCATGCTGCTGTATCACTTCGGATCCCGGGAGGGCCTGCTGAATGCGGTCGCTCGCGCGGTCGAGGAAGCGCAGCGCGCCGCCGTGTCAGAGTGGGGGATCAGCCTGCCGAACGCCCGACAGCTCTGGCAGCACTTCAGTGACCCGCAGCTGTGGCCCGCCGAACGGCTGTTCTTCGAGCTGTACGCCCACGCACTGCTCGGCCGCCCGGGCACGGAAGGATTCCTCGACAACGCGATCGAACCATGGGTCGACGCCCTCGTGCCAGCCATCGCTCGGGAAGCCGGGCTGGACAACAAGACCGCCCGGGCAGAAGCCAGGCTCGCCGTCGCCATAGTGCGAGGGCTGCTGCTCGACCTGCTTGCCACCGGCGACCGCGAAGCGGCGACCGAAGCCTACGAACGCTACCTCTTCCATACCGAGGCCACTCTTAGCGCCATTCGGCACACGAATCCGGCCGACGAAACGCGCATCCAAGGCGCCGCCAGCGGGTGACCGGACCTACTGGCCGGACTCCTGCGGCATCTCCCTGATGACATCGGCAGGATCCTTGTCGTCGCGCAGGCCCTGGAACCGCGGGTGACGGAGCTCCCCGTCGTTGGTCCATTCGCTGAAGCCCACCTCGGCGACCAGGCGGGGCTGCACCCAGTGCACGCCGGATCGCGGCAGGCGACCCCGGCCGAACGCGGGCCGGTCCTGCTCCAGGTCGGTCAGCATCGCATGCAGGCTATTCAGGGTCCGTTGGCTGAAGCCGGTGCCGACCTTGCCGGCATAGACCAGCGTCTGACCATGGTCGTAGTAGCCCAGCAACAAGGCGCCAAACCCGGTGCGGCTCCCGCGCGGGTCGGTGAAGCCGCCGATGACGAATTCCTGACCTGCTTCGCACTTGAACTTCAGCCAGTCCCTGGTCCGGCCGGCCCGGTAGGGCGCCTCGGCTCGCTTGGCGATGACCCCCTCCCAGCCGCTGGCGCACGCCTGGCGGTAGTAGGCCTCGCCTTCCGTGTCCTTGTGCTCGGTGAAGCGCAGCGGGTCGGCGAAGGTGAGCAGGTCTCGCAGGGTCTGCTTGCGCTGACGCAACGGCAGCGAGCGTACATCGCGGTCACCGGCCCACAACACGTCAAAGATGTAGAAGTAGACGGGCACCGCAGCTTGCAGGTCTGGTCCGGGATTGCGGACTCCCAGGCGCTGCTGCAGGCGAGCGAACTTGGTCTGGCTGCCCTCGAACGCGACAATCTCCCCGTCGATGATGAAGTTGTCGGCCTGCTGGGCCGCCAGGGCTTCGGTGATCTCGGGGTAGGTGCTGGTGTCCTGTTTGCGGTTGCGGGTCATCAGCCGGACCTTGCTGCCGGATTTGAACGCCAGGCAGCGCTCGCCGTCGAGCTTGCGCTCGAAGATCCACTCAGGGTCGGAGAACCGATCCTGAGTGAGCGTGGCGAGTTCGGGATCAAGCCAGTCAGGCTCATCCGGCCTGACCGGCGATGCCGCGGCAGTCATCGTCTCTCCGGTAGCTGCGGACGGCCGGGCGAGGCCGACCGCTCGGGAACCGCCGCCCCGGTGACCGACCAGTGCCGGTCCTGGCACCGGCGCCGTGCCGCCGGAACCAACCTAGAGGATTGCCGCTGCTCACGCCAGCCGCAGGCGCCCGGCCCGTCCCAGTAGGCCACGCTCGGGTTGCCGGTACCAAGCCGGGACCGAGTCGGCGAAGGGACGAACCGGGCGACGACGGCAGGTCACCCGGAGCGTTGCTGCGGAATACCCGCGAGTAGCGCCCGAACCTCAGTCTCCCGATACCTCCGGTGTCCACCTAGGGTCCGGATCGACGTGAGTTTTCCGGCCTTTGCCCAGCGTGTGACGGTCTTGGGGTCAACGCGGAACATCGTGGCGACCTCCGCTGGCGTCAACAGTGGCTCTGCCTCTGGTGTACGTGCGGACATGTGTTAGCCCACCCTCCTGGATCTGCGCTGCGATCCTGATTTCTGCTTGCCTGGTGCTCCGTGAACTGCGAGGCGGCGGACACCGTGCTCCGCGACGCCTTCGACGACCCGCTGCGCGCTATGGACGAGGCATCAGATGTCATGACTCGCTCCTTTGAGCGTGTAGCCGATCGGGGTTGATGGGACATGCGTTGATTGAGAGGTATCTGCTCTAGTAACAGTTCTAACCCGAAGCTGCGCGCAGAGTAGCGAGGGGCCGGGAGCGATCGGGAGCGATCGGGAGCGCGGGAACGACCCGCCTCGGGTTCCTGCTGGTGACGCCCGTCTCGCGGCTGGGACGTCTCACGTCTCGCCTACGAGTTCATCACGGTCCCGGTGCCATGTGGGACTGAAAATCCTCGGCGCTTGTGAGAAAAGCAGCCAGGCTGGGCTGGGGCAGAATGTTACTAGTGGGGTCAGATTGACAGTAGAGGCATCTCTCGCTAAACTTAATCCGGTCGCAAGATGGCCATTTTGTGCATCATCTCCAAGGACACGGCCAATATTCGCCCGCCATTTCGAAGGATCACGACCCAGCTTGACCCGTCCCGCCGTCTCTTTTTGGCAGTCCGCGAAAATCATTACGAATTCGTGCCGTTCTCTTGACACGGCCGGGGCTGAAAGCCCAGTGTGCTGATATGACCACCGCGATCGCCGTGGCAGCTGCTCTGGGCTTGGCCTGCAGCTTTGCGCTCGGCGCGCTGGTGCAGCAGGTTGATGGCGCGACGCTGCGCCGATGGCGGCTGTCTCGCAGGTGGGACGTCTCGCGGCTTGCCCGTGAGTTCATCACGGCTGCCGACGAGCCGTTGGCCACCCTTCGGGGCCTGATGCACATGATAAATGCATGGGAGCGCGGCGTCCGCAAGCCAAGCGAGCGGTACTGGCTGTTGTACCTCCGGGTGTTCTTCCCTGAGCGCGTGAATGGCGACCCGGCAAACGGTGGTCCCGAAGAGGCCGGTGGGCTGCCCGGCACGGCCGAGATCAACGCGATACAGGTCGCCGCCCGCGGCTCACTGCGCAGCGCGGACTCGGGGGATATCCGCGCCCTTGCCGCGAGTGTGAAAGCCCTGGAGCAGCAGATCGCCGGAGTCTCCAGGCGCCTGGAGGAACTAATCAAATACTCATCTGCGATGGCGCTTACAGCAGTGGGGCTAATCTGAGCCGGGACGAGCACCGGCATTCCCGATGACAGGTGGTAAGTGCCCGCACAAGCTTGACTTTCTTCGTAGCTCTGGCAAATCCGAGACCTCATGCCATACAGGTCGGCTCCCGCATCAATCTAGATTCAGCTGCTAGAGTCGCTTGAATGAGTGCCTTGCCAGGCCTTGAGTGCAGCCAGCCCGAGTCCAGCCACCAGAGCTAGTGGCGCGCATGTGCTGAATATTGTATTAGCGGTCGCCTTTAGGTCGAAGGCTTCATTGATTATGGCCACTATAAGTAGCAGTACGCAGAAGGAGCCACATGCGATCAACCCGCCGAAGCTGAAGATGCTCTTTTTGCTTGGCTTCGCCAGTCGCTGTAGATTGTTAAGCCATTGGTCTAGTTGATCGCACCCTTGTCTTAGCGGAACGGAATTTGCGCCTGCTGCCGCGGGGATGACGGTACGCGCATTTTGAACCCATGCCCGAAGGCTGCTAAATAGCTTTTGCCCCGATCTTGAAAGAAGAGCTGAGCACTCGGAACATAAGCGCGGCAAGCTCTTCGAGGACACCGAGAATCTGAGAGTAAAAGGCGGGCCATAGCAGCATTTGCAGGAGAGGGGTTTAGCCAATATATCGGCCGCTTTCGCAGCGGCTGCGGATTCTCCCTTAACGACCTCCACAACGTGGTCGAAATTATACAAGCTTTAGAAGTCCGGCGATTTGATGTAAAAGATGCTCCCGTTCTAGGCGCTCTGGTGCAGCTCATACCAGTGCCTTATGCTTATGGCTACTAGGGGTGGGAGCATGAATCAGATATCGGCGGCGGAGCTGCCGCCAGACCTCGCTGAGATCCTTTGACCTGATCCAGGAGCGACGCCGCCAGGCATTCCAAGCTTGGTGGTATATGGCTTGCGCCGGCGAGGCCGGTGGAGCACGAAAGCTGAAGGAAGCTGTGCGATGCTAACCGTTTGGTGAGCGTCCGCCCGGGCCGACGGCAGTAGCCCGTCGGCCGCGATCGCCTCTTCGACCCGGGCAAGCAAGGTGTCCTGTGACTTACCGGCAGGCCGCCTACGCATTTGCCCGCTTGATTGTGGACCGGCACAGCTGGATTGCTGAGAGCCCAAGCCGCCTTTCTTGCTGGAATGGCGGCGATTGTATACCAAAAGCAGCCGGACAGCTGCTGAGGAGGATGGCGCAAGCGTTGGCTGCGCCGGTGCCCGTTTTCATTTCCGGCACGCGCCAGGCGCTGGTGACCCAGGCCACGTGTCGCAGGAAGCCAGCGGGACGTCTCAGGTGAACTCGGTTAGCGGGAACGCACGATGGCGGCGCGGTGGGACGAGGAAGTTCTGGCGTCTGGTGGCGGTGAGGAATCGTTCCAGGCCATTGACGTCTGGCTGGATGTCATAGGTGCGTTGCAGGTCAAGTGACGCCTGGTGGGTACGCAGTGAAGCGAAGAAATCCGCAGACGGCACGAAGATGGTGAAGTGGAGCTTGGGATGGTTTCCGCCGCCGGGCATATCCATGCTGTCGAACCCCGGTCCGTCCATACGCAGGTGGATCGGTGTGCTGTCCGCCGCTCGCGACACACGCTGGAGACAAGATAGGTGACCCACCCGGTGCTGGCCCCCGATGGTGCCAATCCCCCTCGCTGTAAACGTGGCATAAGCGGGCCCGCGGTAGTCGTTAGGCAGCAATGCCGGGCCCCCGCCATCGGCATAGGCGTTCTTGTACCCCTCTATGATCGGCGGGGCGTGAAACATGTACTGCACCCGTTCGGCGAACGTGCCGCCCGAGCCTGGGACCGCTTGCTGGCTGGCCATGTCGAAAAACTGCAGCATGTCCAGGACGACGTGGGAGAGGTGCTGTACCGAGCCATTGTCGAAGTAATCGCCGGGGCGTGCGGTCGTCAACCGCGCCGAGGAGTTGCCCGCGAATGTACAAATGGCGGCGGGACCCGAGCCATCGGTCTGCTGGTCGGCAAAGCCCATCCACATGGGCGACTGGCGGTTAATGAAATCCGCGAATGGCAGTGCATTCTGCTCCGCAACCAGCTTTGGCAGTCCCATCTGCACGAACATGTGCCTGGAGGAGGTGAATTTTATCAGCCCCCGCCAGGCGGGGGAGCGCACCGGTTCCCCGTGCAAGCGGTTGCTTCCTGCGAACCATGCAAGCACATCCTGAAGAAGCCCCGAGTTGTCGCTGCGCAGCGTGAACAGCAGGTCATTGTGCTCGATGACCACCGGCATCTGGAAACGCAGCTTGCTGATGCCGGGATTAGCCGGGCTCACATCAGTCGGGCCGGGCACCGCCTCTTCCAGAACGTAGCGGTTGTGGTCAGGCAGCAAGCGCGGCATATGCTGGCTGACAAGGGTGCCCCTCGGGCCCCCTGGCAAACCGCTGAAATACGGCAGCCCGTAGGCGACGAACGTGACCAGGCCGGCCGCGCCCCATGGGTAGTACTGCTCAAGCACCTGCAGTATCCGGCGCATCTCCGCCTGATCGGCCCGGGCCGGTGCCCGCAAAAGCCTCCCGGTGAGAAACACGCTGTGCACCGGCGGCATCTGGAAGCGCACGCCGCTGCCGTAGGTCCGCGGCGGACCCGCCATGAACGCGGCAATGTCAAACTGAATGTCGGAAGGCTGTGCTTTCACAAGCGGGCGGTGAGGAACGAACGCCAGCGAGCGCGTCATCTGCAGGGCGCCAATCGCGACAGCTAGGGCCCCGCCTTGGCTGAGGACGCCGCGGCGGGTGACGGCCGGAGAAGAGTCATCAAGCACACAGGCATCTTGCCAGGCCAGCGTGGCCGCCGTCCCAAGCACGGCCTTCTTGGGCCTGGCGGAAAGATGATCAGCCAAAACGCGCTTTGCGCGAGCCAGCGGAAAGAAAGGTCTCCGCGCTGGCCCTCATGGTGTCCCCGTGGCCGGGCCGCAGCTCGCCGGCGTGGCCGGGCGTAGCCTCGTGGCATGTCGTCATGGCTGGGCGTTCGCTGGCGGCTCGATCGTGCCATGTTCCGCCGGTACGCGTTCGCCTGGGCCTACCTAGCCTGCTACCTGGCCGCCGAGTTCGTCTGGGTGCTGCTGACCCCCCGCGCACAGGCAACGCTGACCGCCTGGGCGAGCACGAATGTGGTGAATCTCGAGCACGAGCCCATCGGTCCGCTGGTGCTGTCCGCGTTCGTCGGCCAGGGCTATCTCGTCGTCTGGCCGGTGCTGATCGCGCTGGCGGTCTTCGGCGCCAACCAGGTGTTCGGGAATGCCAGGACGGCGCTGATCTGCGTCGCCGGGCACGTGATCGGATCGCTAGTCAGCGAGGGCATCGTGGCCTACCGGGTGGACGTCGGCCAACTGCCGGTGACCGACAGGCACCTCACCGACGTCGGTCCTTCGTACATGGTGGTGTCCGCCATCGTGATCGCGGTCGTGTGCGGGACCTGGCTCGCACGCGCAGCGGCAGCCCTCGATTTCGCCGTGCTTGTGATCGGCGGCCAAATTTTCGGCGGCCTGAGTCATCTCGATGTATCCGCCGTCGGCCACCTCACCGCCCTGGTCACTGCGGCCGCGGCCGTCACGCTGACCTTGGCCAGGCGGGGCCGGACCGTGCCCGAGGCCATCCCCGAGCCCGCACCCACCAATCGGGTGACGTGACCGACGAGTAATCCGATCAGGTATGTGACGCTGCGGGTATTCGCGCGCTTATCACGTCGTCGGCATTCCCACCGTCATGGACCGCCCAAAGCAGTATGGTCCTGCGCTGTCTGCATATCTATTTGCGGTATCGAGCAATTGTCAAGGTCTATGGATTGGTTATTTCCTTCCTGCGGCGGCGGTTGGTGTAACTGGAAGGTGGGTTGCTGAGCCGATGGATTATGACCACAGCTCGAACGGCTCGTCGATGTGCTGCCCGTCGAGGAATGCGCGGAGCAGTGTGGGCAGTTTGCCGGGGTAGAAGCGTTCGCGGCTGCTGAGAACCTCTTGGACTGGCCACCAGCGGTAGCCAATGTAATCCTCTTTTTCGTAGTCAAGGCGCTGTGATTCGTCGATTCCCGGTCGTGGTGCGGGCAGGCGCACCGTGACGATCACCTCGTCTTGGAGGCGCCGTTCGTGCCGGTACCGGAACGAGGCCCGTCGCCTCCATGTCGGCGGTCCGATCTGGGAGCGGGCGGCGATGATCCCGGTTTCTTCGCGAAGTTCCCTGATCGCGGCGTCGTGGTAGGTTTCGCTGGGCTCTATGCCGCCGCCGGGCAGTTCCCACCAGGTCCCGAGGCCTGGATTGCAGGGGTCGAGGGTGTGGAAGAGGAGCAGCGTACCCTTGGCGTCGAGCACGACCAGTCGCACCGCGGTGCGCTCGATGACGGGCAGACCGTCATCGGGCAGCGGCACCGGATCGTCGCTTGTGGTGCCCATGGTCAGGCCGCCTCGGCGGCCGCGGGTGCCAGCTGCGGATCGGGCTCCTGCTCTTCCTCAATGACCTTGGCGGCGGTGAGCAAGGATGCACCTTCCCGACCGGCGTTGGCCCGCCGATCTTGTTCGAGACCTCGACTACTCGATCATCCGGGAAGGTGCACCCTCCTTCATGCCCTCCCCCCAGATCCACAGGTTTGCGCCCGTGGTCGGCGTGCCCGAGGATTACGGGATGATTTTGATGGCGCAGCGCGTTCACGATAGAGGACACGACATATCGTGTGTTCGGTTAGGCCTGAGCCCTTGACGAGCTGCGGGCCTTTGAGAGGTGATCGTGATGACCGGTTGGTATGCAGAGCGGACGCCCGACAGGTCGACTAAGGCTGTGATCGCTGTGGCGCTGCTCGCGCTGCTGCTGGTGGCGGCCGTGCCCGTGGCCCTGCTGGCCGCAGTGGTCATGATGGTGCTGGGTCACGTCGTCGGTGGGCTTGCGCTGTTCGGCGGCTCGGTCCTCGCTGCCGCCATAGCTGTCCCGCTCGCGGGCATGAGCGGGATGCGGCACCTGCGCAAGCTGCTCTCCCGGGGCCGCATGCGTGTCGTGCGACTGGACGCCAGCCAGTACGCTGACGCGGCAGAGCCAAAGGGTAGCGATTACGCCAACGTCGTGCAGCTGGAGAGCAGCGAGTACACCGAAGTTCGCTAACCCGATCCTCCCCGGCCCGGTATATCCGGCTGCCGGGCCGAGGTAGCTGCGGATGCGGCACTGCCGGGCGAGGATGGCTTGGGTGTGCTCCGGCGCATGCTCATAGCGGTGCGAGCAGCCAGGCCAGCGCGCCGGGGAGTTGCTGTTGCCACCAGTAGGAATCATGACCGCCAACCCATTCTTGATGGCGGCAGGGGAGCCCGGCGCGCTGCACCCGTCCGGCCCACCGCAGGGTCACCTGGCGGAAACCGGCTTCAAGTGTCCCGGCGGCGAGGTAGTGGCGGACCGGAACCGCCCGGGCTTGGCGGTTGAGCTGGCGAGGAGCCTTCCCCACGCTGAACGCGGCTACCGCGGTGAACACGTCAGGGCGGCGCTGCGCGGCGGCGATCGCCCAGGCGCCCCCGTTGGAAAACCCGGCAGCGACCCAGGGGCGTTCCCTCACGCCGAACCGGCCGGCCGCCCACGGGACGACCTCGTCAGTAACGAAGCGAAGATGCGCGTCAAAGCGCCGGCGGCTGATGCCGCGGAGATACTCCTGGGCGCGCCGGTCAGGCCACACGCGGGCAGGGTCAACGGCATTGTGCACCCCTACCAGAACCACGGGCGGGACGGTCCCGGCCAGGATCGCGGGCTCCAGCACCTTGGCGAACCCTGGCACCGATGCCCCATCAGCGAGCACGCAGCCCGGTAGTGTTCCCCCCGCCCCCGGCGGCCGGTAAACGGTCACGCCGCGACCAGCGCGAAGCGCGGCGCTGTCCACGGTGTGCTCTTCGACCACACCCTGCAGCGGGTCAGCACACGGCAGTCCGGCAGGAGCCCGGGATCCGCGCCATACCAGCGAGTCCGGCATCCTGGCGCCTGGGCTGCTGCCTGCCGGGCCGGGCAGGACCGCGACCGTGATCACCGCCTCCTCCAGGCGGCGGAACCTCAGCGAGGCCTCCCACAGCCCGTCGGCGCCATCGACGGGCCACAGCCGCGGCTGCACGCCCGCTACCAGCTGGGCCTCGTCCGCCTGGCCTTGCCACAGCACGTGCAAGATGTCACCCTCGGCCCAGGCACCCAGCGGTTTGCCGCCCAGCCGGCCGCGCAACACAGCCGGGTCGCGCGGGTACCAGACGCGGGCCACATCCTCGCCGTCCGGCAGCCCGCCCACTGCGTACTGCCCGGCCGCGCGGCGCCGGTTAGGTTCCAGCAACTCCCTCCAGCGTTGGGCCAGCGTCTCCCGCCCAGCAGCCGCCCGCTCTGCATCGGCGACCGACGGGTCACCGCACGGGATCTCCTCACCCGCCTCGACATAGGTCCATACAGCCAGGCGATCCCCGACAGGCTGGCAGTCCACACGGTGCACTGTAGCCCCGCCGGGCGCCTTCGCCCAGTAACCCGGCGCCCAGTAACCCGGCGCAGTGCATCACCCAACTCAGCCAGTGCACGCGCGGGAATTCTGCTTGCCTAGATTCCCGGTCCGGACGTCGGTGGCTGGATGGCCTGCAGAGCTTTCAGCAGCGCCGGGTTCGACACCCCTGTCCAGTCTTGGGCGAACAGCCCGTAGCCTGCACGGTCGCCGAGCGCCCACTGCAGCTGGTTGACCTGTGGCGTGGTGCCCTGGCACATGGTCCCGTCCAGCATCCACCAGCACCAGTCCACGTCCGTTTCCCTGGCCCACGCCAGGAAGTTGTTGAACCATGCCCCGAGATTCCCGTCTGACGGACTGGATGCCCCGATCACCGTGGAAGCGCCGACTGCGGCCAGGCTGTCGTTGCCGGTGCCGGATTCCCCGATCCACACCGGGGCCGTCCCGGCCGTCAGCAAGAACCCGCCAGCGTTGTCCATCGCCGTGATGTAGTCGGCCTGCGACTGCCCGGCCGGGTGGAACCAGGAATAGTCGTGCATCGAGTACACCACGCAGCTGCCCTTGGCCGGGGTGACCAGCTTGGTTCTGGTGCCGGTCAGGTCCGCTGCATAGGACAGTCCCTCGCAGAAAAATAGCGCATCGGCGTCCACTGACTGAATGGCCGTGGCGGTGCTTGTATAGAGCTGGCAGAAGTCGGTATCCGGGTTCCCGTCGCCCCAGGACGGGGTATAGACGGTTCCGCCGATCGTGGCCTTCCTCGGCTCGTTCTTCAGGTCATAGCCGATCACGAGCGGATTATCGGCGAACGCGGCCGCCACCGTCAGCCAGTCGCCGGAGAACCTCGAAGACGGCCAGTTCTGGTTCCACCACAGGCCGTTCCCGTCATTCTCCGAGCAGCACCAGCCCTGATACAGTAGATGGCAGTTCGGGATCACCATCAGGCCCGCGTCGGTCAGCGCCTGCACACACGCCTTGTACACCTGCCAGGGGGTGGAGCCGGCCAGGTCCGGGTTGGCGGCTACACCGGCGGCGGCCACCGGAGAGCTCCAGGTCACCGTCTGCAGTGCGAACGGGAACCTGACGCTGTTGAATCCCCATTCCGCGATCTGGTCGGCAATCTCGCTGCGATTCCGGTAATTCAGGCCGCCGGGGGTCATTGCGTCCTGGTGCGCACCGGCCCAGTTGACCCCGGCGAGCTTGACTCGTTTGCCGTTATGGTCGGTGATCCAGCGCCCGGAAACCGACAGCGGAGTGGCTATGGCCATGTGCATCAACCTCCGCGTTACGCCAGGCGCAACCTAACGCCTCCGACCAAGCCACGTCTAGGTCCGCGCCCTCCGCCTATACAGAGCGCTCGAGCGCGGCCGAGATACATCTACCAACACGTCTGTCATACTGTACTCATCTTCCGCATACCGAGCGAGCCGTTAGGACCCGCGACTCCCGAGGCGCCGTAGCGGGGGATGCGCTGCTGGTGGCAGTAGTATTAGCGCAAGTTAGACCATCTGACTCAAGATTGTGCGCCTCGAATCCCCTCTCGTGGCCGCTATTTAATTAAAATTGCGGACAGTGTCGCGCGCTTATGTTAGGGCGACGCGCTCGCGCTTTATCCAAAAGGTTTTGATATACTTCACTGGTCTGCATGGGCCTGCCTTGCCTGGAATTTCGGGGCCGGTAGTCCGTAGTTGAGCTTAGGAGTGCACCGGATGGACGGGGTGAGGTGCTGACGTGAGCAATCAACAGGCGCGTACCCGAGAGCAGCGCAGGGCCGACACCTTGGCCAAGCTGTCCGAGCCGACCGTGGACGTGTGGGTCGCGACCGCGGCCGCGGATGCCAGCGGGCAAGCCAGCTCGTATCTGGTGCCGCTGTCCCTGGCCTGGATTGATGATCGAGTCGTGCTGGCCGCCGAGGCGGACTCGTTGACGGTCAGGAACATCATCAGCCAGGCACACGCGCGCCTCGGCCTGGGGCCGACCCGCGATGTCGTGATGATCGACGCCGAGCTGGAACAGGTCTACGGCCTCGATGAGGTTCCGGACGACCTAGCCAGGCGGTACTCGATGCAAGCGGACTGGGACCCGCGCAAATCTGGCGGCAAGATGCGGTTTCTTGTGCTGCGGCCGCAGCGGATCCAGGCCTGGCGTGAGGTCAATGAGCTGCCGGGGCGGACCCTGATGCGCGGTGGAGAATGGATCACCTAAAATAAGAGCAGCCCGTGAGTAGCATGGCGACCATCGGATCATCTCACCAGGTACAAGCAAGCTGACCAGGGACACCGTGCAGCACATCTTCGCTCTTTCCCGCGGGGCCGTCATCGTCCGGCACTGGTTCGAGATCGACCTCGGCGACTCTTCCATGGAGCACGGCGCCCGGATCGAGATCCGCGAACTTGTTCGTCATCCGCATCGAGGCAGCGAGTCGGCATCTCAGCTCACCACCGTCGACCGCCCGCTGTGGCGGGCCGATCTGTTCGACCGGCTCGCGGATCGCCCGGGCACCTTCTCCGCCGCGCACTACCATCCGCAGTTCGCGGGCAACGAGCCGTGCCCCCGGCGCTGGGATGCCACATTGACCGCCGACCCCTGGGGCTGGCTTGGCGATCAGATCACCAGCGTGGGAACCGCGGCCGGGGGAACCGCCTGGCCGCTCGATCCGGAGGACGCTGCCGAGCTTTCCGGCCTGGCCAGCACAGTGGTGGCGACGGCGCAGCAGCTCGGACCGGCTGAGTGCCGCTCGGCGTCGCAGTGTTTCGGGCTCACCAGGGACGCCCGGGACACCGTCCAGATGATGATCGCTACGCTCCGCGCGCCCGAGCGCCTGGACCGGGACCGGGCCGAGCCCTGGCTGGCGCACGCCTGACCAGGACGCTCCAGCACGCACCAAACACGCTCCAGCACGCACCAACAACCCCGGATGGCAGCTGACCCGTGGACATCGCCGACTTCAGCCTCGACCTGTTCTCCCTAGGCGGGCGTAACGCTCTTGTTACCGGCGGCAACACGGGTCTGGGCCGGGCCTTCTCGGTCGCTCTGGCCAAGGCCGGCGCCGACGTGTTCGCCGTTGGCCTGGCCGGGGACGACGGGACCACCCGCCGGCTGGTCGAGGGCGCCGGGCGCCGGTTCGAGTTCGCAGTGGCCGACATCACCCAGCCGGGCGTTCCGGCCTCCACCGTAAACCGCTGTGTCGACACGCTGGGTTCGGTCGACATCCTGGTCAACTCGGCCGGCATCGCGCTGCTTGCCGACGTGGAGGAGTTCGGCCGTGACCTGTGGGACCCCATGGTCTCGGTCAACCTGACCGCAGCCTTCGAACTAGCCCACGAGGCAAGCAGGTTCATGATCAGGCAGCGATCCGGCAAGATCATCAATGTCGCCTCGCTGTTCTCCTTCCTCGGCGGCAAGCGCTCACCTGCCTACGCCGCGACCAAGGCCGGAATCGCCGGCTTTACCAAGGCCTACTGCGACGAGCTGGCAACCCACAACATCCAGGTCAACGCCATCGCGCCGGGTTATTTCAAGACCGCCATCACCGAAGCCGCCCGGGCCGATCCCGAGACCGAACGGCGCATCGTCGAACACATCCCCGCGGCCCGATGGGGCGAGACCGCCGACCTGATGGGAGCCACCGTCTTCCTGGCCAGCCGGGCCTCGGATTACGTCAACGGCCACATCCTGGTTGTCGACGGCGGCTACCTCGTGCGCTTACCCACCGCAACGACTCACCCACCGCAACGACTCACCCACCACAACGACGCAACAGAAACCGCGACAGAAACTCAGGCCATGGCCCCTTCCCGATCTCCCCTGAACCGCCAGTCGATCGCCGCCGCGATGACCGAACTCCTCGGCCCTCACGCCGTCGACACCAGCGACCAGCAGCTGAAAGAGGCCAGCGTCGACCGCTTCAAGAAGTACACCTCCGTCCACGGCATCTACGACGGCCCGATCCCGGCCGCCATCGTCTACCCCGAGTCCACCGCGGACGTGGCGGCCGTCCTGCGGTTCGCCGACGAGAACCTCGTCAACGTCGTCCCCCGCACCGGACGGACCGCCACCGAAGGCGGGCTGGAAACCGTGGTCGAGGACAGCCTGGTGGTAGACGGGTCGCGGATGAACGCGATCCTCTCCATAGACCCAGTGGACATGATGGCCTCTGTCCAGTGCGGCGTACGCCTTCAAAACCTGGAAGACACCGTGCGGGAACAAGGCCTGACCACCGGGCACTCACCCCAGTCCAAGCCCCTGGCCCAGCTGGGCGGCCTGGTCGCGACCCGCTCGATCGGCCAGTTTTCCACCCTGTACGGCGGCATCGAGGACATGGTCGTCGGCCTGGAGGCCGTCTTCCCAGGCGGGCAGGTCACCCGGATCAAGAACGTGCCCCGCCGCGCCGCGGGCCCGGACATCCGCCACATAGTCATCGGCAGCGAGGGCGCGCTGTGCTTCATCACCGAAGTGACGGTCAGGCTCTTCCGCTACCAGCCCGAGAACAACCGGTACTTCGGTTTCCTCGTCGATGAATTCGCGGACGGCATCGATGCTCTGCGCGAACTGATCACCGCGGGATACCGGCCCTCTGTGTGCCGGGTCTACTCGCCCGAGGACGCGCGGCAGCACTTCGCCGACTTCTACCAGGGCAAGAACGTAGTCGTGTTCGTCGCCGAGGGCTCGAAGGGCCTCACCGGGGCCACGGCCGAAGCGATCGAGGAACTGTTCGCCGCCCGCCCCCACGAGCGCGTCGAGGGCAAGCGGATCCAGCAGTGGTTCGAGAACCTCAACTGGGGCCAGGACAAGATCGACGCCGAGAAGGCGGCCATGCTCGAGCACTCCCATCTGGGCTTCACCACCGAGGTGTCGGTCAACTGGACACAAGTCAGCGGCCTGTTCGACGCCGTCATGGCCCGGATCCGGCGCGAGTTCCCGCGGGCCGGCGACCTGACCATGCTCGGCGCCCATTCCTCGCACAGCTACCAGACCGGGACCAACCTGTACTTCGTCTACGACTACACGATCAACTGCAGCCCCCGGGAGGAGATCGAGGTCTACCACAAGCCCCTGAACGCGATCATCGTCACCGAAGCGCTGAAAGCGGGCGGGTCGATGGTGCACCACCACGGGATCGGCAAGTACCGCACGCCCTGGGTGCGACAGGAGCACGGCAGCGCCTACTACCTGCTGTCGACCCTCAAGCACGCGTTCGACCCCAACGGCGTGATGAACGCGGGCACGATCTTCCCGCTCGAAACATGAGGCCTTACCTGCTGGCCATCGACAACGGATCGCAAAGCACCAAGGTGACGATCTTCGACTCCGGCGGCCACGCCCTGGCCTCGGCCAGGAAAAGGCTCAGGCCCTACGACACCTCGGTCCCGGGGCGCGCCGTACACCCAGGTGACGACATCTGGGACTCCATCAAGCACGCCTGCCGTGAGGCGATGGCCCGGTTCGACGGCGACCCGGCGGACATCGTGGCGGTTGGCCTGTGCACGATCCGGTTCTGCCGGGCCCTGCTTGCCGCCGACGGCAGCCTGGCCGAACCCGTGCTGAGCTGGATGGACGAGCGGGTCGCGCGCCCCTACGAGGCGACCAACCCGCTGACCCGCTTCCTCACCACCTCCTCCGGTTACATCACCGGTCGCCTGACCGGTCAGTTCACCGACACCGCGGCCAATTACGAGGGGGTGTGGCCCATCGACCATGACACGGCCACCTGGCCGAGCGATCCCGCCGCCTACGCCGCCACCGGCATGGCGCGCGACATGCTCTTCGACCTCGTCCCGCCGGGCGGCGGGCTCGGCCAGGTGACCCCCGCGGCGGCCGCGGCCACCGGTATCCCGGCCGGCCTGCCGGTGTACGCGACGGCCAACGACAAGGCGGTCGAGGCGCTGGGCAGCGGCCTGACCGAAGACGGCTCCGTGCTGCTTTCGCTTGGTACGTACATCGCCGCGATGACCGTCGGCTCCTCCTCGCGGAGCACGGACGACAGCTACTGGGCCAACTTCGCGGCGCGGCCAGGGAAGTACCTGTACGAGAGCACCGGGATCCGCCGCGGCATGTGGATGGTCAGCTGGTACCGCACCCTGCTGCAGGGCTCGCACGCGGAGGAGCCCGAGGACGTCCTCAACGCGGCGGCCAGTGGGCTGGCGCCGGGCAGCAACGGCCTGCTGACCCTGCCGGACTGGCTCGCACCCGGGGAAGCGGCCTGGCGCCGAGGCGCGCTGCTCGGCTTCGACGGCAGCCAGGGCCGCGCCCACATCTACCGCTCCATCCTCGAGGGCATCGCCCTGACCATGGTCAATTACACCGCGGCGATGGAACGAGCGCTTGGCCGCCGGCTCTCGCCGGTCCTGGTGTCGGGCGGCGGATCCCGCTCGGACCTGATGATGCAGATCGTCGCGGATGTCTTCGACCGCCCCGCCCGCCGCACCACGGTGAACGACGCCGCCGGTCTCGGCGCGGCCATCTGCGCCGCCGTCGGCCACGGCGTCTACCCGGGCTGGGACCAGGCCACCGCGGCCATGGTCCGCGCCGGCGACCAGTTCGCCCCCGACGCCAGCGCCGCCCGCGCCTACCAGCAGATCAACAAGGTGTATGCGACCCTGACCAGCTATACCGACCCGCTGTTCCGCGCGATGGCCGACGGCCTCGACGGCCTGGGCCGCGCCTGACGTGCTCAGGGCACGAACCAATGGCCGTTCGGAAAAAAAGATTTTGAATTAATCCGAACGGGCCGTGGTGCGCCGGTCCCGGCCAGTCCTCAGCCTGTCGTCCATGACGGATCGCTGGCGTCACCTGGTACGTCCTGGCTGTCGGCGGATTGGTCAGCCGACGCCCCGGAATGGTTGGCACACGCTGCGCTCGGCCGCGGTGATCAGCAGCTCCGCGGCCCCGGCGGCGGGCAGGCCACGGCCGGTGTGAAGCAGGTCGAAGCTGTCGAAGCTGGTCAGCAGGCACAGCAGGTCGGTGGCGGCGTCCACGGTCACGTCCGCGCGCAGGATCCCCTGTTCAGCAAGCCGCTGCGCCTGGGCGGCCATTCCGCCGGCGCGGCCCTCGTCCATCTTGTGCACCGCGCCGCCGACCGCGTCCGCGTCAAGCTGAGCCATCGAGTTCAGCGCGCGCAGCACGTCACGGTGGGCCGCGTAGATTCCGGCCACGCCGCGAATAGCGCCGCGCAGTGCCTCGCGCGCGTCGGTGTGCGAGGCCGCCGCTAGCATGCTGGCGAACCCGCCTCGTTCCAGAAGATCGGCGCCGAGCGCGCAGAACAGGCCTGCACGCGACCCGAAGACCAGGTAGACGGTGGATCGCGACACCCGGGCCATGCGGGCGATCTCGTCGATGCTGACCGGCTCGGCTGGGGCTGAGCGCAGCCGCAGGCAGACCGCGTCGAGGATGCGGCGCCGGGTCTCCTCTGCGGACTCGGCGCGCAGCCGCTGGTCGTACTTCCGGGTGGTCATCGATTCAACCCTAGCATTTCGCTTGACGAAGTGACTTCTGAAATACAGACTGTCTTCCAGAATACGGAACGTCCGGCGAAATCAGGAAAGGCTGGGGGAGGACGTCGTGGCCGCGGCAACAACGATCGTGAACGCGAAGGTATTCGACGGGACGAAGTCGCGGGACTGGACTTCGGTCCGGTTCGCTGACGGCCTGATCACCAAGTGCTCGGCCGCCCCGGCCGCCGAAGAAGGCGACGAAGTGATCGACGCGGGCGGCGGGACTGTGCTTCCCGGTCTGATCGACGCGCACGTGCACCTCGTTCCCGGCGCCCTCGCGCAGTCGTTGACCTTCGGCGTTACCACCGTTCTCGACATGTTCAGCCAACCCGACGAGGTAGCCAGGGCGAAGGAGCAGGCCGGCTCCCGTCCGGACGTGGCCGATGTGCGTTCCTCGGGTGTCGGTGCCACCGCGCCCGGCGGGCACCCGTCGATGATGTACGCCCCGTTCCCGACGTTGACCGCCGCTTCTCAGGCCGAGCAGTTCGTCGCGGAACGGATCGCGGAGGGCTCGGATTATCTGAAGATCATCTCCGGCACCAGGGGTATATGGCCGTCGCTGGACTCAGAAACCATCAAGGCGCTGGTCACTGGCGCGCACGCCCGCGGCCTGGTCGTCGTCGCTCACGTGAGCTCGACGGCCGGTGTCGAGGAGGTCGTGTCCGCCGGTGTCGACGTGGTGGCCCACGCCCCCGCGAACGCCGAGCTGGACAAGGCCCTGGTCGAGCGCATGGCCGAGGCCGGAATCGCGGTCGGTCCGACGCTGGCCACCATCCAGAACACCCTCGGCGGGCCGCCCTACTCGCGAGCCGAGGACAACGTGCGGCGGCTGGCCGATGCGGGGGTCACCCTGCTGGCGGGCACCGACGCCCCGAGCCCGGGGACCGCGTTCGGCGCAAGCCTGCACCGGGAGCTGGAACTCCTTGTCCGGTGCGGCGTCAGCCCGGCGCAGGCCCTGGCGGCTGCCACAACCGAACCGGCACGAGTGTTCGGCCTCGCCGGCCGAGGACGTGTGGCGGCGGGGCAGCGCGCGGACCTGGTCCTCGTGTCCGGTAACCCGCTGACGGAAATCACCGCAACACGCGCGATTGAGCGGATATGGCGCGCAGGCGCAGCTTGCGATCGACGCGCCTTCGTCGCCAGCGCTGCCGAAGCTGCGCAGCTTGACGCTTTCAACGCCAAGGTCGCCAACGTCGTGGCAGCCGTGCGCGAACGCTGGTCCAACTACGGACCGGCCCGCCCGGCGCCGGGCCAATAAGCTTTCTTCTGTGCCTAGGTATCCGGATATCGAGCCATATGAAACCGGTCTGCTCGACACGGGTGACGGGAACCTCGTGTACTGGGAGACGTGCGGAAACCCCGATGGCGTACCGGCGCTGATCGTGCACGGCGGCCCGGGGTCGGGGTGCACGCTGGGAAACAGGAGGTCATTTGATCCGGAAAGGTACCGGATCATCATCTTCGACCAGCGCAACTGCGGCCGCAGCCGGCCGCACGCGAGTGACCCCGCGGCCGACATGAGCCTGAACACGACCGAGCACCTGCTCAGGGACATGGAGCAGTTGCGTGAGCACCTCGGCGTGGACAAGTGGCTGCTGCGCGGCGGGTCGTGGGGGGTGACGCTGTCTCTGGCCTACGCGGAGCGGTATCCGGAGCGGGTGAGCGGGATGCTCATGCTCAGCGTGACCTCGACCAGGCGGCTGGAGCTTGACTGGCTGTACCGGGGCGTCGGCCGGTTCTTCCCCGAGGCCTGGGCCAGGTTCCGCGACTTCGCGGGCCTGACCGGTTTGTACCGGCTGCCAACCGACACCACGCCGCCGATCTCTGGTCTGCTCCAGCCGTACTCGCGGATGATGGAGGACCCGGACATCCAGGTCAGGTCGCGGGCCGCGAACGAGTGGCTGGCCTGGGAGGACGCGGTCATCTCGCAGGAAAGCAACGGGAGTCCCGGCGCTTACAGTGACCGGCCGGACGACGCGAAGCTGGCGTTTGTGCGCATCTGCTCGCACTACTTCGCGCACGACGGTTTCCTCGAGGACGGCGTGCTGATCCGCGAGGCGGGCAAGCTGGCTGGCATCCCCGCCGTCTTGATCCACGGCCGCAACGACCTCGGCGGCGGCGCGCACACCCCGTGGGAGCTTGCCCGCGCCTGGCCCGGCGCCGAGCTCATCATCATCGAGGAGTCCGGCCACACCGGCAGCACCGCCATGACCGACCAGACGCACGCCGCCGCCGACCGTCTCTACGAGCGGATCACGAATCCGGACGTTGACGCTGGTCAGCCCCGACGTGCTGATTGGTAGCCTGGCGGGGTGCGCGGGCCGATGCGAGGAGGATGCCGTGAGCGATGTGGACCGGCTGGAAGCAGCGGTAAGCGAGTGCCGGGAGATGATCCGCGAGGCCCACGCCGCGACGAAGGACCTGCGCACAGCGGTGCGTGAGGCCAAGCAGGAGGTGCGCGCCCTGGCCGCGGACGAGGTGGCCGCTCAGATCCGGGATGAGGTGTCGCGTCAACTGGAGGAACTGGGCGAACGGACGACGGAGGCTATTACCACGGCGACGCAGAAGGTGATCTCCGAATTCGACCGGTTCGGCGAGTCGTTGCTGGGAAAGGAGACTTACTGGCAAAAGGCCAGCGGCCGCCGCTCCGCCGCGCGCCCCGACACCGATGTGGTGCCGCCCAGCATCGTGCCCGGCGAAGAGAAGAGCTGACGCGAGAGGTGACGGTTTCGCGGCTGCGCGAGATTCCAGGGATTGGCGTCGACAAGGTCGGTGATGCCGCCGACGCGGCGGATGACCCCCGGTTCTTGAGGCTCGAGAACCTTGACACCGAGCTGCGGCCCCCGCAGGTAGCACTGGAGATCACCCACGCCGCGGTCGATGATGACGAGGCCAACAGCTACCTGCCGTTCCAGGGGCACCTGGCGCTACGTGAGGCGGCCAGCGCGCACGTGACCGCGGCCACCGGGGCGGGCTACGACCCGCGCACTCAGTGCTTGATCACAGCCGGGGGGCTGAACGGGATCCTGAACGTGCTGCTGGCCACCGTGGAACCCGGCCAGGAGGTGGTCATCTGTGATCCGGTCTATGCCGGCCTGGTCAACCGGATCCGCCTCGCGGGCGGTGTGCCGCGGTTCGTGCCCTGCACCCCGGGGCCGAACGGGTGGGAAACCGACCCGGACGCGCTGGCCGCCGCGGTCGGGCCGCGCACGGCGGCGGTGCTGTTGCTCAGCCCGGTCATGCCGACCGGCGCCGTACTTGGCAGCGAGCACTTCGACGCGATCGCCGATCCGGTTACCCGGCACGGCGCCTGGGTCATCTGGGACGCGGCCATGGAACGGATCAGGTTCGACAGCCGGCCCAGTACCCATCCCGGCGCCCACCCGGTGCTCGCCTCGCGCACCATCACGGTCGGCTCCGCGTCCAAGGAACTGCGGATGATCGGCTGGCGAGTCGGCTGGATCGTCGGCCCGGACGAAATCATGGCCGATATCGGCCTGGTCGGCCTCACCAACGTGGTCTGCCAGGTCGGCATCGCCCAGCGAGCGGTCGCCGCCGCCCTCAGCCACCCAGGCGCGGCCGCGGACGTCGCGGCGGCCACCCGGATCTGGCAGGACCGCTGCGAGGTGATCTTGGACCAGCTGGCCGGCTATCCATGCATCCGCCCGCACGGCGGCTGGTCGCTGCTCATCGACACCCAGGCCCTGGGCCTCACGCCAGCCGAGGCGTCGGCGCGGCTGTTCACCCGCTCCCAGGTTGCCGCCACCCCGATGGATGGCTGGGGCCCAAGCGGCCGCAGGTACCTGCGCCTTGTCTTTTCCAACGAGCCCGCCGAACGGCTGCGGGATCTGCGCACCCGCTTCGACAACGCCTTGAGCTTCCGGGGCGGCTGAGCGCTTCGGTTAGCCGGCCGGTTGCCACAGACGGAACGTCGCGCCCTGGTCATCGACGCACTCGGCGAGCAACCCGAACCGCCTGCGCACGGGCTCGTCGGCGTGGCCGCCCGCCGCCCTGACCCGCTCGACCGCAGCCGCGATGTCATCGACGCGGTAGGACAGCTGCACTCCAGGCTCCGCCCCCTGCGACGACTGAATGCTCAACGGCGGCGTGGTGTCGTCGGCGCGCCACGCGCCGGGGTGACCGGACGAGAACGGCACCTGCAGCACCGCCTGGTAGAACTCTTTGGCCCCGTGGGCGTCCCTGGCCGCCATCGTCACGTTGGCGACATCCCCTTGGCGCAGTCGGGTGACCCGCGCCGGCGGCCGTATCAGCATCCAGCGGTGCCCGAACGGGTCCACGATCACCGAGCCGCGACCGTAGAACTGGTCGGTCGGCTCCCGTTCCACCGAGGCGCCGCTGCGCCGGGCCCGTTCGGTAGTCGCATCGACGTCGTCGACCTCCAGGTGGAGGGTGTGGCTGAACGTCGCGGGGGAGTCGGGGGCGCGCACTGGTACGTCGGGCCAGAGGTCGGAGGCTTCGGCGAACATCAGCACCGCGTCGCCGATGCCGACCTCGGCGTGGCCGATCGTGCCGTCCGCGTTGACGTACAGTTCGCCGCGGCGCTGCGCTCCGAAAACCTCGGCGTACCAGTCCATGGCGCGCCGGGCGTCGGACACGATGATGTAGGGGGTCAGGGGGGTCAGCGTCGGAGGCCAGCCGGGCTCGCGCTCGACGCGGGTCGCGGCGGTCTGCTGGGACATGGTTCCTCCTTGGGATGCGAAGACCTCCCGGGTCAGCCGCAGCCGCAGCCGCTCGGCGAAGTCGGGGTCGGGATCGGCTGGCATGACGGGCTCGCGCAGTGCCTCGAAAAACGGTGCCTCGAACGGATCGGTCATCGCGAGCCCTCCTCTCCCTCGTAGATCCGGCGGAACGCGGCCCGGGCCCGTACCAGCAGCGCCTCGGTGGCGTGTACGGTGCGGTCCAGGTGCCTGGCTACCTCAGGTACCGGCAGACCGTCGAGGTAGCGCAGCGTGAGCGCGGCCCGGTGGTGCGGGCCGAGTCGGTCGAGCACCTCGCGGGCCCGGATCCGGTCGACGGCCGTCTCCCACGGGTCATCGACGCGCGTCGGCTCGCCCTCAAACAGCCGCAGCCCGCGCTGCTCTCGTTCGGCCCGCCGCCAATGGTCGGCCAGCTTGTGCCGGGCCACCCCGATCAGCCACGGGATCGACGGATCGGGCGCGCCCGGCGTGCGCACCGCGCGCACGGCGGCCAGGAACGACTCGGCCGTGAGGTCCTCGGCCAGGCCGGTGTCGCCGCAGCGGGCCAGCAGGTAGCCGTAGACGTGCGGCAGCGCATCGTCATACAGCTTCAGCAGCCCGAACGCCGGGTCGGGCCGTACCTGCGGGTGCGTCACACCCTCATCGTCGTCCGGGCGGCCGAAACTCCGACGGGCAGTGCCTTACTTCTCCCGTCCCTCGCAACCGGATTACCGCGGGTCAGTGGCGATGGCGTGCGCGCTCCTCCTCGTCTTCCTGTTCATCCTCGCGGTCCTCAATCCGGCGTTCGCGCACCTCCGCCCCGTGCTCGTCGGCGCGCAGCCGACGTTCAAGTTCCTCGGCGCGGCGCTGCTCCTTGGGCGTCGCGTGCCCTTCGCGCTCCTGCTGGCGCAGGGATTCAAGTTCCTCCTGCAGGGCGTAGTCACGCGGCCGGGGCGTCTCGTACGGGTCAGTCATGGCGGTCCTCCTTGTCGTCCCGAGACGGGGCGATCCTCCCATCAGATCGCACCCGCGGCGGCTCAACCAAGGCGGGGCCGCCGCGGCCTGGGCGGGAGATAAGGCGGGGCCGCCGCGGCCTGGCCGGGAGATAAGGCGGTCCAGGCGGCGCGCCGGCGTAGCAGCCAGATTGTGGCGCCGAGCGCGGCGGCGGTGAGGGCCACGAAGATGCCGGCCTCGATGAACTGGAAGGGCCAGAACCGGCTCTCGGGCTGGTAGATGAAACCATTGCGGTTCATGCCAAGTACCCAGTCGCCGATGTGGCCCGTGGCCTGCGGCACGGAGCTGATGCCGGTGCCGCATGGGGCCGTCGGCGTGCAGGTCCCCTGGGTGGTCAGCGGGGTCATGAAGTGGGGGCGGAACACGAACTCGATGACCAGCCGGATGGCCAGCCACGGGATGAACGCGGCGACCATGGCCGGGATGCTGCGGCGGATCAGCAGCCCGGCCAGCACGGCGAACCCGAACGCGCACAGGATGTAGGCGGTGGGGACCAGGCCCTCGTAGTCGAAGATGTTGTGCTGGAGATGGCCGGTGAGCTGGTCCATGGGCGCGCGGTACCAGGTGATCACCGCGGTGATGGCCGCGCCGAGGACGATCAGCCCGCCAGTGACCAGGGCCAGCTTGACGGCCAGCCAGCGGGCCCGGGGAACGGTCTGGCTCCAGGCCAGCCGCCAGGTGCCGTACTCGAACTCCCTGGCGATCAGCGACCCGCCGACCAGGACCCCGATCAGCCCAGGCACGATCAGGGCCACGGACCAGAACGCGATGTTGACCGCGGAGCTGAACTCGTTCATGAACGCCGTGACCCCGGCCGCACAGGCGGTGCCCTGGCTGCGGGCCAGGCACGAGCCGACCAGGCCGTCGCTGCTGAATGCCGTGCGCATCGAGGTGCCCTCGATGATCGCGTACACCGCGAGGGCAGCGAGCAGGGCCAGGCAGGCTGCGGCCTGGCTACGGTGCTGCCGCCAGCTGACCCAGATCATGATGTGACCGCCTTCCTGTCCGGCCCGGGCCACTCCTCGGCCCGGGCCGGATTGCCTGTGGTCGCTCTTGCGGACGGGCGCTGCAGGTAGCCCATCACCAGCTGTTCGAAGGTCACGGGGTCGGCCTGCCATCCGGCGCGTCGCTGTACCGCGTCGGCGCGGACCAGTACGGTGGAGTGCCGCCCGGTCGGCGAATCGCTGTCGGTGCGCTGAATGACCGTCCCGGGCAGCTCGGCGTCCGGGGTGGCGCGCGGCACGGTGAGCAGCTGGTGGGCGGCGCGCAGGTCGTCGGCCGGCCCGGCCAGTTGCACGTGCCCGCCAGCCAGGATGATCAGCCAGTCACAGAACCGCTCGAGCTCGGAGACGACGTGCGAGGAGATCAAGAAGGTCAGGGCGGCGTCGGCGGCTGAGGCCTGCACGTCTCGCATGAAGTCCAGCCGGGCGACCGGGTCCAGGCTGGAGACTGGCTCGTCAAGCACCAGCAGCGGCGCGCGCTTGGCCAGCGCCATCGTCAGCGAGACCTGAGCCCGTTGCCCGCCGGACAGGCTCTTGACCTTGCGTTCGAGCGGGACGCCCAGGGTGTCCATCCGCGCCACGGCCAGCTTCTGATCCCAGCTCGGGTTCATCGCCCGGCCCAGGTGGAACATGTCCCCGACGGTGAAGTCGCGATAAAGCGGGTGGTCTTGGGCGACGTAGCCGACCCGGGCCAGCGCCTGCGCCGTCTCGGCCCGCGAGGCCTGGCCGAAGACCGACACCTGGCCCTCGGTCGGCGCCAGCAGCCCGATGATCATCTCAAGCAGCGTGGTCTTGCCCGCGCCGTTCGGGCCGACCAGGGCGGCCACCGCGCCGGCCGGCACCTCCAGCGTGCAGTCCCGCAGTCCCCACACCTTCCCGTAACGCCGGCCGAGCCGGTCGGTCCGCAGGGCCGGGACGCTGCCGCTGTCGTGCTGGGTCACCGGGCCCGGCAAGTCATCAAGAATTCCCATGGCGGCAATTCTGTGGCCGCGTCAGGCGGCCTGCCATGGGCATGGCACCCGCATCTGCAGTAGGCCTAGGCCTACAATTCAATGCCCGATGCTGGTCGATGGGCCGCTGTACCAGCAAGAGAGATCTTGGATAGATCTCCCGCCGCCCGGCCGTTCCCGCGGCGTCTCATAATCGGGGCCACGTCCACGGTGTAACACGTTGGTGCGCTGACGGTGCGGTAAGCACGCCGGTACGGGCCGGGCCAGGGGCACACGCACCCCGCCCAACGGGCCCGGGGTGCCGCAGACGTGCCCGTCACGCTGTTCACTTGAGTCACGTTTGGCTCTCATGTGCCGCCGCGTGCCGCCGCGTGCCGCCGCGTGCCGCCCTGGCCAACCAATGGTCGTCCCTTTGTACCTATTCTTGTGGGTAGGGGGTTCCCTCCATTGGTTCGAGCGGCTGAGCGAATCCAGATGAGTGGCCCGATGACGAGCTCTCCGAAGCCGTCAGATATGACGACAATAGCGACGAGAGGCTCCTGCGGCGGCTGTGGCTGGAGAAGAACAGGTACGTCGGCCCATCAACCAGGTAAATTCCTGCAGGGCCGGTCGGCGCGGATCACGTGCAGGAAGATGATCAGCCCGACGAGCAGTACGGCGATTACTGCTGGTGCCAGTGTGTCGCCGGCCCAGTGACCTGGGGTGAAGGCGAGCGTTGCCGCCTTGGCGAACAGGAGGGCGGCGGCAAAGGCGGATCCGCCCATGACGGCCCGGACTGCGACGGCGTGAGTGGCTGGTTCCAGGGCGGTGGTGCGGGTCGCGGGGTGGCCAGCCGGTGGCAGGTCGGCCAGCAGGGCGGTCAGTTCTTTCCCGGTGCGGGCGCGCAGGGCCTGCCCGGATCGCTGGCGGAATTCGTCGGCTGTGATCCGGCCGACCCGGAGGGCTTGGCCAAGCTCGGACAGCGCCCGGTCGCGGTCAGCGTCGGATACCCGCAGGTCGCCGGCCGGAAAACCCCTGTCGACTCCATCCATACTTCGTGCTCCTTCGGCGCGGAGTTCGACCCGCCGGGCTTTCACTGCCAGGTTCGCGTCAACGCCAGTAATCGTATCAAGCCGCAGAGTGGCACCGTGGACGCCAATGACCATCGACAATTCAATTAGAATAAACTCGGCCAGGACCAGGGGAATTACCTGATCAAACCCCCGGGGATAGCGGTACCCGGTTGCGCTATTGGAAGGTTTCCGCGCCGTGAGCCCTGCCGAGTCGCCGGAGCCGCTGATCGTGCACCTGCGGCCGAACATGTCATACCTGGCCATCCTGTTGATCGCGGCCGCTGGTATCGCGTACGGGATAGCGCTGGCCGGCGTGCCCGGTGCGGTCATCGCAGTCGCTGCCGGTGTCATGCTGGCGCTTCTGGGCTACCCGGTGGTGCTTAGCACGGTGTGCCGGGTGCCGGTCATCGCCGCCGACCAGGACGGGATCCGCTTTCCGCTGATGGGCCCGCGCCTGGCGTGGGCGGACGTCGCCTCGGTCAGGCGCAGCGTAGGCGGGCGCGTGCGGGCGGGGTCGCTGCCGGTGCTGCTGGTCTTTCCCGCCGATGCCGAGGCCATCGCCTGCCAGGTACGGCCGTGGCTGCGCCGGGAGGCACGCGGCAATCTCGCTAGGTACGGCACGCCGATCGCCGTGTCCGGCATGTCGCTCGACCGGTCTCTCGATGACATCGGCGCTGCTATCCACCAGCGCCTGTCTCAGGACAGGGCGAGGTAGTCGCGGGCTCGTCCGGCTGCGTCGCGCCGGCGAACTCCCGCAGATCTCGCAGGAGCTGCGATTTCAGCGCGGGGGAGGCGAAGGCGGCCTCCACCGACGTCCGCGCAACTGCGCACAGCGTGTCCTCGCTCCAGCCGAATGCCTGGGCACACGTGCGATATTCGTTGATCAGGTCGGTGCCCAACAGCGCGGGATCGTCCGTGTTCAGCGAGATCATCACGCCCGCTCGTCTCAGCTCGTCGAGGGGATGATCGTGCACCGATGGCACGATCCCCAGGGAGACATTCGAGGTAGGGCAGATGCCCAGGGGAACGTGCCGCAACACCAGCTGAGCGACCAACTGGTCATCTTCCGCGGCGCGCACTCCATGATCGATCCGGTCGGCGCCGAGGACGTCGATGGCATCCCACACGCCCTCGGGCCCGCTGGATTCGCCCGCATGCGCTGTACGCTTGAGCCCGCCCGACGCGGCACGGTCGAATGCGGGCGCGAACCTGTCCGCGGTGCGGCCGGACGCCGCCTCGTTCCCGTCGATGGACAACGCCACGACGCGTGGATGTCGCAGAGCTAGGAGCTGCTCGACGACCGACATGGCCGACTGTGACGACTGTGTGCGGGCGATGCTGATGCACAGCCCGACGGGCGTGAGGCCGTCGGATTCGGCGGCCGCGAACCCGCGGTCCAGCGCGCCGACGAAGGCAGGCAGCCGCTCCGTCCACGCCGGCCAGTGGGACGGGTTGACGATGGCGTCGGCGTAGCGGACCCCGCAACCGGCCTCGCGCTGGGCGAACCGGTAGGCCAGCTCCTCCAGTTGTCCGGGGTCAGTGACGGCACGGCAGGCGGTATCCAGATAGTCAAGCAGCTGGGCCAGGTCGTGCACCTGCGAGCGGTCCGGCAGCTCCATCCCGGCTCGCCCGGCGGCCGCGGCCACGAAGTCATGATCGAAGCTGCCCTCGAGGTGAACGTGGACCTCCGCCTTGGGCAGCGAAACGAGCCACCGGTCGGTGACCATCGTCAGGGCATCGCCCCGAGCTCAGCCGATGCGGCTTCCTGGCCTACCGCGGTGTCCAGCTCTGTTATCCACAGATTGCGCTGCTCTGGGGTGGCGAAACAGGCTTCGAACGAGTTGCGGGCCAAGGTCGCGATCTGCTGTGCGCTCAGCTTCATCGCGCTTCGGGCGGCGGCGAAGTTGGCGTCGATGTAGCCGCCGAAGTAGGCCGGGTCGTCGCTGTTCACCGTCGCCTTCAGGCCTTCGGCCAGCATTGCGGGCAGCGCATGCGCGGTCAGCGAGCCGACCGCGCGCAGCGCCACGTTCGAGAGCGGGCAGACGGTAAGCGGGATCTGCTCATCGCACAGGCGCCGGATCAGCGTCGCATCTTCCATGGCCCGGATGCCGTGGTCAATGCGTTCGGCTCCGAGCAGGTCGAGCGCCTGCCAGACATAATCTGGGCCGGCTTCCTCCCCGGCGTGGGCGACCCGGCGCAGTCCTTCTGCGGCGGCGACGCCGAAGACGTCGCGGAAGAGGCTGGGTGGGTAGCCGACTTCGGCCGAGTCGAGGCCGACGCCGATGAAGTGCTCCCGGTGCCGCAGTGCGGCGCGCAGCGTGGTCATCGCTTCGTCCGGCTCGCGGTCCCGAAGGAAGCACATAATCAGGTCCGCCGATATACCGTGCGCAGCTTGCCCCTCGGCCAGCGCGGACGACAGGCCGCCAATCACCACTGGCAGCGGGACGCCGCCGGAGATGTGCTCCTGAGGATCGAAGAAGATCTCCGCCCGCCGCACGCCGTCGCTGGCCGCCCGCGCCAGGTACTCGGCGGCCAGTTCGTGAAAGTCGTCCTCGGTGCGCAGCACGGCGACGTTGCGGTAGTACAGGTCGAGGAACGAGGACAAGCTGGTGAACTGGTACTCGGCCCGCAGCTTATCGGGGTCGAGGCTCGGCAACGCCACCCCGTTGCGACGGGCCAGCTTGATCAGCAGTTCGGGCTCAAGAGTGCCTTCGATGTGAACATGAAGCTCTGCTTTGGGCAGCATGCGCACCCTCCCCGGCCGTGACCATGTCTACCAGTACATACTGCCAGCGCTTGATCTTCAGCCCGATCGCGTGGACTCTCAGGAGAGCACTCTGTGCGCTAACGGTCCGGAGCGTTCGTGTAGGGAGGAGCACGCGTGGATGAGCAGCATGCGGCATCGCAGCCGACCGTGACCGAACCGGTCCGCGAGGGCTTGCGGCGGAACAGCCTGAATCTTCCGCGGCTGGCCTTCATCGGGCTCGCCTACTTCTCGCTGGCCCCGGTCATCTACCTGAACATGGGCTTCATGGAGACCGACTCGGGCGGCCCCGTCATGCCTTTCTTGTTCATCCTCATCACCATTGCCGTGCTGCCCACGGCCATCAGCTTCGCGGTGCTCAACAACCGCAGGCCATCGGCCGGTGCCGGTTACACGTGGCTGTGGGAGTCGACCTACCCCGGGGTGGGGCTATGGCTCGGCTGGATCATGATCACGACCTATGTCGTGGTGTCGGCGCTGTACCCGGTGGCGTTCGGCACGTTCTTCAACGCGCTGCTGTCGTATTTCAACGTGACGGCGACGACGTGGACCGGGATCGGCGGAGGGGTCGCCGCGATCTTGATCATCGGGTACCTGAACCACAACAACATCAAGCTGTCGTCCACCGTGATCGGCGTCCTCATGATCGCCGAAGCAACGTTCGTCGCGGCGGTGGCGCTCGTGATCGTGATCCGGGGAGGGCACCTGGGCCATTTCAGTGCCTCGCCGTTCAACCCCGGCGCCGCGACCGCCGGGTTCTCGGGGCTTAGCCTGGCCGGGATCTTCGCGTTCTTGTCGATCGCCGGAGTCGACAGCGTGGCACCCGTGGCCGAGGAGGCACATACCCCGCGCCGGCTCATCCCGGTCGCGACGATCCTCATCACGCTGATCGCCGGACTGTACTGGACCCTGACATCCTACGGATTCGCTATCGCGGTGCCGGTGCACACCGTCGCGAATTACGTGAACGCCGGCCAGATCACGCCGGTCCTGCCGATCTCGCGTTCTTACATCGGCAGCTGGGCGGTGCTGGTGCCCATCACCGGATTCACCGCGGCGCTCGCGAGCTTCGGCGCATCACTGTATGCGGCCGGACGGATCACCTACGCGGTATCCAGGGAAGGGTTCCTGTCGAGCTATTTCGCGGGTCTGCATCCGAGGTTCCGCACCCCCTGGCGGGCGGAGGCATCGACCCTGCTGGTGGCGCTGGTGTTCTTGTTCGGCATAAGCCTGTGGCAGGGCGGCCCGGCCGCCGCTTACGGCTACCTGGGCGAGATCTTCGTATTCTTCGTCCTGGTCCTGTACATCTTCGTGAACCTGGCCAACCTGGTCTACCACGTGCGGTTCCGCCGGGAGCAGTTCAACTGGTTCCTTAACGGGTTCATACCCGTGGCCGGGATCGTGATCGACGGGTACATCTTGTACAAGGGCTTTTTCGTCAGCGAGATCTCGCTGCCGTTCAAGACCGGAAGCAGCATCGTCTGGTTCTCGCTGGCCTGGACCGTGATCGGGATCGCCTGGGCACTGTGGTGGAGCAAGCGCAGGCACCTGGCCTCGATCTCGCTCTCGGCCGAGGTGTAGGCGGTCATGGGCGGCCAGCCGGCCGTCGAGGGGTACGTCGAGGTCCCCGGAGGGCGGGTCTGGTACCAGATCGCGGGACCAGACCGGCCGGGTACTCCGCTGCTGTGCCTGCATGGCGGTCCCGGCATGCCGCACGACTACCTGGAACCGCTGGAGGACCTCGCCGCGAACAGGCCGGTCGTCTTCTACGATCAGCTCGGCTGCGGCCGATCAGACCGGCCCGCCGACGACTCGCTGTGGACCGCGGAGCGGTTCGTTGAAGAACTGGCCGTGGTACGAACCGCACTCGGGCTCGAGCGCCCGCATCTGTTCGGCAACTCATGGGGAGGCTGGCTCGCGCTGCAGTACACCCTCGACCGCAGGCCACAGCTCGCCAGCTTGATCCTCAGCAGCTGCCCGCCGAGCGTGCCACGCTGGATCGCCGACTGCGCACAACTGCGGGCCGAGCTCGACGAGCCGGTGCGTGGCGTGCTTGACCGCCACGAGGCAGGGGGCTATTTCTCCTGCCCGGAGTACCAGTGGGCGATCACCGAGTTCTACCGCAGGCACCTGTGCCGGCAAGATCCATGGCCTGAGTGCGTGGAACGAACCTTCGCCGGCCTCGGCTCCGATGCCTACCTGACCATGTGGGGTCCGAGCGAGTTCGGCCCGGTCACCGGGAACCTTCGCGACTGGGACGTCACGGACCGGCTGCCGGAAATCCACGTGCCTGCGCTCGTTACCGGAGGCAGGCACGACGAAGCGCGCCCGGCGCACGTGGCCGTGCTGGCCGACCGGATTCCTCAGGCCGAACTCGTGATCTTCGAGAACAGTTCCCATATGGCGTTCGTCGAAGAGCGCCGGCCGTACATCCAGGTGGTCGAGGATTTCCTCGCCCGGACCGAACGTGGCGCGCTCCGCCGAACGACATGAACCTGGACTTTCAGTGCGCTAAAGCGACATGAACCCCGGGGATCATGTCAGTCCAGGGGCCCTGATGGGCGGAAATGGCGCAGAATCTGGCGTGCGTAGTAGGTTTCCCACGGTTCGCTGGGGGCCTCGGCCGTGGGCTCTAGAGGAGGAACGGGATCAGCATCTTCGTCCTGCTCTTGTACTCCGGGTAGGCCTTGGGGAAGGTGGTCACGAGGTTGCGCTCCTCAACGGTCCCGCAGTAGTAGAAGTACACCACAAGCAGCGCGACGACGATTAGGCCGAACAGGCTGTCGAGCAGTGCCGTCCCCAGCGTCGCGATCAGCAGTCCCGAGTAGATCGGGTGACGGACGAACCGGTAGGGACCTGACGTGATAAGCTCCGGCTCGGCCCGCTGAGTCATCGGCATACCCCAGTTCCTGCCGAGGTGCAGGCGGGCCCAAACCGCGAGCGAGATCCCGCAGGCGAACAAGACAGCCCCTATCACCGCGAGGATCACGTTGTGTACCGCCAGGTCGTGGCCGCGGAGGAGGCCGACGATCACGAAGACCCCGACCGCGCTCACGCCGGTCAGCCGCGTTCGCCACCCGCTGCTGATGCTCTCCTTGCTGGTGGTCGCCGATGCGAGCCAGTAGAGCCAGAAAGCGATCCAAGCGAAAGAAATGACGACTCTTAGCGTGTGCATGCTACTTCTCCAACCGCAACAGCTGGACGGACATTGATCACCGTATGCGAGGTGCCGGTCCCCGTCATCGGTTCAAGGGTGGATCTGAGCTCTCCACCCACCGGTTGATGTCTACCTCGAAGCTGTAGTTCGCCCGGCGGCGGGTGCACGACTCGATTGTGAGGGTGCTTGGTTAGTGCAGGCTGCGCGGCTAGTCTGAGTGATGTTGGAACTCAGATAGTGGAGGCAACCGTGGCTGACCTGTCCGGTCGTGACCTGGCCTGGCTCGAGCGCCGCCGCGCCGAGCTGTTCGCGCTGATGTCCCAGGTCGGGGACTTCCGGCGGGGCGCGCTGAACGCGGTGTGGCGCAAGTGCGGCAAGCCGAACTGTCAGTGCGCGCAGCCCGGCCACCGCGGTCACGGGCCGCAATGGAACCTGACCCGCCGGGTCGGCGGCAAGACCGTCAACGTGCACCTGAAACCCGGGCCGGAGCTCGACAAGGCGCGCCGGGAGGTGGCCGAGCACCAGCGGTTCGCTGACCTGGTGGAGGAGGTGAGCGCTGTCAGCGAGGCGATCTGCGCGGCCCGGCCGGTCACGGGCATCGGGGCGCCCCCTCCCGCGGAGGGGGAAAAGGGGGGCTCGCGGCGCGGATCGAGGAGATCGCCGCCGCCGAGGTAGGCAGGCTGGCCGGGCTGGCCGCGGGCATGCTCGGGTCCGGGCAGGGGCTGGGCGTGCTGGAGCAGGCGATGCGCACGGCGCTCACCTCGGCCGGCGCCCGGCTGCTGGAAGCGGTGCTGGCCGGCGGCGGCGACGGCTACGCCGGGCCGTACGCGAAGTGCCCGGACGGCCACCAGGCCGGTTACGCCGGCAGCCGGGACAAGACCATCACCACCGTGCTCGGCCCCGTTACGCTGCGACGGGCATGGTATCACTGCGCGGAGTGCAAGCACGGGCTCGCGCCCCGCGACGCCCAGCTCGGGGTGGCGGGCACGACCGAGTCGCCGGGCCTGGCGGAGATGAACGCCCTGGCCGGCTCGGAGGCGTCCTTCGCCCGCGCTGCCGGCCTGATCGCCGCCCTGGCCGGCATCACCGTCAGCCCGAAGACGGTCGAGCGGTCCGCCGAGGCCTCCGGCGCTGCCGCCCGCGCCGCGGGCGCCGCCGAGGCAGCGGCGATCCGCGAGCGGCGGGTCGTGCCGCTGCCCCCGCCCGGGAAGCTGCCCGACATGCTCTACGTCGAGGTCGACGGCACCGGCGTGCCCGTGCGCGCCAGCGAGACCGCAGGGCGGGCGGGCAAGGGCGAGGACGGCAGCGCCGGCACCCGCGAGGTCAAGCTCGCCCGCTTCTTCACCGTCTCCCGCCTTGATGAGGACGGCAAGCCGGTGATGGACCCCGGATCGTCCAGCTACGTGGCCACCTTCGACGGCAAGGACGCCCTCGCCGGCCTGGTGGAGGCCGAGTACCTGCGCCGCGGCGGGAACCATTTCCGGCAGGTCGTCGCCCTCGGCGACGGCGCGGCCTGGATCTGGACGATGGCCGGGGACCTGTACCCGCACGCCACCCACATCGTGGACATCTACCACGCGCGCGAGCACCTGCACGACCTGGCCGCCCACTTGGCCTTCATCGCCCCCGACCCCGCGGCCTGGCTGGCGCAGCGCAGCGAGGAACTGGACGCCGGGAAGGCCGAGGCCATCATCGCCGCCGCCCGCAGCTTCCCGCTGGCCGGCGTCAAGGCCGATGAGCTGGACAAGAAGCTCGGCTACTTCGAACGCAACGCCCACCGGATGCGCTACGCCCGATACCGCCGCCTGGGCATGTTCACCGGCTCCGGCGCCATCGAAGGCGGGATCAAGGCCATCGTCGTGCAGCGCGCAAAGCAGGCCGGCATGCACTGGACCACCGACGGCGCCGCGGACATCATCGCCCTGCGCACCCAGCACGCCAGCGGCCGCTGGGACGAGCTGTGGGCACCCGGCAACGCCGGACCCGCCAGGCCCCGGGCAGCCATCTGACAGACACCAAGACTCAGACGCCAAGGCAGCATCGCTGAGCAAGATCATCTTCAACAAAACTGGCGTGCACCC
>Ga0335075_10001183_pt1 | contig 43499 bp, 37 predicted proteins | sample Lox_Sample_24_FD_206723 | JGI IMG/M metagenome (GOLD analysis project Ga0335075, IMG submission 206723) | Soil microbial communities from Loxahatchee National Wildlife Refuge, Florida, United States - Lox_Sample_2.4 | ecosystem: Environmental > Terrestrial > Soil > Wetlands | place: USA...
TCGTGGGCTGCATGATCGAGGCCATCGCGGACCTTGGGTTCGCGCGCGCCTCGATCGGCGAGGTGGCACGCCGCGCCGGGGTCAGCAAGGGAGTTGTCACCTACCATTTCGCCGCGAAGGATGACCTGATCCGCGCGGTGATAGCCGACGTGATCGCATCGATGGAGAAGTTCCTGACGCCGCGTCTGCTCGCCGCCGATCCTGCGCGCTTCCCCGAGCAGTTCATTGCTGCATACATCAGTGCCTGGGCCCGGTACTACCAGAGCCACACCAAGCAGGTGCTGGCACTGGCCAGGATCTTCATCGCATTCCGCGATGAGTCCGGGAGCCCGAGTCCTGCGTTCGAAGCCCGCGCCGGGGAGGTAGCAGCGATCGAGGCGGTGCTGCGTGCCGGGCAGGACATGGGCACGTTCGGTTCCTTCAACCCGCATGTCATGGCCTCGGTCATCAAGATCGCGGTGGAAGATCTGCTGACTCAGTTCGTCAGCGATCCAGGCCTCGACATCGAGGGTTACGCCGCACAGCTGACCACCCTCTTCGAACGGGCCACTGGCCCGGATCAGCGGCCCGCTAAGGGGGCTAGCCATGCCAGAGAGACTTGACTACACCTGGCTCAGTTACGCCGGCACGGCGAGGGTCGGCCTCGCCATCGTCCTGGTGGCCGTTGCGGTGGTCACCGTATACGCGGGAACACGGCTACACAGGCCCGTCCTGCCTCCGAAGCCAAGCGCTCAGGTCAAGGTCATCATCGTCGTCGGCCTGGGGCTCGCCATCGCGGCGTTCCTGGTCTGCCTCACCGAGTACGCCGACGGACTGCGGCGGCACAACCTGCTTCGCGTCCTGCCAAAAGATCCCTCGCCCATCGCACCGGTGACCGCCGTCTGCGCCATCGCCATCTTCGTCGCGATCAACTTCCTCACCAGGTCGCAGGAGCCCCCGGTACGGGTGGCGAGCGGTCTGATCGGCGCGATGGTCGCACCAATGATCTTCGAGTTTCCCTTCGACCTGATCGTCATGACCAGGGTTTACCCGCCGATCCCGCCCGACCCGTCGCTGTACCGCGTGATGTTCTTCGCGCCGCTGTTCCTTACCGAGTTCCTGACCTTGTCGTTGCTGTCACTCGTCCCGACAGCGCGGCTGACCCGGCCCACCTTCCTCTGCTTCGCCCTGATGCTGCTGGTGTTCGCCGCCTGGGCGCTCGCCGGATTCGGGTTCCCGGCCACGGCGGGCTCCTACGCGTTCAACGCGGTCAGCAAGATCATCGCCTTTGTCACGGCACTCACGCTGTTCATCCCGTCGCCAAAGCCCCTTTGACAGCGTGGCAGTCACGGCGACCAAGCCCGGCGCACGGCGGGCGACCGTACGTTTATGAATCGCCAGAGCTGAGCCGAATGCGCCCGGCCTACCCGGCCAGGTCGTTTATCGACGTTCCCGCGGGAACGTCCGTCCGGTTATGTAGAGGGCCAGATCTCCTGTGAGAACTCCTCGACCTAAGCGCGCGTGGTTCTGTGGACAGCGACATGAGCGTGCGTCGCAATCCCTGACTGTCAGCATTTGTTGACGCGGTCGCTGCGTCAGCATATGCTGACGGCCATGATGGCCGACCTTGACCGTGCCGTACACGGCGCCGACCCCGACGCCGCTCTACGCGCGGTGGCCCGCCTTCGTCATCTGGTGGAGCAGCTTGAGGCCGAACACGTCGCGGCAGCGAGACGGGCTGGCTGGTCGTGGCAGGACATTGCCGAGCGGCTGGGCGTCACCAAGCAGACCGTGCACCGCAAGCACCGCCGTTACGAGGAGGTCTGATGTTCCGAGGCGACCACCCCGATCTCCTGCGTGCGGTGGGCCGCGCCCTGTCGACGGCCCGCGACCTCGGCCATCCCCGCACTGGTAGCGAGCATCTCCTGCTCGCCCTCACCGCTGAAGGCGGCGTCGTCAGCGCCGTGCTCGGCCGGCATGGCGCAACCGAATCGGCCGTCCGGCAAGCGGTGTGCAGGGCCGGCCCGATGGGCGCCGGGGCCGCCGCCAACCGTGACGCCCTCGCGGTGCTCAGCCTCGACGCCGACCGGCTTCTGTCGACTCTCGGGCCCGTCTTCCTGGATCGGCCGACGACACGCGAACCGCTACTGCCGGTCGGAGCGGCCAGAGCGCGACAGCGATCCGCTCGCCTGAGCCCGCCGCTCGGGCTCGACGGCCAGGCAGCCTACGAAGCATCCTTGCGACTTGCGCTCGCCCGCCGAGACCGCGAACACCGCCCGGACCACCTCGCGCTCACCCTCGTCGCGCTCGACCCCGGCGCCGTATGGATCCTGACCACCGCCCGCGTCGATGTCCCGGTCCTGCTCGCCGACCTGGCGAGCGCCTTCCCGCCGCCCAACCGCTCCTTGCTGCTGCGAGCCGAACGGAGGATCGGCCAGCGATCGCGCAGCCACGACCTAGTACGGCGTTACCAACGTACGACAGGACGCACGGCCACGTCGGCCCACGCGGTCGCCGCACTCATCGCAGCTTGACAGCGTTTCGGAGTACCACGGCATGCCGTCGGCGGCGCGGACCTGGAAGCCGTCCGGCACTATCGCCGCCAGCCGAGCGGCGAGAGTCTCCGTCAGGCGTCAGCATCGATGTCAATGCCACGGGATTTGCCATTGGCGCAGGGCGTCACGTCGGATGCGCAGAGCCGTACTTGCCGCGGAGCGGGACGAAGTTGGCCATCGTCAGCACCCGCACGTGCCGTAGCCCGTCCGCGGTGCGGACGAACAAGGTAACGTCCTCGTTCCCGCCCGGACCGATGGGCTGCACCAGCCTCCCGCCCTCGCGTAGCTGATCGATGAGCGGCCGCGGCACAGCCGGGTGAGCGGCCGAGACAAGGACTGCGTCGAACGGTGCCCCTGCCGGGTACCCGCGAGTCCCGTCAGCCACGACGACCTGAACGTTCGCTATGCCCTGGCGGGACAGGTTCCGCCGGGCAACCGAGGCGATGTCGGCATAGATCTCGATGCTCGTGACATGGGCAGCCAGCCGGGCCAGCAGCGCCGTCTGGTAGCCGTAACCGGCACCGATCTCCAGGACCTGCTCGTCGCCTGCCAGTTCCAGCCCGGCGATCATGATGGCCACCAGTGACGGCTGGGTGGTGACCAGGTCGCGCTCGATCGGCAGTGGCCGGTCCGAGTACGCGGCCCCGGCATGGCCAGCGGGCGCAAAAGCCGCTCGAGGCGTCGCAGCGATCGCGGCAAGGACCCGCTCGCTGGTCACCCCGGCTGCTCGCGCCGCCTGGGCCAGGTCATCCGCTGACGCCTGCATGAATTAGCCCTTGATCCGCTCTACCCACTTCCATCCGATCACCTGGGGCACCGCCACAGCCGATGCCTGCCGCAAGTGGGGTCAGACTTGGAGGCGAAGCAAGCGAACTCGGTGAGATCACTGAGGAGCTGCGATGGCAGGCGATCTTGTCACGTTGCTGCTGTGCGGTGACGTGATGCCAGGCCGGGGTGTCGACCAGATAATGCCGCATCCTGGTGCCCCTGAGCTGCGGGAACCCGGTACCTGTGATGCCAGGGATTACGTTCATCTCGCAGAACAGGTCAACGGGCCGATCCAATGCCCAGTCGGCTTCGACTGGCCGTGGGGCGACGCACTGCGCGTCGCGGACGACATGGCACCGGACGTGCGGGTGATCAACCTCGAGTGCGCCGTCACCCGTAGCAACGATTTCGCGTCCGACAAGGCCATCCATTACCGGATGGATCCGTCGAATCTGCCCTGCCTGACCGCCTTCAGGCCGGACGTCTGCGCGCTCGCCAACAATCACGCACTCGACTTCGGCCGCACCGGGCTCACCGACACGCTGCACTGGCTGGCTCGCGGCGGGCTAACCTCAGCTGGCGCCGGGAGAGGTCTGGCCCGGGCGCAGCAGGCCACCGCGATTCCGCTGCCCGCGGGAGGCCGTGTGCTGGTCTTCTCGTGCGGCGCCGCGTGCAGCGGCATCCCCCGGTCGTGGGCTGCAACTAGCAGCAGATCCGGGCTGGATCTGCTAGCCAGCCTTGACGACGCCGCCGCCGACAGTCTCATCGGCCGACTGCGCAGGGCCAAAAAGGCCAGCGACATAGCCGTCGTTTCCATCCATTGGGGTTCTAACTGGGGTTACGAAGTGCATCGCGATCAGGCTCGGTTCGCGCGCCTGCTCATCGATGCCGGCGCCGACCTGATCCACGGCCACTCTTCCCACCACCCCCGCCCGATCCAGACCTACCGCGGCAAGCTGATCCTCTACGGGTGCGGCGACTGCATCGACGACTATGAAGGGATCGGTGGCTACGAGCAGTTCCGCGACGACCTGAGGCTGCTGTACTTCGCCACCCTGCGTCGTGGCACCGGGCAGCTCACAGAGCTGCGCATGGTGCCCATGCAGGCGCGCAAGATGCGGCTGCACCACGCCCGGCCAGCAGACCGCAGATGGCTCGCCGCAGCCCTCGACCGGATCAGTCACCCTGGCGGATCGCGCATCACGCTCGACCCTGGCGGCATGCTCTGCCTGGATCTCTGATCGCGTCCCGCTACATATGAAGCTGAGCGCGCCCGTGGGTAAAGGTCTCGACGTCGGCAGTAGCCATACGCAGGAGCCGGTGCGCCAGATCAGACAACGCGCGGGCAACTGCGAGTTCCTCACCGATCTTCGTTACGTTCTCATCAGCCGGGTTTCGGCGCGCTGTTCCATGGCCGGTCAGGTCAGCGCCTCCGCTCATGGGCAGACGAGCGTTGGCTTCTGTGCTGTCATCGTGGGCAGAGACAGACAGCACGACGGACCAGTCTCCTATCGTTTTCATGATTCAGGCCTCCCAGGTACCGCTGCTTGCTATCAACACTTCCCGCAAGATCGTGCTGACAAGCGCTACGTGCCCGCGGGCCCCACGGCAATGCTCACTATCCGGGGCAACCGCCTCGAATAGCGCACTTATCGCAGCGTTAGATCGGCGCCGCGCGGCCCGGCATAACGCCTGCCGGGCCGCGCGACGTCCCCCCCAACCCGACCGCCATCGTCACATTGAGCCTGTCCGGCATGGAATGTCTGCCGCAATGCTCGGACAACGTCGGACAGCCGCTACGCGTCTGTAGATCAGTGCATCCGCAGCGGTGGGAGTACCTGTAGTGAGCGGCGTCCAGTCCAGGCAGGTTGCAGCCGATCCGAGCCGGATCGCGACTCAGCAAGACTTTGGCCGAGAGCTCACTAATCTGCGCACCGTCGCCGGCCTGACGGTCCGGCAGGTCGCCCAGGCCAGCGGACTGCCGATCAGCACAACCGGCGACTACTTCTCTGGCCGTCACCTGCCAGGTAGCAGTCAGCCTGACCAGCTGATCAGAATGCTGCAGGCGTGCGGCCTCACCGATGCAGCGGAACAGGCGCAGTGGCTAGACGCTCTCCGCCGCGCACGGCGCTCGCCGGGCAAGAGGAAGCCAGCCGATGCTCCTTATCGCGGCCTGGCCAGGTTCGAGCCGGAGGATGCGCAGTGGTTCTTCGGCCGTGAGGAGATCGCTGACCTGCTCGCCGAACTCGTCGGCAGCCAATCGTCGCAGGCGACCGATGGGCTGCCACTGGTTCTGGTCGGTCCATCGGGTTCGGGCAAGTCGTCGCTGTTGCGGGCAGGCCTGATCCCGCGGCTCTCCGGGCCGTTCGTCATTCTCGATCCGACCGTCGCGTCGGGCGCTGCTCTCCGGGCCCGGCTCGCCGAACTCAGCGCGGAACCTTCGGCTGTCATCGTTGATCAGTTCGAGGCCGTGTTTACGCACTGGCCGGACGAAGCCGAGCAGCGAGCGTTCATCGCTGAACTGTGCGATGTCGCCCGCAGCCGCCTGGTGGTGCTCGCCCTGCGAGCCGACTTCTACGAACAGGCACTGCGGCATCCGGGCCTGGCCCGAGCGCTGCAGGCCAGGCAGGTCGTGCTGGGCTCCATGACGGCCGAGCAGGTGCGTCGCGCGATCACCGAACCCGCCCGGCTGGCCCGCCTGGACGTAGAGGACGGGCTCGTCCGCCTGCTGCTCCGCGACCTCGCGCCGCCGCGTTCGCACGAGTTCAACAGCAACGACAACGTCCGTCAACCAAACCTTCACGGGAACGTGGCTAACGGTGCCCGTGCAACCGGCACGGAACTGGCTGCCTACGAACCGGGCCAGTTGCCGCTGCTGTCTCACGCCATGCTCGCCACCTGGGAGAACAGCCGCGGCAGCGCGCTCACGATCGGCGACTACCTGGCTAGCGGCGGCATCAGGGAAGCATTGGTTCGCACTGCCGAGGGAGCATATGCCGCCCTGCGGCCCGAAGAGCAGGACCTTGCCCGCCGTCTGTTCCTCCGGCTGGTGCATTTCGCCGACAACGCGCCGCTGACTCGTGCCACCGTCGAGCTCAGCGAACTGCGTGGGCCGGGCGGTCAGAGCGCCGATCACGCGCTCAGCAGATTCGTCGACGAGCGGCTCATCACGCTGGACGCGAACACTGCTCAGATCACCCATGATGCGCTGCTGACCGCGTGGCCGCGGCTACGCTCCTGGATCGACGCCGGACGGGACGACCTGCGCACCCGCCGGCGCATCAGCGAGGCAGCGCGGGCCTGGCGGGATGCTGGTCGTGAGACCGCTGCGCTATGGCGCGGCAGCCAACTCGCCATTGCCCGCGACTGGACCGCCGACCAGGATAAGCGCGCTTCGCTGGGATCGCTGGCGTCAGAATTCGTCAGCGCGGCGATCGCCGAGGATCAGGCCCGCGAGCGCGCCGAACGACACCGGGCCCGGCGGCTGCAGCGTCTCGTGGCCGCGCTCACGGTTCTCGTCGTCGCCGTGTGCGGGCTGGCGGCGTACGCGTTCCAGCAGCGGCAGACGGCCGGGACTGCGCGCGATAACGCGAACTCGCGCGAGATGGCCGTGGAGGCCGGCCAGGTCCGCGGTCTAGACGCGCCGGTCGCCGCGCAGCTGAGCGTTGCGGCCTACCGCATGGCGCAGACGCCGCAGGCCATCGCGAGCCTGATCGAGTCGACCGGCTCACCCTCGGCCGAGCGGATCCTGGACTCCACGGGCGTTGTCCAGTCGGTCAGCCTGGCACCAGACCACACGGTGCTCGCGGTCGCTGCCGCCGACGGCAGCCTGCGCCTCTGGCAGATCGCCAGGCAGGGACATCCGGTGCCTATTGGCGGGCTGCTCGAGCACGACAGCGCCGATCCGCTGTACTCGACGGCGTTCAGTCCCGACGGCAAGATCCTGGCGGCCGCAGGGGCCGGACGCTCGATCTCGCTGTGGAACATCACCGATCCGGCGCATCCAGTGCTGCTCGGCAAGCCGCTGACCGGGCCGGCTAACACCATCTACTCGGTAGCGTTCAGCCCGGACGGCCGCACGCTGGTGGCGGGGAGCGCCGACGACAAGGCGCGGCTGTGGAACATCACCGATCCGGCGCGCCCGGTGCTGCTCGGCAAGCCGCTGACCGGCGCGACCGGCTATATCGAGTCCGTCGCCTTCGCGCCGGACGGCACAATGCTCGCGCTCGGCAGCGCGGACGGCACCGTGCGGTTGTGGAACATCGCCAACCTGGTGCATCCAGTGCCGACCGGGAGGCCGCTGACCGGGCCCGGCAAGATTGTCACCTCCGTAGCGTTCAGCCCGGACGGTCACCTGCTTGCGGCGGCGAGCCAGGACGACAAGGTGTGGCTGTGGAAGATCGGCCCGCACGGCGCGGTGGCGAATGGCACGCTGACCGGCGCAACCGACTGGGTCAATGCAGTGGCGTTCAGCCCCGACGGCACCGAGCTTGCGGCCGGCAGCAGCGACGCCAGCGTGCTGATCTGGAATGTCGCCGACCGCTCGCTGATCGCCACGCTGCCGCACCCGCAGCCGGTCACCTCGCTAGCCTGGGACGGTCCCGGCCGGCTAGCAGCCGGTGACGCGGACGGAACGGTGTCGCTATGGCAGGTTCCGCCGCCTGTCCTGCTGACTGGCAGCCCCGCTTACGACGCCGTCTACAGCCCCGACGGCACCATGCTCGCTGTGAGCAGCCAGAACAACTTGCAGCTATGGAGCGCGACCGATCGCAAGCGGCTAGCGGCGCAACCGGTACCGGGCACGTTCGTGAACGCGGTCGAGTTCGCGCCGCACGAGCACGTCCTGGCTGCAACGTACGGCGACGGCATGTTCCAGATGTGGAGCACGGCGGGCGGAAACCTGATGCCGCTCGGCCAGCCGGTCCGGGCTTCGGCGGCGGGCATGACCGAGACCGTAGCCTTCAGCCCGAACGGCGCGCTAGTAGCAACCGGCGGCGACGACGGCACGTTGCGGCTGTGGTCGGTGCGGGATCCGGCCCACCCGCAGCTCCTGGCTAGCAAGCGTGACTCCGGAACTTACGTGTTCGGCGTCGCGTTCTCCCCGGACGGCAAGGTCGTCGCGGCCGCCAGCGCGGACAATCTCACCCGGCTCTGGGACGTCGCGGACCCGGCTCGGCCGGCCCTGCTTGGCCGTCCGCTGCGCGGCCTGTCCAGCTATGCGATCTCGGTGGCGTTCAGCCCCGGCGGCAGCCTGCTGGCCGTCGGCAGCGCGGACAAGACCGTGCGCCTGTGGAACGTCGCGGACCCCGCTCGGCCACAGCCGGTGGGTGCGCCGCTGGCCGGGCCAAGCGGCTATATCTACGGGGTGGCGTTCAGCGCGAACGGCGAGGCGCTGGCCGCGGCCGTTACCGACGGGACGGTCTGGCTGTGGAATGTCTCCACTCCTGCGCATCCGGACGTGCTTGCCACGCTGACCGGACCGGCCGGGCACGTCTATTCCGTCGACTTCGCCCCGGCAGGCAGCGAGCTAGCCGCGGCCAGTGCCGACGGCACAGTCCGGCTCTGGAACACAAATCCAGCTGCCGCTGACGCGGCCGTCTGTACCGACGCCGGACAGCCCATCACCCGGCAAGAGTGGGCGACCTACGCCCCCGGAATCCCATACCAGCCGCCATGCCGGTAGCACCTGCAGAGCCGGCCCTGGCTCGGCAGCTGGGCCAGGAGATGGCGGACGGTGTGCTTGTCGCGGGCTATGAAAGGCTTGGCACCATGGACTACATTCACCTCGGCCGCTCCGGCCTCCGGGTCAGCAGGCTCTGTCTGGGCACGATGAATTTCGGGCCCCTGACCGCGCCGGCGGACGCTCACGCGATCATGGACCGGGCGCATGAGCTTGGCATCAACTTCTTTGACACCGCCAACCGGTACGGCGGAGCGTTCAGCCCGCCTGGCCAGGTCGCGAACAACGATGAGTCACATCCGGGCTGGACCGAGGAGATCATCGGCGACTGGTTCACGTCCGGTGGCGGCCGGCGCGAGCGCACCGTTCTGGCTACCAAGCTGTACGGCGCTATGGGCGACTGGCCCAACGAGGACCGGCTGTCGGCACTGAACATCCGGCGCGCGTGCGACGCATCGCTGCGCCGCCTGAAGACCGACTACATCGACCTCTACCAGATGCACCACGTCGACAGGGGTACGCCGTGGGAAGAAATCTGGCAGGCGATGGAAGTCCTGGTCGCCCAAGGCAAGATCCTCTACGTCGGCTCTTCCAATTTCGCCGGCTGGCATCTGGCTCAGGCGAACGGCACCGCTGCGGCGCGCGACTTCTTTGGTCTCGTCAGCGAGCAGTCCATCTATAACCTGATGACCCGCCAGATCGAGCTCGAGGTCCTGCCCGCCGCGCTGCATTTCGGCATCGGCGTGATCCCGTGGTCCCCGCTGCAGGGCGGGCTGCTCGGCGGCGTGCTCAAGCAAGAACGCGAAGGACGCCGACGCCTGGCCGGCCGCGCACAAGAGACACTGGAGCGCAACCGCGAGCAGATTCAGGCATACGAGAACCTGTGCGATGAGCTCGGCGAGCAGCCGGGCAGCGTCGCGCTTGCCTGGCTGCTACACCAGGACGGCGTCACTGGGCCCATCATCGGCCCGAGAACTCTCCGGCAGCTTGACGATGCGCAGCGCGCGGTCACGCTCAGCCTCGACGACAAGGTGCTGGAAAACCTCGACGCCATCTTCCCCGGATACCGGCCAGCCCCGGAGCACTACGCCTGGTAACCGAACGCCACGGGTGTCTGACTGCCGGCTGCGCGGTGTAGCCACTGGCCGCGGCCTGGTGGCGCGACTACCTGGTCGTCTTCGAGGACGATGTCTCCCCGGCTAATGGTGAACCGCGGCCAGCCGTAGACATCCCAGCCGTCGTAGACCGAGTAGCCGGCCCGAGACTGCATCGCGCTGCCGTCAATCACCTTGTGTCGTTGCGGGTCGAAGACGATCAGGTCCGCGTCGCTGCCGACGGCGATCGTGCCCTTGCGCGGAAACAGGCCGAACAAGCGAGCCGGGCTGGTCGAGATCAGCGACACGAACCGGCTGAGTGAGATCCGGCCGGTACGCACGCCCTCGGAGAACAGCATCGGCAGCATGGTCTCCAGGTCGGCGACCCCCTGGCGAGCGGTGAGCACGGTCAGCGCGGAGTCGGTCTTGGCCTCCAGCGTCCACGGAGCATGGTCGCTGCCCAGCGTGTGGATAGTCCCGTCGGCCGCAGCCCGCCACATCATCTGCTGGTCGGCGGACTCGCGCAGCGGCGGACTGCCGATGTACTTGCCGGCCTCCGGCCCGGCAAGCACCGCGCTGGTCAGGTGCAGGTACAGCGGCCGGGTCTCGACAAACACCGGCAGTCCCCGCGCCTGACCGCGCCTGGCTGACTCCAGCGCCGCCGCCGACGACAGATGAACGATGTAGATGGGCGAGCCGGTCACCTCACAGATCGCAACCGCACGCTCCACCGCGGCCCGCTCAGCGGAGTCCGGACGGCTCGCCGCCCAGCCCGCCACGCCGCCGCGACCATGCGCAAGCAGTTGCTCGCCGGCGAACCGGACCAGCGCCCCGTCCTCGCAGTGCAGCAACGTCAGCATTCCGATATTGCCGGCCGCCCGGATCGCCGAGATCACCTCGTCAATGCGCGACTCGAATTCGGGCATCGTCATGAACAGCTTCACGCTGGTGTGCCCGTCAGCCGCCAGGCCCGGCAGCTCGGCCACCGATTCAGCCGCCGGGCTCGCCAGCACCGGATGGAGCACGTAGTCGACGGCCGCGCCCCCGGCGGCCGCAGCCAGATCCCTCGCGACCGCCTGCCGCAACGACTGCCCGTCCCACGGGAACGTCATGTTCCCGACCGTGCTCACGCCACCGGCGATGGCAGCGCGCGAGCCGCTGGCAAAGTCATCCACCCAGGCCGGCCTGCCCGGCTCCGGCGCAGACGGGAGCGACAGATGAACATGCATATCGATACCGCCAGGCAGAACCAGCGCACCCGAAGCGTCGACTACCCGCCGGCCATGCGGGCTGCCGCCCAGCTGGACAACCTTGCCGTCCAGCACGCCAACGTCGCACTCAACCGAACTGCCCGCCGTCACCACGGTCCCGCCTCGAATGACCAGATCACACTCGATCTCAGGAATTTTCGCTCACCTCGGAAACATGACTGGCGGTAGTACGGCCGGGCCAGGATCGCTCGCTGCGTCCCAGATCTAGTCCTGAACCGCCAGGATCACGTCGGACGCCTTGACGATGGCGGTCACCTGCGCTCCCTCGGTCAGGCCGAGCTCGTCCGCAGCTTCCACCGTGATGGAAGCCACTAGCCGCACCCCGCCAGCGTCCAGCGCCACGTTCGCCGTTGCCTCGCCTCGAGTCACGCTGGTGACCGTTGCGCTGATCTTGTTGCGCGCGCTGAGTCGCATGGCTGCTCCGATCTGCTGTCGTTGAAGCCGTCGATGGCATAGCCCTCGATGGCATAGCCCTCGATGGCATATTTGCCCGGCCGCCGGGCGGGTGGCAAGCTCATTGCCATGACAGACCGGCACGAGCACCACGGGAACGACAACCACGGGCACGCGGATCACGTACACGACGCCAGTTGCGCGGTAGCGCACGGGACCGTACGCGGGCCGGCCGAGGAGAAGGTGCTGGCCGCTGTCTTCGCCTCGCCGGTCGCGAGTTACCTGCTGCGGTACGGCGCCGACTCGGGCTACCGGGCGGTGCTGGTGGAGCCTGACCCGGAACGGGCAAAAGCGGTGACAGCCGACGGCTTTGAGCTGGCCGAGAGCCTGGCTGGCATCGACGCTGAGCGCGCCGACGTCGTCGTCACCGATCACCACCGCGCAGAGCTCGGAGTTCTGCTGCGTGACGCGCTGGCAGCGCAAGCACGCTGGGTCGGCATCATGGGCAACCCGCGGCATGAGGGGCCGCATGTCGCCGCCCTGACCGAGCTTGGCGTGCCGGCCAGCGAGATCAGCAAGGTGCACCGTCCGATCGGTGTGAACATCGGCTCACGGACTCCTGCCGAGATTGCCATCGCCACCATGGCCGGACTCATCGCGGACCGCAACGGCAAGCCCGGCGGCTTCGCGTTCTGACCGGCCAGCGGAACGCCGGGGGGAGCGAATGCCTGACGGGGCCGGTTATCAGGGAACGCCGCTGGCGCGCAAGCTCGGCATCGGCGAAGGCGACGAGGTTGCCTTGATCGGTGCGCCCGAGCGCTTCGAGGACACGATCGGGGAATTGCCGGACGTTGCTACCCTGCACACTAGCCTGGCCGACGACGCCCGTTATGACGTGATCGTGGCCTTCGTCACCCAGCGGGCTGAGCTGGCGGCGGAGCTGCCGAGACTTCGTGTCCGGATGGCTCCCGCGTGCGGATTGTGGATCGCCTGGCCCAAGCGCGCCAGCAGAGTGCCATCCGACATGACCGACCAGGTCGTCCGGGATGTCGCGCTCCCAACCGGGCTCGTGGACAACAAAGTGTGCGCGATCGACGACACGTGGTCCGGGCTGCGCCTGGTGATCAAGAAGAAGAACCGGACCTGAATCAGGGTTAGCTCCGGGTGCTTCCCGATGTGCTGCCAGCAGTCCGGAGCGCAGGCTAGCTGACATGAGCAACGATACCGAGCGACCGCAACTACGGCGGCCCGCGACAGGCCGGATGGTGGCAGGCGTCTGCGCCGCCATCGGGCGACACTTCAACGTCGACGTGACGATAGTGCGGGTGATTTTCGCCGTGCTGACAATCGCCGGCTTCACCGGACTGGCCTACCTCGGTGGCCTGCCGCTGTACCTCGGCGGGATCCCGCTTTATCTTGCCTGCTGGCTGCTGATCCCCGAAGAAGGCAGCGACCAGTCCATCGCCGCCAGTTTCGTGAAGAACAGGCAGCGCAGGCCCGACTGAGCCCCGCTCCGTCCAGGCGGCCAGCCGGCCGGCGTCCTACTCGACCAGTAGTTCGCCCTCGAACTTGCCGAGGTCCTCCCGGTACAGTTCCAGGCCGACGCCATTGGGGTCACGGAAGTACATGCTGTCGTCAGCACCGCGGTCCGGGCCCAGGTAGTCCACCCCGGCCCCGTCGAGCTTCTTCCTCGCTTCAGCGAACTGGCTGGCCGACACCGAGATAGCCAGATGCTGCACGCCGCCGATGGTCTCCTGCCAGGCCGGGTGATCATGACCAGGGAAGTCGAAAAAGCCGAGCAGGTTGTGATTGCCGATGTCGAAGAAGAAATGGTTTGAACCCGCGTAGTCGCGGTTCTCCACCAGTTCAACCAGCGGGAAGCCCAGGAACTCCTGGTAGAACTTGATCGTCTCCTCGGCGTCCTTACAAATCAGCGCCAGGTGATGCACACCGCTGACAGTTGACGCCGGCCGGCCGGCCAGCGGGCGCAGATAGCGCTTGCGCAAGTCTTCCCGGCGAGCCCGGACGCGGGCAAGCTCCTCGCCTTGTGGCTCTGGCATTGGCTGACTCCTTACGTCGCAACACCAGTGTGCCAGTCTTCGGGATGAATGCGATGCCTGAGCACCCAGCCTTGCAGGCCATGCGCGTGGTCCGCTAGTTGCGTCGGCGGCACGGCGATCGTCGGGCATACCGCGTGCGCCAGGCAGTACCTGCTGACCTTGCAGGCCAGCAGCCGTCGCACCGCCCCGTGCCGGCCAGCGCCGATGACCAGCACGTCACCTCGCCGGTTGGCCACGTCGGTGAGCACCATGCCCGCATCGCCCCTGATCACTGCCGGGCTGAAGGGCAGGTCGGCAGGCGGCCCGCCGATGGCCAGGTCGACGGCCTTCCAGAGCCGGTCCCAGGCGGCCTGTTTCCACATCTGGCGAAGCGGCGGACAAGGGCTCCGGCGGTCCGCCAGTTCGCCGCCCGGCGGAGTCCAGGCGGGCACCGGGACCAGCACCGCATTGTCGTTTCTGGCCATCTCGGTCGCGAACCGCAGGGCCTGAAGACTGCCAGCTGATCCGCCTACGCCGACGACCACTCTCCGCACGAACACCTCAGGCTCCTTCCCGGCGCTGAGGTTTCCAGTCAATCGCCGGAATCTGGCCACGGGCCGCGCCCTAACGGCCTCCATGCGGCCAGGTCGCAGTCGCAAGCGGCACTCATACACAGACCGCACGCACGCGAGATTATGACGCTGAATATCTCTTGATAGTCTCTCTCTTATCTGACAGACTCGCATGATTCTGGGGAGGTGCAGCATGCCTGATGCTCAGCTCGTGGCCGCACACGGCAACCGCCGCTGGTGGGCACTCGGAGCGCTGGCGATCAGCGTCCTGGTAGTCGGCCTCGACCTTTTCGTCCTCTCGCTCGCCCTGCCGACGCTGTCCGTCGACTTGCATGCATCCACCGGCGACCTGCAGTGGTTCGTCGATGCCTACAGCCTGGCCCTGGCGGCGGCGTTGCTGCCCGCAGGACTGCTCGGTGACCGGATCGGCCGCAAGAGACTCCTGATCTGCGCGCTTGCCATGTTCGGCATCGCGTCCCTGGCCTGTGCCTATTCGTCCTCCACCGGCGAACTCATCGCGGCGCGGACGGTGCTGGGGCTCGCAGCCGCAGTCATCCTGCCGCTCGCTCTCGCCGTGCTGCCGGTGATGTTCACGCCTGAGGAACGGCCGAAGGCGATCGCCGTCGTCGGCGGCGCGACCTTCCTTGGCTACCCGCTCGGACCGATCCTGGGCGGCTGGCTGCTCGACCACTACTGGTGGGGATCGGTCTTCCTGATCAACGTCCCGATCGTCGTGCTGGCCCTCGCGGCGGTGACATTCCTGATGCCAGAATCCCGCGGCACCGGACGTTTCCGGATTGACGTCGCCGGCGTGCTCATCTCCAGCGCGGGGCTGGTCGCGGTGACCTATGGCCTCATCCGGGCCGGCCAGAACGGCTGGTCCGACGCCCTCGCGGTGACCACCATGGTGGCCGGCGTGGCCGTGCTCGGCCTGTTCGTGGCCTGGGAACGCATTGTCAGCCGCCGCGACCGCGTCCAGCCGCTCGTCGACCTGAGCCTGTTCACCTCCGCGAGCTTTACCTGGGGGACCGCGCTGGCGACGATGATCTCGTTCGCGCTGTTTGGCCTGACGTTCGCGATGCCGCAGTTCTTCCTTGACGTCAAGGGGCTCGACTCGATGGCCAGCGGGATCCGGATGCTGCCGCTGATCGGCGGCCTAGTGGTCGGGCTCGGCATCGGGCAGCGGCTACAGAGCGCGCGTAAGTCACCCGATGGTGGCCAGGACCGGCCGCCGGTGCTTGGCATGCGGCCGGTCGGCGCCGGCGGGTTTGCGATCATGGCCGCGGCACTTGCCGTCGGCACGGCCACCTCGGCCGCCAGCGGCACCGGCTTCGTGTCCTGGTGGTTCGCGGCGACCGGACTCGGCCTTGGCCTGGCGATGCCGACCATGCTCAATGCCGCGCTCAGCGCCCTGACGCCAGAGCGCAGCGGGTCTGGCTCGGCGCTGATGACCGCTGCCCGGCAGGTGGGCGCGACGATCGGCATCGCGGTGCTCGGTACCGTGCTCAACTCGGTCTACCGCAGCCACCTCACTGTCGCCGGGCTGCCAGCGACTGCGGCAGCGGCGGCACGGAACAGCGTCGGTGCAGGCGCCGAGGTCGCGGCACGGCTCGGCTCGGCGCCGCTGCTCGCCGCCGTGCATGACGCTTACGCCAGCGGCGTCGACGTCATGCTCTGGGTCTGCGCCGCGATCGCGGCCGTGGCCGCCGTGCTTGCCGCCTTGTTCCTGCCGCGCACGCCGGCCAGGCGGGCCCAAGGCAGCGCGTCTCCAGCCGACGGCGCGCCGGCCGGCGCGGTGCCATCCGGCGCTGAATTGGACACCGCCGGGGCAGAATGACTGGCATGACCGACGTGCCTGCCAGTCAATCCGGCCTCCGCGAGCGGAAGAAAGCCAGGACGCGTGCTGCCATCAGGGAGCACGCGCTCCGGCTCTTCCGGGAGCAGGGCTACGCCGCGACCACGATCGAGCAGATCGCCGATGCGGCAGAAGTCTCGCCCGCCACGTTCTTCCGCTACTTCCCCACCAAAGAGGACGTCGTACTGCAGGACGACCTTGACATCATCACGGTCGAGGCGCTCGATGCCCAGCCTCCCGAGCTGAGCCCGATCGCTGCGTTCCGTGCCGCGTCCGCGGCAACCCTGGCGTCGCTGAGCCCGGAGGACCTCCGCCGGTTCAGGGACACCGCGGAGCTGACGGCGACGGTTCCCGAGGTGCGAGCGCGGGCGATCGATGAGTTCGTCCGGACCATCAACCAGATAGCGGACGCCATCGCCAGGCGGACCGGCCGGGACCCCGACGACTTCGAAGTGCGCAACATGGCTGGCGCGATCATCGGGGTCATCATGTCTGTGACCACTACCTACGGCGGGAGCACCTGGACGCCGGAGGCGATGACTGACGTAGCCGGCTTGTTCGCGCGCATTGACATGGCGCTCGCACATCTAGAGCAGGGCCTGGCCCTTTGAAGATCCAGCACAACACAGCGTGCCCCGCCCCTCGGGGGGAAGGGGCAGGGCACGCTGCGCTCGGTTTTCCACTTGGTGGAATCCGGCTGGCCAGGCGGCAAGGTACGGCTGACCAGCCGGAGGTCAATGGGTAACCGCCTCGATCGGATTGACAACCTCCGGGAACCGCCCCGGCGGTTGTCACGAAGCGTCACGAGAGTCTGACGCAGCGCTATCCGAGTCGGTTCCACTATGAGACGCAGATCACAACCGTGGCGGCGACCAGGCCAGTGACCAGGGGTCAACGGCCACGGAGAGCACCCGGATCACGGGAATGTTGCGCGTTCAATTACTGTTCTCCGGGCAGGTCGGCACAGAGCAGGCGCGGGCTGGCCGGGCACACTCGTAAGCGCCAAGGAGGAAGTCATGCCAGCTGTGACAGTCGAAGACATCCTTGTGCTGCCGCGCATCAGCGAGCCAGATCCGGCAACGGCGCAGGACCGGGCAGTGCTGTCGGTTACCACCGCGCCGTCCGCATTCGAGGGCGAGGGCTTCCCGGTGCGCCGCGCGTTCGCCGGCGTCGACTTGCGCGCTCTCGACCCGTTTATTCACATGGATCAGATGGGCGAGGTCGACTACGCGCCCGGCGAGCCGAAGGGCACCGCCTGGCATCCGCACCGCGGCTTCGAGACCGTGACGTACATAATCGACGGCACCTTCCGCCACCAGGACTCGGGCGGCGGTGGCGGCCTGATCACCAACGGCGACACCCAGTGGATGACAGCTGGCGGCGGCATCCTGCACATCGAGGAGCCGCCCGAAGCCCTGGTAATGAGCGGTGGCCTGTTCCACGGCTTCCAGCTATGGGTGAACCTGCCGTCCAGGCTCAAGCTGACACCGCCGCGCTACCAGGACATCCGCGCCGGGCAAGTCGCGCTGCTCAGTTCCGCTGACGGGGGCGCGCTGGTGCGCGTCATCGCCGGAGAAGTCGACGGGCATTCGGGCCCCGGCGTCACGCACACGCCAATCGCCCTGCTGCACGTGACAGTCGAGCCGGGAGCTGAGTTCCGGCTGCCCTGGCGCCACGACTTCAACGCGCTCGGCTATGTACTGGCCGGCTCAGGGACCGTCGGCGCCGCCCGGCGCCCAGTCAAGACCGGGCAGCTGGCCGTATTCGGCCCGGGTGACGTTCTGACGCTCGGCGCGCAGCGGAGCATGGACGGCCCGAGCGAGAAGCTGGATGTACTTGTACTCGGCGGCCAGCCGATCCGCGAGCCAGTGGCGGCCTACGGCCCGTTCGTCATGAACACCAGGGCGGAACTAGTCCAGGCGTTCGAGGATTACCAGGCCGGCCGGCTTGGTTCAATCCCGGCACTGCGCACGCCGCTGCCGGACGAGCCGCACCCTGGCCACGACGTCCTGTAACGAGCGACCGGGCGTATGGCCTGGTGAGGGGTGCCCGTAAGCTGGCGGAGCCGCGCTGCGTCATCCTGCCGGTGGCGCAGCGCGGCTCACCGTCTCGGTCTGCGATGGCATGCGGTGGATCAGGCCACGGCCCGGCGAACCTCGAAGGTGAAACAACCGAACTCGAGGGCCCGGCCGTGGATAAGCGCGACCGCCGGATCAACGAACATCTCCGCGAGCACCGATTCGACCGGCACCGGGCTGCCGTCGGGGTCCGGATCGACCAGCTGCCCGCCTAGGATGCGACCGTCGGCGCTGTAGGCGCGCAGCACCCAGGCGCTCGTTGCGAACGACGCTGGATAGCCGGTCCCGGCCGGGCCATCGCAATCGGTCGCATGAATGAAGACCGGCCCGACCTCGTCGTACGGACCAGGCTTCGCGCCGGTCTCGCGCGCCCACCTTCGCAGCGGCGTACGACACCAGCGCCACTTGCTCGCCTGGGCGGATCCGGCGCAGGCAGCAGCGCAGCGGCGCGCCGCCCTCGGTATCGGTCAGCAGCATGGGGACATTACCAGCATCGTCCGTGCTGCGCAGGTCGGCGAGCACCGCCGGAGCGATCGCGCGCACTTCGAAGCCAGTGCCCAGCGAAGTCAGCGTTGTCATAATCCCAGGATCAAGGCCGGGAACGGGCATTGCTGGCGAGATCACGACGACAGGTTGCGGCCGGTCCGGAGCGAGGTCGCTTGACATGCTTAACTCTCGGGCTGGTCTTTGCACACAGTTCGGTAGGCCGACTCGCCCCTTTTGCGCGGCTCGCGTTTGACTTTTCACCCAGAACGTGAGGTCAGAATCAGGCATAACGCTATATAAGGTCGCCTCGAAGTGGTGTTCTGGGTGAAAAGTCGGCGGCAGGGCGGCCGAGGGGTGGCGGGACTGCCATTATTCGGTCGCACTTGAGAGCCGATCGCTTCCTTAGGAGGCCGGCGCATCAGCGGCAGTGCCGGCTGGCTCGGCCGCCAGCCGGCGCAACGCGCTGCGGACGATTTTCGGATCGTAGGTGCTCCAGTACGGCGGCAACGACGCACGCAGGAAGCTCCCGTAACGTGCAGTCGCCAGCCGCGGGTCCAGGATGGCAATCACGCCTCGATCATCGACCGTCCGCAGCAGCCGCCCAGTGCCCTGCGCCAGCAGCAGCGCGGCCTGCGATGCCGCCACCGCCATGAAGCCGTTGCCGCCGCGCGCTGCTACGGCTCGCTGCCGCGCCGAAGCCAGCGGGTCGTCGGGCCGCGGGAACGGAATCCGGTCGATCACCACAAGCTGGAGCGACGGTCCCGGCACGTCGACACCCTGCCAGAGCGATAGCGTGCCGAACAGGCAGCTCGCCTCGTCTTCGGCGAACTTGGTGACCAGCAGCCCCGTCGAGTCCTCGCCCTGGCACAGCAACGGCACGCCGATCTCGCCGCGCAGTGCGTCGGCAGCCTGCCGGGCCGCCCGCATTGACGAGAACAGCCCGAGAGTCCGCCCGCCGGAAGCCTCGATCAACTCGCGCAACTCGGTCAGGTAAGCCTCCGGCAGGCCGTCGCGGCCAGGCTGCGGCAGATGCCGCGCGACGTACAGGATTGCGCTGCGCCGGTGGTCGAACGGCGAACCGACATCCAGGCCGGTCCAGTCAAGTCCGCTGTCCGCCTCGCCCTGGTCAGACGCAGGCTCTATGGCGGCCTGAGCAACCCGGTCCGGTACGCCTCGCTGCGGCAGGCCCCACTGCCGTGCCAGCGGCTCGAATGAACCGCCGAGCGTGAGCGTCGCTGACGTCAGGATCACCGTGCCCGGCTTGAACAGCCGCTCCGCAAGCAGGCCGCCGACTTGCAAGGGCGCGACCCGCAGCGTATCCGGCCTGGCGGACTCCTCACTGGTCGTCCGGTCCAGCCACACCACCTCGAGCCGCGCCGAGATCTCGGCTGCGTACGCGTCGATGATCCGGCTCGCGTTCTCCGTCACCTCATCCAGTGCCACGGTCGCGACCCGCATAGCCGTCAGCCGGTCTGCGTCGTCATCGCCGCCGGCTTGACGGCGCAGGTCAGCTGCGCACGCCGCGGCCGCGTCCCGCACCACGGCGAGCGCTTCGGCAAGCTGCTCGGCCAGCACGTCAAGACGCCCGGCCTGAGTATCTGCCAGCGCGAGCTCGAGACCTTCGGCCGCGCCGCGGAGCCGACCGGATAGCTCCTCCCCCGCGAGCCTGCCGCAGCGGCGGGCCGCGGTGTCAACGGCTGCCGCTGACAACTCGCCCGAGGCGACGCTGGTGACCCGGTCGACCAGGTCATGGGCCTCGTCGATCACGACGACATCGTGCTCGGGCAGCACGATGTTGTTCTCGATCGCATCGATGGCGAGCAGGGCGTGGTTGGTGACTACGATGTCCGCTTCGCCAGCGGACTCTCGAGCCTGCTCAGCGAAGCACTGGCTGCCGAACGGGCATTTCGCCGCACCGATGCACTCTCTCGCGTTGACCGACACTTGCCGCCACGCGCGGTCATCGACACCGGGAACGAGCTCGTCCCTGTCTCCGCTGTCCGTCGTCGCCGCCCACTCGTGCAGCCGGGTGACCTGCCGCCCGATCGCCGACACTGACCGCGAGTCGAACAGCGAGTCGGCGGGATCTTCAGGCGCGCTGCCGTGCACCTTGTTCAGGCACAGGTAGTTCCGCCTGCCCTTGAGAATCGCGAACACCGGCTCGCGGCCGAGCGAGGCCGCAAGCGAGGCCGACAGCCTTGGCAGGTCGCGTTCGATGAGCTGGCGCTGCAGCGCGATCGTGGCGGTCGAGATCACCACGGGCTTGCCTGACTCGCCCAGCGCGTGCCGGATCGCGGGTACCAGATAGGCCAGTGACTTGCCCGTTCCCGTCCCGGCCTGAACGGCCAGATGCTGCCGGGACTCCATCGCCCGCTGCACCGCTTCGGCCATCGCGACCTGTCCCGGCCGCTGAGCGCCGCCGATCCCGGACACCGCCGCCGTCAGCAGTACGCCCATCTCGGGCAGTTCGGAAGGCACCCCGGTCATCCTGGCACGCTACCGCGTTATGTCCCGGTCGACGGCCGCTTGGCCAGCCTCAGCTCGTGATGTCGGCCGAGGTCAGCTTCGCCCAGGCGATCGCACCGAAGATCACCGCGTACAACGCGCAGGACACCAGGCCATGCTCTATGCCTGACCAGTCGACCGGCGACCGGAAGAGCCCGTCCCAGCTCAGCCAGTAATGCGTCGGGAGGTAGGAGCGGATCGCCGACAGCTCAGGAAGCTGGTCGCAGATCTCACTGGCGACGGTCAGCACCAGGACCCCGGCGATCGCGCCAACAGGGTGCTGGGTCAGCGTGGAAGCGGCCAGCCCGATTGCTCCGAGCGACGCCATCGCTGCGGCGGCAAACAAGGCGACCGCCAGCACCCGGAGCACACCCGAGCCGACCGAGACGGTCGTGCCGGACAGCAGCGTGACTGAGCCGACGTGAAACAGGATGAAGCCCATGATCAGCGAAATGACCGTGACGAGCAGGCAGGCGGCAAGACTGAACACGACGATCGCGGCGTACTTGACGGCCAGCAGCCTGGTCCGGCCGGCCGGCACGGTCAGCAGGCCACGCAGCGTGCCGTGGCCGGCTTCCCCGGCGATCGCGTCGCCGGAAACCACGCCGACGCTGAGCGGCAGGAGCAGCACGGTGAGCGTCAGGAAGAGCACGACCAGCGCGAGGAACACCCCGTTACCAGCAAGCTGATTCAGGAACGGCGGCCCGCCAGGACCACCGGCGGTGCCGATGCTTACCCGCAGCACAATGCCCAAGAGCACCGGCACGATCGCGAGCACGCCAAGCAGGGCTAGGTTGCGCGGACGGCCGAACACCAGCCGCAGCTCGGATTGAAAGAACCGCAACCAGGCGGGAACGGGGTTAGCTCGGGCCGGCAGGCGCTCGTCCGACCAGTGCAGCCGGGGCCGGGCAGCGGTTGGGTGGCTTGTTGCTGGCCGGCCGGCGGTTGCCGTGCCGCCAGCTGGCGGGTCTGCCGTTACCGGGCCTGCCATCGGCGGCCAGCCTCCGTGGCCAGTCGATACAGCATCGCCGGACACGTCGTCAGTCGACATCGAATCCCTCGCCGGTCAGCTCGACGAACTCGTCCTCCAGGCTCCGCCGGGGTGTCTCGAGCCCGGCCACCGGGACGCCGGCCAGCACCAGCCGTTCGCAGATGACCTCGGGCAGCATCTCGCCGAGCTCAGCAGTCACTTCCTGGCCGGCCTGCCTGACACCGGCGATGCCCAGCTCGCGGAGCACGTGAGCGGCCAGTTCTGGCTTAGGCGTCCGCACCAGCAAGCCGGCCTGGCCGCGCAACTGGCTCAGCGGTCCCTGATAGACGAGGCGGCCAGCCCGCATCACGCCTACGTGGGTGCACACCTGCTCGACTTCAGCGAGCAGGTGCGAGGACACGAACACTGAGGTCCCGTCGGCAGCGATCTCCCTGATCAGCGCCCTGACTTCCCTGGTGCCTTGCGGATCGAGGCCATTTGTCGGCTCGTCAAGTATCACCAGCTGCCTGGGCCGCAGCAGGCTGGTCGCGATGCTGAGCCGCTGCTTCATGCCGAGCGAGTAGGCCTTGTACCGCTTGTCCGCGGCAGCGAGCAGACCGACCCGGTCAAGTGCCGCGTTGATCCGGGCCGGCGCGGTCGCCCGGTTGGCGGTCCTGTCTGCCGCGTCGAGCCGGGCCAGGTTCGCCCGGCCGGACAGGTGCGGGTAGAACCCGGGCCCTTCCACCAGTGAGCCCACCAATGGCAGCGCAGCGGTCTGGCGGTCGGGCATCGGCATGCCGAGCATGGCATGGCTGCCGGCCGTCGGCCTGATGAGGCCAAGGAGCATGCGGATCGTCGTGGTCTTGCCGGAGCCGTTCGGCCCGAGGAAACCGTAGACGGAGCCGCTCGGCACCGCCAGGTCGATCCGGTCGACGGCCAGCTGACCGTTACCGAAGCGCTTCGTCAGCCCGTTGCTCGTCAGCGCGAAGCCAGCGCCCGTGCCCGGGTTCGCCGGCCCCGTGTCAGCAAGCCCGGTGTTCGCAGGCCCGGTGTTCGCAGGCCCGGTGTTCGCAGGCCCCGTGTTCGCAGGCACAGCATCGGACAGCACTGCTCACCCGGCGTCCGCAGCGACATCCGCGTACAGCACGGACGGGGTGACAGCACCAGCCAGGATCTGTCCCTTGCTGGTGACGAGCACGCTCAGCAGCGCGGTCTTCAGTAGCCGACCGCTACCCCAGCTGCCGTGCACCGGGACCGTCGCCTTGACCAGCGCCCGCAAGACAGCCAGGTCCGGCCCTACCGGCGGGCTCACGTTGAGTGTCGAGCTGTACGCCTGTGACGAACTCGCCGACGTCGACGAGCCGTAGGTGGCAGTCGTGCCCGGCAGCCCGCCCTTGAGCGCTTGATTGACGGCGGCGGCAACCTGGGCGCTCGGCGGCGTAGCGAAGACCGACAGCCAGCCGGTGCCGATGGCGTGCGGCGTAGTCGCTGCCGCTCCCGACAGCGGCGAGTAGGCGTACCAGCCGGACGGGGATGCGCTGGCACGCCTCGGCCCGACGTTGAAGAAGCCGCCGCCGTTGTTCGCTTTCCCGCTCATCTTGATGACGATGTGCTTATCAAAGGCCTTGATCGCAGCAGCCCGCTGCGCCTTCGTCATGCTCGCCGGCAGGCTCTTAGCGAACTGCTCCTCGATTTGCTTCCGCGCCTGCAGGGGCGGTGCTCCCGAAACGATCTTGAGCAGCTTGGACAGTGCCCGCTTGGACGGTGCCAGCTTGGGCAGTGCCAGCTTCGACTGTGCCAGCTCGCCGATGACCAGCTTCCTACTGCCGCCCTTGACAACGACGAGCTTGCCGTCTTTGACCCTGACCATCCGCAGCGGGCTCAGCCGCGCCGGCAGCAGTTCGGCGGGCACGGGCTTGCCGGCCTGCCGGCCGATCGCTGTGCTGCCGATGATGCTGCGGCCGAGCGGGAGGCCGGACAGGCCCGCCGGACCCAGGATCGACTTGAGATTGCCAGGCACCGTCACGTTCTTCACGGTCGCACCGGGCGGCGGCGTGAAGCTGAAGTTGGACGCCGCCGGCGCGCCGAACGACAGCGCAGTGAAGCCGATGCTGTACGCGACAGTCGTCGAGCCGCGCGGGTACACCTCGACTCGCAGCGGGATGTGGCGGCTGGCGTCGATCGCGATCAGTACGCTGCCGACGAGCGACTTGCTGCTCCGCGGTACCAGCGAGAGCTGGTAAGCAGCCTGTCCAGCCACGTACACGTTGCGCTGGACGCTGACTACTGTCGTCGGACCGACCGCCTTGAGCGCCTGCTCCGCGGCGGACTGCGGCAGCTCAGGAACGGACTTGGCGCTGGCACCCCGGCCGGCCTGCGAAGCCTGCGCCGGGAGCTGGTACCTGGTGGCAGTCTGCGTCTTGCTGTTCCACACCCAGAGCGTGCGGCCGTCCAGGCGCAGGTCAGTCTCGCCGGCCGGGACCTGCTCGGCCACCCTGATGTGCTGCGGGTCGCGATACCAGATGCTGGTCGTCGCCGGGCTGGTGCCAAGGCTCGGCCCGCCACCTTGCTGGCTGACAGCAGGCAGTTCCGGCAGCCCCAGACTGGGGGTCTGCTGCACGGTCGCGGTCAGCGGACCCAGCGGTTTCGCCGTTCCCTGCGCTACTTCGGTCAGCAGCTGGGCGGCAGTGCGGGGAGGCAGCGACGGTGCCGAGTCCGCGCTGGCCACCGCCGCGGCCGCGATGACGATGCCGGTGACTGCGACGGCGCCGGCAGGAACCGCCCATCGCGCCCTGATGTCAATTCTGGCCATGGCAATTCCTCACCCGCCGTTAACACCCCGATGTAGCTACCGGCTTCTATCCCCCGGTAGAAACACGATAGCCGCCCGGCCGACGGCCCGCGTCATCCCGAGGGCTGACCTGAACACCGACGACGGGATGACGTCGAACATCACTGGGCAGTTCCGACGCTGCCGCCAGTCAGCGGATCACCGACCTGCTCGTGTATCTCGGCCAGGTTGTCGTGGGCCGGGTACTTCTCCGCAGCCGGGCCGTCCGCAAAGGCCGTCAGCACGTTCGCGGTCACCCGCCGGGTGAACCGGCCGCAGGCCGGCGTCAGACCCCAGTCGTATGTCGGCGGTGAAAACGACTCGACCCAGCGCATCGTGCCGCAGTTGAATACCCCGGCCCCGCCGGAGTGCGTGTAATAAGCGGAGTCGGCGTAACTGTTAACGCCCTCGCACACCAGCGGAGAATGAGCAAGGACCTGAATCGGGCGTTCGACGGGGTAGCCGGGCGTGACGCGGTCGTACTCAATGCCGACCAGGACCTTGAAGCTGGTGCCCTTGCGCACGCCAGTGCCCTTGAACATCCAGGCGCGCGGTGTGTGCACGACGTAGTCGGCGATGGCTGGATAGCCCTCGTACAGCGTGCCGATCAGCGAAGACTCCGGGTCCGGGTGCGGTGGCTCGCGCCAGTCACTGGTGACCAGGTCGTCGTGCTTGCCGTACATCGGGTCTAGTTCGTAGCTCGTCTTGTAACAGACGATGAGCCGGTTGTCGCCGACGGCGGTCGACTCCAGCCTCGTCCGGCGGAACATAGCGTTCGCGCCGAGGAAGGCAATGTTCATGCCCTTGTCCCTGGCGGCCGTCACGATAGCCCGCTCCTGCGGCGACCAGTACTCGTCATGACCAGGGGACACCAGCGCCGCGGCGCCATCCAGCGAGTGCGGATCGCTGGCGATGTCCATGCTGGTCAAGTACGCGAGCGGCAAGCCAAGCCGCTCAGCCAGGTTGATCAGCTTGCGCTCGTAGACCATGAACAGGTAGGCACCGTCGGTGTCAATTGGCCGGTCCAGGCTGACCGCGTAGGACCGGTTGTCGTAGCTGGCGCCAGGTCCCTTATAAAGATCGTATTCGCCCCACGTGTTGTAGGCCTGCCACGTCGGCACAGCGTTCTTCATGACGACTTTGCCGGCCGTACTGGCCGACCTGACGGTCACCGGGACATACCGCTGGAAGCCGTTGTCTGCGTCCAGCCGGAACAGGTAGGAGCCCTCCGGCCAGTCGTCGGTCGGCACGGTAAGCGACACACCCCACTTGGTATGTACCGTCCGGGTCGACTCGTCGAATCCGGCCGGCGCCTGCCGGTGCCCGCGGATCGACCCGGACTGCCAGACCAGCCGCGCGAGGTCGTGGTTGTACCAGCCCATGCGGAACGCTTTTACTTTGAACTCGCGGGCCGTCGTCGACACGTACAGGTCGATGCGCTCGCCCGGCCGGACACTGGCCTGTCCGGTGTAGCCGCCGATCGCGTGCAGCGGGCCCTGATTCTGAATACGCCAGTTCCGGTAGCCGGGCAGTGAGTTCTCGTACTTGACCGTCCAGCGGACGGCGGGCTTCTGATGGCCCGAGCCTGCGGCATTGGCAGCGCCGGCCTTGGCCGGGCTCCCCGACTCGCCGATCTTGACCGCGGCGACGACGGCGGCCGGAATGGCGGCAGCTGCCGCAGCCCGGCCGAGGAAGGCCCTTCTGGTCCAACTCATGTGACTAAGCATTACCCCCGGCGACCGACGCCTACATCAACCACTCCGTAATTTTACGGTAGTCCGCGATGAGTTGTACGGTTCAAGACGCCGGGCGATGGCACTAAGTGATTGGCTCGTTACCAACCGTGCCAGGGCAGCAGCACGGTAAGGGCAACCGCCGCGAACAACAGGGTCAGGTAGACGATCGACAGATGGAACAGGCGCATCGGCGCGGACCCGCCGGCTGTCTCGATGCGGCGTCGAAGCCGGTGTGCCTCAGCAAGGAACCAGCCGCCCAGGACGGCCGCGCAACAGCCGTAGACCCAGCCGGCGTACGGCGTCAGCAGCAGCGTCGCCGCGACCATGGCGTAGGAGTACAGCAGGATCTTCTTAGCCACCGCAGCGGGAGTGGCGACTACCGGGAGCATCGGCACCTTCGCCGCCGCGTAGTCGTCGCGGAACTTGATCGCCAGCGCCCAGAAGTGCGGTGGCGTCCAGAAGAAGATCACCGCGAACAGCACGCCGGCCGCCCAGCTGACCCGGCCGGTCACTGCGGCCCAGCCGACGAGTACCGGGAAACAGCCTGCCGCACCGCCGATCACGATGTTCGATGCGGTGCGCCGCTTGAGCGCGATCGTATAGATGAAGACGTAGAACAAGATCGCCGCGTCGGCAAGCGCCGCGGCAAGCCAGTTCGCCGCAAGACCGAGAAGCAGCGTGGCTGCCGCGCCGAGCAGGATCCCGGACGCTAGCGCTTCGCCCGGCTTCACCGCTGTGCCGCTGACCGCCTGCCCGCTAGCCCCGTGCCCGCTAGCACCGTGCCCGCTAGCCCCCTGCCCGCTAGCCCCGTGCCCGCTAGCACCGTGGCCAGCGCGCCCGGCTACCAGCGGCCGCTGCGACGTACGTTTCATGATCGCGTCGATGTCGCGGTCGATGTAGCAATTCAGCGTGTTCGCGCTGGCGGCTGCCAGCGCGCCGCCCAGCAGCGTCACCAGGATGAGCCAGGCCGATGGCAGCCCGCGCTGCGCGAGCAGCATGGTCGGCAGGGTGGTGACAAGTAGCAATTCAATGATGCGCGGCTTGGTAAGCAGGAACAGGCTGCGAGCGATGAGCCGGACGGACCGCCGACCGTCAGGCAACAGGCGCTCGCCCGGCTCTGCCAGCCCGGGCTCGATCGTGCCGGTCGCCTGTGTCACTGCCTGCCTCCGCCATGTGCCGGGCTGCGCCGAGTGCTGCTGCGCGCCGGTTGCTGTGCTGCCTGCGCGGCGCGACGAGCCCGCGGGCAAGCCGGAGTCGTCGGGCTCCGGCGTCAGCAGACACGTTACCCAGGTCAGCCGGATGCACAGGCAGCGGGCTATTGCGAGGGTTGTGGTCGTAACTATACGCAGTCGGAAACACACTCTACGTAATCATCGCTGCGTAATCCCGCTCTCCGGGTAATCGCCGAGTGCCCCGGCGGTGATACGACTTACTCATGGTTGCAGGTGCTGTTAACAGCCGGGTGTGGCGAAAGGCCGCCATTCTGGCCGGTGGCGCGGCCGCCGGGCTGGCGATCGCGCAGGCCGGGCCAGGGCTCACCGGCCTGCGACCGGTTCGGATGCTCGCGTTCAAGCGGCTAGCAGGCCAGGGAACTCCCGGCCATGTGGCCCTCACCTTCGACGACGGGCCTGATCAGGGGTCCACGCCTCAGTTCACCAAGGTGCTGGCAGAACGCGGGGTTCACGCCACCTTCTTCATGCTGGGCAGCATGGTCGCGAAGGCACCCGGCCTTGCTGCCGAGATCGCCGCAGCCGGCCACGAAATCGGCGTGCACGGCTGGGATCACCGGTACCTCCCCGCGCGCACCCCGGCAGCCACGAGGTCAGACCTGACCAGCGCCACCGAATTGATAGCGAGCGTCACCGGCACCCGCCCACGGCTGTTCAGGCCCCCATACGGAGTGCTGAGCGGACCAGCGCTGCTCACCGCGCGTGCTCTCGGGCTCACCCCGGTGTTGTGGGGCGCATGGGGCCGGGAATGGACGCCAGGCGCGACATCGGCCTCGGTGCTGCGAACAATGCTGGCCGGCCTCGAGGGGGGTGTGACCGTACTGCTGCACGACTGCGGGCCGCCCGGCGCATGGCAAGCCAGCCTCGGCGCCGTCCCGCTCCTCCTTGACGAGTGCCAGCGGCGCGGCCTGGCAGTAGGGCCGGTCGGCAGCCACGGATGGCACGAGCGCGCCTGCGACCGGCACTGCGGCAGTCAGGGCTGAGTCAGCCCGGTTAGGCGCGCTTGTCCTTGCCCGGCCTCACCACCGACCCGACCACACCGGTCAGGCCGTAAGCGACAGCGCCGTGCCACAGCCCAGTGAAGGCACTGCCGAAGATGCCGCTGCCGTGCAGCATCGTCAGCACGAAGATCACGATCGCGGCGGCCGCACCGGGCATGACGGCGAACCGCCATGGCCTGCTGCGTGCCCAGCGCAGTGCGCGGCTGTGCCTGCTGCGGACCAGGGCTCCGGCTCCGGCTACGGCAAAGAACGCGACTACACCCTCGGAGAGCGGGCTGAACAGTTCCGGGTGGAGGAAGACGAGGTGGGCGAGCATGTCAGCGCCAGCGACAGCGACGCCCGCGGCGCCGGCTAGCTTCCATGGCGCCTCTGACAGCGCTGCGCCGGATACTGCCATCTCCTCGCGGCGGCTCAGGTCGGCTTGATAGGTGCTGGGCGGTGCGGACATTGTCAACTCCTGCATGCGGCTATGCCTGATGGCCCTCAAGATATATCTTCAGGCGCTCAATGACAAGATATATCGCCTTCCAGCTGGCGCTGGCGTCCGCGGCACAGTCGTGCCCGGGTAAAGGGTCGACCCAGCAGATTACTCCGCCAACTCGCCGCCAGGCCCGGAATTTTGCCCGCCCTGGGCCGCTTACTGACTACTACCAGTCCCCCAGTTAGGTTGCGCCCAGCTCGTCTCTAGCGCACGCCACGATAGGTGATCCTCAGTGCTCGTTCAGCTAACGTCCAGGTCGGTGGTGCTTACTAATGGCACAGATTCGAGTAACTGCGTCCGCTGAAGGATGTCAGCCCGACCTGCCGCACATAGGCTGGCATGGCACCGGGCAGAGGGTGATGGAGATGGACGAGCAGAGCAGCGACAGCCAGCAGCCTGGCATCTGGGAATCCTGGACAGCCGGCTCGGCGAATCCGCCCAGCGAGCCGAACGCAAGCGAGGCCTCGCAGGCCAGGAATCCCGGCCAGCCAGAGTCAGGGCCGTCAAGCGAGCCCGGCCAGGCTAGTCAGTTCAGCACGCCCGGTGCCACCGGCCAGCTGCCCTCCTTCACTCAGCCCATCGGCTACCCGCAGGCTAGTTACCCGGCGTCTGGCTACGGCCAGCCCGGTTACGGCCAGCCCGGCTACGGCCAGCCCGGCTACGCGCAGGCCAGTTACCCGCAGCAGGGTCAGCCCGGATACACAGCCCCCGGCCAGCCTGGATACGGCAGTTCGGGATACGCAGGCTATGGCTATCCGGGCGGCGGTTTCGGCCAGCCGCCGGGCGGCTACGGAGCACCGGGCGGCTACGGCCAGCCACCCCGCCCGCCGCGGCGCCGTGCGCTGACTACAGCCATTACCTACCTGGCGGTGGCAGCCATCGCAGCGACCGCGGGCGGCCTGGTCGTGGCGTTCGCCGACGGCAGCCAGCCGACAGCATCCAGCGCGGGCAGCAGCGGCTCGGGCAGCCTCGGCGGTCTGGGCGGCGGCTTTTTCCCCGGCGGCAATGCAGGCAACAGTGGCAATAGCGGCAGCAACGGCTCCGGGGCTGTGTCGCAAGGCACCATCCAGAAGCTCAGCAACGCTGTGACCCCCGGCCTGGTGGTCATCACGAGCAACTTGAAGTACGACGGCTCCGGCGCCGCGGCCGCCGCGACCGGCATGATCATCAGCCACAACGGCCTGGTCTTGACCAACAATCACGTCATCAACGGAACGACCGGTCTGACCGCGACGGTCGTGAAGACCGGCCAGCAGTACACGGCCACCTGGCTTGGCTATGACAAGGGCTCCGACGTCGCCGTCATCAAGCTCGAAGGAGCTTCCAACCTGCCTACCGTCCCGCTCGGTGACTCGTCGACGGTCAAGGTCGGCGACGACGTCGTTGGCATGGGCAACGCGAACGGCACCGGCAGGATCAGCTACGTCGGCGGTACGATCACCAACCTGAACCAGACCATCACCGCAAGCGACGACGGCAGCGGCGAGGCGCCCGAGAAGCTCACCGGCATGCTCCAGACCAACGCGCAGATCATTCCAGGCGACTCCGGCGGACCGCTGGTTAGCACTGACGGCAAGGTCATCGGCATGGACACCGCGGCGAGTACGAGCAGCATGGCGAACTCGGGCCAGAACGTTGGCTTCGCTATCCCGATTAACCGGGCCATGACTCTGGCACGGCAGATCATCGCCGGGCAGTCAAGCTCGAGCGTGCACATCGGCAGTTCCGGCTTCATCGGCGTGCTGGTGCCGAGTGGCCCGAATGGCGCGCAGAGCACGAAGACGAACCCTGGCGAACAGCTGCGGCAGGAGGAAGCTAGTCAGCAATTCGGGCAAACCGGCCCAGCCCCGAGCGGCTGCGTGCAAAACGACGCGAACGCAGGCGTGCCGACGCGAATCGCGCCCGTCAACTCCGGCACGCTGGTACTCGGCTCGCTGTGTCAGACGTCCGCGGCCATTGCCGGCATCAACGCCGGCGACGTGATCACGAGGGTGAACAACCGGCCGGTTTCGTCGCCTTCGTCGCTGATGAGCATCCTGCAAGGGATTCACGGTGGCGCGTCGGTCAAGGTGACCTGGGTTACCCCCAATGACCAGTCGGTGACTCGCACGCTGACGCTGAGCGTCGCCCCACCCCAGTGAGGCGCCGCCCAACGAGGCCAGCACGGTGAGGCTCGCGCGGTAACCGGGCCCGACGCCCTAGACCGGGCCCGACGCCCTAAACCGGGCTGAGCCAGGCGAGCATCTGCGCCTCGCAGCGCTCGATCTCGGCTACCGCAACATGCTCGCCTTGGGTGTGCGCAAGTTGCGGATCGCCAGGGCCGAAGTTGACCGCGGGGATGCCGAGCGCGTCGAACCTGGCGACGTCGGTCCAGCCCAGCTTGGCTCGCGGCGCGCCGCCCATGGCGGCCACGAACGAGGCGGCGGCGGGCTCGCCCAGGCCTGGCCGCGCGCCCCCGGCGACATCAGCGATCACGACATCCCAGCCGTCGAACACTTCGCGTATGTGCTGCTCGGCCTGTTCTGCGGACCGGTCAGGGGCGAACCTGAAGTTCACGCTTACGACGCACTCGTCCGGAATGACGTTCCCGGCAACCCCGCCACGGATGCCGACCGCGTTCAGGCCCTCGTGGTAGCTGAGCCCCTCAACTACGGGCTGCCGCGCGGCATAACCGCGCAACACATCCAGGATCCCGCCAGCCGAATGGATCGCGTTACTGCCAAGCCAGGATCGCGCGCTATGCGCGCGCTCGCCACGCGCGATGACGTCGGCTCGCAAAGTGCCCTGGCAGCCGCCCTCTACCACGGCACCCGTCGGTTCTAGCAGGATCGCGAAGTCGCCAGCCAGCAGGTCCGGCCGCACCCGGCTGAGTCGTAGCAGCCCGTTCCGCTCGGCCTCGACTTCCTCGCAGTCGTAGAACACATAGGTCACGTCGCGCGCCGCCGTGGTCAGCTGAGCCGCCAGCCGTAGCTGCACCGCTACTCCGGATTTCATATCGCAGCTACCGCATCCGGAGAGCAGCCCGTCCGCCAGGCGGGACGGGAGGTTCGAATGCACAGGAACTGTGTCGATATGACCCGCCAGCACTACCCGCTCGCCCCGGCCGAAGTCTGTCCGCGCTACGACCGCGTTGCCGTCCCGGTGCAGCGTCAGGTGCGGGAGCTCCGCGAGCGCGCTGGCGACCGCGTCGGCCAGCAGCCGCTCGTTGCCGCTGACCGACTCGACATCGACAAGCTGCGCGGTTAGCTCGGCCGCGGACCGAGAAAGATCAAGTTTTCCAGTGCCAGGCTGCCCAGGTTCAGGTTGCCCAGAGACGGGCTGTCCAGAGACAGGCTGCACGATGTCAGAGTTCACGGTGTCATTCTGACGCCTAACTCTTGTCACGCGATCACGGATTACGTGATCACAGATTAGCTGCCGCCTCCGGTGAGTTGCGCGCAGCGCCAGGCAGCGCACGAGCCGCGGAGGACAGCGCCCGCACGATGACGGCGACCGCGGGTCTTCGCACCGAGGATGCCCGGGCGGCAGCGTAAAGGTCCCGTGCCGGGCGCGTGCCAGGCAATTCCCGCACCGCTACCCGGGCGTCACCGCCAGCCAGCGTCAGCCTAGGCAAGATCGCGATCCCGATTCCGCGGGCCACCAAGCTCAGGATCGTCGCGAGGCCTTCGAACTCCGACGGCGCTTCGGCCACCCCGCCTGCCGTGGCGAGCACCTGGTCAACCGCACGACGGGATGCTTCGCCCGCCGGAGGGGCTAGCCACGGCTCTTCCCGCAGCTTGTGCAGCGACACCGGAACCCGCGGGTCGCTTGCCCAGTGCCCGCGCGGCACGACAAGTACGAGCGGGTCGGTAACCAGCGGGTAGAAGCGGAGTGCCGCCTGGCCGGCTGCCAGCCTGCCGTTCCAGTCGTCGACGATCGCTACATCGACCTGCCCCGCCTTGACCAGCCGGAGTACCTCGCCGCCAGCAGTCTGCCGCAGCAGCAGGCTCAGCCCGGGGTGGGCGCGCACCGTCCTGGTCAGCGCAGGGGCAAAGGCCACTGCCGCGGTCGGAAACGCGGAGATCGCCACCCGCCCGGCGGGATCGGGGGCAGCCAGGTCGGCCTCAGCGGCCTCGACCAGTGCCAGGATCTCGGCCGCTCGCGCGGCAAGCCGCTTGCCTGCCTCGGTCAGCTCGGCCGTGCGGGCGGTCCGGTCAAGCAACGCGGCGCCGGTCTCCCGCTCCAGAGCCGCCAATTGCTGTGAGACAGCCGACGGTGTGTAGCCGAGCGCGCTGGCCGCAGCGGCAATCGTGCCTCGCTCGGCGAACTCAAGCAGCAGCCGGAGCCGGTGCACCTCGAGCATCTCACTAGCATAAGCCTGACTTATTCATTGCGTCAGACATGCCCTGCCGTACTGATGCTTTACGACCGGATGGGCAGGTCAGCGGCCTTGCGGCAGGTAGCCTCGTCGCCTGAGAAGTAACCCCCCGTCTTCTCCTGCCCCCGCAGCAAGGAGCTTTTGCCATGCCATGGGCTGGCCCAGCCACCCTGACCGAACCCATCCCGCCCCGGACGCCCCACCCCCCGAATGCGGGCATCCCCGGCAAGTTGTTCGTTGCCGAAGCGCTGGGAGCGTGTCGCGACCAAGTTCCGGTCTCCGCGACGCTCGCGGCTAACGAGGTACTTGACCGGCGCCGCCAGCGCGGCGAACCCGTCCTGCCGCTGGCCTTCGGCGAGTCCGGACTGCCAGTGCATCCGCGGCTGAGGGCAGAGCTCGCCGCCGCGGCTGGCCGCGGCGCATACGGCCCGGTGGCGGGGAGCGAGCGGCTGCGCGCCGCCGCAGCCGGCTACTGGTCCCGGCGCTGCCTGGCAACCAATCCCGACGCAGTCGTCGCGGGCCCCGGCAGCAAGGCGCTGCTGTTCGCGGCGGTGCTCGCGTTGCGCACCAGCATCGCGGTGCCGCGGCCTAGCTGGGTCAGTTATGCGGCTCAGGCCACGCTGTGCGGCGTCACGCCACACTTCGTCGGCACTGTCGCCGGCGAGGGCGGAGTCTGCGACCCCGATGCGCTCGAGGCCGCGGTCCGCAGCCGCCAGCACAGTAAGCGACCGATCGGCGCCGTGCTCGTCACGCTGCCAGATAACCCGACTGGCCAGCTCGCCAGCCCGGACGCCATCCGGGCGCTCTGCGCCGTGGCCGAGCGGAACGGCCTGCTCATTGTCAGCGACGAGATCTACCGCGATCTGGTACATGACCAGGACCGGCCATTCCTCAGCCCGGCCGAGGTGGCACCGGAGCGCACGGTGGTGACCACCTCACTCAGTAAGAACCTGTCGGCGGGCGGCTGGCGGATCGGTGTGGCGCGCATGCCAGACGGAGCGTGCGGCGCAGCCCTGCGCGACCGTCTGCTCGGCATCGCCAGTGAGATCTGGTCCGCCGCCCCCGGACCGATGCAGGAAGCCGCGGCGGTGGCCCTCGAGGAACCGGCTGACCTCGCCGAGCACATCGGCCGGTGCCGCAGGCTGCACGCGGTCGTGTGCCAGGACGCTGCCAGGCGCTGCGCGGCCGCCGGCCTCGACGTCACGCCCCCGCGGGCCGCGTTCTACCTGTATCCGGACTTCGCGCCGTGGCGGGACGGGCTGCGGGCCAGGTTCGGCGTCGAAACTGGCGCGGATCTCGCGGCCCTGCTGCTGGACTCCTACGGTGCCGGCACGCTGCCAGGCAGCGCGTTCGGCGAGAGCGCCTCCTGCCTGCGGCTGCGGCTGGCCACCGGACAGCTGTACGGCGACACTGACGCCGAGCGCGAGCAGGCGCTCGCGGCAGCCGACCCGCTGCGGCTGCCCTGGATCAGCGCCGCCCTCACCAGGTTCAGTGACATCCTGGCTGACCTCGGTGGCCTCACCGAGCTCACCGCCTGATCGCGAGCGCACCACAACAGCAACCCGGCAGAGGGGGGGCCGCCACCAGGCGGCCCCCCCTCTGTGCTTGCTGCCCGGCGTTGGCGGCACAGCGTTTGGCGCACAGCGTTTGCTGCCCCGTGTTTGCCGCCCTGTGTTTGCTGCCCAGAACTCGGCGCACAGCGTTTGCTGCCCGGCGTTGGCGGCGCAGCTGCCCGCTGCCCGGTGGCCGCCCGCTGCTAACTGCCGCATCCGGCTCGCAGTCCTGGCGCGCACGCCGCCCATACAGCTCGCAGTCCTGGCAGGCACGTTCCGCGCCCAGCAGGTTTTGAAGTTCCCTCACCTCTGCATGGATTCCGTTAGGAACCGCACCCGGCCCGCATGGGTGGTGTTTGGAGCGGCTATCTGGCCCCTTCAGGACGGTTCACTGGCTCGGAACGTGCGAAGCCTAGGAGGGCTCCATGTGGGACCTGTTCTATATCGGCCTGACCATCGTCGTCTTCGGCGTGCTCTGGCTCATTCTGAAGGGCGTTGAGCGATTTGAGCGCTGAGAACTGGATCGGCCTGATCGGCGGCTTTTTGCTGACCGTGTACCTATTCCTGGCACTCGTGCTCCCTGAGAGGTTCTGATGAGTAGCGCTGCTGCGGGCTGGCTACAGGCCGGCCTGCTCATCGCCGCCCTTGCCGCGTGCTACGTGCCGCTCGGCAACTACATGGCGCATATCTTCACCACCGAGAAGGACTGGAAGGTCGAACGCTTCGTCTACCGGCTGATCGGCATCGATTCGAAGGCCGACCAGAAGTGGAGCGTCTACGTCCGCAGCATCCTGGCCTTCTCCGCGGTCAGCGTGCTTTTCCTGTACGGGTTCCAGCGACTGCAGCATTACCTGCCCTACAGCGAGCACATGGCCGCCGTGCCGAATGACACGGCCTGGAACACGGCCGCCTCGTTCGTCACCAATACCAACTGGCAGAACTACGCCGGCGAGTCGACGATGGGCTACCTGACCCAGATGACCGGCCTCACCGTGCAACAGTTCATGTCTGCGGCCGTCGGCCTCGTGGTCGCCATCGCGATGATCCGCGGTTTTACTCGGTCGAGGACCGACAAGCTCGGCAACTTCTGGGTCGACGTGACGCGCGCCTGTTTCCGGCTGCTGATCCCGCTGGCGGTCGTCGGCGCGCTGGTACTGATCGCCAGCGGCGCTATCCAGAACTTCCACCCGTACGAGACGTACCAGACGCTGTCTGGCGCGCACCAGACCATCCCCGGCGGACCGGTCGGGTCGATGGAGTCCATTAAGGACCTGGGCAACAACGGCGGCGGCTACTTCAACACCAACGCCGCGCACCCCTATGAGAACCCGAACCCGTTCACAAACTGGTTCATCATCTTCCTGCTGCTGCTGATACCGTTCGCCACCCCGCGCGCCTTCGGCAAGATGGTGAAGGACAACAAGCAGGGCTACGCGCTGGTCGCGGTCATGGCGATAATCTGGCTGGTCGCGGTCGCCGGCATCAGCTTCTTCGAGGCGCACTACGGCCTCGGCGGTGCCACCGCAGCCAAGCTCGCGCACGGTGCCACCGAAGGCGTGGAAACAAGGTTTGGCACGTCCGGCTGCTCGATATTCGCCGCGTCGACCACAGTCACATCCACCGGCTCGGTGAACTGCTTCCATGATTCGCTGACACCGTTTGGCGGCGGCATCGCGCTGTTCGACATCGCGCTCGGCGAGATCGCGCCGGGCGGCATCGGCGCCGGAATGTACGGCATCCTGATCCTGGCGATCGTGACGGTCTTCGTGGCCGGACTGATGGTCGGACGCACGCCTGAGTACATCGGCAAGAAGATCCGGCCGGTGGAGATGAAGTACGCGGCGTTGTACTTCCTGACACTGCCCGTAGTAATCCTGACCGCGGCCGGATTGTCGATCGGTACCCACGAGGGTCAGGCGGCGATCTGGAATCCTGGCCCGCACGGCCTCACCGAGATCATGTACGCGTTCGCCTCCGAAGCGAACAACAACGGCTCCGCGTTCGCTGGCCTAGGCACCGCGGCCATGTGGTACCAGGTGCTCGGCGGCATCGTGATGTTGCTCGGCAGATTCGCACCGGAGATCTTCGCGCTCGGCCTGGCCGGGTCGCTGGCCCGCCAGAAGCCAGTCCCTGCGAGCGCTGGCACGCTCTCCACCAAGACGCCGCTGTTCGTCGGCATGGTCGTCGCGGTCGTACTGGTCCTGGTCGGCCTGACCTACTTCCCCGCTCTCGCTCTGGGCCCGTTCGCAGAAGGACTGCACTGAGATGGCTATGACAACCAAGCCGGGGACTCCCGCCCCGGTCAGCACGGCCGCCAAGCCCGAGAAGGGCGCGGTAGGCGGGGGACTGCTTGACCCGAAGATGCTCTGGCAGTCGCTGCCGGACGCGGTCAAGAAACTGGACCCGCGGGTCCAGGTAAAGAACCCGGTCATGTTCGTGGTCGAGGTCGGCGCGCTGCTGACCACAATCACCGCGATCTTCTTCGCGACACCTGGCTTCCAGGCCTTCAACTGGACGATTGTGGTCTGGCTGTGGCTGACTGTGGTCTTCGCGAACCTGGCCGAAGCGGTGGCTGAGGGCCGCGGCAAGGCACAAGCCGAGACGCTGCGCAAGACTAAGCGGGAGACAGTGGCCCGCCGCCTTGTCAACTGGCAGCCGGGACAGACTGACACCCGCGAAGAGCCGGTGCCGGGTACCCAGCTCACCCTCGGCGACCATGTGGTCGTCGAGGCCGGAGAGATCATCCCCGGAGACGGTGACGTCGTCGAGGGCGTCGCGTCGGTGGACGAGTCGGCGATCACCGGCGAATCCGCCCCGGTCATCAGGGAGTCCGGCGGCGACCGCTCCGCGGTCACCGGCGGCACGCGGGTGCTATCCGACCGGATCGTCGTGAAAATCACGTCCAAGCCGGGCGAGACCTTCATCGACCGGATGATCGCGCTGGTCGAGGGTGCAAAGCGGCAGAAGACGCCGAACGAGATCGCGCTGAACATCCTGCTCGCCTCGCTGACGATCATCTTCATGCTGGCCGTCATAACACTGCAGCCGATGGCGTATTACTCCAAGGCACCGCAGAGCCTGGTCATCCTGGTGGCGCTGCTGGTCGCACTGATCCCGACGACGATTGGCGCGCTGCTGTCGGCCATCGGCATCGCCGGCATGGACCGGCTCGTGCAGCGCAACGTGCTGGCCATGTCCGGCCGCGCCGTCGAGGCGGCGGGCGACGTCAACACGCTGCTGCTTGACAAGACCGGCACGATCACCATCGGCAACCGGCAGGCGACCGAGTTCCTGCCGGTGAACGGCGTGACTGCGGAGGAGCTCGCCAATGCCGCCCAGTTGTCCAGCATGGCCGACTACACGCCGGAAGGCCGCTCCATCGCGGTGCTGGCCAAGGAGAAGTACGGGCTGCGCGAGCGGGCCGAGGGTGAGTTGCAGGGCGCCGAGTTCGTCGAGTTCACCGCGCAGACCAGGATGAGCGGCATCGACCTGGCCGGAGGCAGGCAGGTCCGCAAGGGCGCGGCCGCGTCGGTTGCCCAGTGGGTTCGCAACAACGGCGGCAACCCGCCGGACGAGCTCTCCTCCATGGTCGACGGCATCTCCGGCGTCGGCGGCACTCCGCTGGTGGTCGCAGAGCACGACAGCGGCCCGGCGCGCGCGCTCGGTGTCATCTACCTCAAGGACATCGTCAAGGAGGGCATCGCCGAGCGGTTCGCCGAGATGCGCAGGATGGGCATCCGGACCGTCATGATCACTGGTGACAACCCGCTCACTGCCAAGGCCATCGCTGACGAGTCAGGCGTCGACGACTTCCTCGCCGAGGCCACGCCCGAAGACAAGATGGCACTGATCAAAAAGGAGCAGGAAGGCGGGAAGCTGGTCGCGATGACCGGGGACGGCACCAACGACGCCCCCGCACTCGCCCAGGCCGACGTCGGCGTGGCGATGAACACCGGGACGTCCGCGGCCAAGGAGGCCGGGAACATGGTGGACCTGGACTCCAACCCGACGAAGCTCATCGAGATCGTGGAGATCGGCAAGCAGCTGCTCATCACCCGTGGAGCGCTGACCACCTTCTCCATCGCTAACGACGTGGCGAAGTACTTCGCGATCATTCCCGCGATGTTCGAAGCTGTGTTCCCCGGCCTGCACTACCTCAACATCATGGGGCTGCACAGTCCGAAGTCGGCGATCACCTCGGCGATCATCTTCAACGCGCTGATCATCGTCGCACTGATCCCGCTGGCGCTGCGCGGCGTCCGGTACCGGCCATCGTCGGCATCCGCGATGCTCCGCAGGAACCTGTGGATCTACGGCGTCGGCGGTCTCATCATCCCGTTCCTCGGGATCAAGGCAATCGACCTCATCATCATGAACATCCCTGGATTCCGGTGATCTGACAATGAATCGTCTACCCGGCTTTATCCGCCAGCACCTGGCGGGGCTGCGCCTCCTGCTGGTTTTCACCGTCATCACCGGGATCATCTACCCGGTGGTGGTGTGGGGGGTCGCCCAGGCGGCCTTCAACCACCAGGCCAACGGATCACTGGTCAGCTATCACGGCCGGACCGTCGGCTCCAGCCTCCTGTGCCAGGAGTTCACCAATGCCAAGGGCAACCCGCTGCCGCAGTACTTCCAGCCGCGCCCGTCCTTCGCGATCGTGGGCTGGGGGCTCACTACCGTCAAAGGCAAGTACGTCGTGGAGGGCACCGGGCCGGACAACTACGGCTGTAACCCGCTGTACTCAAGCGCGTCTAACCTCGGCGACAACAACCCGGCCCAGATCCAGTTCGTCAAGCAGCGGCAACAGCAAATCGCCGCGTTTGACCATGTGCCGGTCTCGAAGATCCCGCCGGACGCGGTTACCGCTTCTGCCTCTGGCCTGGACCCGGAAATCTCGGTTGCGAATGCCGGTATTCAGCTAGACCGGGTGGCTGCCGCCAGGCACATCAGCCCAGCGCGGGTCGAGGCCCTGGTCAAGGAGTACACCTCGGGCCGCAGCCTCGGGTTCCTTGGCGAGCCGGGAGTGAACGTCCTGCTACTGAACCGAGCGCTCGATGAGAAGTACCCGGTCTGAGATCGGGCGCGTCCTCATCGTCGAGGACGAGCCGGCCCTGCTGCGCGCGCTGCAGATCAACCTGCGGGCTCGCGGCTACGAGGTGACCACTTCGACGGCCGGCCGGGAAGCCCTGGTCGAGGCGGCACGGCGACCCCCGGACGCCGTGCTACTCGACCTGGGGCTGCCCGACGTGGACGGCACCGAGGTGATCCGTCAGCTGCGGATCACCTCGCTGGTGCCGGTCATCGTGCTGTCCGGCCGAGCCGGATCGGGCGACAAGATCGGGGCGCTAGACGCCGGCGCCGACGACTACGTCACAAAGCCGTTCTCGATGGAAGAGCTGATCGCCCGGCTGCGGGCGGCGCTGCGCCGAGACGCGAGCCGCGGCACGGAAACCGTGTTCTCCGTCGGCAGCAGCCTGGTCGACCTGACCGCGCACACTGTGGTCAGAGACGACGGCGGCGAGCCCGAGCTCGTCCATCTGACCAGGACCGAGTGGCGGATGCTCGAGGTACTGCTGCGATCCGCGGGTCAGCTCGTGCCCGCGACCAGGCTGCTGACCGAGCTATGGGGGCCCTCAGCCGAGAACAGCACCCATTACCTGCGGTTTCACATGGCCAGGCTGCGCCGTAAGCTAGAAGACGACCCGCCCAGGCCGCGCCATTTGCTGACAGAGCCGGGCATGGGCTATCGCTACCAGCCCTGAGGCGACACGGGCGCCCCTGGCCGGAGGGGCGGATTACGGCTGCCCATCATCGGTCAGGAGTCAATGTGCTGAGGTCCGCGGTACAGCCGCCAGCCCGGCAGCGGGCGTTCCCGCTCTGGGCATCCCGGAAGGCAGAGTCATGAACACCGATCGGCTCGCGGATGTCAGGGCGACGATGCCGCCGGGAAGCCGGGGCCAGCTGAGAATCTACCTCGGCTCCGCAGCTGGTGTCGGCAAGACCTTCGCCATGCTCAACGAGGGTCATCGCCGCCGGGAGCGCGGCACCGACGTGGTGGTCGCATTTGTCGAGACGCACGGACGGCCGCATACCGCCGAGCAGATCGGCGACCTGGAAATCATCCCCCGAGTGCAGCTGCCTTATCGGGGCACCTCCTTCGAGGAGATGGACCTCGACGCCGTCCTGGCCAGGCACCCCGACGTCGCACTGGTCGACGAGTTCGCGCATACCAATGTCCCCGGCTCGCGCAACGCCAAGCGCTGGCAGGACGTGCAGGAGCTGCTCGACGCAGGCATCGACGTGATCTCCAACGTCAATATCCAGCACCTGGAGTCGCTCAACGACGTGGTTGAGAAGATCACCGGCGTGCCTCAGCGTGAGACTGTTCCCGACGCCTTTGTGCGAGCCGCCGACCAGGTCGAGCTCGTCGACATGACGCCGGAAGCGCTACGCCGCCGGATGGCACACGGCAACATCTACAAAGCCGAGAAGATCGACGCCGCGCTGACCAACTACTTCCGGATCGGGAACCTGTCCGCGCTGCGTGAGCTTGCATTGCTGTGGCTCGCCGACAAGGTGGACGAGGGCCTGCAGCGCTACCGGGAAGCACATGACATTCACGACACCTGGGAAGCCAGGGAACGCGTCGTTGTCGCGCTGACCGGCGGCCTCGAAGGCGAGACGCTGATCAGGCGCGCGGCGCGGATTGCCGCCCGGTCGACCGGCGGGGACCTGCTGGCGGTGCACGTGACCCAGTCAGACGGGATCGGCGCGTCGAATCCGGGAGTGCTCGCGACCCAGCGGCAGCTGGTCGAAGCGCTCGGTGGCAGCTACCACCAGGTAGTCGGCGACAACGTGCCCGAGGCGCTGCTGGCCTTCGCCAGGGCCGAGAACGCGACGCAGCTGGTTATCGGCGTCAGCCGGCGGGGCTGGCTGTCGTCACTGCTGACCGGGCCTGGCGTGAGCAACCGGACGGTGCGCGAGTCCGGTGACATCGACGTGCACATGGTGACCCACTCCTACGCCGGGCGAGGTCGCGGCCTGCCGAGGGCGGTCGGCGGGCTGAACCTGCGCCGCCAGGTCGCCGGTTACATCCTGGCCGCTGTGCTGATGCCGTTGCTGACCATGGCACTGGCCTATGCGCGCGGCGGCATCAACCTGACCAGCAATGTGCTGATCTTCCTGACCGCAGTGATCGCAGTCGCCCTGGTCGGCGGGTTCATCCCTGCGGTGCTGGCCGCGGTGGGCGGCTCGCTGCTGCTCAACTACTACTTCGTCAAGCCGGTGCACACGTTCACGATCGCGCAGGCCAACAACGCGCTGGCCCTCGGCGTCTTCGTGGCCGTCGGGCTGGTAGTCAGCTCGGTGGTCGATACCGCAGCGCGGCGCACGAAACAGGCCGCCAGGTCGGGCGCGGAGTCGGAGCTGATGGCCACCACTGCGGGCAGCGTGCTGCGCGGCCAGCGGGCACTGTCGGCAGTCCTGGACCGGGTCCGGGAGGCGTTCGGCATGGATTCGGTGACGCTCCTTGAGCTGTCCGGCCTGCGCACCGATGCGCCGCAGGCCGGGATCGCCTGCCGGTGGAACGTGGTCGGTACCTCAGGCGAGCCGCCAGTCGGTCGGCCGGAAGAGGCCGATGTCGAGATGCCGGTCGGCGACGGCCTGGTGCTGGCGCTGCGCGGCAGGCCGCTGCCGGCCACCGACCGCCGTGTGCTGGCTGCCTTCGCCGCCTATGCGGCCACCGCGCTTGAGCAAGGCCGCCTTGCCGCGGCAGCCGAAGCCGCGCGGCCGATCGCGGAGGCAGACCGGGTGCGCACCGCGCTGCTCGCAGCGGTCAGTCACGACCTGCGCACGCCGCTGGCATCTGCCAAGGCGGCGGTCACCAGCCTGCGGTCGAAAGACATCGAGTGGGACGCCGAAGACCACGACGAGCTACTGGCCACCGCGGACGAGTCGCTCGACAGGCTGGCCCGCCTGGTCGACAACCTGCTCGACATGAGCAGGCTGCAGGCCGGCGCGCTCGCGGTGTTCCCGCGCCCCGCCGACCTGGCTGAGATCGTCGCA
>Ga0335075_10001184_pt1 | contig 43476 bp, 45 predicted proteins | sample Lox_Sample_24_FD_206723 | JGI IMG/M metagenome (GOLD analysis project Ga0335075, IMG submission 206723) | Soil microbial communities from Loxahatchee National Wildlife Refuge, Florida, United States - Lox_Sample_2.4 | ecosystem: Environmental > Terrestrial > Soil > Wetlands | place: USA...
CCGATCGTGTACCAGACGGCGATGTAGAGTGGATCGTTGAACGGGCAGGCAAACACGAAGACAAACGCTCCCCACGCGGCGCCCGCAATACCGACCAACAAGGCTGTTCTGCCCCGGTCGATCGCGGCGCCACGGCGCATCAGTGCACCAAGCCCCAGCACCGAGGGTACCGAGAGGGCGATCATTTTCGACGCACACTGGATGCCGTTTGTCCAATCGATTCTGCGGACAAGGCTTTCGAGATCGTTCGGGCCGGCGCCGATACACAGTCCAGCGGCGAGACACACGACGATAACTGCAAAAAGCCGTTGAAGCGAGCGCCGGGGCGAGTATGTCGGAGCGAAGGAGAAGATAGCCGGAACGCCGCTGATCACCGCGATCAATCCGAGGCTCACCAGGCGCCACCAGAATGTCGGCTGGTGCATCCTCATCGGCATATCCGGCAGGGCGGCGCCCAAAGCGAAGAACACGATGAGCTCAGCAACGCAAATTGCCGCAATAATCAGGAAATCCAGCCACGCACGCCGGGGGCGCACCGGCCGCAGTTCCCCGGAGAGCCGGTCGATCAGCGAGTCAAGCGACATTCGGTGTCTCCGGTGGAACCGGGATACCGGCGCAAGGGATCGACATTCCACATGGAACGACGACACCTCCGAGCAATCGCTGAGTGCGGGTCACTTTCGCCTTCTGCCGTCCCGGCCGCCCCCGAAGGCGGGGGATGGCCGCGGGCACTTCAACCTGTGTCATCGCGTAGCGCCCGTTGCACCAGGGAGGGAGTGAGGATCTGCGGCAGTACGACCGGGAATGCGTGATCTCTCGGATAGTACACATAGAGCGGCACGCCCTCACGATGCTCCCGCTCGAGATACGCCGATATCGCCGGGTCGCGGTTGGTCCAGTCACCCGTCATGATCACGACGTGGTGGGCACGCAGAGCGGCTTGGACCTTATCGTTCTCCAGGGTCACGTGTTCGTTCACAAGGCAAGTAACGCACCATGCGGCCGACATGTCGATCAGGACCGGCGTCCCGGCAGCCCGGAGAGTCGCGAGCTTTGCTGCGGAATATGGAACTGCGCCCGACATGAACGTCTCGCCAGCTGCCTGGGCCGGCCTGACCAAGGGCAAAAGCCCGAGCGTTCCCGCCGCGACGGTAAGTCCCGTCGCAAGGGCTATCTGCCCCCGGAACCTGAGCAGCCAGACGGCCAGGCCCAGGAGCATTGCACCCGTCAGGGCGATGAGGACGCCCGTGCTGCCTGCTTGCCGGGCCACGACCCAGGCAAGCCAGATCGCTGTCGCGAACATCGGGAACGCCAGGAACTGCTGGAGAACGCCCATCCATGCCCCGGGTCGCGGTAGCCTGGTCCCCAGCCCGGGAAAGAAGCCGAGCAACAGAAAGGGCAGTGCCATCCCGATTCCGACAAAGAGGAAGATGGCGAGCCCGAGGACGATCGGGTCCGCCAGTGCGGATGCGATTGCTGCCCCCATGAAGGGCGCCGTGCAGGGTGTCGCCACGACGACGGCGAAGAGACCAGTGACGAAGCTCCCTATGACACCCTTGCGTGCGGCAAGCGTGGAGCCGACGCCTGCGAACCGGCCGCTGAACGCGAAAGCGCCGGAGAAGTTCAGTCCGATCACGAAGACGAGCCACGCGGTGAAGGTGACGAACGCCGGAGACTGGAGCTGGAATCCCCACCCCAGCTGGGCGCCAGCGGCGCGCAGGGCTTCGAGTACACCGCCGATAATCAGCATCGTGGCGAGAACGCCCGCGGTGTACGCCAAAGCCTGCGCCCGGATAGAGGCTCGGCCCTCACCGCCGAGCCGGGCCACACCCAGCGCCTTTATGGCAAGCACGGGAAACACGCATGGCATAAGATTGAGCAAAAGGCCGCCCAGCAGCGCGCCAAACGCCGACCACAACAGCCCGGGGGCAGACAGGGCGAGGCCAGTCGCAGCGGGTTTCGGTGCAATCGTGAGCGCCTGCGTCTTTCCCGATGCGTCGGCGATCTCGAGCACCCCCCTGAGCGGTTCCTTCGGCGGCCATTTGCGCAGCTTGAGCGCGAGGGTGAAGCCCTCGGGCTGAGCAGCCAACCGTTGAGGCGCTGCGTTGACGATCGCGTCAGGCCGGTCGGGGAAGAAGTGTGCGGTACGGACATTGCCGCGGCCGAGGCCCTTCCCTGTAATGGTCAGCACACCGTTGGCCGAAATCGCCGACGCGAACGGCGACGATTTCAGCTCGGCCTCGCGCGCGGTCGCGAAAAGCGCGGCCTCCACCGACGGGGGCGCGACTCCTTTGGGTAGATGGAGGGTGAAGCCAGCTTGCTGCGGTACGCAGATGACCGCGCTGCACACCAGCCACCGGGCGCGGGCATGCAGATCAACGCCACGTGCCGCCACAGCTTGCGGAAAGGACGCCGTAAACGGCAGGAGCGTCGTTCCGCCGAGAACGTAGTCACCCAATCCGTTGTTGACGAGCCAAGCCGGCGCCGGCCAGTCGAACGCGCTGACCGTGAGGTGAGCTGGCCGCCTCACTGCGAGCTGCGGCGGCGCGCCGGCGTCTCCTGCGTTCTTCCAATAGATGTGCCACCCTTTCGACAGCCGGAACAGGAGGCCCAGCCGAAGTCTTGAACCACTGACGCTGTCACTCTTCGAGACGATGGAAACGGTGTCCTCGTGGCTGACGAAGCGATTGCTTTCCGCAGCACGCGCAACCACTGGCGCCGCCAGAAAACCTGTCAGAATGATGGCGAAGAACCATCTCACAGGTACGGCTGCGCAATTCGCACGTTCGGCGCGAGGTGAGCACCACTCGTAGAGCGACGACAGCATGCCGGCGAGCACCGTCCGCTCAGTCCTGCGCCGCACCAAGGACCGTTCCATCGGAACGCTGCACGAGGGCGGCAAACCGCGTTCCCGCCGGAGCCCGAATCTTCCGCTCCGAGGGCTGTCCGTCCCAGGTCCCGAGCCTGGTGATGCTCCGTACGACGTTCACTTCCGTCAGCGTCCTTCCACCATTTTCACCGCCACGGATCGTTGTCGTGCGTTCGGGATCAAAGCCGAACAGCCACACTGTTGCGGGTCCGTTTCCCTCTCCGACATGAACCACGATCTGTCCGCCGACGGCGCGTACCGAAACCTGGGTCGCGCCGCTCTCCGCAATCGCGGCCCTTGCGCGGCTGATCGCCGCGGCCATCGTGGTTTGATTGGATCCCACGAACTGCGCTTTACCGTCGACAACCGCCTCCGGCGTGTAGACCTCTGTACTCCCTCGAAGAGACGCATAATGGTCTTGAAGATCGGTTGCGGCCCGGAGCGAAAACGGGTCCTTCCAAGCAGCGTCGTTCCAGTAGGTGACATGCAGATCCAGAGGCAGGACATCCGGATCCGTCGCCTTGACCTGGCGAAGCAGCGCGTCGGCTGGCGGACAGTCTGAGCAGCCTTGCGATGTAAACAACTCGACCACGACGGGCCTGGGGGCGGCAACAGCTGCGCCCGTCGTCAGGCCGAAGAGAGCAATGCCCGCAAGCAAATACCGGGTCATGACCCACTGAACCAGTTGTAACCCTGATTTGCCCAGTACCCGCCGGTCCATTTGTTTGTAACCTCCAAGGCGACGATGGATTTGGGATTCTTGAAGCCAAGCTTGGTAGGGATCCGCAGACGCAGTGGCGCGCCGAACGGGGCTGTTAGCGGTGCACCCAGAAAGTCCAGGGCGAGGATGGTCTGTGGATGGAGAGCGGACTCCATGTCGATGCTGTCGAAATATCCGTCGGCGCAGCGAAAGGCGACGTACCGTGCCCGAGTATCGGCATCGATCGCTCGCAGGAAGTGGCGCAACGGCACCCCGCTCCACTGGCCGATCACGCGCCAGCCCTCGACACAGACGAGGCGGGTGATCTGACTCTCCTGCGGTAGCGCGCGCAGCTGGGTGACACCCCAGGGCCGCCTGTCGCCGATCTGTCCGGACAGCTCGAGACGCCATGTGGCGACATCGACATGGGGTGCCATGCTGATGTCGTAGAATGCGTTGAACCGCGGCGGTCGCGTGATCTGCGAAGCCTTGAACGTCGGCGCCAGCGTGTTGGGGTTGAACAGAGCCGCCTGCACCTCATTGTTCCAGCCCGACATCAGGCGGAGAAAGTCGTCGGCGAGGTCCGGATGCTGAACATTGTCGAAGTCGCAACCGGGCAGAAGGCTAAGCGCACCAAACGCAAGCGCGCGCCCCAGTAACTTTCGCCGGGAGGAATTCAATACGGTCATTGGTGAATCCCCCGGCCCTCAAGATGGCCACCAATGATCATAGGTGGCAGCACACGGGGAACGAGCGCTACGAGCACCAAGTGTACCACGAAGAAGAGTGCGATACCGGTCATCGCAATGAAGTGTACGATGCGGGACATGAAGAAGCCGCCGAGTAGATCGGAGAGTGGCCACAACTGGACCGGCTTCCATACGGCGAGGCCGGAAAGCACGGCAAGGATGCCGAGGGCGATCACTCCGAGGTAGAGCAGTCGCTGTACCGCGTTGTACGTGCCGACCTCGTGAGGCAAACGAAAGCGCAACGCAGCCCAGGCATCGCGCAGAACGGCATGCGGGGTGACCGGCAACAGCTTTTCCCGAAAGTGTCCGCTGGCAACTCCCCAGGTCAGATAGGTCAGTCCGTTCAGCATCAGCAGCCAGATCGCCGCGAGATGCCAGGCAATCGCTCCGCCGAGCCATTGACCGATCGTTGCCCACTCAGGGAAGGTAAACGGCAGGAACGGCGAGGCGTTGTAGATCTGCCAGCCACTCCCAATCAGCGTAATGATCGCAACGGCGTTCACCCAGTGCATCACCCGCAGCGGCCAAGGATGGATGACCCTTCGTGCCGGGATGTCCCCGTGGCGGCCACCTCGCAGGCCGGCCGCCACCTGCGTCGCGTTCATGGAAGACCTCTAGTCGTTCGACGCAATCCGGACCAGGGTCGGCTTTGCGCGATAGAGAGTCGGGAACAGCTTTGCGAGCGCCGCGACCTTGGGCGCGTCGATCAGCGAGATGTAGAAGCTGTCGGGGTGCAGGGTTGCGTAATTCTGATGATAGTTCTCCGCCCGATAGAACGGCATCACCGTGGCCACCTGCGTCACGATCGGAGCGTCGAACGTGTGCGCCATCCCGAGTTGCTTGAGATAGGCAGTCGCGATTTTGCGCTGCTCAGCGCCCTGCACCCAAATCATGCTGCGGTACTGGTCGCCGTGATCGGGTCCCTGATAGTCCAGTTCCGTTGGGTTCGCCGCGACCGAGACGAAGACCCGAAGCAGGGTCCCATAGCTGATCTCACTCGGGTCGTAGGTGATCTTCAGCGATTCAGCCTGCCCGGTCGTTCCCGTACTGACGAGCTCGTAGTGCGCGGTGTCTGCGGCGCCACCCGTATACCCGGAGACAGCCTGCTTCACGCCGTGTACGTGCTGGAAGACATCCTGCATCCCCCAGAAGCATCCACCCGACAGGATTGCGGTCGCCGTGCCATGACTCTTGGCGAGCGGAGTATCGAGCGCGGGCGCTGGAGCCAGGACGACGGGTTCGGCCGCCAACGCGCTCGCCCCGACAAAGGCCGACAGCACGCCACTCAGGCAGGCAGACAGGATCAGCTTACGCATCATGCTCTCCTCGGGATGAAGGACAGCGCCAGACCATTCATGCAGTAACGAAGTCCGGTGGGGGGCGGGCCGTCACGGAACACATGGCCGAGATGACCGCCACATTGGCTGCAGTGGACTTCGGTGCGCTGCATGCCGAAGCTGTCATCCTCGGAGGTGAGGATTGCGCCCGGGAGATGGTTCCAGAAGCTCGGCCAGCCGGTGCCGCTGTCATATTTGGTTGCCGACGAATAGAGCGGCAACGCACAGCCCGCGCAGTTGAAAATCCCAACCCGATCCTCGTGCAGGAGCGGGGAGGAAAAGGGTGGCTCGGTCCCTGCTTGCCGAAGGATGCGATAGGCGGCAGGGCTCAAGAGTTTGCGCCATTCGGCATTCGTGTGGACGACGCGATAATGTGTCGCGGGTCCCGGCGAGGGGGCTGCCACCGCAAGGCGGGAGCGAACGAAGCCGGTCATCAGGACTCCGACGAAAGCGGTCGAAATTCCAACGAAGGCGGTCGATGTCGTGAGAAACGCGCGTCGGTTCATGTTTAAGCTCCTGCTCGGATCCGATCCGCCCTCGCGTGCAGTGGGAGCAAATGACGACCTTCCGAACTCGCGAAACCCTGCGGTGGTACTGCAGGATTCTATTATCAATCCGCAAGACGGGGACTCGTAGCCGCCCCCCTTCGCGCCGAAGGCGAGCGACTCACTACTGGGGCTTCGCCATCGTGTCGTGGCTCATCAAGCCCGAGCTGGTGTTGTGGGACATAGTGTCATGAGTCATGGAGCTGGCATGACCCATGCTGTCGTTCGTCGTGGTCGAGCCGGCCCAGGTTCCAGAATGACCCATGCTGCCCTGCGAGGCAGTCGTGTGGGACATCGTGTCGTGCGACATGGTCGACGCACTTTGCGCGAACGCAGGGGCTGCAAAAGCCGCTGCAACCATGGCGGCGGCAGCGAAGGTCGAAACACGTTTGAACATGGCTGACTCCTTGAGGTCATGCTGACACCCGACAGTGTTCATTCGGCGTCTGTGCTCGTATCCGGTCGAGCGACCTCCTCGGTTACGGTCTGGGGAGATGAGTTTTGTGTAATCATCGAGTCTTGGGCCGCGCCGGGCAGGTCACACAGTCGCGCTATCGCGGGACCTTGCACAGTTGCGACGGCTGGGCATTCTAGGGCATTCATTCTAGAACGCTCATGGGCGGGGGTCCCTACGGATCCGGCGACCAAGTCGCTCTCGATCTGGAGGAGGGAAACGGCAAGGGAGTTGCATGATGCAGGACCTGGAGCAGCGGAAATGCCGGGTTACCCACGCCGGGGCCTGAACGGATTCTCTCGGCTCAACCCGCCGGGCCATTGGTGGTCAATCCCTTGCAGGGAGGAGGCCGCCTCCTGCCTGGCCGCTCCACCGTGGGCCCCCCAATGAACGTCACAGGCGCAGGCTCCCATGGTGAGGGATGGGATACGTTGATGGCGGCAGCGCAGGCGGGCGATGCAAATGCCTACAGAACCCTTCTCACCGAGTTGATACCGTGGCTGCGACGGTACTTCGTCCGACGTCTCCCGTCGGCCATGTCGGAGGATGCGGTCCAGGACGTCCTGATGGCGGTCCACGAAAAGCGTCACACGTATGATCCGTCACGCCCTTTCGGACCATGGCTGGCGGCGATCGCGCGTTACAAATGGATCGATCGCTTGCGGGCACTCAGTGTGGAGGCGACGGAACCTCTCGACGACAACCTCAGCGTACCCGATCATGAAGAAGCTGTTGTGGCGGGTTCGACGTTTCATGATTTGCTGGCCAGACTGAAACCTGCCCAGGCCGAAGCTATCCGCCTGGTAAAGGTCGAAGGCTACAGCGTTGAAGAGGCTTCGCAGGCGACAGGTCAGTCCGTGTCGCTCATAAAGGTGAACATACATCGCGGCATCAAACGCCTCACATCGCTGGTTCTGAAAGCGGGCGATGCGAAGTAAGCGTCTGATGGAGTAGCTCACTCGAGAGCTCCATCCGATCACGGGGTGTATGCCAAACGGACCTGCTTCAGGTAGTATCCCGCGTGGTCTAGGCTGCGATCTTTTTTCGCTTGGACTTCATGAGTTCGGGCGCCCGATACAAGCATCGCCTATGCCAATGGAGTCTGTGATGTCGGACTACTCAAAAAGCCAGAAGGTTGCGGTCATCACTCGATATGACGTACAGCCGGACAGACAGTTGGATCTGGCGAGTGCCCTCGGCAGAGAACTCGGCCACTGGATCTGCAAACGGCCGGGCTATGTCTCCGGCACCGTTCGGCGCAGCATCGATGATCTGCATGTTGTGGTTTACACGGTCTGGGAGCGGGAAGACGATGGCATAAATTTCCTGCAAAGCGGCGAAGCCAAGACGCTCTGGGACATGTTGACAGCGTCAGGAGCGAGGATTCGGGATAGTCACACTTACTGGCTTGGTGAAACGGTCGAGTAATCTGGAAGTTCTACACGATCGAGCACCGAACAGCCGGCACGTTGTTGAAGTTCACAGTGACAGTATCGCCTGGAACCACGGGATAGAGGCCCAGAGGCGTGCCCGCGAGCACCATCTCGCCTGAGCTTAAGGTCAGTCCAAACTCGAAGAGATGGTGGCGTAGCCAATCAAGGGAGGCGTCTGGGCCGCCAGGCAGGGGCCACAACTCACCCGAACCTACATACCGATCGCCGATCTGGACCGAGAGGCTGGCCCCACCCATGGAATCTGGTGAGGGCGGGAGCCACCCGTCGTCCGGTAGTATAACGCCAGCGTTCAGCCCGTTGTTCGCCACCAACTCCACCAGCGTCTTGCGTGGGGCACGAAAGACGAAGTGGTGAAGTTCGATAACCGGGAACATCGTGGAGATCTCGCCGTCCTCGCCGATGCGAACGGCCATTTCGCCTTCGATTGCCAGTTGGCTGAAGTCAGCGGCATCGAGCGAGGTGCCACTCCGACGTACCTCGCTTTCGTAGAGGTAGTCGCGGATCGGGCCGGCCATGCCGAACTGCGCGGTGGCGCCCGGCCCGGTGCAGCCGACCTTGTAGCCAATCACACGGTCGCCGTCCGCTACCCGCAGCGCCGAGACGGCGTCTTGCAGCTCGTACGCCTGCCGCAGGTCCAGAGTGAAGCCCGGATCGGCGAAGCATGTGCCCGGCTCTCGGGCGCAGTAGTCGCCCCATTGCCGGGCGGCGAGGCCTGCTAGTGCGCCTGTTACGCCGGGAGCCGGATCAGGCTTTGACAACGCTGGCTGCCGTCTGACCGAACAAGAGTTTCTTCCCTTCCTCCGTCACGGCTGGCTGGGCCGAAAAGGGCTCCCCCTTGGCATAGGCGCGTTGCGTGGCGGGACGGTCACGGATGGTATTGAACCAGCGGCGCAGATTGACGAAATCGTCGAGGTTCTGCTGCTGCCGCTTCCACGGCACGACCCACGGATAGGACGCCATGTCCGCGATGCTGTATTCATCGCCTCCCAGGAACGGGCGGGCGGCGAGCCGCCGGTCCATGACGCCATAGAGGCGGTTCGTCTCGTTTACGTAGCGGCCGATCGCGTAGGGGATCTTCTCCGGCGCATAGACGCCGAAATGGTGGTTCTGCCCGGCCATGGGCCCCAGCCCGCCGACCTGCCAGAACAGCCATTCCATCACCGTCTTTCGCCCTCGCAGATCGGTCGGCAGGAAGCGGCCTGTCTTTTCGGCCAGATAGAGGAGGATGGCTCCGGACTCGAACACCGTGACTGCTTCGCCGCCATCTGCGGGGTCACGATCGATGATTGCGGGCATGCGGTTGTTCGGCGAGAACGCCAGGAACTCGGCTTTGAACTGGTCACCGGCGCTGATGTTCACGGGATGGATCGCGTAGTCCAGCCCCGCTTCTTCCAGAAACATCGTGATCTTGTGGCCGTTCGGTGTCGGCCAGTAGTAGAGTTCGATCATCCTTTTGGCATCCCGTGCATGGAGCGTTTCGGTAGCGAGGTTGCGGCTAGAGAGCCGAGTGGTCCTTCACCGCCTCTTCAAGCGCAGGCTTCAGCTTGAGGAGCTGCTCGTCCACCGTGGCCGGGTTTTCCCGGTTGAGCGCGATCATCTGCGCACGGGCCTCGCCACCCCGGATCACCTCGAACGCCCCCTTCTCGATGCCTTCGACGATCGCCGCGGCGACGTCGGAGGCAGGCTCGCGGCCGAAGCCCAACTCCGGCCCCGCGCGGTTGGACTTCATCATTGGTGTGTCGGTACCGCTGGGGTAGGCGGTCAGCACATGGATGCCCTCGCCCTTCAGCTCCCGCCGCAGCGCCTCGCCGAAACGAGCGAGACCGGCTTTGACGGCGGCGTAGGTCGTGTAGAACGGCGCGCCAAGCAGGGCGATTGCGGATGTGACGTTCACCACGACCGCGTCCCCACTCGCCCGCAGCGCCGGCAGCGCCGCACGGGTGAGCAGGATCGGCGCGAGAAGATCGACTGTCACCATCGCCCCGATCTCGGCTTCCGAGGTCGCTTCGAGGCGCCCGGCGCGCACGCCGCCGGCGTTGTTGATGAGGATATCCAGCCCACCCAGAGCGTCGCGGGCCTTCTGCAAAGTCGCCGCCCGTCCGTTGGCGGTCCCGACGTCGGCGGCGACGCTCCAGACTTGGTCACTAATCTTCTTGAGATCCTCGGTGGCCGCCGCCAAAACATCCGGGCGGCGGCCGGAGATGACCACCTTCGCACCTTTGGTCAGCAGGATGCGGGCGATGGCAAGGCCGATGCCACTCGATCCGCCAGTAACGAGGACCCGCTTGCCTTGTAGCTTCATGGCGTTGCCTCCTTACGCTGCCGGCGGATAGTTGGAGGGGAACAGGGCGCGCCTGGTCTCCTCGTCACTCACCTTCTTGAAGGGATGGTCCTTCCCGACCGCCCGAGCCCGGGCAACGGCGGGGCGGGCGTCCACGGTTTCGAACAGTCGCTTCAAGTTCGGGAACGGAGCAAGCGGGTCGGCTTCGTCCTTGCGAACACGGGAGGCGCGGTCGAGCCAGCCCCAGGCGGAAATGTCGGCAATCGTGTAGGTGCCGCCGACGATGTAATCCCGGCCTTTGAGGTGGTCGTTCAGGACCTGGTAGTGCCGTTCGGCTTCCCGACGATAGCGATTGACCGCATAGTGCAGCCCACCCGGAGCGGCGAACTGAAAATGCACGGCCTGCCCCGAGAACGGGCCGAGCCCGGAGGCGATGAAGAGGAGCCAGGAGAGCAGTTCCGGCCGGTCCTCCGGCTTGCCCAGCAGTTTGCCGGTCTTCTCGGCCAGGTAGATCAGGATCGCGGTCGAGTCGAAGACTCGCGCTTCTTTGCCGCCGGGACCGTCTGTGTCGACGATCGCTGGCACCTTGCCATTGGGGTTGATCGCGCGAAAAGCGGGCGTGTGCTGCTCGCCCTTGCTGGTGTCGACAGGAATGGCCTCGTAGGGCAGGCCGGTCTCCTCAAGGAAGAGCGCGACCTTGGCGGGGTTGGGGGTCGGATGGAAGTAGAACCGGATCATGGTGTCACCTCGGGGACAAAGTAGTGCAGTATCTTCGCGCGGCCGCACTTTGGCTGGCACGAACGCGGACCACGCCTGGCAGGATCACGCCGGTCGCAGCGTCCGCAACGCGTCCAGAATGGCGGCGGGATCAAGGCGGTTGCGGTAGTCGACGTCGATCCCGGCAAGAGCGACGCGGCGGTCGCGCGCGATGACGTAGGTCGCCGGCACCGGCAGTTCCCAGCTATCGTCGCCGTTGATGTCCGGCAGTGCCTTGTTGTTCGACCGAAGTGCGGCGCGCAGCTCTTCGGGCAATGCCCAGACGAGACCATAGCTCCGGGCCACCCGGTTTCCGACATCGCTCAGCACGTCGAAAGTCAGCTTGTTCGCCTCGGCGGTCGAGAGCGACCCATCCGGCAGTTGCGGCGAGATCGCGACCAGCCGCCCGCCGAGCGCGGTTATCTCGGCGAGGACGCCCTGATAGGCCCGGAGCTGGATGTTGCAGTAGGGGCACCAGCCGCCGCGATAGAAGGTCACCACCGCCGGCCCCGCCGCCAGCAGGGCGCCGAGGGAGACAGTCCGCCCCTTCGGGTCCGGCAGCGCGAAATCAGGAGCCTCGTCGCCGGCTCGGATCGTGCGCTCCAGGGCAAAACTCCCGCGCAATTCGTCGATTTTTGCCTCGTAGAGCGCGGGCCGGCCGGCCGGCGCGGTGCGCACGAACTCGGCTCTGAATGCATCAAGCTGCTGTTGCAGTCCCACTTGGTTGATCCTCCTACGCTTCTTGCCCTCACAGGCACGAATCACCGCACGGGAGATGACGCCTTTCGGCCCATCCGCACCTTGCGTTCTAGTATGTATGTTCTACAATGCTCTCTGGCGGCAAAGATGGCAAGATGCCCGGGTGCAATGGGCAGGTAGTAGGATGGCAAGACCGAGGGAATTCGACGAGGACGCCGTTCTGGATGCGGCGGTGGAGTGCTTTTGGAAGCGGGGATATGAGGCGACTTCGGTCAGAGAGCTGGTGGCGCGCACCGGCATCACCGCGGCGAGCCTCTATAACGCGTTCGGCGACAAGCGCTCGCTGTATGGCAGGGTTCTGGATCACTACGTCGAGGCGAGCGTCGCAAACCGAATCCAGCGTTGCGAGGCATTGCCCCCCTGCCGGGCGATCGAAGTGTTCTTCGAGGAGATCGTGAAGCGCTCGCTGGGCGATCGCGATCGAAAAGGATGCCTGCTTGTGAACGCCGCGCTTGACGTTGCACCACACGACCCCGAGTTTCGCAAGGTCGTCGCAGCCGTTCTCGTCCAGATCGAGGTGTTCTTCCTGGCGTGTATCCGGGCCGGTCAGGCCAACGGCACGATTGCGTGTTCGTTGTCCGCGGACACCTTGGCCCAGCATCTTCTGGGTGTGTTAATGGGCATTCGCGTGCTCGCGCGCGTCCGGCCCGAGCGCGCCCTGCTTGAGGGTGTTCTTACGCCAGCGTTGGCGCTGCTCCGCGCCGAACCGGGAGCAAGCGTCGGATGCACGGATTGATCGTCTTCTTGCCATGTCGCCGGCCCTGATGGCGGAAAGTGACCTGAGATCCCGCTACGAGGTGGCTGTCGTGGAGTTACGTGTGCGGGTTGCGGCACTGCGGGAAGAAGGCAGGTCGTCGGAGATGATCGCGCGCGCTGTTCATGCCGAGCGCAGGCAGCTGGCTGCAGTGTTCAAGGAGCTCACGCCGGAGCCCCTGCGTTCGCGGATCCTCAGGCGTACGCTTGCCATCTACGATGACTCCATTGGCCCGACCATTGAGAACCTCCGGGCTCGGGGCAAGAGCTGGGACGACATCATCGACAGCGCGACCCGTCCTGGCCCCCGGCTTTCGGACGCTGGGGGCGGCTGATAACGCCTGCGAGGCCTCAGAGATTGGCCTTTGTCCATTCCTTCGCACTCACCGAAAGAAATCACAACGCCATGGGCACGCAACAGATCGGATCCGCGGCCAGGGTGAGACGGGGGAACAGGCGCTGGGTCAGTGGGCGACGCTTTCGTGTTCTGCTCTGTGCATCGGGCATGTGCTTCATGATCATGCTCGATTCCAACATCGTCGCCGTGTCGCTGCCATCGATCGCGCGCGATCTCGGCGCCACGTTCTCGGACATCGAATGGGTGGTCAGCGCGTACGTCCTTACCTTCGCGGCATTGCTCATGCCGTCCGGCGCGCTTGCCGATCGCCTTGGCCGCCGTCGCATCGCCCTCGTCGGGCTCTCGGTGTTCACACTGTCGTCCCTGCTCTGTGGCCTGGCACCGGGGGCTCTCATCCTCAACGTGGCGCGTGCGGTGCAAGGTATCGGCGCGGCCTTGCAGCTCAGCGCCGCGCTCGCGATTCTGGGCCACGAGTTTCGCGGGCCCGACCGGGCGCGCGCCTTCGGTTTTTGGGGGACCGTGATCGGTGTCGCCGTGGCGCTTGGCCCGCTCGTCGGCGGCGTCATTACGTCCGGCTTCGGCTGGCGGTGGGCGTTCCTGGTCAATGTCCCGATTGGCGCCACGCTGGTCGCGCTCGCTGCTGCCGTCGTGGAAGAGTCGCGAGATCCGGATGCCGTCCGGCTCGACCTCGGTGGCATGATCCTCTTTGGCGGCGGGCTGTTCTGCCTGGTCTGGGCGCTCATCGACGGGAATGAAGCCGGCTGGTCGAGTCGGCCGATTCTCGTGAAGCTTGCTGCCGCGATTGCCCTGTTCATTCTGTTCGTCGCGGCGGAGCGAGCCCAGACGCGACCGATGGTGGATTTCTCTCTGTTCCGCCGCCGGACCTTTCTCGGTGCGAGCGTCGCCATGCTCGGGTTTGCGTCGTCCGCCCAGGTCATGATGACCTACCTGCCGCTCTATCTGCAGAACGCCTTCGGCCTGGGGGCAGCGGCGGCCGGGTTCGGCATGTTGCCCTTCGCCCTGCCGCTGTTCTTCTGTCCCCAGATCGCCGCCGCGCTGGCGACGCGAATGTCCGGCCGGACGCTGCTCACGATCGGCCTCGCCATCGTCGCTCTCGGCAATATCGCGACGGCCGCGCTGATTGCGGCGAACGGGACCTATGCAGCGATCGCCGTCGGCATGCTGGTGACCGGGTGCGGTGCCGGGCTGCTCAACGGCGAGACCGCCAAGGTGTCGATGAGCGTCATCCCGCCGGAACGCGGCGGCATGGCGTCAGGCATCGGCGGCACGCTGCGATTCGTCGGGCTGGTCACGGGCATCACGGGTCTCGGAGCGGTCCTGGCGAGCGGGACCCGGTCGCACTTCGTCCGGGCCATCGCATCGCTCGGCCTTTCCGGCTCGCTCGCGGGCGGCGCCCGGGCGATGGTGTCGCGGATCATCTCGGGCGACATCGACGGTATCGTTGACAGGGTGGCACCGGCTGTCCGGGGCGCGATGATCGATGTCTCTCGTGGCAGCTTTGCCGCCGGATTTACGATCGTGCTGGTCGTCGCCGGCGGCATCGCCACGCTCGCTGCGCTTCTGACCGCGCTCCTCGTCAACGCCGCGGAGACCGCTCCCGCACGGCAACCGCATATGGAAACCTCCCATCTGCCGGAGGTGTTGGACTGATCGGCCGGGGACGGTGACGCAAACGCCCGTCCGTCCATGTCCAGATGGTTGCAGGCATCCGAGCGCCCTTTCCGTTTTCCGCGATCCGGATGGAGGCGGGGTTGCCTCGGATGACCCCTGGGCGCATTCTAGTACGGTCGATATAGAACGGATCATGAAAAATGGCGAGAGACGGCCAAGAATTGCGGACATGTGCTGGCCTGAGGTGGCGCCCCGATGGGGCGGCTGTCTGAGATGGCACCGCCGCACCTCACATTGCGGGCCATCCTAGCCACTGCGGTCGAGGTCCCGATGGCCCGGCCACTGCGTACCAGCGCGCAGACCATGCGAACCGCGCCCATTTTGCTCATCGACCTCGAGACCGAGGAAGGCGTCACCGGCCACGCCTACTTGTTCTGCTACACACGGATGGCGCCGGGACTGATCGCGGCAGTCCTGACCGATATCCAGGACGCCGCCCGGGGTGAACGTCTGGCGCCGGTCGATTTTTCCACCCGTTTTCAACAACGCTATCGCCTGCTTGGCGCACAAGGCGTCGTCCGCATGGCGCTGGCGGGCTTCGATGTGGCGTGCTGGGACGCCCTGTCACTGGCGGCCAGCGTGCCGCTCGTCAGCTACATTGGATCGCAGCCTCGGCCCGTCCAGGCGTACAACAGCAACGGGCTCGGCCTGATGCCGCCGGAGCAGGCGGCCGACGAAGCCGAGGCCCTGTTGGAACAGGGCTTCCGTGCGGTCAAACTGCGCCTCGGGCGGCCGACAGCCGAACAGGACCTGGCTGCCGTGCGCGCCGTCCGGCGCCGGCTGCCGGATCACGTGGCCTTGATGGCGGATTACAACCAGGCCCTGACAGTCACCGAGGCGATCAGGCGCGGCCAGCAACTGGACGGCGAGGGCCTCTATTGGATCGAAGAGCCTACCCGCCACGACGACTATGCCGGATGCGCCCGGATCGCCACGGCGCTGACCACGCCGGTGCAGATCGGGGAGAATTTCGCCGGCGCTCAGGCGATGGCCGCAGCCCTCTCCGCTAATGCCTGCGACTACGTGATGCCGGATCTGGAGCGGATCGGCGGCGTCACCGGATGGCAGCGTGCCGCTGCGCTGGCGTTCGCCGCCGGGATGGAGATGTCCTCGCACATCTTCCCCGAAGTCAGCGCGCATCTGCTCGCCGCCACCCCCACCTGTCATTGGTTGGAATATGTCGAGTGGGCAGCGCCGATCCTTGCCGAACCTCTGCGGATCTCCGACGGCCTGGCGCAGGTGCCGGATCGCGCGGGTTCGGGGGTCTCCTGGGACCCAGACGCCGTCAAGCGCTATCGGATTGCGTGAGGGCAGCATGAGCGATCCGGTTGCCGCCATTACCGAAGCTGCCGCGACGGGCGAGACTGCGGCGATCTTCGCTGATATTCGCCAGGTTCTCGGCGTCGACGTCGTCAACCTCATCTGGCGTCATCTGGCGACGATCGACGGTGCCTTGCCTTGGGCCTGGGGTAGATTACGCCCGCTCTACACCGACGGATCGGTGCTCGGGGAGGCGACCGCACTGCGCCGGGAGCTGACGCTGCCGCCGATGCCGGCGGTCCAACCGGAAGTGTTCGCGGGACTGGGCCTGCAGCAGGACGATCTGGCGGCCATCCGGGGCGTCCTTGCGGCCTATGACCACACCAACGCGATGGCTGTGGTGGCACTGTCTGCCTTGCGCGCGCACCTGGACCGGCATACGCGGCGCGACGGCGGCACCGCTGCACCGGCACCGGTGGCTGCGGCGCCGCGGATCAGCCTGCCGCGGCTGCTCGACCTGAGCGACATGGACGCCGCGACCGCGGCGCTGGTGAGTGTGCTGAACGGGTTCGGCACACGGCGCCCGGGGGCGGTGCTGGCGAGTATGTATCGTCATCTCGCCCATTGGCCGTCCTACCTGTCGTTCGCCTGGCTGGTGCTCGCACCGCTGGACGGCGACGGGCGGCTGGCCACCGCCATCGGCCAGGCACAGCAGCAGGTACGGGCTCGGGCTGACCGGCTGCTGGTTCGTCTGAGCGATGCGGCGTCTCTGCCCTCACCTGCGCTGACTGCCGCGATCAGCTCGGCGATCGAGCCGTTCGCCGGGGACGTGATCGTCAAGATGCTGGTGATCTGCGCGTTCCTGCGTCGCATTACGGCATGAGGCACAGGGCATGACCGTAAACACGCTGGAAAGCGTCGAGGGGTTTCACGACAAGTGGCCCTTTGCTCCCCATTATGTCCGAGTCAACGGCTGGCGCATGCACTACGTCGATGAAGGCGCCGGCGATCCCGTGTTGCTGCTGCATGGCAATCCGACTTGGGGCTTCCTCTACCGCGATGTCATCCCGCCGCTGGTAAAGTCAGGGCGCCGAGTCCTCGTCCCTGACATGATCGGCTTCGGACTGTCGGAGAAACCGGCCCGCGAACAGGCGCACAGCCTGGACGGTCATATCGCCAACCTGACGGGCCTGGTCCGCCAGCTCGATCTGCAACGCTTGACGGTGGTTTGCCACGACTGGGGCGGGCCGACGGGCCTGGGTTTCGCGATGAGCAATCCGGAACGGGTGCGCGCGCTGGCTGTCATGAGCACCTGGGCCTGGCCGACGCCGCCGGCCGAATTCCACACTCGCCTGTTCCCCTGGCGCACCATGCACGCGCCGCTGGTCGGGCCATATCTGCTGGGCCGCCACAACGTCCTGGCACGGCGCGGGGTGTACCTGTCCGTCGTCGGCCGCGACAAGTTCCGGCGTGAGGCACAGCCCGTCTACGAAGCCGCCCTTCCGGATGCCGAGACACGCCTCCTGACCTGGGTATGGCCGCGCTGGATTCCCCTCGACGACACGGCCCGCGCCCAGGCCCGCTTTGCCTGGCTGGAGGCAGAACTGGCAAAATCCAGGTTGCCGACATTGATCATCTGGGGACGCGAGGACGAGGTATTCGACGCGGCGACTTTCGCCGAGCGTTTCAAGCGCCTGCTGCCGCATGCCGACGGGCCGCATATGGTGACCGGCCGGCATTTCCTGCAGGAGGATTCCGGTCCGGAAATCGCCGGTCTGATCGCCACTTTCCTCGATCGCCTCGACAGGCGGGGAAGTGCGTGATGGCTGACGTCACGGTCATCGCCAGGCCGGCAACCGAGGGCACGCGCCAGGCGCTGGTGCTGACGGAGGACCGGATCGGCCACTATCCGGAATTCCGCGCTTTCTTTGTGCGGACGTTCGATCTCGACAGGGTCGGGCTGTCTGAAGCGGGCTTTGTCCGGGCGCCGTCAGGAATGGCCTACGCGCTGGTCTTCGTGGGGCGGAGCGGCGAGCCCTTCCCGTCCGGGGTCGAAGTCTATGCGATCGTCGATGCGCTGGAGCCGCTGGACGATGCGGTGGTCGACAAGGACTTATGGGCGATCCTCGGCTGGATGATCGGCGGCGTGGGGGCTCCCTGGTCCGTGGAAGACCTGCAGGCGACAGGCAGGCTCTATCGGATCCCTGCAGCGGGATGACGCGGCGCCGGCGCCGCCCATTCAAACCGGAATGATCAAGGAGATCGCGAATGAGCCTGTTTGATACGCCGCTGGAGCCGGCCCGCCTGCAACGCAACAGCGACGATTTCGCCGCGGTGAGGCTGATCGCGGAAAGCGGCAACGACCATCCGGTCCTGATGCTGAATCTGAACCGCTACACACCGGGCGCCGGCTTCCCAAACCGTGGGGCGTATCACGAGTACATCACCGGCCTGGGGCCGTTTCTGGAAGGCGCGGGCGCCAAGCTGCTGTGGCGGTTCCCGGTCTTCGGCCAGGCGGTCGGCGACCAGAGGATCGATGAGGTCATCGCGTGCTGGTACCCGTTGCATCGGAATTTCCTGGAACTGTACCAGGCGCCTGGCGCGGCCGAGAATTTCCGGCGCAAGGGCGTGTGCGTCGAATACGCGGTCATCCATCGCTGCCCCGGCGATCGCCCGCCCTTCGCACCGTGACACGGCCGCGTTTCTTCCGACGGGATCATCGCAGGGGGCCAAGCCATGGCAACATCTGTTTCGCAGGCGCCCGGATTCCAGCGGTGCAAGATCGGCGACATCATCGTGACCGCGCTGAACGACGGCTTCATCATTCTGCCGCCCGAGATCCTGGTCGGGATCGAGGCCGAACAGCAGGACGCGCTTTATCGTGCGGCCGGTCGTCGGCCACCCTTCGCGACGGCGATCAACGGCTACCTGTTGCAATGGGCTGGCCGGACCGTGCTGATCGATGCGGGTGCCGGCGGCTTCATGGGGCCCCATCTCGGCAAGTTGCGGGCGAATCTCGCGGCGGCGGGCGTCACGCCGTCCGACATCGACCTGGTGCTGCTGACCCATATGCACACGGATCACATCGGCGGCCTGCTGGCGGCGGATCGGACGGCGGTATTCCCCCATGCGCGGGTCGTCGTGTCCGCCCCCGAGATCGCCTATTGGCGGGATCGCTCGAACGAGGGGTCTTCGCCGGAGACAACGCGCGACGCCTTCGATGTCAGTGAAAGCGTCGCCGCCGCCTATAGCGACCGGCTCGTGACCCTCGATCACGCCGGACTGGACCCGAGGATTAGGCCGATCGCACTACCAGGACATACACCCGGGCACACAGGGTTCGAGTTTCCCACGGAGAACGCGCCCTTCATCATTTGGGGCGATATCTGTCACGCACCAGAGGTTCAATGCGCACGGCCGGAGGTGACCGTCGCCTTCGATGTTTCTCCACGGGAGGCCATCGTCAGCCGGCGCCGGATGCTCGATCGCGCGGCCCGCGAAGACCTTCTGATCGTCGGGATGCATATGCCGTTCCCTGGCTTCACGCGCATCGACCACGCAGCCGACGCCTACGTCCATCGACCGCAGGTCTGGCAATATGACCTCTTCACATAGCCGTGCCGACCAGGCGCTTTCACCGCGGATGGGCGCAAGACCACTCGTGACGCCAACCGAGGGCACAACAAGCACTCACTTGGATTGCGATGACAAATGAGGGAGATGGCATCATGAGCCTGAACAACATCAAGGCGCTTTGTTTTGATACCGGTGGCACCATTCTCTACTGGCATACCGGTATACGGAGGGCGTTGGCCGCGACCGGCGCTCGTCACAGTCTGTCGCGCAATTGGACCGAGATCGCCAATGACTTCCGCCGCAGGTCCCTCAAACGGTACTGTCACGTTAATCTTGGTCGGGCAGTAGGGTGCTGGAGCGGATGGTGTTGCACCGGTTATGCCGCGTACCGGACACACGTCTCCTGCCGCCAGACGTCGAAGGCCTCGGAGCGGATTGCGCGGTAAGCCGTGGCAGCCATGAAGTGGCGCCGCGGATGAAAGTGGCCGTTGATGAACGCGTGGGCGGAAAGGAAATGTTGCGCGTGAGCTGGTGATTTGAACCGCTGCATTTGCCGTTCTCGTCGTCGCGTTGGCCGGTGTGAATTCTCGGCGCGGTTGTTATCGGGCATGACTTCCGGCGGCGCCACCGGCTTGCTGGGAGAGACAGTTCGTCGGCTGTATCCTGGGGCTTCCGGGACAGGGGCGCCAGGAGCACGTGGAGGGGCAGGCCGAGGTATCTGATGAGCTGCGAGCTCGCGTTGTTATGTGGCTGCCCCTGCGACTTGCCCGGGCGCGCTGCGAGCGCGGATCCGTAAGTGTCGTGTTGTCCCCCACACTCCCTCGGACAGAGGATCAATCATAGGAGGGTGATGTGCGGGTCATCGGACTCGACGTGCATCGCAGTTTTGCGGTGGCGATGTTTCTCGACAGTGAGGGACTGCACAATGCTGGACGGGTCGAGCTCACGCAGGATGCCGTGATTGCGTTCGGTCGACGGCTTCGATCGGACGATGAGGTCGTGATCGAGGCAACGGTGAATACCGCAGGGATCGTGCGTATTCTGCAACCGTTCGTGCATCGTGTGGTGATTGCCAACCCGCTGCAGGTACGTGCGATCGCGCATGCCAAGATCAAGACCGACAAGATCGATGCGGCGGTGCTCGCCAAGCTGCATGCCAGTGGGTTTCTGCCGGAGGTTTGGATGCCGGATGAGGCCACCGAAACGCTCCGGCGACTGGTCGCGCAGCGAACTCAGATCGTCCAGCAAATGACACGGATCAAGAACCGCCTGCATTCGGTGCTGCACGCCAACCTGATCCCGCCCTTCGAAGGCGAGTTATTCAGCCTGACCGGTCGGGCCTGGCTGGAAACTCTGCCGCTTGCTGGCGATGAGCGGATTGCGGTACGGCGGTATCTGGCCGATCTCGACCAACGGGCAGCCGACCTGGAGGCGCTTGATCAGGCACTCGCCGAACGCGCCTTGCGAGACGACCGGGCACGTCGGCTGATGACGGTCGGCGGCGTGCACGTGACGGTGGCGATGGGGCTGCTTGCAGCCATCGGCGACATCACGCGTTTTGCTTCTCCCGAGAAGCTGGTCAGTTATCTCGGCCTCAACCCATCCGTCCGGCAGTCCGGCAACAGGGCCGCGCAGCATGGCCGGATCACCAAACGAGGCCGCTCACACGCCCGTGGCATGTTGGTGGAAACCGCTTGGGCCGCGGCACGAGCTCCCGGTCCTCTGCGTGCGTTCTTTCTGCGCATCCAGTCGAAGCGCGGCAAGCAGGTCGCGGCGGTCGCCACGGCACGCAAACTGGCCGTTCTCTTCTGGCATCTGCTGACCAAGCAAGAAGACTACGCCTGGGCTCGTCCCGCCTTGCTGCAAGCGAAGCTGCGCAAGACGGAACTCGCCGCCGGCAAACCGGCAGCCAAGGGGCGCCGAAAGGGGCGGGCCCATGCCTACAACAGCAAAGAGGTTCGGGACCGCGAACGGGCCTGGCTGGAGCAGGCCGAGAACGCCTATGCACGCTTCGTGGCGAACTGGCAGCCTAAACCGCCGCCAGGGCGCACGGGCGCCGCAAATGGGACACGCACATCCTAGGCGGCGTGACAGGCTTCCATCCCCATGCCTGCTCTTGGCCACGCGGTCACCCGTGCAAGGAAGAAAATATCACCGATCCGCCAAAAAAGCTTGTCAAAGACATCCGTGAGATACCGGCTTTGCCGGTGCTCCACATGGGGAAGCAGGTCTCGGTGCGCCACGCCGTGGCTTTTCAGCTTGTCGGTGACAATCATCCGCGGCACGTACTGCAACCCCTTCAGCAGCTTTTTGAAGAAGCGCTTGGCAGCGCAGGCGTCGCGCCGTGGTTGAACGAGGATGTCGAGCACGACACCATCCTGATCGACGGCACGCCACAGGTAATGCTGAACGCCCTCGATCCGAATGAAAACCTCGTCCATATGCCACTTGTCACCCGGACGGGGCCGCCGTCGGCGCACAGACTTTTTTTTGAAGGTCAGTCGCTCTGCCTTGAGAAACGCCCAGACCGCGCCGTAGCTGACGCAGATAGCGCGGGCCAGCAGCTCCGCACGCAGCGCCCGTACCGTCAGGTCCGGCTTGGCCGTGAGCCGGGCCCGCAGCCACGCCCGCTCCGGCAGCAGGATGATCCGCCGGCGCCCGCCCATCGGCTTGGGCGCACAGCTACCGCTCCGGCGCTTCATCTGGGCCCAGCGTACCACGCTGGCGGTGCTGACCCGAAACACCTCCGCCGCCTCCCGGCAGCTCATCCCATCCACCAGCACCGCCGCCGCCACCGCCTCGCGCAAATCGCAGGAATAGGGTCGCGTCATCGCCCGCTGACCTCCTGCCCAGCCAGCAGTGTGAATCACATTTCAGCCCGCGCCGGAATCCCCCCGCGATTCACCCAAAGTCGATCAGGCTTTAAGACAGACAGCGGCAATTGCTCGTTTATTCCCTGAGGAGGTAAGAAAATCGACTCAAGTTGGGGCGCCCGGAAATGGGCACGCATCCAGCGCATATCAGCCGACCGGTGCGATGCCGCATCTTGTATAAACGACGCGCCCTGCGGCCAGTCCCTAAGAGGGTCGCTTCCCGTCGCCGTACAGAGTCGCTCCGGTAGCGCCGGCAGAATCAGTTTAGGACTAAAAGCCGGATCAGGAGCAAGCTGATGGCACCGAGGATCAGCAGCGACAACGTGACCGCAAGCGTAACGCGGACGCCCGCTCCGGCGATGGCCTTCAAGTCGGTTCCCAGACCAAGCGCCGCCATCGACACGACCGTCAGCAGGTTCGCGGCGGTACCGATCGGCGCAAGGCTGGACGTGGGTAGAAGATTGCAAGAGCGCAGTGCTGCCAGACCAAGAAAGCCTACAATAAACCAGGGTACCATCTTATGCAGTGGCCAACGGCCCGGCCTTGGGCGGTCGCCGGCAGTGAGGTGAGGCATCGGTTCGTCCGGCTCATCGCGGAGCCGTCGGGTCAACAGCGACAGGCTCAGCACGACAGGCCCCAACATGAGCACCCGCATCAGCTTTACCAGCGTGCCCATGGCGACGGCGGCAGCGCCGATCGGCGCGGTCGCAGCGAGGACTTGCGGCACCGCATAGACGGTCAGACCGGCCATCACGCCGTATTGTGTCTCATTGAGATGCAGCAGCGGGGCGGCGAGCGGCAGCAGCAGTACCACCAGCACGCCCAGCACCGCCGTGAAGGCGATGGAGGCGGCGATATCCTCGCCGTCGGCGCCGATCACTGGCGCGACGGCGGCGATTGCCGAGTTACCGCAGATCGAGTTACCGCAAGCGACCAGCAGCGCCATGCGGTATGGCAGGCCAAGCAGGCGGCCCAGCCCGTAGCTGGCCGCGACCGCGACTGCGACGGTGCCGGCAATGGCGAACAGCAGATCAGGACCGGCAGCGATGACCGTCCGCGCACTGACGGACGCGCCCAGCAGCACGACGGCGATCTCCAACAAAGTCTTGGCACTGAACGTGATGCCTGGGAACCACTGACGTCCTGGCATCCAGGATGTCCTGATGGCCGTTCCAACCAGGATCGCCAGGACCAGCGCTTCCAACCAGTCGCGTCCGAGCAATGCCGCTTCCACGCTGTCCGCACCATAAGCGACGAAAGTCACAGTCAGGCACAGCACCAAGCCTGGCATCACACGCACGGCGAAGCGAAGCGGTCCGGGGAGGGACCTTGCGATACTCAGATCGACGGCGATCTGGGTGCTTGTGGGCAGATCGGATTTCATCTGGGTCTCCGGTTCGGTGACCGGAAACCTGGCGCACTCCTGCTGTGTGAACCAACACGTGGAAGTGCACGAAACAATCGTCCCGCGTGATGATTCAACAGAACAGCGACGTCTGGGACCGCCTCATCAGGCTCATCGGGGCAGTGGCACCCATCAAGCGCGTCTGATCGATCAGTCGACCTGTCCGCGCCTCAGGCTCGCCATACTCTCAAAGACGCCATCCCGGCGGATGAGACCATGAAAGAGCGCTGCCGCGACATGCACCAGTATTACAGCGAAGAAGAGGTAGCCCAGAAGCGTATGGGCGTGACGCAGGTCGGCATGCACGTGCCAGTCGAGCGGTTCGAGAAACCTACGGGCTCAAGCTGACGGAACTGGTCCACGAAATGTCGACCGTCCTTGGCGGTGCGAAGGTGGATCGCGAGCGGCGTGCTTGGGGCCTCGTTGCGGTAATGGTTGGCGCCATTGGAATTGCTCGAGCCATGCCCGATGGTGAAGAAGCAGATCGCGCTATTGAGTGTGCCCTTGCGACCGCGACGCTGCTCATCAGCTGAAAGGACCAACTGCGACTGTTCACGACAAACCCGTGAGGAAAGGAATCGTCACACCCCAGGCAGTCAGGATCAACGGGCAAAACGAGGATCACGTGGCGAATGCTGCTCACCGCTGATTTTCAGTCGAGCGTTGAAGACTCGGCCCTTGAATGCCAGTCTGCTTCGCCGTTGTGATGCCGCTACGACGGAACCACGATAAGGCGTGCGGCCATTCCTGCCGCGCAGGCACTCTGTGGAATATGGCAATCTCGGAGTGACCCTCGTCGTTGCTGCCGACGACTCGGGCGTTGCCCGCCTCGCCGCCGGAGCTGGTTGCCTATTCGCGATGCCGGGTTGAACTCACCACCTGAGGCGTGGCCGCTGCTGACCGGCTTCCGCGTATGACATCGAGCAGCGCCGTTACCGCTCGTGACCGATATCGGTCTGCGTGTTGCACCACGTAGAATGGCCTCACTTCGAGATCAGCGGCGAGCCGCGCGACGCGGCCGGTCTCTATGCTATCCGCGCAGACACTTTCCGAGAGGATGGTGATCCCACTTCCAGCGCTGACTGCGGACAGGACAGCCTCGTTCGATGGCAGCTCCAGCGCGATCGTGAGCGCATTGATGTCCACCCCCTTCGCAATCAGGTACCGATTCAAAATAGCGCGTGTCCCCGAACCCTCCTCTCGAACCACCCAGGTTGCGACCGCGAGCTCACGTGCTGCTGGCATTCGCGTCCGGGCCCAGGGATGGGATGCCGATACAATGATTGCCAGGCGATCGTCTGCGACCTTCTCGGCAATCAAGGTTCTCGCGTCACTCTCCAGCAGCCCATCTTCGATCAGGCCAAGCTCGACTTCTCCATTCGCAACCGCACGAGCCACTTCTGTCGAGTTGCCGATCAGGACCTCCAAAGTGATGCCGGGATAGCTCTCGTGAAACCGGACCAGCTTCTGCGGCAGAAAATGGTTCGCGATCGTCTGGCTTGCCTTGATTGTGATTCGGCCTCGCTTCAGGTTCGAAAGTTCTCTGACCGCGAGTGTCGCCGATTGCACGCGGTCGAGAATGGCGCGCGCTTCACCGAGGAGGAGATGTCCCGCTTCGGTCATCGCGATGCCGCGGCCAATACGGCTGAAAAGTTTCGTCCCGAGTTCGCGCTCAAGCGTGGCGACAGTAGCGGAGACGGCCGATTGGGTGAGATTCAGCGCCTCGGCGGCACGCGTGACATGCTCACGCTCCGCGACCGCGATGAATGTTCTAAGCTGATCGAGGGTCATGATCACCTGGGGTTCGAGTCAGAGCAGCCCGGATAAGTGCGCTGGACACCTGACTACACCGTCTTATTCCATCGATCTAGATTGTGGATTTGATCATCTGGCAAGGATTGTTCTCATGAGTCCGCCCATCCAGATTTCTCTCCGTTCGCGGCCAATCGGGTCCGCGCAAGATCGTGGGAAACTGCTATGTCCGAACTTCTTCTCAGCCGCCGCCGGGCGGTTTCCTTGCCGCTCGCCGGACTTGGCGCTGCCATGGTCGGCGCCGCTTTCCTTGAAACCGCACCCAGGGCCTCGGCCGCCGCAACCGCGAGGGACCTGCTGTCGGCCAATGCTACCAAGCTCAGGGCACTGACCGCAGCCCTCGCCGCGGCTCCCCGGAACCGGACATACACGACGGTCCCCCAGATTGTGACCGACCCGGCCCAGTGGGACGCCACGGCACTCAAGCTCGCTCTGGCATACGACGGCGGGCCAAAGCAGGTCTGGGACAATACCGACCTGGAGAGCCCCTGGCTCAACCTGATGCGCAACGCGCTCAACTCCCAGATCTGGGGCTGGCAGCATCCCGACTTTCTGGCCATCTCCGCCACTCACGGCAGCGCGCATTTCGCGCTCTATGACCATCACATCTGGAGCAAATACCTCACCGAGTTTACCGGCGGCAAATACAAGAAGAACGCCTGGATTGAGGTTCCGCCTGCGGCCAGTGCCGATCCGGCCGATTTCCAGAGCGCGAGCGGCCCGTTCTCCGGAGCAGCAAACAGCATCACCGTGCTGCAGCGGCGTGGCGTCGTCTTCTGCGGCTGTCACTATGCGATCTGGGAGCTGTCTGCCGCCTTCATCAAGAAGGGTATCAACCCCGACAAGAAAAGCCACGAGGAACTTGCGGCCGAACTTACGGACCATCTCATCCCCGGCGTCATAGTGACCCCCGGCGTGGTTGGTTCGATCCCCGAGTTCGAACTGGCCGGCTTCCAATACATCAAGTGAGCCGCAGACTCGAAGGAGGGTTTCATCCCCATGGGCAAGTGCAAGCATGTTCTGCTCGCTACCGCCCTGTCCCTCGCAGCGGGGGCAGTGGCTTCCATTGCTGTTCCGGCGGCGGCGTTCGCAGGTGACGCTGGCTGGCACGGCAAGGCGGAGGCGCCACGCTATCAGGAGGCCATCTTTCCACCTTGGCAGCATGGCCGGAACAACGATGCGGCGAATAAGGGCTTCGAATTTACCGTTCCCGAAATCGACTCGATGGCCGATTTCCACGGCAGCCTGACCGACCCCGCGCTCGTGCTTTATGTCGGCGGCAATTACTATTTCGCAATGGCGCCTCTCGTACAGGCCTTCGAAAAGGCACACCCGAAATATGCCGGCCGCATTTTCTATATCACCATCCCGCCGGGCATGCTCGTCACTGCTATCAAGGATGGCGGCACCTTCACCTCGGGCAATATGACCTTCACGGCGAAGGCTGATGCCTATCTCGCCGGCCTGAAGAAGGTTCAGGCATTGATTGCCGACGGCACGCTAACCGGCCCCGCAGTTCCCTATGTCACCAATGACCTGACGATCATGGTGCCCAAAGGCAATCCCGCGCACATCACCGGGCTGCAGGATTTCACCAAGCGCGGGATCCGTCTTGTCATGCCCAATCCTGCTTTTGAAGGGATCGCGCGGCAGGTCAAGGCGTCGCTGCTCAAGGTTGGCGGCTCTGCCCTCGAGAAGGATGTCTACGAAACGGGCGTGCAGAACGGCTCGACGATTCTCACCCACATCCATCACCGCCAGACGCCACTCTTTCTGATGCAGGGGCTTGCGGATGCGGGCGTCACCTGGAAGTCCGAAGCAATCTTCCAGGAACAGGCCGGCCACCCGATCCAGGATGTCACGATTCCGCCGCAGGACAATACCACCGCCATCTACGCCGGGGCTATCGTGAAGGGAGCCGCTCATCCCAAGGCGGCCCAAGCCTGGCTCGACTTCATTCATTCGCCGGCAGCCCTCGCGATTTTCGAGCACTACGGGTTCAAACCCTATCACCAACGATAATCCTCCTGCGGCGTGGCGTCGCGCGGAGAGCGGATCTGTCGGAGAACAACGATGAGCAGCACGACGTTCAGCGGGCTCGGGTCTGACGCCCGTCCCGCAACACCAGCCCAGGCGACCATGGTCTGGACGGCCGCGGGCCTTGCGATGTTGTCGATCCGCTTCGCCCAAGGATTCATCTACTGGGGCGGCGGGACACGCCGATTCATCTATGCGCCGGGCAAGCTCGATGCCTGGGCCGGCCATAGCTGGATGGCAAACAAGTTCCAGACCGCGATGCCGGGAGCACTTCTAGGAACCGACAAGCTTGTGGCGTTCCTGCTGCACCATTTCTGGCTGCTCTATCCGAGCGTGATCATCTTCAGCGCGGTCGAGCTCTTCGCCGGGCTCTTCCTGATGATCGGCCTGTTCACCCGCGCGGCGGGTGCGGTCTCGATCGGGCTCTCCTTCGTGCTGATGCTGCTCTTCGGCTGGCAGGGCGCGACCTGCATCGACGAATGGACCATGGCCGCGGCCAATTTCGGAATGGGGATCACGCTGTTCCTCGCCGGCGGCAGCGCCTATTCGGTCGACAACGTCCTCCTGCGGCGTCATCCGGGCCTGGCCGACAAAGCCTGGTTCCGGTGGACCGCCGGCAGCCTGCCGCTGCCCATGAAGGATCTGTCCTTCAAGACGCTCGCCCTCATCCTGTTCTGGATCGGCGTCGCTTTCTCGGTCCTCACCTACAATCATTACCGGGGCTCGGTGATCACGCCGTTTCACAGCGGCCCCGTCAGCGCTTCGACCCACCAGTGGGGCCTGAGCCAGGGCACCATCGGCGCCGACGGCAAGGTCACGTTCCATGCCTATGTTAATGCCGGAACACCGGCGGAGCCTTCCAACATGGTGGAAGCGAGCCTCCTGGACAGCACTGGCACGGTGGTCGAGCACTGGGATGGCGCCGCCCTGGCCAAGCTGCCCAAGACCGCGATCCGCAATGACTTCGACTACCAGCGGTTCCACACGGGCAAGTTCGGCATCGTAGGGCCTGTGGGAGCGATGGCGACGATCGAACTGCCCGCCGGCGCAGGCGGAGCCTCGCTCCCTGCCGGACGCTATACGCTGAAGCTCGTCTCCGTGAACAACCACATCTGGTCGTTGCCCCTCTCCCTGGGCCAATGACGGATAAGGCCGGTGTGCAGTGAGGCGCACCGGCTCTCATTTTCGCAACCGTATAATGGAGAAACCGATGAAGCGACTCGTGCTGGCCTGCGCTGTTGGAGCAGGTCTTGCGTTCTCTCAAGCAGCTTTGGCCGCACAGCCTTTGTATGTCTACGGGCCCGGCGGCCCGTTCCCCGCCATGAAGGAGGCGGCCGCCGCGTTCAGCAAGCAGCATGGGCGTCATCGTCACGGCCGGCCCGACACCGAAATGCGGCCCGCCCCGTCTGCAAGCGATTTCAAAATGAGCCTTGAACAGTCTGCTGCAACGTATCCGGCATCGGAGCGGGCTCTCTGCCAAGATGGAGATCCGCGCGTTTTGGCCCACATAAACTGAACGACCTCGAAGGCCATTGAATTTCACAGGGTTCCAAAGCGCCGATCGACTGTCAGGCCATCTTTTCACCACCACCCGCAGGCATCGGCGGCCTATCAGCGGCTTATTTTCGCTGTCGGCCTCTCTCTTCCGCTACCTTGCTGTCGCGACAACCCCGGCGTTGAAGGGTTGCCGAGTGTGCAGCACCGCCCACACGATCCGCGCCAGCTTATTGGCCAGGGCGACGACGGCGACGTTCTTGTGGACCCGCGTAGCCAGGCGCCGTAACCATGAACCGAGCGGTGTGCTGCTCGCCGGCAGCATCGGTGTCGCTGAGCGAGCGCCATGGATCAGCAGCTTACGGCTTCAAGCAATTATCAAACAGCCTCTCAGAAAGGAGGCATGCGATGCAGCGATCAACGTTCCCGGCCCTCCCGAGCTCAATTGAGCAAAGCTCAGCAACCCCGTAATCGCCGAACTCATCCCCGACAAAATGAGTGGGTACACCTTGTATCGCTCAACAGCGACCCCAGACAGCCGTGCTATTCGCGCCGATGGGAGTCTGCGGATCCAGCCCTGGATTCGCTTCGAATGTGCGTTTCATTTCTGTTCCGACGTTTCCCCAGGTCCACGCAGAACACGGGCTGCAACTCGCCATTCAATGTTTCTGCGACGCGGCTCTCTCATACCTCGATATGCACGGCCGGATCCGAACATTCTCACGCGGAGGCCGTTCCCGTATTCACCGATGGACTGCGTCTACATCACCGCCAACTCTTGTCCGTCCGGCAATGATATCTTCCATATCCGCTGTGGAGAGCTCCCCCCGGGCTACAGTCACTATCACCTTTCCCTGCTGCAGAACATATACTCTGTCAGCGAGATCGTTCACATAGGCTAGAGTGTGAGTTATTACGATGACGGCGATGTTGCGCCGTACCGCCTCACGGATTGCATCCAGCACCTTGTCGGTCTCATTTACCGACAACGCATTGGTGGGCTCGTCGAGAATCAGAACCCGGGCGCCGAAGTGGACCGCCCGAGCAATTGCAATGGCCTGGCGTTCGCCACCGGACAGAGAGCGGACCGGTGCATCAACGGAGCGGATGCGAAGCCGGAAGCTGCCCAACGCGTCGCGTGCCTCTGTTCTCATGCGCTGCAGCCGCATGGGGGAAAGCAGCGACCCGGCGATCTCCTTTCCAAGGAAGAAGTTTCTAACAATGGTGAGAGTCTCGCACAGCGCCAAGTCCTGGAAGGCGGTTTCGATTCCCGCAGCGCGCGCTTGCGCTGCCGACCTCCAGGCCACCGGAGCTCCATCAAACACCACGTATCCGCTGTCCGGATGCTCGACTCCCGCAAACACCTTGATCAAGGTCGACTTGCCGGCGCCGTTGTCGCCTACCAACCCGGCAACCTCGCCCGAACCGACATCAAAGTCTACGCTGTCCAGCGCGAGAACCGGCCCGTAGCACTTCCGAATTTGACGCGCCCCAAGCATACTCTTTCGGCCCGTCTCTGGCGGAGCAAGGCTCATCGGTTTCCGAGCAGGCTCGAGCGTAGCTTCGCGCGGTCGATCCGCAAGTTGACGATGACGGCCGCAATCAGGACGAATCCTGTAAAGGCAGTGTACCAGGCTGGAGGTGCACCCACCAACACCAAGCCACTAGACGCCGACGCAATAATACTGGCGCCAATGAATGAGCCAATGACCGTGCCCTCACCACCAAAGAGAGAGGTTCCGCCCACCACTGCTGCGACGATCGCATACAACTCGAAGTCTTCGCCCTGGGCCGCAGCGGCCGATCCCTGATAGCCGAAGATCAGAACTCCTGTGACCCCGGCCAGCAGTGCAGAGATGACAAATCCGACGATTTTGACCCGAGCTACGGGGACACCCATCGCCCGGCTTGCCGCCGCATTCGATCCGCTTGCATGGATCCAGTTGCCCCACGATGTGCGTTCCAGGACATAGGCAGCAATGCCAAGGATGGCGAGGTACCAGATAACGGGGGCAAAGAGCCGGCCGCCAAACAGAGGGCCTCCCATGAGGCGCAAAAGCTCCGGTCTATTGCCCGCTAACGACACCGGATAGCCTCCGGTCACGCCAATGAGCATACCCTGCCAGAAGAACAGCATGCCAAGGGTGACAATGAAGGAAGGCAGCTCCAAGCATACGGTTAAGACGCCGTTGAGGACTCCGATCCCAACTGCGGCAGAAATTCCGGCCGCAAGCGCAAGGCCCATCGGCCAATGATGAGATACGTAGAGAGATCCGGCGATCCATGGTGCGAGCGCGAACACGGCGCCCACGGTCAGGTCGAACTCCCCGGCTACCATCAGCAGGGTCACGCCGATCGCAATGATCCCGTATTCGGCTGTCAGGAGGCTGACGTTGGTAAACTCATCGATGGTCAGGAAGTACGGTGACCTGAGAGAAAAGATGGTGCAGGTCAGGAGGAGTGCAACGAGGGAACCGAACTCGCGCCGGTCGACAAGAACGCGCAGCAATCCTGTGGCACGCTGTCTCCGCTCGGGAGTGAGCTGCGGTGGAACGGAAGACGATATCCCGACGCGCCGAGTTAATTTCTCGGTTGACACCACAGCCTCCCCGCATCCCTCGGATCGGAGAATCGAGTCGACAACGCGCCTGGTCGTTCCGGCATCCCTCCGCGCCGGGTAACGTCGACACAGCCGTGCGATTCGGCCTGCCCCTTCGCGAGGAGTTCCGTGATGGAGGTTGCAGGAGTACTCCCGCTGCTTCGAGCGGCGGCCCGGCCGCGAGGCTCAGTGCGAGGCGGCCGTCCAGTGTCGTGTTTCGTGCGACTGCCGGGATTGGTAATGGAAAGAGACCTCGCCAATCGCCTCAACCTCCGATTCCCTTGCTGGTCAGGCGAGCGAAGTCAGCGACATTGGCCTGGTCGACAAATAGCGTCCCCGTGTTGGCACTGAATGCGCCGAATCCCTGCCTCATCTGGTACAAGTCGATGATCGCCAGATACGCCTGAAGGTATGGCTGCTGGTCGAGGGCAAAGAGCTGGTACCCTTGCTCAATCGCCGTAACAATCTGCGGGCCCATGTCAAAGGAGGCCAGGATCAACTTCTCCTTGCCTTTTTCCTTCGCGTAGTCGACCGCAGCTTCCGCCGAGGGGATGCCGTTTGACACGATCGCCTTCACGCCGGGATGACTCGAGATGTACGCGTCGAGTATTGCAACGCCTCGGGTAGGATCGCTGCCAACATCAACCAGAACCGTCCTGATCCCGTGTGCAGATAAGCCAGCCTTTACACCGCGGTACCTGTAGGTTCCGACCAACTCCCCGGGGAAGTCCATGCCATAGACTACTGTGTCGCCCGCATGAAGGTCGGGAGCGAGATGGGTTGCGAGCTTCTCTCCGGAGGTTGTCTCGTCCTGTCCAATATATTGCAGCCGAGAGATTGCGCCGTTGCTCCTTTTGAAGTCCTGGGCGTTCCACAGTACTACGGGGATCCCTTTGGCCAGCGCTCCCTCTATCGGAGCATTGAGAGCTGTCGGATCGGCGAGTTGCGTCGCAATGCCACACGGATGGGCCGCGATCGCCGAGCGCAAAAGGCTCTCCATAATCGGTATTGATCCTTCAGTGCCGGTCGGCCCTGAGAACACGGCATGGATGTGCAGCTGACGTGCCGCGGCCTGCATTCCCCTGGCTTCGACTGCCATGAATGGGTTGGCTGGTCCGAACTCGGATACGATGTAGTAGGCGGTACAAATCGGCGCGCCCGGATCCCGCACGGCAAGTCGCGCCGGCTCCGGTGGCGAACCGGCCACGGCCGTAGAAGTCACCAATCCAAACGCAACAAGAGAATATGCCACGTGGCAAGCGAGGCAGCTGACCAATTGCTTCATGTCGTTACCTCCCGTTTGAGTTACGCCGACCCGTCAGGGTGGTTTGCAGTAATGGGCGTGCGTCGCCTCCAACGGGTCGAGATCACCAAGTCGGCTACGCGCCATTTCATGCCATCTTGCGTGCGGTGCCATCGGACTGCTCTCTGTCTCTGGCGTCGATCACCGGCGGTTGGTGAAACGGTCGAGGACGTTGCGCATGACTGTCTCGGTCGCATGGTCCCGCTGCTTGAGGCCCGCAACCCATTCACACGAACCGGCATGAAAAACTGTACCCTTGCCCTTGGTAAAGGTGACAATCATGCCGCTGCCACGCGACGCCTTGTCACGCGCGACCGGCGTATCCTCACCATAGCGCAGCATTGCGAACCGAGGGCTCGTGTCATGGTAGTAGAGTGCCTCGCCCTGCCGATCAGTAGCGATCTCCTTGTTGAAAGCCGGACCCATGGCGATGATCTCCACGCTTTCCGGTGCCCCATCGCTGAAGGTGGGATAGGGAAGCCCGTCCCGAAAGGTGTAGTCCAGACCATCGACCTCATATCCCAGGACCTTTGCTCCGGCGCCCAGAACATCGCCATATCCAAGATCCGTTCCTGCCAGAGCCCAATGATCCGGGCGATAAACCGTGAAGCCGCCGCTACTATGGGCGACCTGCGCGCCGACATGCGCATACATTCCATAGGACGCATTAAGCCCAAAAGTGTGAGCACCGGGCCAACTCACAAGCGGATCTTCCCAGTTTGAAGTAAGGCGCCTCTGCTGCGTGGTTCCCATGACCGGGTCGCGCTCGCGCGCCTCTGACTTGTAACAAACCTGGGTCTGCCCGCCGTCCTCCAGGCGAATCTGCCAAAAGAAATTTCCGGCACAGCGCGCCACATTGCCGCCGCGCTCAAGATAGCGCTCGACCGCCTCGCGCATTTCCCAGGACCAATATTCATCATGACCGATCAGCGCAAGGCAAGGGTAACCGTCAAGTAGCTCGGAATCATCCTGCAGGTCATGCTGCGATGCGTAGTCGAGTGCGTAGGCATTCGATTCGGCCCACACAACGAACGGTCGTTCATAGGTGGCCCATCCAGCATTCGCATACCATTTGCTGAAACCACGGGTGAAGGCGAACTCGATCGGAGGATAGCGAGGGATGGCACCCGGAGAGACATAGTGGGCGTGCGGGTTGCGAGGCGCGCCTTCCGGTAGCCGGATAAGTCCGCGCGCCCAAGGACGATGGATGGTAAGCCGGGGCGCGAAGCGCATTCCCGCTCCGACTTTGTCGCCATGATAATGATTGGCCCCGCCCCAATCATTGTACGCAATCCAGGTGGACGTGGCGCAGACCAGAAGGATCCGCGTGCGTCGCGCAGCGACGTCGCGTTTGCCGACCCGAATGACGAATCCATGCTCTTGAACCCGTGGCCGGCCGAATGCATCAACGGCGCTCGCCACCGCGATATAGAAGCCGGATGGGGCCTCCGGCGGCACCGGCCAGCGATGGACCACCGGCCAGTCGCACCCTGCCTCGATAAAGCCGGGCCGCAGCGGCGTGAGCGGTGCCTTGAGATCATCTGTCCGCTCCAGCAAGTGCGGCTGGTAGCCGTCGCGGATAATTTCGAGAGCGAAGCGAGCGACGGTGCTGCTCGCATGGAATGCAACGACGTCGCCGGGCCGGTAGGATAGCCGGTCGGTGTAGAACCAGATCTCGGCGTACGCCGCATTCTCGTACGGCAGCTCATAGCCGAGCATATCGGTCGCATCGAACCCCTGCGGCCGCGCCAAGCACAGCCGACGCAGGTCGATTGGTTCGCCGCCGCCGGCCGGACACTGCTTCCACGTCGCCATTGCGATGTTAACTCAACGGCACCTGCGGACTACCTTGACTCTCTTTGGCACGGTTGTCTATTGTTAAGTGTGACTGTCCGCCGATTGAACACACGGATAAAAATGTGAAGTCTCAGCTGTCGGCATGGAAGGTTGGCGGCCCGGACGACGACCATGGGTTGATGACGAGCGTCCAGAAGGCTTTGGCGGTCCTCAAGACGGTCAGTGAGTGCTCCGTGCCGCCGCGAATCGCGGAGATCGCCATCAAAACCGGGATCAGCCGACCCACTGCGTACCGGATCGTTCGAGCGCTGATCGCCGAGGGCTATCTGGTGCAGGACGCGCACTCCGGGCGCCTCTCAATCGGCTTCTCGGTGCTCTCTCTCTCAGCGAGCATTCTGGATCAGAACCGGTTGCGGCTTGAGGCGCTGCCGCACCTGCAATCGCTGGCGCTGTTGGCCGAGGAGCGAGTCAATCTCGGTATTCTGCACCGAAATCGCGTTCTCTATCTCGCCGGGATTGAGAAGCCGTCGTTGCCTGCAATCTACACCCGCTTCGGCAAGACGGCTCCCGCTCACTGCTGTTCCTTGGGGAAGGCCATTCTGGCTCATCTACCACAGGCGGAGTTGCACGCCCTGCTCGCTTCCGAACCCCTGGTAGCCTACACGCCTCACTCCATCACCAGCATGCCGCACTTCATGGAAGAGCTCCAGGCTGCGCGGCATAAGGGCTACGCGACCGACCGGGAGGAACACGTCGTAGGATCGTACTGCCTCGCTACGCCGATCTTTGATTCAGCGAGCCGGCCGATCGGCGCGATCGGATTCAGTGGTCGTGCACTTGAGCCGTTGCTGGAACATGTGAAAGTGCTGCGAGATACTGCCGAGTTGATCTCGCACGTCTTATGACCGGACGGCCACCAGGGAGTGCCTTTTCATGGACAAGCTGATCGTAACCGTAACCTGCGATTCGACGATGTCCTATCCATCCAACCCCGGCAACCCTACGCCAAAAGGACCTGACGCGGTAATCGGCGACTATGTGCGAGCAGTTAATGCCGGCGCTGCCATCTGTCATCTGCACGGTCCCTCATCGGTCGACGCCGTGATTCAGCCCGACGGAACGAAGCTTTCCAATCTGGACATCCCTGGCTGGCGGCAGTTGCGTGACGGCATCCGCAATAGGGTCGATACTGTGATTCAGTACGGTATCGCAAACGGCCGTTTTGCCCAGCGCAAATGTTTGATGGAAGAGCAGCGCCCCGACATGATTTCCACTTGCTTCAATGCCCATGACGAGTGTTTTGACTACGAGTCCGGACACGACCCGGTCGAACTCTACGCTATACATAGTCGGGACGAGCTGCGCGAATACTGTGAACTGACCGCCAGGCTCGGCATCAAGATCGAGGTCGAAGCCTTTCACTATGGCGGCGTCTGGAATGCGATGCGGATGCGAGACAAGGGCCTTCTTCAGAGCCCGATCTGGGTCACCTTCTTTCTCGGATGGAGGGGTGGTTGTTGGACACCCCCGACGACCCAGGCAATGGTGTATATGGCGCAGCACTGTCCTGAAGGCTTCACCTGGAACACAAGCGTCATGGACCCGGCTGAGCACTGGAAGGTGCTTGCCACAGCGATCACGCTTGGTGGCCACGTTCGTGTGGGCATGGAAGACAACCCGTTCGTGACTCCCGGGCAGTACGCCCGTTCAAATGCCGAGCTGGTCGAAAAGGTCGTGCGCATCTCCCGTGACCTCGGTCGAGAAGTCGCTTCGCCCGACGAAGCGCGAAACATTCTGCAGATTGGCTGAGCATTCCAAAAATGGTCGAAGCCAGAGCCCGCTTCGTTCGAGCCCGTTGCGGTCACCCACCTTCGGCAATGCACACGGCCATGCCATCACCACGCACTCACACCACCAAGAAGCTATCGAACCACCAAGAGACAACAGGAGGAAGGCGTGAAAGGTCATCTGGCACATTTTCACCGCAAGGCGCGGCCGGGTCAGCTTAGCCGGCGGGAACTCATCCGGCGTGCGTCGATCACCGGACTCTCTGTCGCGGCGGCTACCCCGTCGCTCAGCAGGGTCGCCGACGCTGCGACTACCGAGAATAAGGGCGCTCAAGCCTCTCCGACGGGAGCGGTAACCATCAGCCTTCTCGATCGAAGCACAAGCCCAAAGTACGACAGCTACGCCAAGTGGCTCGTTGACACGTTCAACCACCAGCACCAGGGATCAATTCACGTCGCGCTGAATATGATCCCGGATGCCGACTACCACCAGAAGGTCAGTCTCGTGCTCAAGGGGGATAATCCGCCCGACGTCTTCTTTTCCTGGGAGGGTGGATGGGCAAAGTTCATGGTTGACTCGGGATTCTCTGCCCCGCTCGATGAATACTATCAGAAATATCAGTGGCCACACAAGCTGAACGCGGCTGCGTTGCAGCTTGCCACGTTTGGCGGCCACCAGTGGTTCGTTCCGTTCTACATGGCGGCCTCAGTCGTCTGGTACAATATCGATCTTTTCCAAAAGTACAATCTGGAAGTTCCGAAGACATGGCCGCAGCTTACCCACGTGGCGGAGGTCTTGAAGAGCCACGGCGTGGCGCCGTTCCTGCTCGCCGATCAACTCCAATGGGAGGCGCAGTTTCTGTGGACTGCGTACTTCGTCAACAAGTACGGAGTTCAAGCATACGAGGATCTTCTGGCTCATAAGATCGCCTGGACCGATCCGCGTGTGGTCGACACATTTGCGGAAATGAAGCGAATGGCCACCAAGGGATGGTTCCTCAACGGAATCAACTCGATGGACTTTGACAGCACAGCCATCATTTTCTGGAAGCGCCAGCAGGCCGCGATGTGGTACCAGGGCTCGTTTATCCTGGCAAAGTTCCTCAGCCCTGACGACAAGCTACTATACCCGGTGGACTGGTTCCCATTCCCGCAGATCGGATCCATGGAAGCCTCGATCGAGATGTTTGCCGAGAATACCTGGATGATCAATAAGAAGAGTGCCCACAAGGCGCAAGCAGCAGAATTACTTGACTTCCTGATCTCCAGAGAGGCGCAGGCTCGAATGGTGGATGAGGTAGGGCCTTTCCCGGCCAATCGCTTTGTCACCTTGACTTCGTTGCCTCCGATGGTTCAGCGCCTTGGCAGTACGATCGCGGAACATCACGGCTATACCTGGATGCACGTCGATCACGCGCTCGGCCCGGCAATTGCGCACCCCTTCCTCGTGGAGCTGCAAGGCGTGCTCGCCGGAACCGTGACCCCGGAGGCGGCCGCCAAGAGGACGGAGGAGGCAGCGAAGGCAACGGGGGCGGGCGGTCAGTAGGGCACGGTTAGCCGATCACCCATAAGACGACGAGCGAGCCCCTGCCGATGCAAGTTGGGCTCAGTCGGGAGCCGGTCCTGCACGCTGCGGAAGAGGGCGATAGGCGCCGCCCCCTGTGGAAGCAATTAGAGGAAATCCGGCGCCATCGCCTAGTATTCGGGTTCGGGATCGTGCTGCCCCTGGCTGTCTATTTGGTGTTCGTGGGGTACCCGATCTCGTACACATTCTACCTCAGCTTTCAGCAATGGAACGGATTTTCAAACGTCGTGAAGTTTGTCGGATTGGCCAACTATCGGCATCTGATCAACGACTCCAACTTCTGGCTGTCGTTCAGCAATACGGTGAAGTGGATAATCGGCACCCTTTTCTTTACGGATGTTCTCGCCTTTATCCTCGCGGTGGTCCTGCGCTCCAAATCGATTTACTTCGGCGCAGTGCTGCGTGCCTTCTTCTTCCTGCCGGTCACGATGTCTCTGATCGCGATCGGCCTGATGTTTTCATTCATCCTCACGCCTGCGTTCGGTGGAGTCGGGCTCATAGCGCAGGCATTGGGATTCCCGAGAGGACCGGACCTGTTGGGTCAGCCAGCCACCGCCCTCTACACGCTGATCGGTGTGTTTGGCTGGTCGTATCTTGGCATTCCCCTCGTCTTGTTTGATGCGGGACTAACCCAGATCCCGGAGGAGCTGAACGAAGCGGCCCGGCTCGAAGGCGCGACACCGTTGCAGCAACTGCGCTTCGTGACGCTGCCGATGCTGCGGCCAACGTTTGTCGTCGTAACTGTTCTTGCAGTGCTCGAAGCCATTCGCACATTCGACCTGGTGTACGCAATGACCGGCGGTGGCCCCGGGCACTCGAGCGACACGCTCGGCTACTACATGTGGATTCAGTCGTTTGACGAGCGGCATTTCGGTTACGGTGCCGCGATCAGTACCGTGATGCTTCTTCTGAGCTCCCTGTTCGCTATGGTCTATGTGAGGCGCGCGGGCCGCGCGGCGCTTGAGGGAGGCGGTTAGCGTGACCGTCATACACCGTCGCCGGCTCGCAAGGCTGGTCGCGACCGCATTCGTACTGGTGTTTGCGGCAGCCTTTGCCTACCCGGCTCTCCTGACTCTGATTACCTCGCTGAAGTCGGAGAACGCGGTTATCGATACTCCGCTGGCACTCCCAACTCACGTGACCCTGACCGCGTATGCAACCACGTGGAGAGTCCTGAACTTCGGTAATTTGCTGGAGAACAGCCTCTTCTATGCAACCGCTGGTGCAGCGATCGGGTTCGTAATCGCGGTTTACCCGGCATACGCCTTTAGCCGATTCCGCTTCGTGGGTGCCCGGGCGATCTTCATCTTGCTCCTGACGACGCTGATGCTACCGCAGCAGACGGCGCTGATCCCGCTCTACCATGCGCTCACCTGGCTTGGCCTGCTGAACACGCGGCTCGGGCTGGTTATCATCCACGGAGCGTGGGGTATGCCACTCCAGCTCTTGGTTCTGACCGGGTTCCTTACCAACCAACCTCGCGAGGTCGAGGAGGCGGCACGGGTTGACGGCGCCACAGACCTGCAGGTCCTGCGCCATATCGTTCTGCCTCTCGCTGCACCGGCGATGGTCGTTGGGTTCCTTCTTAACTTTATCGGGATTTGGAAGGAGTTCATTTTCGCCGTGACCTTCCTCAACTCGGACTCTCTTTATCCGCTGACAATTGGTATTCTCAAGTTTACGGCGAATCAGTACTTTGCTTCTTTCACTCTTCCCGCCGCTGCGGTGGTGATTTCGCAGCTTCCCTTGATCGCCCTGTTTCTTCTCGCGTCCCGCTGGCTCGTCAGCGGGATCTATACAGGTGCCTTCAAATAGTAGGCACCTGGGCAATGTACATAGGGGCACGAACGGGCTTTGTCGGTGGCCACGGACTTGGAGCGTAGAAAGGAATTCGCGCCATGGTTCCAGAATCAAAGGAAGGCCCGAGCCGGGGCCAGAGCCATTTGCACGCACGCCTGGCGTGCGGCTGAAGAGGGTGGAACGCCGATGACCGCTAGCTTCCCATCGCCCGGGCTTGATCGAGCAAAACTCGTTGCTGCCCTGAAGGAGCATGGATTGTCGGCACTCCTGCTGACGTCCCCGGAGAACCTGTTCTACACGACTGGCTATACGGCGCTGCCAAGCGCAGGAAATCCAATCCTCTACATGCTGCGCAACCGCCTGCCCGCTTTTGCCCTGGTGACAAGGGACGGGAATGTAACCCTGCTCTGTTGGGCTTTTTCCGCGCGAGACGTGGAATTCAGCGCCGACGAGGTAGTCGGTTTCAACAGCCCGAGCGAGGCGGTCGTGGCCCTTCAGTCCGTGGTGAACAGGCTGGCGGTGGGACTGGACGAGCTAGGCGTTGAGTCGACGTGCCCTTACTTTGTGCTTGACGCAATCGGAGTGGGGATCGGACCGCCGAGGCCTAGGATCGCCGATGACATGCTCAACGAGTTGCGGCAGATCAAGACTCCGGCCGAAATCGAATTGCTGCGGAAGAGCCTGGGTATCGTGGAGGTGACCTGCGGCGAGCTCTACAATGTACTGCGGGTCGGCATGGGCAGGGGCGAGCTAACGCGCGAGGCGAAGGTACGCCTCATCCGGAACGGAGCCGACGGTGTTAGCCATGTGACATTGTCCTTTGGAAGCGCGAACCCGGAGTTCGAGATCAATGAACCGCTCAAGCCCGATCGCCTTGTGACGCTGGATCTAGGGGCAATTTACCGCGGCTACTGCTCGGATAACCGCCGCTATGCCTATTCGGGGATCGTGCCAAGGCACCTCCATGAGCGCTACGAAGCGATGGTCGCAATAGTGGACGGCGTGGCGAACGCGCTCACTCCTGGGGCGACCGGTCCGGCTCTCATGGGGTGCGCCCGCAAACTTTACGCCGAGCACGGGGTGAGACCGCTCGACCGGTTCAACCATGTGGGGCACAATATTGGCCTGGAGACCGAGGAATACTGGCTGGACGAGAACCCGGGTTTCGTCGTTCGGGCTGGCATGGTCATCAATCTTGAACTCTATTCAATAGCAGAGAGTGGGGACCAGATTGGTGACGAGGAAACCTACCTCATTACCAATGCGGGCGCGCAACGGCTTTCGCAACTGCCGCGAAAGATCAGAGAGATCGATTGACCTCGTGATATTCTGTGCAGCCTGCCAATGAACACGAACGCGCAGAAGATTGGCAAGACTCCGGCGGTGGGCGAATTCGGCGGCGTGGCGGATAGCGCAAGGCAATTGTCGCAGCGAAGTGCGAAGGAGAACCGAGAAAATTGTACTCGAGACAGGAGAGCACGTTGTGAATAAACCAAGACTTGGATTCGGAGTGATCGGGATGGGAAGGATCAGCAATGCTCACCTGAAGGGCCTTAGTGATGCATCCGAGGTGGCCAGGATCGCGGCCGTTTGCGACACAAGGGAAGACGTTGTGAAAAAAGCGGCAGATGATGTCGGTGCCAGGGCGTACACGGACTACCGAGCCTTACTGGTCGACCCTGAAGTCCAGGTGGTAGATTTGCCGCTTCCGCATAATTTGCATTACCCGATGGCGCGACACGCGCTTGAGAGTGGCAAGCACGTTTTGGTCGAAAAGCCATTGGCCCCGACTGCATTGGAGTGCAAAGAGCTTATCGACCTTGCCAGGTTGCGCAGCCTTACTCTCGGGGTCGCGGAAAATACGCCGTTCGTCTCCGCGTATCTTGCCGTTCGCTCTTTGCTTCAAAGCGGACGGATAGGCCAACCCCGTCTGATTCGGACTTTTATCTCCGGGAGCGAGGTGGACCGGCTCACCGATATCTCAAGTTGGAAAGGGCGTCGCGCCGGCACTGTTGGCGGCGCTATCCTCGACGCTGGGCCGCACTCGTTCTATTTACTGAAATGGCTATTTGGTGAGATAGACACGGTCCAGGCAGTGGCGAATAAAGTCGTCGATGTTTCCGAGGTCGAAGACAACGCCATCGTAACGGGACAGCTAAAGTCCGGCCCCTTCTTTCGGACAGAGTATAGTTTTACGGCTGAGATCCCTTGGGGGGAACGCCTTGAGATATATGGGAGCAAAGGGTCGATAATCCTCGACCAACTAGTCAATCCGCCGGCGCTACATTACCGAAGCAAGGAAGATGTCGAAGGAGTGCCGGTTGGCGCCGTGGAATTTCAGCCAGATCGCGTTGAACATGACCCCAAGGGGTGGAAGTTCAAATCAATCGCGGCTGGCGTCAGTGAATTTGCTAGAGCGGTAGCTGGCGGGAGCCCTGCACCGGTTAGGGCAGAAGACGGACTATATACCATCAAGGTGGTTGAAGCCGCCTATGCTTCAGTGGAGGCCGGAGGAATTTCTGTACGAGTCTGAGGCATCTACCGTACGGCGCGGCACAGTGTTCGGGGAGTGCGATGGAGCAAGCAAAAACCATTATCGTCACCGGGAGCGCACGTGGGATCGGGGCTGCGACGGTAGGGTATTTCGTCCAGAAGGGCTACCAGGTTGTCGGCTTGGATGTCGATGAACCCGAACCGTCGGCGGCACAGCGCTATGAGTTCCATCGCTGTGACGTTTCCGACGAGGCTGCGGTAGCCGGGGTCGTCTCAAGAGTTGTTGCAAAGTATGGCCGGATCGATGCGCTGGCGAACGTTGCCGGCATCGTTCTGGTCAAGCCGTTGCCCGAAGTTGCTTGGGGAGAATATCGCCGCCTGATCGATATCAATCTCGGCGGAACATTCCTCCTGCTGAAGCACGTACTTCCGGTTATGCAGGGGCAGAAAAGCGGAGCGGTCGTCAATGTCGGGTCCGTGTCGGGTCACGTCGGACAGATTGACCACAGCCTCTACGGAGCTACCAAGGCAGCCGTCATCGCCCTATGTCGCAGTTTGGCCTGGGAGATGGCGCCGCACGGCATCCGTATCAATTCGGTAAGTCCGGGCTCGGTGGACACGCCCATGCTTCGAGGTGACATCGAAATCGAAAGCCGTGCTACGGGCTTGACCCTCGACCAGGTAAAAGCAAAGCGCGAGTCAGAGCAAGCGTTCGGGCGCTGGGCTGATCCCCGTGAAATCGCCTCTGCTGTGTTCTTCCTGGTATCCGATGAAGCCTCCTTTATTACTGGTGCCGACCTGCTCGTCGACTGCGGCTGGACGGCACGCTGAGGTGGTGGCCCCGTCCGTTGCAAACGACAAACTCCGTCGTCTCCCCGGGCCGATCACCAGGCCGACCACCCCGCATCCACCATGACCGTTGCGCCATGCATCGCTGCGGCGTCATCG
>Ga0335075_10001185_pt1 | contig 43464 bp, 37 predicted proteins | sample Lox_Sample_24_FD_206723 | JGI IMG/M metagenome (GOLD analysis project Ga0335075, IMG submission 206723) | Soil microbial communities from Loxahatchee National Wildlife Refuge, Florida, United States - Lox_Sample_2.4 | ecosystem: Environmental > Terrestrial > Soil > Wetlands | place: USA...
TCAAGGGCCAGGCACAAGGCCTGCCCCCGGCAAGACGCGCGACACCCCGCACCACCCCTCACAGCGTATGGTTGACGCGGAAAGTGCCATCTACCGGCACTGTTGCGACGACCGTCTGAAACCCCCGCCCCGTTTCGCGGCACTATCAACAGCACTCGTCCAGATCCTTCTGCGGGCCGGAGGCGCGTGAGGACCGTGGGTCGGGTGTGGCGGCAGTCGGTCAACGCCGGCTTGGAGCGCAGAGGCGAGAGGCCGGAGCGGAGGGGCGAGAGGCCGGAGCGGAGGCGCGCCCTGGGCCGAACGCCCGCCGGCGACGATGACCACGGCCGACTGGTGGTGGCTTGTTGCGTTCTCGGCGATTTGCCGTCTTCGCCATGGCCCGGCGGGAGATCATGACCCTTATGCCCAGCGACAGAATCTCCGCTGATGAAGCGGTGTGCCTTGCGGTGTGTGTCGGATGGCGGCTCGCCGAGCTGTATGACAGCAGGGAGCTTCCCGGGCCGCCGCATGATCGGGAGGCCGGGGACCTGCCTGAGCACTTGCCGGGGTTCGGGGAGATGACCGCACATGAGAAGGCGTGCGCCCTGACGGCTCATGTGGGTGCCGACCTGGCATCACTGGGGCGCGTGCTTGGCATTGAGGGCATGCCGTCAGCGGGGCCCGTGCTTGATGCGCTCCAGGTCCCTAGGCACACCCGCGATGATGTACGTGAGGTGATCCTGGACCTCTACCTCAAGGTCCGGGAGCATGTGGCCGGAACCAACGCCTCGGCGGCGCTTGGCGTCGGGCTGGGCAGGCTGCTGGCCGACACCACGCTCCTGCCGGCCACAGGCCAGCCCGAGCTCCTGGCGGAGCGCTTTGAGGAGCACCGGCTGGCCAACGCTCGCGGTTGGCTGGAAGACCTCGAGACTAGGCTGCCTCAGCACTCGGCCGCGGTGGTCAGAGCCACTCTCGCCGAGTGGGAACAGTGGGTCGCCCGCCTTTCGCGCTTGCCGCAGGGGACCATCAACCCGGCGGAGGTCGACGCGGCCGTGATCCGGGCGCTGCACCAGCAGGGCAGCATTTGGCGGCGCCTGCTCACCGGAGAACAGCGACCCGATCAGCTACTCGACCGGCAGGCGTATATCGGGGCCGCCAGCCGGCTACTTGGAACCGCCTGGCGAATAGGAATCCATTACCTGTGGAAATGGTCCTGGTCGATCCTTCTCGTGGCAGGCACGGTGGCCGTTGCCGTGTGGGCGGCGCTTGCATACGCGCCCGGCGGGACAAGCCGGGTGGCGGCGGTCGTGGTCTCGGCCGCGGGTTTCCTGGGCATCTCGTGGCTGAGCGTCCGGGCGACGCTGGGGAGAGCGCTGCGACAGGCGGAAAGCGCGCTGTGGGAGGCGGAGGTAGCCGCGGCCATCGCCCGAGCGGCGGCAACCACGCCGAAGAGCAGGAAGGCCGTGAGCCTGGCATCGCGCCGAGGATCCGAAGCGACTCAGATGCGCCCCGAGTAAATCAGCCAGCCCGGCTGAGCGGTAAAGGGCTTCAGGTCGGCTGTCTGGCTACTGGACAGGGTCATCGGACGGTCACTAGAGATGGCGAATGCCTCGTCCCTTGTCTGCCAGTTGGCGAAAAGGATCTGAACGCTCTCCTCGAGGGCGTTGCACGACGCCTGGGTCGAATTCGGTTGCGGCACCGCCAGGGTCCCAAGGTTCCCCACCTGATTGGTGCCGATGTACAGGCAATAGCCTGCGGATGACGGTCCGTTCGGGACTCCAATGACGAGACCAGTGATCGCGACGACGATCGCCGCCGCGAGAGCGGAAAGCGTCCGGCCTCGCGTCGAAGACAGCCTTGCTATATTCACCATCCGAAAATAACACACCCGGGCCACATCAAGCGAGACTAAGAATTCAGCCCCATTCCAAGGAATTCAGGACCAACTTCGCATTTCATCATTTACCGTGCGATGCCGGTACGGACCTATCACGGAAGGCTGGACTTCACGTCGGCGGGGTGAACCAGGACAAGGTCGCGCCAGGCTTCTGGCTGAGGCCATAGCTGATCGCGGCGGCTGGGTGATCGATCGCGGCGGCGCCTAGCCGCGCCCAAGATGACAAAACTGGAAGTGGTCATCTATAAGAAATCAGCAACTCCGCATCAGTCTCATGGCCAGAAAGCCGGCCAGCTTCGCGGATTTCTTCGATGCTCATCCGCGGCGCAAGCCGAATCGCCTCGTGAACGCCATCACCATTACTGCGATCGAGCATGGCAAGGAACCAGCGTACAGCCTGAACATTGTCCACGCTAGTTCCATCGCCGTCACGAAACATCTCCCCTGCCGCAAACATGGCCGGCGCATGGCCAGAATTTGCTGCGGCCACGAACCACGGCAACGCTTCTTCGGGCTTCTTCTGCGCGTAAAGAGACTCACCCAACAGCGCGCAGGCCTCAGGAATGCCGCGCCGCGCCGCGAAACGGAGCCATCGCCAGAATTCACGGCCATCACGCTCTATACCCTCGCCGTGATAAAGGTTAACAGCCAAGTTGTACGCAGCGTAGCCGTCACCCATCTCCGCGCCCGCGAGAAACAATCGATTTGCGGCCTCAGAGTCTTTCTCGACGCCAATGCCATGGAGCAGCATATAGCCGAGGCCACGCTTTCCCTCGGCAACTCCGGCATCCGCCGCCTCTCTGAAAAGCTGAATCGCCCGATTCGGATCAGACTCGTCACCAAGCAGAATGCCAGCGAATAGGGCGGCAGCATCACCGTCGCCGGCTTGGGCGAGTCGCTCCAACTCGGGCATTAGGCCGCCGAACTTGACCTCCAGCCCTGCCGATCTTAGACGTCGGACATTAATAAGCCAATTTCCGGCGGCGATAACGTCGCCCGCCGCCAGCGCGGCGTCTGCGAACGCTATCATCTTATCGGCGCCCAGGCCGGCAGGAAAATCTCGCCAAGCATGCCAAGAATCACCCATAGCATCCCATTTTCAAAAGTGCTTCCGCTTATGTTATCACGCGATAACGAGGCCCTGGGCGCATAAGTCCCGACGAATCACCGAGGCTAGTCTTCGATCACCGGATTACAGGGAGATAGGAAGGTGTCGACTTCCTCGGAAATCATGCCCCTTGCGACCTTGCGGACACGAAATGCATTCACTCCCGGAGGGTCTGGCATTTCATCATCGCGCTCATAGACCAACCCCCACGAGCCAGGCAGTTCATGAGCGATCATTGTAAGTATATCGTCGAGGTGCTTACCTTCCGCCCTTCGCCGGTTGACCATACCGTCCGCCCGAAAGAAGTACTGGCCGTTGAGATTATTAATTTCGAATACTGCGTCATGCCAGGCTACGCCCTCGACCAGGTCGCGGAGCTTGTCCATCGACCTCTGCATTCCCACCGAATCATCCTCCACCGTTGATTCAGCTAGGACAATCCAGGCATGAAATTCATGCATGCTCATCACCCCAGAGGATTGAGGTCTATCACCGGCTGTACATTGTACCTATCAGCATAGCGGTTCGGGTGTTCCAGCACGCCAGGCCGTGGGCGGACCATCGAACTGGAAGTTGGAATCTTAGCAGTTGCCACGGCAACCCTGAAGGTGGCCTTCGCTTAATCTCGGAATGCAGTCTCGGACTAATCCTGGTCAGCATACACCCAGGACTCGATTACTCACGGAGACGAGGCGTCCTGCCGAAAGGCGATTGATCCAGCAGGAATACCCATAACCTCCCCGACCGTCGGATCCAAGGCAACTACATGGCCAAGATGGCAGATTCGCTCTGGGCCTCGACCGGTGCACGGGCGTCGGAGTCCCTCGGCGCTACCTGCTCGAGCACCTGCATCCGATGCTCTCCTGAAAATCGGCCCCGCCCAGCGCCACCGCTATTCAGCGCTGATGCCGAAGTGAGGGGCTAGCGGTAGCCGTGAGCTGGGGTTTGCCTTGCAGTCGGCCGGGGAGCGTGTGCACCCTATGGGTGCGGGCCGATCAGGCAGGACACGGGGACGTGGAGGCCGCCGGGGCGGTGGAGGTCAGACGCCATCGTCGTATCGCTCCCATTCCGGCAGGGGTGCTGGCGGGAAGAGGACTGCGATGTTGTCCGCCGACGGGGCCAGCGTCTGCGCTTCCGCCTGGCCGCCCAGGAAGTGAATGTCACTGCCGCGCACGGTGATGGTGACACGGGTGCACCAGTAGCCGTCGCCTGGCGCCCAGGGGCGGTAATGCAGTTGCGCATCGGAGACCTCATGGCCGATGAACCGGTCCCAGCGGCCAGCACGCGAGACGTCCCAGATGGCCGTGTTCGCGGTGGCGGCCACTGCCGCGCCGGCTAGCGGCACCTCGCGGAGCCAGATGCCCTCATGCCGGCCGGGAGAGTCCCACGACACCGTGAACACCCGGCCGCACGCGGTCTGTAGTTCCGCGCCGTAGTCCGTGCAGTCACCGAGCTCATGCCGGAACGGCGGTTCCTCCCACTCGGCCGCGCTGATCACTGGCCTGGGCCCTTCCTGCCCGCCCGGCCGGTCCAGCATGGCGTAGTCGATCTCGCAGTAGCGGACCGCCGCGAGCTGAAGCCCGGTCAGGCGCCGGGCGTGCTGCCGCCGCTGCCTGACCTCGGCGAGGCTCCCGGCCCATGACCATTCCACGGTGACATCATGACGGGCCCGGCCCCGCAACGAGCCGCGTAGCGGCCGTATTGCCGGTTTAACGGGCCAAGAGCGCCCGGGTCCTGGGAGATTGCAGGTCACGCCGGCAGTCCGGGAACCTCACCGCCTTGGAGAAGAAGACCGGATGGCGCTACTCCATCACCTGCACGAACATCCCGCTGACCGGGATTCCCGGCGTCCCCGGCAGCCACCACCCGCAGTTCATCGACGTGCTCCACCGCGCAGTACGCTGTCGTCGAGGACGGCGTCCGCAACGGCGAGGCCATGGGACTGCGGAACCTGCCATCCAAGACATGGCAGGTCCACTGCGGATGGGTCCTCACCGCGTCCATCGCCGCCGACCTCGCGGCATGGACCAGGCCCATCGGCCTCCACGACCAGGAAGGCCTCAGCGATGCCGAGCCGCAGACGCTCCGCTACCGCCTGTTGCACCTGCCCGCCCGCCTCGCCACCCACGCCGGGCAGCTGGCCTTGAAAATCAGCCCCGCCTGGCCCTGGAAGGAAGCCCTCCTGACCTGCTGGGAACGGCTCCACGCCCTGCCCGCGCCAGCCTGACCAGCACAATCAACCCCACGGCAAGGAAGGAGGACCACCCCGGCGCGGTCGGAGCCGACGCTGACCGACGCCATCGGGCCGCCCGCCCTGCCAGCCCGGAAACGGCGACCAGACACCACAGCCGAAAACCGGCACCGGCACAATCAGTAACCAGACCCGACCAACGCCTGAATCATCGAGGCTAGAGGAACACCGCGGCAACCTCCTCACCCGCCATCGACTGGGAAGCTGCGACCGCCGCCCCGGCTTCCCCAGCGACACCATCACCGGCGCCTCGACGACCGCAACATCGCCCTGCCGACCGCCATCTGTCATGCAGCGGGAAAACAGCCAGCAACAGGACTGCCATTCGCCTGACCAAGTCCGCCGACGAGATCCTCGAAACCCTCGCCGATTACTGCCAACGCATCGTCGACTCAGCACATGGGGAGTATCGCCAGATCGGGACGGGTCCCCGCTGAGCACGCACCGCAACTCTGTTGTCTCACCCGCACCCGACCCGGCTTACCTCGTTACGAGGCCGAGCACCGCGACGAGCTCCATCGCAACCAAGATCACGACCGGAGGCCAAGGCTCCATGTAAAAGCGGGAGTTATACGCAAGCGGCTCGCCAACCTCAGCATCGGCCTTAGCTGACACGTCTTGGCATGCAGCTCGCATCCGGGCGGCCACCCTCTTGGTGTACCTATCTCCCAGCACTTGACCGATTATTGAGCCACCATACATCAAGGAGAAGACCTTACCCCCGTTACACAGCCTAAACTCCAGCCCACCCCCAACTCCAATATCGGCGAGGTCCCCCCAGGGAATATAATGGCGAAATAGCAAATTATCCACCCGAACGCCATAACTGTCAATACGCACGGCGGACTGCCAGCCGAGCAGCCAGAAGAAATACATGAACAGCGAGAGCACGAAGGCGCCGAATATAAAGCTTCCATTCGCATCAGAAACGGCACCAATCGTGAAGGCGATGAACACCCCGATGCAGGCCAGAGAGGCAGTCACGCAAAGTGCCCCCTTGCGGAATGTATACTCTCGCTTCTTCATCGAGCCTCCGGTTGGCTAGCTCGCGGTGCACGGCCAGCTGAAGGTACGATAGCGTCCTGCCGTAGCCCAGAACGTATTATTGAGCAGCTGCTAGCCGCACCGACGGAGTCGAACTTGATAATAACCTCTCCCCTATGTTCGTTGACGGGTATGGCGAACCTCGCAGGCTTTTTACGTGAGTTCCTCCTCGGATATCTTGACTAAGAGGGTGCGATCCGTTGAATAGTCGGATTCTCAGCCATCCCCGGAGCCGCTTCAAGTAGTTTCGAGTAGACCAGCCCGGTAAATTCCGCCAATTTCGCTATCAACTCACCGGGTTCCGCCGTTGCATATTTCTCCCCTGGCGACGATTCAACAGCAACATTTCCATCGATCCAGCGAAGCGTCACCCTGTCTTCCTTTTCGGTGAACCCAAAGACTGCATCCCGGCCCTGAGAAATGCGATCGACAACCCATCGGAGCGACAATGCCAGGTCGACCAGCGTGATATTTGATCTCTTCGAGATGAATTCGATATCCCCTATGACCATCTCGACTCGACCACCGAAGTACTTGTACCGGAGATCCATTTCAGAAATGGTCACAGGGTCCTTCTCCATAGCCGAATCCCATGTCCGGCGCCATGGCGACGAAGGTTCTGGAGCCTCGAACGATATGCTGATCATGAGCTTCCTTCCGGACGAGTCTCCCGCCTAGTAGTACAACAGCGAGCCGTTACTCTGTCCGGCGTGGCTGCGTGATCCTTGGCCCGGACCAGGCGCGCACCGCGGCGGTCCGGGGCATCTCCCTCGGCGACATGCCCTCATCTCAGCTAAGAAGTGGAAGCGGATCGCTGCCCGGCGCGCGCTGCGGGTCAGCCCCATTTGCTGGGCGATGGTCCGCGAGTCAGACGTGGTGAGGCCGGACAGCATGGCGATTGCGTTCCGTCCCCCGCGAAGAAGGCGGCCTGCGTCACCACGGACGGCCTGACGACGCAACCCGCGCAGGCGGGCACGGTGCTTGCGGTGGTCCCGGCCACGAAGGTGCGACCGGGCGACCCGGGCCGCGTCGGCAAGGACCGCGAAGGCCACATCCCCGCGTGCAGGCGCCGGGTCCTCAAGCACCGCGATCAGCCGTGCCGCGGCAGCGCGGACCGGGCCAGGGTCGAGGACCGTGAGGGTACCGTCAGTGATGTCAGCGACACCAGCGCCGGCCGCTGCGCTCAGGTACGAGTCGATGCGCCGTGGCCCGCGCCACCTTGCCCACCACAGCACGGTAAGCGGGGCCGCTGGCGGAGGCCACTTCTCATCCAGCGCGCTCAGCGCGGTGTCAGCATGTGGCTCCCCAGTTGGCGTCGTGTCCAGGAGGGCCAGGCCGTCCGCGCGGACCGCGACCCGCCCGGCGGCTTCCAGGTCGGCCAGTTCCGCGACCGGCAGGGCGTAGGTAAGCCGCGGCCCGAACCGGGCACGTCCGCTGGCCGCGTCAATCGCGCACAGGAGCGGGTCCATGCCACAGGTCACGGTCACGTCCGGGCCTTGATCTGGAGGGTCACCAGGCTATTCTCGCGCAAGAGGGTAATAGCCGACGCTATTTCTTGTCCGTCTCCTGGCTGGCGTCGAGTTCCTCGTGAGCCACTGGCGAGTCAAGGGCCAGCGCTGGCACTACCGCAGCGCGCCGTTACATGATCGGCGTGGCCGTGCTGAAGCGCTGGCCTACGTCTTTGAGGAAATACTGGGGTGGCGGCTGGAGGACGCAGAACTCGTTGCCGTCCGGGTCGGCGAGGACGTGCCAGGTCCAGCCGTCCTCGCTGACGGGGAGGCTGGTGAGCGCGGTGGCGCCGAGCGCCGTGACGCGGCTGACCTCGGCTTCCAGGTCGCGGGTTCGCAGGTCGAGGTGGACGCGGTTCTTGCCCTGCTTGGCGTCCGCCGTCCGCTGCAGGAGCACCTGGATACCGGGCCCGTCGGCGGGCACCAGGGCCTGGTAGATGCCTTCCGCGTCCCCGATGGCGGTGTAGCCCAGGACAGCGGTCCAGAACCGTGCGGCGCGGTCAAGGTCGGCGCAGTCGATCACCGCGACGAGCTCGCCCCGCGAGTACGGGTGCGGCTGCCAGTTCACCGGGCCAGCCTAGCCAGTACCGCGCGGTGCCCTTGCCCGCGGGAGTCCTGATGATCCCTTGCTCGCCGGGCGTAGCGGGATTTCCGGGCGGCGGCCTGGCGGTAGCGTCTCAGTTTGACCAGCGCAGCTGGTACCCGGTGATCGCAGGCCACCCGGGTCATCAGCTCGTCAAGTACTCCCAGCCGGCAGCCGGGGCCTGCGCTGGGGCCAGCGGCCACCAGAAGATCATTGCCAGTCCTAGCAAGCCGGAATGATCAGGCAGTGGCCGTTCCGCCTCTGGCACCGATACGCCCAAGATCAGGATCACCGGCCATAATGGCCCCTGTGGCCAGGCACTGCTTTGAGGCGATGACTCGCCAGGTGAACTGGCAATGCGACACCCATGCCAGCAGGCACGCCTGCGTGGACGCGCTGATCAGCTTCACTTCCAAGTTCCAGGAGTACGCGCTGATCATCCACGATGGCGACCCGTCAGACGTCGATGACGGCAGCACATCCGGCGGCGTGGTCATCAGCTACTGCCCCTGGTGCGGCACGCGGCTGCCCGAATCCCAGCGGGAAAGGTGGCTCCAGGAGATGGAACGCCGCGGCATCGACCCCTGGACCGGCGACATCCCCGCCGAGTTCCAAGACGACCGCTGGCTGCACCCCCAGGCCTGAAGCAATCAGCGCCCCGAAAGACCCAGCGGACCCGCAGTTACCCAGCCACTACAACAGCAAGCATGTCCAGCCCTCGCGGGAAGGCAGGGCGTCAGCCGGGATAGTTTCACGTAGGTTCGGGGCCGTATTTCTTCATCCAGCCGCCGTCAAGAACGGCAGGTGATCATCCTGGCCACGGTGATCACCGCCACTGCCGCCTCTGCCGCAGGCTAACCACTCCCTTGCGAGATGAGCTCTCTGCGTGTGCCAATATAGCAGCATGCGCGCACCCCAGTTCTCCAGCAACGAGCGGCCTGCCGACATCATGGACGCTGCTGGCCGGTGGCTCGCGGCAGAATCGGGCTGGCGGTGGGTCGCGAGCAGGCACACGGCCGAGATCCTTGACGGTACCTTGACTCTGCGACTGATATTGCAATCCTCGACCTGGAGTCGCGCTGGCGTGGCGACGTGGGTGAGGCTCCGGATTAGCGTCCTGGACAGTAACTTGCGCTCCTGGCGCCTAGCCCGGCCGCGCGAAACAGTATTTCCGGATAGCAAGCTGCCACCGCTCGCTTTTAATACAATGCTGGGCAGTGTAGAAGCTGAGCTGGGAAACGTGGAATGCTCAGGCCTCCACCAAGAACCGCCAGCACCTCACGCGATCAACCTCGACGAGTTTGTCATCGGATTCCACCAGAGGGTTCTGCCGGTGCTTAACCTGTTCCCATCCTCAAGTATGCTCGCCAAAAGCCTGCCGGATCCTTGGCTGACCGCGGTAGACAGTGGCCTGATTGAGCAGGCACTCGCCCGAGACGACATCGAGTCAGCAGCATTGCTAATGCGCAGGTACATGGAACGTCCGCTTTCTGGCGAGCAATCTTGGTCGGACCGGATCGACGGCTTTAGCCTGGGATGGGAAAGCGCGCTCAGCCCCGGGCAACCGCCGCAGTACGGAGTCGGCGCCCTTGGCTGGCTAGCAGGCAGCCACGGCCTTCCCGGCCCACTTACTTTCCAGAGTCCGCATTCGCAGTCAACAGGTAATCCTCGACCATAGGCGCCGACACTATCTGGTAGGCCGACGCCTATAGCCTCACGGACCGCGATCCCGGCCTCGAAGCCGCCGTCGAGCAGAACCGCAAGGACGCCGCCGCCCGGCTGGCCGCCGTCCGCGCCACCGAGCACGGCGACGTGTTCACCGCCCGCGGGCAGACGCCCTGCCGGGCAGGAAACCCTTCTCACCGGACCTGGGCAGAAGACCCCGGCGGAGGCAAGCGCCGCGACATGGCCCGCGAGGAGGACAACGCGTTCTGGGCCTGGGCCGTCATCGAGGTCCTGCGCCACACTGGCATCTTTTCTCGGGGTGCAAAACGGACATGTGAAGCATTCTTGTGTTTCTCCTGGTCATTGCATTGGGCGATGTTCGCCGCTAGCGCGACAGGTGTAGTGGAACGGCTGACCAGGAAGCTGATTTTGTCCGTCGGAAGCATCTCCAGACGTTCGTCGGGTCCGGCCGCGCTGCCGCCGTTCGCGCTGGTGCGGGGTGTTCACGAGATGTCCTGTCGTGGAGCCGGCGGCTGGTGGCGTAGGTGCGAAGGGTCAGATGGGCGACGGTCGTGCCGTGTTCACCGGCGAGGTTCTGCCAGATCGCAGCATCGATGTGGCCGCCGCTGCCTAGACGGGCCGCGTGCGCAGGTGCCGGTGTCCTTCGTCAGGGAACTTCGGCGGCATCGGCGCGAGCACCGACTCGAGGACGTAACCGCACTTGCTCGCGACGCGGCACGAGCCCTCGTTGCCGACCGCGTGTATCAGCTCGATCTCGTCGGCAGGCATGATCTCCTGCCCGCCGAACAGCCATTCCGTACCGGTCTTGACGCACCGCGAGGCGATGCCCGTCCCGCGGGCTCCAGGTGCCGTCCAGTAGCCGACGCCGGTCGCGAGCGTCTCCGGCGGGCTGGCCGCCTTGATCGCGAAGTGGCCGACGAACGTGCCCTCCTTGTCGACAGCCCAGCTCAGGCGGGTGCCCTCCGCCCAGCCCGCGTCCTGGCGGGCGAGCCAGGCGCGGGCCTCGTCCTCGTCGCCGATGGGGTGCACCAGCCAGCGGCGCATCGCCTCGTCGCGGTGGGCGGCGACAATCGCCGGGATGTCCGTGTCCTGCCACGGACGGAGGGTCAGGGCCGGGGCGCTCGCAGTGGGTTCCACCGTAAAAGTCATGGGCGACGTCATGCAGATCATCCAACAGCATGCCCGCCCGCCGCGCCGGGCCCATTTCCCGGCGCAGCGAGCGGCCTGCCCAGGTGTACCGGCGGGAGGCAGGACGGTTCCGTGCGGTGTGCGGTGCGGCTGCAGGTCGCGAACGGGGTGCGGCCGGGAGCCTCAGCGATGGCCTGCGGCGGTGTTGAGCTGGGCCATGAGCTCGTGGTTGGCTGCGCGTGCCGCGGCGAGGTCGTCGTTGCGTTCTTCGAGCTGGAGGCGGAGGTCGGCGGACTGCTGCTCGAGGTGGGTGATCTTCTGGGTGAGCGCGTCAATGTCGGCGGGGGCGCCGAGCCCGGATTCCCGCCATGCCTGCTCGCCGAGGGATTCCGACAGCCGCCTCTCAAGCTGGTGGATGCGGGCGGTGAGGCGGGTGGCTCGCTCGTGGGCGGCGAGCAGGTCTACCTGCAGCGATGCCCGGGTGACGGCCGGGCGGTTCGTGCGCGCCCGTCACGGGCGGGGCGGCTTCCAGGGCGTGGACCTGGGCGAGGAGGTCGCGGTGGCGGTAGAGGAAGGTGCGGTCGACGGACGCTGCGCGGGCGATGGCGAACACGCTGATCTCGGCGCCGTCGGCGGATGCCTTGCTTATCGCGGCGATGACCCGCTGGCGCCGGCGGGCGGAGTCGGCCTGGCGCCCTTGCCTCATCGGCCCGGTTCGCGGCGTGCGCGGTGCCCGGGTCAGGGGAGGGCCCGGGATCCGGGTGCGGGAGGCCGGGTGCCCGGCATGCCGAGGCTGACCGCGCGGTGCTTGCGGATGACGGTGACCGCCTCGTCGATGCGGGCGCGGCCGTCGGCGGGCAGTTCGGCGATGTCGTCCTTGATCCGGTTGATGAGCCGCCGGATCCGGGTGATCTCCTCTTCGGCGGGGGGTGGCGTCGGCGCGTGCCCACTCGTCGACGCCGTCGATGGCGGCGGTGAGGCGTTCCCGGGTGCGGAGCAGGTCGTCGAGGTGAGCGGCCAGGTCGGGGAGGTAGGAGACGTCGGTGCGGAAGTGGTCGCATCCGGCGCAGCGGAAGCAGATTCAATCACCCGCGGAACCAGCGGCGTCACCCCGATGGCCGCCATCGACTGGGACGCCGCCATCACCGCCCTGCACTCCGGCGATCTTCCCTGCTCCGGAGGGGAGCGACGCACCCTCCTGCTATCAGCCAGCCTCGCAAGCGGCATCCCCGTCAGCCTGCGCGACACCATCAGCAGCCTTGACGACAGGAACGTCGCACTGGTCGTCTCCGCCATCCAGCACGCAGCCGGAAAACGGCCGTGAACAGCAAGATATCGACGACCACGACGACTCAGCGGAGCCCGAGCCCTGTCATGCGGCCATCACGGCGGCACGTCGGTCGCGGGCTTGTCGAGCCACCCGATATCTCCCATATTCGGCTCCCGCCCGAGGCGGACCCAGGCGTCCATGGCCCGGCCAACAGCTCCGACGGGAGGCCAGGGACGGAACTTCTCAGCCTGCCAGTCGATGTCGCCAATGCGAGCACCCGCCCCGACCAGCATGGTCAAGACAATCTCGGCGACAGCCTGAACTTCGTGTCCAGTGGCATCGGGCCACTCCTCGCGAATGCGCCTGGGCAGCTTCCACATCTCGACGTAGTCCTCGTCGAGTTCCCGGCTGATCTCAGCCGCGACGATCTCCGCCACGGCGTTCTCGCGGCCCGTCACGGATTGAACTTCAGCTTGTCGATGTCAGACACCCCCGGCATGTTGATGTCAATGGTTGCCGCGCTGTTCGGGCTACGGGACATCACAGTCCGCAATTGCACGAATCCCTCGCCATTCGGCAGTTCTACCCTGGTCAGCTTCCCGTTGTTCGCAACGACCTTCCCGCCTTGTGAGAGCTCGTCGAACAGCGCCTGGGCATCTGACAGGTCGCCGCCGATCTCCCGGATTCCGGGATTGCTGCCAGCAACGCCGATCGGCGAGCCACCTGGGTGCAGGAGGTCATTGGCAAGATCCTCGGTGCTCCCGTCCGCCCCAACCGCGAACCTGGCCGTCGGACAGCTTTCATTATGAACGAGGACCGCTACCGCCGCCGGCCCGACTCCCCCGGGGCGGCCTCCGGCGACGCCGAGCATGACCTCAGCCAGGCGATCACGGCCAGCCAGCCGACCTGGAACACCGGCAACTCGCTGTTCAGCCCGGACATTAGCCTCGACGGCTCCGACAGCCAGTACCTCGCCAGCGGGTCGGGAGACTCCGACTTCACCCCCAACAGCTCGACCGGATTCTCCGTCTCCGCCTGGGTGAACCCGAGCGCCAGCAACGGGGGGACCGTGTTCTCCCAAGACGGCTCGACTTCTGCCGCTTTCTCCTCGCTCACTGTCTCCGCGAGTAGCACCGGCCAGTGGAACCTGTCGATCAACGAAGGCGGTTCCACCTACGACGTGGCCTCCGGCGGTACGGTCCAACTCGGCTTGTGGACCAACCTGGTGCTAACCTACGACGGCGCCAACGGCGACGACGTCTACAAGCTGTACGCCAACGGCGTCGAGGTCGACTACCTGCAAGACATCACCCCCCCGTCCGGCGCCGGCAGCTTCGTGCTGGGTGCGCGCTGGGGCAACGGCAGCGCCGCCTCCTTCCTGAGCGGGCAACTCGCCGACGTCCAAGTCTGGGACAACCTCGCGGTCCCGGCCCAGCCCGCCACGCCGAAGAGCGCCTACGTCCCCATCCCCGGATCCGACCGCATCCTCGATACCCGGTCGACTTCCAAGATCGGCAGCGTTACCGGGCCGGTCGCCGTGGGGGCCACCGTCACGATCCCGATCGCCGACGACGGTGGCACCACCGGCGCGCCGCTGTCCGCGACCAACGTCACCTCAGCGGTCGTCGCCATTACCGAGCTGGGCGGGGAGAACGGCTTCCTGACCGCCTACCCCGACGGAGCACCCCCGCCGGTCACGTCAACCCTCAACTGCTACAACAACGACACCATCACCAACGACGTGATCCTGCCCGTCGGCCCCGACGGGAAGATCGACATCAGCAACGGATGCGGAGGGGCGAATACCCAGCTCATCATCGACCTGACCGGCTACTTCACCACCGCCACCAGCGGGAAGAGCGGCTACGTTCCCCTCAATGACCCGGCGCGGCTGTTCAACATCAACCCCAGCGGCACCATCGGCATGAGCTTCGTGTCCGGCGCGAACAGTGGTGACAATATCCCCGCCGACTCCGCCGTCACGGTCACCATCGCCGGCAACACCACCGTCAGTGGGCTGCCCTCGAGCGGGATCACCGCGGTCGCGCTCAACATAGGGGCCAACGGAGGCAGCAGCGACAACGGATGGGTCGCCGCCTATCCCGACGGCACCACCCGCCCAGCCAACCAGAGCCTCCTCAGCTTCACCGGCGGTCATACCTGGGCCAACACCCTGATCATCCCCGTCGGCAGCGACGGCAAGATCGACCTCTACAACGGCTCCGGCTCGCCCATCAGCCTCGTAGGGGACCTCAGCGGGTACTTCACCACCACTGCCCCCTCATCCTCGGCCCCGCTGGAGTACTACCACCCCATCGACTCCACCCGGATCCTCGACACCCGGCAGACGAGCCCCCTCGCGGCCAACGGGGGAATCCAAGTCGTTGGCACGCCGCTAGCGATCGCGGCCGACAGCCCGACCCTCGTCCTCAACATCACCCCGACCGGGGAGGCGGACAGCGGGGACCTGAAGATGTACCCCAACGGCGGCGCCCTCCCGAACACCAGCATCATCAACTTTGGCGCAGGCCAGCCCATCGCGGGACTCGGCCTCATCAACACCGCCTCGGAAAACGCCTTCATCGTCCAGAACTACTCCAGTGGCACGGCCAATGTCGTCCTCGACACCGATGGCTACTTCGAGCCGTAACCGCTAGCTCATAACCAAAAGCCAGCTGCCCGCCGGCACCCGGTCGGCGGGCAGCTGGCACCCGGGCACCAGACACAAAAAAGCCGTTCTCGATAGTAATTCGAGAACGGCTTTTGAGCTGCAACTTTGAGGTGGGCGATACTGGGTTCGAACCAGTGACCTCTTCGGTGTGAACGAAGCGCGCTACCACTGCGCCAATCGCCCTTGCCTGGAACTGCTCCCCGTCGTGCCGACCGGCTCGCCGTGTTCCGCAGAGGTTAGCTTAGCGCATCACGGTTCGTGGGCGGGCCGCTCGACGCCTGCCGGCGCCGATCCTCTGGCAGGCGCCTGGCCCAGCGGCCGACATGGATGGCCGACCTCGCCGGCTCCTGCCACTGCGTCGCTGGCGGGGTGTGAGGAGTAGATCTAAATGCCCTCCTGTGCGGCCGAACGATATCCTTGTGTAATCAGAAGGAAGCAAACCGTAGTGGAACCTCTAGACCCCCGAGCTACGAGGAGCTACATCAGTGTCAGTGAGGCGCACGGCCATCCTCGCTACTGTCCTGGCCGCTGGTGCGGCCGGCAGCGGGACCCTGGGATTGCCGCGGGCGGCGCTGGCCAGCCCCGACGAGACAGCCAGGTCCCTGTACCGTCCGATCAGGAGCGTCAGCGGCCTGTGCCTGGACGAGCAGGACGATAGCTACCTGGATGGGACGCGGGTCCAGCTCTGGCGGTGCAGCGGAGGCCACGCGCAGCAGTGGCTGGAGACGCTGGCCGGGCACATCGTCAACAGGAACGGGTTGTGCCTCGACGGCCGGGACGCCGCCGCCGGCGGGGCGGTTGAGGTCTGGCAGTGCAACGCCGACCCGGCCCAGGACTGGCAGCTGAACCCCGGCGCGCAGGAGATCGACAATAAGGAGACCGGCCTGGCGCTGACGGCCGGTGCCCTGGCCAGGCAGTCGCCGCTGACGCTGGCGCCCCCTGACTCATCGGCACGACAGCAGTGGACCTCGATGCCGCTGGCCGGCGGGGGCGGGCACCCGGCGCCTGGCCCGGTGGGCATCGCCGGGACGAACATCACCATGTCCGGCGATATCTTCACCCCCTACGGCTTCACCCTGAGCTCGACTCAGTACCCAGACGGCGCGGACGGCACCGGCGGGCCGCTCTACCTGGACGGCTCGGGCGACTTCACCACGCTCGTTTCCCAGGCCGAGGCCCAGATCAGCGCGATCGCCGGGGCCTGGCACGGCAATATCGTCCGGTTCCAGATCGCCCAGGACGCGCTGCTCGGACCGGGCGGCGCCAGCTACCTGGCCGATATCAGGCACCTGGTCAGCTACGCCCAGGCGGCCGGCCTCGTCGTGGTGCTGAACGACAACACCGAGCCCGCCGGGACCGCGCTCGCCGACGAGGCGCTGCCCACCAGCGCGACGATCCAGTTCTGGCAGGAACTGGCCCCTTACTACGCTCGCGATCGGTCAGTCATCATCGATCCGTTCAACGAGCCGCGGGACGTCAGGGAGCCCAGCGATCAGGCCGCGTGGCGGCTGTGGAAGGACGGCGGCAGCTACGCCTACGACGGCAGCGGCCACCTGCTTTCCCAGCCCATCGCGGTGATCGGGTTCCAGTCCCTGGTGGCCAGGCTGCGGGGCCTGGGCTACCGCAACCAGCTGTGGATCGAGACGCCCGCGCTCAGGGTCCAGGCCCTCGGGATGCTGCTGCGGGACTGGAACGGGTACATGCTGGCGGACCCCGGCCACGACATCGTCTATGAGTACCATCACACAACAGTGGATGGCACTGCCCGGACCATCACTAACTGGGATTCCCAGTTCGGCAAGCTGGTAAAACGCTCACGTTCCCCCGTTGTCGACGGGGAGTGGACGCAGCGCCAGCAAGACGGGGCCTGGCACGCGGCGAACGGCGACACGGGCGCCTGCTGGAGCGACGCCCCGACAGCGGTGCCCAGGTACCTGAGGTACCTCCAGGCCGAGGGCATCGGCCTGCTCGGCTGGACGCTCGGTACCGCCGACGTCACTGGCCTCGGCGTCCTGAACTCCGACAGCGGCGGCCTCACGAGCGCCAACGGCTACGGAGACGCCACGGCCTACAGCTGCGCGCTGAACGGCCCGACGCAGGGCGCGGGCCAGGACCTGATGGCCTGGTTCGGCCAGCAGGAGGGCTAGCGCCGGCTCGCGGCGCCCCGGCGCACGCACATCATGATTGCTCACCTTTTATGCCTTTTGTCCTATTTATCGGAACGGACCTGGACTCGCTTGCACCAAAACGGCAACTCTCCAGCACCCGGATAACAACCCACGATCGATCAAATAAAGAACGTGGTACCTCACCGCTTCCCACCAGGGATCGACAAGCGAGACGTCGCGCCCATATGGAGGATCCCGCAATCCATGCGGACTTTCCCGCAGGGGCTGGTGGCTCTACTGACAAGTAGGGCACATGTCCGCTACGCTGAGCTATGCAATCGATAGCAGCCGGGAACTGTCTCACCGCTTAGTGTTGTCAGCTGAACACTGTGGGTAGATGCCTTCCAGGCAAGGTCCTGCGGCTAGCGCCGCAGCCGATGCAATCGATGTGCAGAGACAATAGACAAGTTCAGAACGCCGTTACCAGGTTGACGGCATCTGGACAGGACAGATGCCGTGACGCTCCCCTTCTGCACGGTTCTGCGAAAGAGTGCAAACGGTAGCATCCGGGCGATGCCCGATTTAACGCTCCGTATATGCACCGGCAGACCACATGTCACGTCATTTCATCGAGTGCCCGGCTTCCGGGACCTAGCGAGACGAAGGTTGGCCAGACGATGAACAACACAGTTTCCGCCGAACTCGGCCTCCGGCTCATCGTTCCCCAGCAGACGATCGTGCCGCTGGTGGCGAGCCTGTCCTACTCGACGGAGGACCCGTACGCGACGCGGATCGCGTTCCACGTGGGCCTCGACGAGCCGGTCGAGTGGATCTTCGCCCGGGAACTGCTGGCCAAGGGCATCGAGGAGCGCACCGGCCTGGGCGACGTGCAGGTCTGGCCGGCTTCCGAGTCGGCGGACGGCGTCCCCGGCCAGGTGCTGAACATCGAGTTGTCCTCCCCGTTTGGCCAGGCGCACTTCGAGGCGCCGATCGCCGAGGTCTCGGCCTTCTTGCAGCGCACCTACCAGGTCGTCCCTGAGGGCCAGGAAGGCCAGCACGTGGACGTTGAGGCCGAGCTGAGCGAGCTTCTTGACCAGGCTTGAACGGTCAGCCCCCCAGCCATCCTGACAGCTAGAGCCGAGCCCGTCCCGGCCCTAGCACCCTGACCAGGGGCCGCTCCCCCCTCCCCGGCCCCTGGTCAGCCTCCTTGAGCGCACCCCAGCCCGGCTCCCGTCGCCGGCTGGGGTTTTTCCATGCACCGTCGACCATCTACCACCAGTCTCAGGGGGTGACGCACGCCACTTTGTTCCCTCGAATGCCTCGATCTAGCCGATTCGAGTTTGCAGCGGCCCCAGGATCAAGTACAGTTCTCAACGTCGCCGGAGACATCCGGAAGCGGGACGGAGGAGATCCGCCCCAGAAGGTGCATAACGGCGTCATGCGGACGTGGCTCAGCTGGTAGAGCATCACCTTGCCAAGGTGAGGGTCGCGGGTTCGAATCCCGTCGTCCGCTCGGAGGCGCGGCGACGCGGCACTTGGATGTGCATACTGGGCACCAGGCACTCAGGCCGCTGGAGAAGCACGCTCCTGCGGCGGAGTGGCCGAGTGGCTTAGGCAAGGGCCTGCAAAGCCCTGTACACGGGTTCGATTCCCGTCTCCGCCTCTTTTTCTTGCATTGAACCGGGAGCACGGCCTCTCGCGCCACTTCGAAGGCGAAACATTCTGCCGTTTCCGCCACTTCCCCGGGAAAGAAGCCGGCGAATGGCGTCGGGGGATGATCGTCAGCCGGCACGCGCACATGGCGCCTGGCCTTGAAAGACTCAAAGAATGACTTAATCGCCCGCTGGCTGGAAGGCAGACAGGTCCGCGGCTGGGTAGCGTCGGCAGACCGCGAGCCAGGTCTGGCTGGTCCAGTACCGGTGGCCCCGGGGCGGGAAGCCCAGCAATTCCAGCTGGCGAGGTGTCGCCCTTGCGACGAAGTCATGCCAGTCCTCCGCGAGCCCGATCCGGCCGGTGCCAGCAAGCCGGTCGATCCAGGCGTCCCAGGCGTCGCCGACGATCCGGTAGCTCACCTTGAGCGCGAAGCGGGCACCTGCGGGTGCAGTCATCGGTGTCCCCCGGTGAAAGGTGTCAGTCCGGTACGCAAGGACGGTCCCCGCCGGGCCAGCTGCGCTCACCTCGCTGGCGTAGACCTCCGGGTACGCGTCTTTGGCCAGGTGCTGCAGCGACGGCGGCAGGCTCGCGGTGCGCTGTCGCGAGACCACGTGGGTCGGGCCGTGGGACTCAGGAACGTCGTGCACGTAGATGAACAGCTCGACCGCGCCCAGGGCCCAGTCGCCGACGGGCACGACGACGGTGTGGTTTCCGTAGTCGCGATGCAACGCCTGGTCGTAGTCGGCCGCTCCCGTGTACTTCGCCCAGTTATGCAGCTCGTACACGCGGATGGCCGGGGTGCCAAGCAGGGCCTCGGCCAGGCCGACGAGCGGCTGGCTGACTCCGAGGAGGGACCACTCCACGCTTGCGAACGGGAAATAGTCAGCGCCAGCGCCAGCGCGGCCGGCGAACCTGGCCCGCAGGTCCGGGTCCCGGCTGCCGTGGTACTCCTCGGCGGTCGGGAAAACCAGCCCCAGTTCCTCTTGAGCCGGACGAAGATCGCGCTCAGCGAGGAAGCCACTCAGAATGACGTACCCGTGCTCACGAAAGTGCACCGCGGCTGCTTCAAGCGCCGCCCCGCTCGCATCGGCCATGATCGCCGTCCTCCCATCAGCGTTGCCCAGTGACATGCTCGCCAGCCGCGGCGCTGTACCTATAGGCGGCGCAGTCGGCTTCCTCGGGCCGGCTGCGCCGCTTGCTCTCAGGCCGACCGTAACAAAAATCCCGCTAATCGCAATGAGCGGACGGCCCGTGCGGGCCGGTCAAGGCGTCCACTTCAGCGAGCAGGTCCTGGGCCTCGCCCGCCCCGATCCGCTGGAATATTTCCAGTGCCTGCCGCAACAAGACCTCGGCCTGCGCAGCGTTGCCGCTGGTCATGGCGCAGCGTCCCAGGCCCGCCAGCGCCTGGGCCTCATCCCAGAAGCTGGTGATGGCCCGGGCCAGTTCCAGAGCCTGCTGGTGACACTCCTGAGCCTGTGCGACCTCACCGATGGCCCTGTGCACTATCCCCCACTGATTGAGCGCCGAGGCCTGAGCGGTCTGCTCGCCGTGGTCGCGGAAAATGCGCAGGGCCTGTTCCATAGCCTGGGCCGCACCTGGGTAGTCACCCGCCCTTCCCCGCGCGATACCGAGGTACAGGAGGGCGCTCGCCTGGCCACGCTGGTCACCAAGGTCGCGGCAGATTTCCAGGGCTTCCTCCAGATCCCGGGCCTGCTCCACATCCCGGGCCGGCCTCAGGTAACCACCAGTCGTCCACGGCCGACGGCCGAGATAGGTCAGGGCGTTCGCCTGGCCACGCTGGTCACCAAGGTCGCGGTACATTTCCAGGGCCTGCTTCAGAGCCTGGGCCTCGCCCTGGTGATCACCCGTCAGCTGCCATGTGGTCCCCAGGTAAAGGAGGGCGTTCGCCTGGCCAAGCCGGTCACCGAGGTCGCGCCAGATTTCCAGGGCCTGCTCTAGAGCCTGGGCCGCGCCCGGGTAATCACCCATCCTCCACCGCACGGCCCCTAGGTCGGTGAGGGCGTTCGCCTGGCCGAGCCGGTCACCGAGGTGCGAGGCGGCCTGGGCCGCGGCTATGTGGCGGGTAACCGCGTCGGGAAACGGGCCGTCCTGACGCAGAAGCGAGGCAATGCCGGCGGTGAGCGCGATCACCTTGGCATGCTGGCCGAGGCGGCTCGCGTGGTCGATGCAGGCGAGCAGGTTGGCCCGTTCGGCTCGTGCCCACGCCAGTGCCTGGTCCGTGTCTTCCAGGTCCGGGGGGGCGAGCAGCCCCGCCGGGGCAGCGGGCCGCGGGCCGGGGCGGGTGTAGTGGGCCATGCGGGCCCCGGCACGGGCGGCGGTGTGCTGGTAGTAGTCCAGTAGTCGTTCCATGGCCCGCTGGCTGCTGCCGACCGGGCCGGCGGCGGCATGGTCGCGGGCATAGCGGCGCAGCAGGTCATGCAGGCCGTACCGGCGGTGGCCCGTCTCGGTCAGCAGTCCCTCGCGGTGGAGTGCATCGAGCAGTCCGGCGGCTTCGGTAAGGCCTGTCCCGGCCAGGGCCGCTGCGGCGTACGCCTCGAAGGTGGCGCCTGGGTGCAGGCCAAGCAGGCAGAAGAACCGCTGCCGGGCGGGGTCCAGGTGCCGGAACGACACCTCGAACGCGGTGGCAATGCTGTCGCGCTCCGCGGTTAGGGTCAGCAGGCTCGCCCTAGTCTCGGCGGCCAGGTCGGCCAGCGTCCAGGACTGGTGCCGGGCGAACAAGCGGGCCAGCAGCGAGATCGCCAGCGGCAGGAGCCCAGCCAGCTCCACGACCTCCGCGACCTCATCCGGGCTGCCCGTGGCTCGGCGGGCTAGCTGGGTAAACATCTGCGCCGCCTGCATCCGCGTCAGCACGTCCAGCGGCACGGGCGTGACCGGCCCGGGCAGGTCGCCGAGGTGGCGGCGGCTGGTGACCAGCACCAGGCATCCACCGTCTCCCGGCAGCAGCGGCGCCACCTGGCCGGTGCTTGCAGCATTGTCGAGGACGAGGAGCATGCGCCTGCCCGCTAGCCGATCGCGCCATAGCCACGCTCGGGATTCCAGCCCGTCCGGGATGTGCTGGGCGGGGATGCCTGCGGCTTGCAGCAGGCTCGCCAGCGCGTCAACGGGATCGACCGGCTGATGGCCCGGTGTGTGCCCGTGCAACTGCAGGAAGATCTGCCCGTCAGGGAACCCGCCTGCCAGCTGGTGGGCAGCGTGCACCGCAAGCGCCGTCTTCCCCACTCCGGCCATGCCGCTGATTGCGCAGATGTCGGCGACGCGGCCCGCGCCCGCTACGGTGGTCAGGATGGCCTCGATCTCCGGCTCCCGCCCGGTGAACGAGGCGGTGTCGCGCGGCAGCGTGCGGGTGGCGGCAATGCCTGCGGGCATCGGCAGGGAAGCAAGGTTCCGGGTTGCGCGAGGGTGCCCGCGCGCAGCGGCCTCGAACCTGGCCCGGTCGTCCCCGGACAAGCCCAGTGCATCGGCCAGCAGCCGGGCAGTGTCCCGGCGCGGTGACCGGCTGACCCCGCGTTCCAGGTCACTGATGGACCGGTAGCTCACCTGAGCGGCTTGCGCCAGCTCTTCCTGAGTCAGCTCGGCGGCCGTGCGCAGCGAGCGCAGCAGGCTGCCAAAAGACTCCGGGAGCAATCTGATCCCCAATCATGCCCGGACCCGACAACTCAGGGTAAAGCGCTCCTTACGCAGCCGGCAAGCGCGGATACATGCACGCGGCTAGCGGTCACTGCCCCGCGACGTAGAAGCTGCCGCGCAGCGGCAGGCTGGAGAGCGCGGAAGAGTCACCGACGTAGACCTGGTACGTGCCGGGCGCGACCTTCCAGCCGTTGTCCCAGTAGGCGAGCTCGGCGTGGGTCAGCTGGAAGCGCACGGTCGCGTGCCCGCCGGGTGCGAGGTCAACCCGCTTGAACGCCTTGAGCTGGCGTGGCGGCTCGCCCGCGCTCGACGGATCGCCGAGATACAGCTGCACGACCTCGGCGCCCGTACGGGCGCCGGTGTTGGTGACCTCGGCAGTGACCTCTGTTCCCGTGACCTTCAGGTGGCTGTAAGCGAACCTGGTGTAGGACAGGCCGTAGCCAAACGGGAATAGCGGGGCGATGTTCTCCGCGTCGTCGTACCGGTAGCCGACATCGAGTCCCTCGCTGTAGGTAGCGACGCCATTCACCCCCGGGTACTGCTGTGGCGTGCTCGCCGGGACGTCGCTGTCCGACGCGGGGAACGTGATCGGCAGCTTGCCCGCCGGATTGACCTCGCCGAACAGCACGGACGCGATGGCGTTGCCATCCTCCTCTCCCGGGTACCAGGCTTCGACGACCCCCTTCACCTGGCCAAGCCAGGGCATCAGGACCGGTCCCCCGGTGTTCAGCACCACGACGGTGTTCGGGTTGGCCTTCGCCACCGCCTCGATAAGCTGGTCCTGGAAGCCGGGCAGTTCGAGGTTCGGCCGGTCGACGCCCTCGCTTTCCTGGTCGCCCACGAAGACGACGGCCTCCGCGGACTTTCGCGCGGTGGCCACGGCCTGGTCGATGAGCGGGTTGTCCGCCCCGGCGGGGAGCTGCCAGCTGAGCTCGGCCAGCGCCATGTTGCTGGTGCGGTAGTCGACCTGCACCTGGTAGGGCGTGCCCGCGGTGAGCTGGACGCTCTTGCTGACCGTGGTAGCCGGGAACGCGCCGCCGTCGGTGATCAGCGCGCTGCCGTTCAGGTACAGGGTGCTCGCGCCGTCGGTGGTGAGGCTGAGCGTGTAGCTTCCCGTGGCCTGCGGCGTCAGCGTGCCTGTCCACCGCACCGAGTACGTGCTGCCGCTATCCACCCCGGCCGGCGGCAGGACGTTCTGGTCGATGAACGGGCTCGTCGCGGTGACGGCAGGGGTGCCCGACCAGTCGGCGTTGTTGAAGTACTGGACCTCAAGGCCGCTGCCCGTGCCACTCGGCGGGGTCAGCGCGTACGACCCGATGGCGTCGTTGGCCCCCATGTTGACCTGGGGGTCAACGGCGGAGTTCACCGTGATGCGTCGTTGACTGGCCTGCGCCGTGATCGCCTGCAGCGGGGAGACCGTGTAGAGGGGCGCGACCTTCGCGCTGCCGTCGCCGCCGGCCGACGCGACGCCCGACTCCGGGCCGATGACGGCGATGGACCGTGACCGCGCGCCGAGCGGGAGGATGTGGCCGGCGTTCTTGAGCAGGACCGTTCCGTCCTGTGCCAGCTGGCGAGCGGTCGCGCCGTCGGCCCTCGCGTTGATGGTTCCCTGCGTGGGGGCGGGGCGGTCGAACAGGCCGAGGGCGAACATGGAGCGCATGATCCGTTCCACCATGCCGTCCAGCGTGGCCTTGCTCACCTGGCCGTTCTCGACGGCGCTCTGGAGTGCCGCGCCGAAGTAATCAGCGCTGGGCAGCTCAAGGTCGGCGCCCGCGTCGGCCGCGTCCGTCGTGCTGTGGATCGAGCTGAAGTCGGAGACCACGAAGCCCTTGAAGCCCCAATCGTTTTCAAGCTCGCCGAGCAGCGCCGCGCTGTCGCAGGCGTGCACGCCGTTGACCAGGTTCTTGGCACACATCACCGAGCCGGCGCCTGCCTCCACCGCGGCCTTGAAGGCCGGGAAGTAGATCTCTTCCAGCGTCCGCTGGGAGATCAGCTCGTCGATCGTGGTGCGGTTGGTCTCCTGGTTGTTGGCGGCGAAGTGCTTGACCGTCGCGATTACCCCCTGCGACTGGATGCCGGTGACGTCGGCCGCGGCGACCTGCCCGGCCAGGTACGGGTCCTCGCCGTAGGCCTCAAACGTCCGACCATTGACCGGCACTCGGGCGATGTTGATGTCGGGACCCTCGACATCGTTGCGACCCTGATCGAGCGCCTCCCTTCCCTCGACCACGCCGTAGCGCTCGGCGTCGCCCTGGTCCCAGGTAGCGGCGAGCGAGACCGGCGCCGGCAGCGCGGTGGCCGGCTGCTGCGCGGGCGCGCCGGTGCTTATCCCGGCCGACCCGTTGGTCAGCAGCAGTGCGGGGATGCACAGGGACGGGATCGCGGGCACCTGCCTGCTCTCGGTCGTGGTCGACACCGCTGCCGTCTCCGCTGCCTCCTGCGTCACGGTCATCGCGGAAACCAGCAGGCCGGCGCGCTGGTCAGGAGAGAGCGCCTGGTCCATCCACGCGGCCGGCTGCCCATTGCAGGTGGCGGCGGAGCCGACCGCCGCGGCCGTCACCGGGCGCGGCGCCACTGCGATGGCCGCGGTAAGGCCCGCGACGCCGAGCAGTGTGGCGCCGATCGTCCGGCCGACCCTGCGCACATGCCTGCGGGATGCTTCCGCCATGACAAGCTCTCCTTCGGCCGCCTTGCCGTCATCTCGAGCTCAAACAGCTCCGGTTATAAACAAACATCGGACAACTAGCCTGTCAAGGCTTGGGAACTAGTGCAGCGCGCGGGGAGACAACCGGCTTTACTGCCATCATTGCGGGCACTCCTGGGGAAATGCCACCAGGTGCGGACGGATCTATGATGAGCGCGAACTGAAAATCAGGAGGCGGATGTGACCAGGGTTGTCTTGAGCGGTGGCCAGGTGTTCGACGGGACCGGGGCCGCGATCGCGGCCGGGGACATCGTCGTTGAGGACGGCCAGATTCTCGAGGTCGGCGCTGGACTGGACGGCGATGAGCAGATCGACGTGGCCGGGCTCACCGTGCTGCCTGGCTTCATCGACTGCCACGTCCACGTGATCAGCTCAGGGGCGATCGGCGTCAGGGGGCTTCACCTGCCCTTCTCCTACAGCTACTTCCAGGCGGTGCGCAACCTGGCCACCACCCTGGACTGCGGCATCACCACCGCCCGCGACGCGGGCGGCGCCGACCTGGGGGTGCGCCAGGCAGTGCAGGACGGGCTGATCGAGGGCCCACGGCTGCGCATCGCGATTTCCATCCTCAGCCAGAGCGGCGGGCATGGCGACGGCTGGCTGCCGTCCGGGCACGACGCTCCGATGTTCTCCGCGCACGCGGGCCGGCCGGGCGGGGTGGTGGACGGGCCGGCGGAAATGCGCAAGCGTGCTCGCGAGATCATCCGCGCGGGCGCCGACGTGCTCAAGGTCTGTACCTCCGGCGGCGTCCTGTCGCCGCGCAGCAACCCACGGCAGGCTCACTTCCGCCCGGACGAACTGGACGTCCTGGTGGCCGAGGCGAGCGCGGCCGGGCTGCCGGTGATGGCTCATGCCCAGGCAACCGACGGCATCAAGAACGCGATCCGGGCCGGAATTGACTCCATCGAGCATGGGATATACCTCGATGACGAGGCGATCGCGATGATGCTGGACGCCGGGACCTGGCTGGTGCCCACGCTGATCGCGCCGTCCGCCGTGCTCGAGGCGACGGGCGCCGGGCTGCCTGACGCGGTGGTCGCCAAGGCGCGCGAGGTGATCACCGCCCACCGGGAGTCCTTCGCCAGGGCGGTGGACGCGGGCGTGCGCATCGCCATGGGAACGGACTCGGGCGTGGGCCCGCACGGCCGCAACCTCGAGGAGCTCGCGCTGATGGCCGCGGGCGGGATGAAGCCGGCGGCGGTCCTCGCGGCCACTACCTCCCGCGCCGCGCAACTGCTTGGCCTGGGCGAGACCACGGGAACGATCGCGCCAGGCAAGCGGGCTGACCTGGTGGTCGTGGACGGCGACCCCTACGACTTCACCGGGCTGAAGGACCGCATCCGGGCTGTCTTCCAGGGCGGAAGGCGGGTGCGCGGGACCCGCTGATCGCGCGGCCGGCGAGCACTCCTGCTGGCCAACATCACCTGCGCCACGCGCACCAGCTAGCGGGACCGCGGGCCAGGCGACACGGGCACCGGTCGTAACCGGTACCATCAGTAACGCAAGGCGGAAACGCCAGGCGGACGTGGCTCAGCTGGTAGAGCATCACCTTGCCAAGGTGAGGGTCGCGGGTTCGAATCCCGTCGTCCGCTCAGAACCGAACCAAGGCGCAGGCCTAGCCACTAGGTCTTGTGCAAGGCTAAGTAAGATTGCCTATTAGCCGATTTGTTATCTTTTTATGCTTGAAGAGTCCCATAGCAGTACACCCGCGAACGCTATGATCCCGGGGTGCCCAAATCACTTCGCCGGTTCCGGTATGCGCTAATTACGTGCCTCGCGGCGGCCATGGTGGCCGCCGTTGCTGTTGTTGCCACCGTTTCCTCCGCCTCCGCGAGCACCCCCGAGTCTCCGACCCAGCTGCAGGTCGACCTGGTGTCCGCGCCGATGGCGGTATCCACGTCCAACGTGTGGCTGTCCTGGCTGCCGCGGGACACCCGCGCCGGGGAGTCGCAGGGAGGCTATGAGGTCCGGGTCGCGACCACGGCGGGCGGCGCTACCTCGGGCACGGCCGTATGGGATTCCGGCCACGTGAACGGTTCCACCCCGGCGGACTCCTGGAGCGGTAAGGGCCTGAAGGCCTACAACCGGTACTGGTGGTCGGTGCGGACCTGGGACGCGCAGGGGCACGCGGGACCGTGGGCAACGCCGGCCCAGTTCCAGACGGCCATCGGCTCGACCTGGCAGACCAGGCCGATCTGGTCGGCGCCCGTCAACGGGAAGACCAGCGGGTGGGCCTTCATGCGCGGGACCGTCACCGTGCAGAACAAGCCGGTCATCGCGGCGACGGCCTACGCGACCGGGCTGTCGACCAACGCCGCCCACCAGTACGTGTTCCGGCTGTCGGTGAACGGCCATGTGCTCGGCAATGGGCCGGCCCAGTCCCCCGAAGGCAGCTCGACGTACTACCAGGCCTGGGACGTGACCGGCAACCTCAGGCAAAACTCCAAGGACACCTTCGGCGCGCTGGCCTACACCGCCAAGAACCAGGACTTCGACCTTGAGGTCGTCATCGAGTACCAGGGTGGCCTGCGACAGGTCTGGGGCACCGGATCGTCGGGATGGCAGGCGATGGACGGCGGGTCGGTCTACCCGTCGGCGGGCAGCATCGGGACCGCCTACTACGCCGCGCCGGTCGAGGACCTGAACGCGGAGAAGTACCCGTACGGCTTCGACACCCCGTCGTTCAACCCCAAGGGCTGGTCCGCGCCGGTGGTGCGGTCCGGGCTCAGCGGGCTAGCCCCGCTGACGGTGCCCAACGTCGGGCTGGTGGAGCACCACCCGGTGAAGGTCACCAAGCTCTCCGGCACCGGGAACTGGCTGCTTGACTTCGGCACGACCCAGGTCGGCGGGCTGCTGTTCGACCTCACAGGGACCAACGGGCGCAAGATGACGGTCGAGTACGGCGAAGTGCTCGCCAGCCCCACCAGCGTCCAGTACAAGCTCTCGACCGGCAACGTCTACAAGGACGTCTTCACCCTGAAGTCCGGGTCCCAGGTCCTGCAGTACTGGGGTTACCGGGTGTTCAGGTACGCCGAGGTCCTCAACTCACCACAGCCCCCCACGGCGAAGTTCACCGCGCTGGCGCAGGTGTACCCGGACCAGGCGTCGAATTCCTCGCTGAGCACGAGCAACGCCGCCCTGAATGAGGTGTGGAACTTCTCCAAGAGCACCATCGAGGACCTGGGCACGGTCCCTTACGTGGACAGCCCGACCCGCGAGCGCAGCGGCGTCGACGAGGGCGATGAGTACATCCACCAGCTGGGGCAGGCCGCGATCAGTGGCGACAGCGCCGATGCGCGCTACTCACTGATGTACGCCCTGGCCGCGATGGCCGGGAGCAGCGAGTCGATCACCGAGTACGAGCAGCTCGCCCCAGTCGCCGCGCTCGACTCCTGGTGGCAGACGGGGAATTGGACCGCACTGGCCTCCCTGTACCCCACCTTGCAGAAGATGCTGCTGCCTGACGGAACCAACGGGCTGGTTACCCAGCCGATCACCGAGCTGACCAAGCCCTGGGAGGGGGCGGCCGCGCCGGCCGGAGAAGTCGGGCAGCCGGACCTGGACATCCCGCAGCCCGGCCAGGTGACGCCGGGCTCGATCAAGGTGCCGGGCTACACCACGACCCTGGTGGACTGGCCGCCGACCGAGCGCGACAACTTCGTCTTCACCACGACGAACACCGTCACCAACACGTTCGCCTACATGGCCTACAACGCGATGGCGCAGATCGCCGCGAGAATCGGGCAGACGACGCAGGCCGCGACCTACGCCTCCGACGCGTCACGGGTCAAGACCGCGATCCAGACGCTGCTCTTCGACCCGGCGACCGGTGCCTTCTACGACGGCCTGCCGTCGCTGACGACGCATGAGTCGCTCGACACCAGCGTGTACGTGCTGGCCTCGGGCGTGGCAACCCCGTCAGAGCAGCAGGCGGCGGCCGCCTTCATCGCCAAGCACGGGATCACCGGCGACGGCGCCAGCGACGATGCCTGCAGCGTCTACTGCGCCGCCTACTACCTGGAGGCGCTCTATGACGGCGGGCAGCCGCAGGCCGCGCTGGACCAGCTGACCTCGGACTCGGAGACCAGCTGGCTGCACATGATCAGCCTGGGCGCGGGCTCGACCATGGAGGCCTGGGACCCCTCGATCAAGGGGAACCTCACCTACTCCCACCCGTGGGCGTCCAGCCCCGCCTTCGTGGTGCCGAACGACCTGTTCGGCATCGTCCCGCTCACCCCCGGCTGGGGCAGCATCCTCGTCGCGCCGCAGCCCGGCAGCCTGACCAGCGGCACGCTGCTCATGCCGACCGCGCGGGGCAACATCAGGGAGTCGTTCTCGAAGTCATCGGGCGGCCAGTTCAGCATCACGGTCGGCGTTCCGCTGTCGGCTACGGCCGACATCGCACTGCCGGGCGTGACCCCGGGCCAGCAGGTCACGGTCGACGGCACCCTGGTGACGACGAAGGCGCTGACGCCTGATAGCCCGCTGGCGAACACCGGCGGGGCCACCCTGGCGGTGGTCCAGGTTGGCTCGGGCGACCACACGGTCAGCGCCACCGTGACCGCCGCCTCGGCGACCCCCACCCCCAGTGCTTCTGACACGGGGACGCCGACCGCCACCCCGACCCCCACCGGCACGGACACCGCGACGCCGAGCGACACCCCGACCCCGACCTCGTCGGTTACCGCTCCTGACACGTCCACGCCGAGCGCCACCTCCACGACCCCCTAGGCGCGGAGTACTCGGCCAGCAGGCCGTCAGGCACGTGCGGGGCCCTTCCAGGTCGACCTGGAAGGGCCCCGCACGTTTTCGCGGTCCTAAGCCAGACTGGCACCGGTGCGCGCAACCGGGGTGACTCAACCAGCCCGGACGGCTACCATTCGTAACTTACGACAGGTGAGACGTATCGCGGCGGCGGGGCCTCCCGCGACCTGACCCGGCGCCGTCATGGAGAGGACGCGATGTTTGCGACAGTCACCACGGAACGTTATGAACGTTCGCAGAGGTGCGGGCGGGAGAGGCCGGCGGCCAGGCGGGTCACGGATGTCCTGGAGCCAAGGAACTGGGTAATCGCCCTGGTCACCGTCCTCGGCTGGAACGCGGACGGGCTGGCGGGCGTTGGCTGGGGCCTGCTGATCGCCCTGTTCACGGCCATCTTTCCGGCCATGTTCGTCCGGTACGGGATCTGGCGCTGGCAGTGGAGCGGCCGGCACGTCAGCCGCAGGAGCGAGCGGCTGACCGCCCTCACGTTCGTCATCGCCGCCGACTGCGCCGGGGCCGTCGTGATGATCGTGGCGCACGCCCCGGCGGTGATGACCGGCTACCTGACCGGCATGCTGGCCACGTCGGTCGTCATCACCGCCATCACCACGGCGTGGAAGATCTCCGTGCACTGCGCGGTCGCCTCGGCCGCGGTCGCCATGGTGGCACTCGCCTACGGCCCGCTCCTCGTGGGCGGCTACGCGCTGGTGGGGGGCGTCGCCTGGTCCCGGGTCGCGCTGCGGGAGCACACCACCGCCCAGGTCATCGCGGGGGCCATCCTCGGCGCGATGGCCGGCTGCGCCACCTACGCCGCCGCGCGCTGAGAATGCCGGGGCGGGGGCCGGGGTTCCGTTCCGGCCGCGCAGGGCCGAAGCTTTACCCATGAGGGTAGAACTGTGGAGACTAGCGTGACCACGCGGTCGCTTGACGGGCTTGTCCCGATGATGACCGCACGGCTGCCGGAGATCCTCGATGACATCGCGGAGCTGGTCACCTGCGAATCGCCGTCATCCGACCTGGCCGCGGTGGCGGCCAGCGCCGGTGTGGTGGCCGGGCTGGGCAGGCGACTGCTTGGCGCCGAGCCGGAGCGCGTCGCCGGAGACGGGCGCGAGCACCTGCGCTGGCGGACCGGTTCCGGAGGGCCGGGGGTCATGCTGCTCGGGCATCACGACACCGTGTGGCCGGTCGGATCACTGCAGGCGCACCCGCTGTCGCTTTCCGGCGGCGTGCTGCGTGGCCCCGGCTGCTTTGACATGAAGACCGGGCTGGTCATGGCGCTGCACGCGGTGGCCGCGCTCGGGGTGCCCAGCGGGCTGACGATCCTGGTCACCAGCGATGAGGAGGTCGGCTCGCCGTCGTCGCGCGGGCTCATCGAGGCCGAGGCGGCGGACTGCCTGGCTGCCCTCGTGCTTGAGGCCGCCGCCGATGGCGGGGCGATCAAGACCGAGCGCAAGGGCACCTCGCTGTATCACGTTCGCGTCGGCGGCAAGGCGGCGCACGCCGGGCTTGAGCCGGAGAAGGGCGTGAACGCGACCATCGAGCTCGCCCATCAGGTCCTCGTGGTGAGCGCGCTGGCCGACGCCGGGCGGGGTACCACGGTGACGCCCACGGTCGCCGCCGCCGGGACCACCTTGAACACGGTGCCCGCCGCGGGTGAGTTCGCGGTTGACGTGCGGATGTGGGATTCGCGGGAGCAGCAGCGGGTGGACGGGGCCATCCGGTCGCTGATGCCGGTGATCCCGGACGCGGCCCTCGAGGTCGATGGCGGGCCGAACCGGCCGCCGCTGTCAGGCGCCGCGTCCGGTGCGCTGTTCGAGCGGGCGTGCCTGCTCGCGGCCCGGCTGGGCCTGGGGCCGCTGGGCCGGGCCGCCGTCGGCGGTGCCTCCGACGGCAACTTCACCGCTGGGGTCGGCACCCCCACCCTTGACGGGCTCGGTGCGGTCGGCGGCGGGGCCCACGCCGACAATGAGCACGTGCTGATCGATCAGATTCCCGGCCGGACGGCGCTGCTCGCGGCGCTGATCGATGACTTGCTCGCCGGTGCCTCCGGACAGGAAGGCGAGGGGGCATGATCACTGCCGCAGAGGTCGAGGCGGCCAACGCCGCCGCGCTGCGCACGGCGGCGCGGGCCGGCATCCGCATCCGTGAACTGTCCGAGCTGACCGAGCTGACGTCGATGACCGGGCTGTTCGACACGATCTGGGCGCCAGGCCCCGGCGGCGGATCGCAGTTGCGCCCGGACCTGCTGCGGGCGCTGACCAAGGCGGGCAGCTACGCGGTCGGCGCCTACGACGTGGCAACGGGCCAGCTGATCGGCGCCTGCATGGGGTTCTTCGGGCCGCCAGCGGAGGCGGCCCTGCACAGCCACGTCGCCGGCGTCCTGCCCGCGGGCCTGGGCCGCGCGGTAGGGCACGCGCTCAAGGTGCACCAGCGCGCCTGGTGCCTGCGCCAGGGCGTGACCACGGTGCACTGGACGTTCGACCCGCTGATCCGCCGCAACGCCTACTTCAACCTGGTCAAGCTGGGCGCCCGGCCCACCGAGTACCTGCCGGACTTCTACGGCGACATGAACGACTCCATCAACGGCTCAGGCGAGAGCGACCGGATGCTGATCCACTGGGACCTGCGGTCCGACCTGTCGGTGGCAGCGTGCGAAGGCCGCCTCGCCCCCGCGTCAGGCCCGGCCGAGCTTGCCCGGGGGGCGCTGGTGGCGCTGGACATGGGGGCGGGCGGCGAGCCGGTGGCGGGCGCGCTCCAAGCGGGACCTGAACGTCGCGGCGGCGTGGCACTGGTGCGGGTGCCTGCGGATGTCGAGGAGCTGCGGGGCAGCGACCCCGCGCTGGCCGTGGCCTGGCAGCAGGCGCTGCGGGCGGCGCTCGCGCCCCTGATGGACAAGGGCGGGCGGGTCACTGGGTTCGACCGGGACGGCTGGTACGTCGTCTCGATGGGTTCTGCGGAAAGGTGAGGCCTGATGAAGCTGACTGGCGTGGAACTGCGCCGGATCGAGATGCCGCTGGTGGCTCCGTTCCGCACGTCGTTCGGGGTGGAGTCGACGCGGGACATCCTGCTGTTGCGGGTGGTCGCTGAGGGGCCATCCGGCGAGGCCGAGGGCTGGGGCGAGTGCGTGGCCATGTCTGACCCGCTGTACTCATCTGAGTACGTGGAGATGACCGCGGACGTGCTGCGCCGGTTCATGATCGGAAGGCTCGCCGCCGCGGGCGAGGTCTCAGGGGACATGGTGGGCCACATCCTGGCCCCATTCAAGGGCCACTTCATGGCCAAGGCCGCGCTGGAGATGGCGGTGCTTGACGCGGAGTTGCGGGCCGCGGGCCGGTCGTGGGCCAGGGAGCTGGGGGCGGTGCACTCCAGCGTGCCGTGCGGCGTCTCAGTCGGCATCGCCGGCTCGATCGGCGCGCTGCTCGACGAGGTGGAGCGCTACCTCGCCTCCGGCTACCTGCGGATCAAGCTCAAGATCCAGCCGGGCTGGGACATCGAGCCGGTGCGGGCGGTCAGGGAGCGGTTCGGCCACGACATCCTGCTGCAGGTCGACGCCAACACGGCCTACACGCTCGGGGACGCGCGCCACCTGGCCCGCCTGGATGAGTTCGGCCTGCTGCTGATCGAGCAGCCGCTGCCGGAGGAGGACGTGCTCGGGCACGCGGCCCTGGCCAAGGCGGTGCGGACGCCGATCTGCCTCGACGAGTCGATCACGTCGGCCCGTACGGCGGCCGCCGCGATCACGCTCGGCGCCTGCCAGGTCATCAACATCAAGCCCGGCCGGGTCGGCGGCTACCTGGAGGCGCGGCGGATCCACGACGTGGCCGTGGCGCACGGGGTGGCCGTGTGGTGCGGCGGCATGCTGGAGACCGGCCTGGGCCGGGCGGCCAACGTGGCGCTGGCCGCACTGCCCGGGTTCACGCTGCCCGGTGACACCTCAGCTTCTGACCGCTATTTCCACGCGGACATCACGGCGCCGTTCGTGCTGCGTGACGGGCACCTGGACGTGCCCGCTGGGCCTGGCCTTGGCGTGGCCCCACTGCCCGGCCGGCTCGCGGAGGTGACCCGGTCGACCGAGTGGATCGCCTTGTAGGTATTTACCCGGTTCCGGACGATTGCGCAGTATGTGTGGAGGATCACGCACGCCCTGGCGATACTACCGACTGGTAGAAGTCCGTCTTGGCTACGCTAAGCTATGCAAACGATCGCAGCAGCCATCACCCTTGCCCCATAACGTCACTGGCCCCTCCGTCAACGGGTGACGTGCCCGCGCCCTTGCCCCTGGCGCAGGCCACCGGCCACGCGATCGCCGACAGATACGTAAATCGAACCCCCATCGCCGTGACGCTCCCCCTCCGCGCGGTCAAGCACCAGGACGCCAACGGAAAGCCAAGGGCACAGCCCGCAAGCGCTCCGCAGTCGTCCTAGTTCGCCCCGCGACAGCCGTCACGACACCGCGTCGAAGGGCCCGGATCCCCAGGACCCAGCGAGACATAAGGACGGCTAGACCGATGAACCCCCGCACCGCATCAGCCGAGCTTGCCTTCCGGCTGATCGTCCCCCAGCAGACGATCGTCCCGCTGGTGGCCAGCCTCTACTACTCCAGCGAGGACCCGTACGCGATCCGTGTCGCGTTCCACGTGGGCCTCGACGAGCCGGTCGAGTGGATCTTCGCCCGCGAGCTGCTGTCCAACGGCCTCAAGGGCCGCGACGGCCTCGGCGACGTCCGGGTCTGGCCCGCCCCTGGCCAGGGCGGTGCGGCTGAGCAGGTGCTGCACATCGAGCTGTCCTCCCCGTTCGGCGAGGCCCACTTCGAGGCGCCGATGCGCGACGTATCGGACTTCCTGCGCCGCACCTACCGGATTGTCCCCGCGGGCGAGGAAAGCGGCTTCGTGGACGTCGAGGCCGAGCTGACCGACCTGCTCGGCCAGGCGTAGGCCGCGGGCGGGACCTGCCCACTGCCCAGACCGAGATGGACCGGGTGAGGCCTCGCCCTCTCGAGGCCCCGCCCGGTCCGTACCCCTCGGCACCTTGCGACATACCCCGTCACATCTGGACATGCTGTGACAGGGGTCACGCCCGGTCCGGCTAGTTAACGGCCAGCTGGAAGGCGACGAACAGCATCGTGGCCGCGATGAGCAGGTCAAGCACCTGCCAGGCCCGCGCGCTGGCCAGCAGGGGGGCCGCCAGCCGCGCGCCGTAGCCCAGCGTCGCGAACCACAAGGTACTCCCCAGGCAGGCCCCGAAGGCGAACCACCATCGGCCCGACGGCCCGTGCGTGGCGGCGATCGAGCCGAGCAGCACGACCGTGTCCAGGTAGACATGCGGATTGAGCCAGGTAAGCGCGATCGCGCGGCGCACCACGGTGGATCGCGGCAGGCTCGCGGCGGCCGGCCCGGCCGCCAGGGCCGCCGGGCGGCGCGCGTGCCACGCCGTCCGCAGCGCGTACCAGCACAAGAAGGCGACGCCGAGCCACCGCGCCGCCGCAAGCGCCCACGCCGCGTAGTGGACCACCGCGCCAAGCCCGGTCACGCCGGCGACGATAAGCGCGTAGTCCGAGAGCATGCACACGACGACCACCGGGCCGACGTGGGCACGCATCAGGCCCTGGCGCAGGACGTAGGCGTTCTGCGCGCCGATCGCCACGATCAGGGACAGGCCGGTCAGGAGGCCGACAATCAGTGCATCGATCACGTTCCCGACGGTAGCCACGGACCGTGGTGAAGGAAAGCGAATACTTTTCAGATATCATTAGCAATGCTTAACTGAGCAGGTGGAGTTCAACCTGTCCCAGCTGGACGCGCTCGTGGCCATCGCCGACTGCGGCAGCTTCGAGGCCGCGGCCCGCCAGCTGCATGTCACGCCGAGCGCGGTCAGCCAGCGCATCCGGGCCCTGGAGGCAGCCGCCGGGCAGGTCGTGGTGAGCAGGGGCACGCCCTGCCGGCCCACGGCGCACGGGGAGCGCCTGGTCCAGCTGGGCCGGCAGACCCGGCTGCTCTACGACGAGGCGCGGGCGGAGCTGAGCTCGCAGTCCGCCGTCGAGGTGCCGGTGGCGGTCAACGCCGATTCCCTCGCGACATGGTTCCGCGACGTGCTGGCGGAGGCCGCCGGCTGGGAGGCGACCGCGATCGTCTTGCACATCGAGGACCAGGCATACTCCCAGGACCTGCTACGCCGCGGTGACGTCCTCGCGGCCGTGACCAGCAACCCCGAGACGGTGCAAGGCTGCGGGGTCGAGCCGCTCGGCGCCTTGCGGTACGTCCCGGTGGCCGCCCCGGCGCTCGCCGAGCGCTGGCGGGGCGAGTCCGGCCCGCAATGGCAGGCCATGCCGATGGTCGTGTTCAACGACAAGGACGACCTGCAGGATCAGCTGCTTGCCCGGCGCGGTGTGCGGCAGCGGCCCCCGGTGGTCCACCAGGTCCCCGCCACCGACGACATCTACGAGGCGATCCGGCTGGGACTTGGCTGGGGAATGGCCTGCCTGCCGCAGGCCCGCGATGACCTGGCCTCGGGCCGCCTGGTCCGGCTGTCGACAGACGTCCTTGACGTCCCGCTGCACTGGCAGCGCTGGCGGCTTCAGGCTCCGCGCCTGCTCGCGCTCACCGAGGCGGTCCGCCGTGCCGCGCGCGCTCACCTGTCACGGCAGTAACGTGAGCCGCTCCCGGCAGAGCGCGCCGCGGCATATGCCCGCTTGGCTGGTACTACGATTGTTGATATGACAACTACTTCTGCCTCGGTGCCCGTCGTCGACTTTTACTTCGACCCGCTGTGCCCGTTCGCCTGGATCAGCTCCCGCTGGATCCTTGAGGTTGCGAAGGAGCGCGACATCAACCTCAGCTTCCGCGTGATGTCGCTGTCGGTGCTCAACTCCGGCCGCGAGGGCCTGTCCGAGCAGTACAAGGAGTTCCTTGACGGCGGCTGGGGCCCGGTGCGGATCTGCATCGCGGCCGAGCAGAAGTACGGCACCGCGGCCCTGCGCGACCTGTACACGGCGCTGGGGACCAAGCGGCACACCGAGGGCCGGGAATTCGGCCACGACCTGTACGTCGAGGCGCTGACGGAATGCGGCCTCGACCCCGCGCTTGCGGCGGCGGCCGACTCCACCGACTACGACGAGGCACTGAAGGAGTCGCACCACCGGGGCATGGACCCAGTGGGCGACGAGGTCGGGACGCCGACGATCCACATCGACGGCGTCGCGTTCTTCGGCCCGGTCATCACCCGCATCCCGACGGGCGAGGAAGCGCTGCGAATGTTCGACGGCGCGTACCTGCTGGCGTCGAATCCCTACTTCTTCGAGCTGAAGCGGACCCGGACCGAGCCGCCTCAGGTTCGCTAGTTCACGTTGACGGCAGGCGGTGCTCCTTCTAACGTCTGGGACGACCACCCAGAACGCGAAGGAGCAGCCGTGGCCGTTAACACCGCGAACGGACTCGACGAGATCAGGGCCCTTGCCGGCAAGGACCTGGGCAAGAGCGCGTGGCTGGAGATCAGCCAGGACCGGGTGAACCTGTTCGCCGACGCGACCGACGACCACCAGTGGATCCACGTCGATCAGGAACGGGCCGCCGCGGGGCCGTTCGGTACCACGATCGCGCACGGCTACCTGACGCTCTCGCTGGTCATCCCGCTGTTCAATGACCTGCTCAAGGTCGAAGGCATAGCGATGGGCATCAACTACGGCCTGGACAAGCTGCGCTTCCCCGCGCCGGTGAAGGTCGGCTCGAAGATCCGCCTTGGCGGCACGGTGACGCAGGTTGACGGCGTCCCGGGCGGCGTGCAGGCATTCGTCGACCTGACCGTCGAGGTGGAGGGCGAGGCCAAGCCGGCGCTCGCCGCCCGCGGCATCTACCGCTACTACGCGTAGTCCACTGGTTGTTGCTGGTACGGATGCAGCGGGGTCGCGGCCAGGTCCGCCGCGTGGGCGGCCCAGGCGGCGGCGAGGCGCTCAGCCGCCAGCTCCAGCGTGGCGGGCCGCTCGGCGAAGGACAGCCGGATGTGGTTGCCGTGGGCGCCGCACACGCAGGCGGCCGAGCCGGGGGTAACCGTCACGCCGTGCCTCGCCGCCGCGTGGGCGAACGGCTCGGCCGTGGCCAGCGGGAGATCCGCCCACAGCGACAGGCCCGCCCGCGGCGACCGCACCCGCCAGGCCGGCAGGTGGCCGGCGATCAGCGCCAGCAGGTAATCCCTGCGCCGGGCCAGGGCCACCCGGTGCCCCTCCAGCCAGCCCGGGGTGATGCCCTCAAGCAGCTGGGCGGTCATCTCCTGGCTGACCGCCGAGGTGGCCAGGTTGAGTGCGGCCTTGCGGCTGGCTAGCGCGCCCCGCAGCGCCTCGTCGGCAACCCGGATCCAGCCGACGCGCAGGCCGCCCCACAGCAGCTTGGAGGCCGAGCCGACGGCGATGACCCGCGGGCTGAGAGCCGACAGCGGCGGCGCCTGGCCATCCGGCTCCGCGCTCCCCTGCCTGCCCGGGCCATCGAGGGCGAGGTCGGCGAGGGCAAGGTCCTCGATCACCGTCACCCGGCCCGCGTCGGCCAGGGCCGCCAGTGACTGACGGCGCAGCAGCGGCATGATGTGCCCAGCCGGGTTGTGCCCGGTGGGCATGAGGAAGGCGACCGAGTGCGGAGGCCGGCCTGCCCGCTCGATCGCGGCCGGGTCCGGGCCGGCGCCGTCCGCGGGGACCACCGCGATGACGCCGCGGCTGCCACCGACGACGCCGGCCAGGCCGGGATAGGTGGGGCAGCTGGTCAGGATCTTGCCGGCCGGGAGAACTCGCGTCAGCAGCCACAGGGCCTCCTGCGCGCCGTTCGTGATGACGACCTGGGCCGGCTCGGACGGCAGCCCCTGATACCGGGTCAGGTGACGAGCGACCGCCGCACGCAGATGCGGCAGTCCCACCGGGTCCAGTCCATGGGAGGGGAAGGAGGGGAACTGAACGTTCTGGATCGCGGTAGGGAGATGGCTCAGGTCGGCCGGGCCCGCGGCGGACAGGTCGATCGTCTCGCGGTCGGCGGCCATGTGGCGCAGCAGGGCCGCGCTCATGCTGGTCGCGGTGGCGGTCCAGGACGGGCGGCCCGCGATGTAGCTGCCGTCACCCTGGCGGCGGATGAGGACGCCCGCGTCGACGAGGTGGTCGAAGCAGGCGACGACCGTCCCGCGGGATACCCCGACGGCGGCGGCCAGGGAGCGCTCGGCGGGGACCTTCATGCCCTCGCGGAGGGTCTTGCGCGCGATGGCCTCCAGGATCGCGGCGGCCAGCCGGGCATAGCGGGGCCCTGAGCGGCTTCGCCAGTCGTGGAAGACGGCCTCGGTCCACCACGCCAGTGGCCTCGATTCCTGGTCCATTTCTCCATATTGGCACTGTCGGTCACTTGCTGCCGTGCGGCAGGCTGATCGGCATGGAGCCCACGCCCACGCTTGCCCGGTCGTTCTGGACCGCGATCGAGCCCATCCACTCCGTCGTCTACTTCGCCCCTGAGTCCATCGCCGCCATGAAGGCAGTCGGGCTGCGCGGCTTCTGGATGGGCTACTTCGCCGGGCGGTTCGCCCCGCTCGGCGCGCTCGGGCCCGCCCCGGTCGCGGCGATGTGCTACAGCTTCGCTCCCGCGCTCGCGGCCCGGGCGCTGCCCGACGCGTGGCGGTACGCCCGGCCCGCGGAATGCCTTGAAGCCCGCCTGTCCAGCGCCGTCACCGCGTTGCGTGCGCACGTCTCCCCGGCGCTGCATGACTCCTTCGCCGAGCTGGCCGCCGTGCTGTGGACGGCGGTCGACGGCTGCCAGTTCGAGGGACGGCCCCTGGCGGCCGGGTGGGCATCGGTCCCCCGGCCGCCGGCCGACCCGGTCGCGTCGGCCTGGCTGGCCGCCACCGTCCTGCGGGAGCACCGGGGCGACGGGCACGTCATGGCGTGCGTGGGAGCGGGCCTGCGCGGACTGGACGCGGCGGTGACGCACGTGGCCACCGGGGCCATCCCGCGGGCGCTCATCCAGCCGACCCGCGGCTGGACCGACGCCGACTGGACCTCATCGGAGCGGCGGTTGCAGGCGCGCGGGCTGCTCGACTCGGGCGGGCGGCTGACCAAGTCGGGCGGCGCGCTGCGCCGTGACGTGGAGTCACTGACCGACCGGCTGGCCGCCGGGCCGGTCGAGCGACTGGGCGAGACCGGCGTCAAGGAGGCCACCGCGCTGGCCGCACCCATCGCCCGCTGCCTGATGGACGCTCAGGTGATCCCCGTGCCCAACCCAGTAGGGGTACCCCGGCCGTGACCGTGGCGGCTGGGGCGGCTGGCGCCTCGGCTTGTGTGCCGTCCGCCGGGCCAGTTGCCCGGGTGCGGGTCCGGCGGGCTGACGGCGATGACCGCGCGGCGCTTGAGGCGATGTTCCTGCGGTGCACGCCGCAGACGGTGTTCCGGCGGTTCCACGGGCCGGTGAAGGCCTTCCCTGCGACGTACCTGACGGAGGCACTGGCCGCGGTGCCCGAGCACCTGGCGCTGGTGGCGGTGGCCGGGCCACGAGTTGTGGCACTGGCCAGCTGCCGGCTGACCGGCTCAGCTGATGCGGCCGAGCTCGGGCTGCTGGTGGAGGACGCGTGGCAGGGCCGTGGCCTGGGGCGGGAGCTGCTGCGGCGGCTAGTCGCCCACGCCGACCGCCGTCAGCTCCCTGAGCTGCACGCCCAGATGCTGACGGAGCAGGACTGGATCGTCGGGATGCTGCAGCCGTACGGACAGTGCTCGTCGGTCTTCCGGCCCGGAGTCCGCGAGGTACGGTTGCGGCGGGGCACCCAGTAGGCCTGTCCTTCGCTGTCGAGCGAGGGGACGTAGCGGTGCTGGAGTTCTGATAGTCTCTGCTACGGCAAGCGGGAACGGACCGGAACGATCCGGTAAACAAGCTGCTCGTAAGCCAGTTGGGGCCGTTGGCGCAGTCTGGTAGCGCGCCTCCTTGACACGGAGGAGGTCACTGGTTCAAGTCCAGTACGGCCCACACAGTGCACCGTAATAAGCCAATAGGGTGATCGGCTTACTTCCCTCCCCTTGGCTACCAGGGGAGCTGGTGCTTATGGCCATCGCGGCCGATCGCATCTTTGGGCGTAAAGGCTCCCAGCAGGTGAAGGTCGGCCGGAAGCGGTGTCGCACATGGCCCGGCCATGGCTCGCCACCACGGGATCGCTGTCGACGTACACGACGCGAGCGTCCGGCCGCGCCTGGCGAGCCACCTCGTGGACGTTAGGCGAAGTTGGCAGGCCGCTTCCGCCGCCGCGCGATCCGCCCGGTAATTGTTCTTTCCCCCGAGGAAATAGTCATACATGCGCGCGGCAGACGGAACCGTGAAATCGGGAACGCGCCTAGGGTGCGTCACCATTCCACCTCGAACCACACCACGCGCCCGTCCCGGCCGCCGTAATATCCCCAGTGCGTAGCCAGTGACTCGACCAGGCATAGTCCCCTGGCGGATTCCTGCGTACTTTCCGCCACGCATACATCCGGAGCGCCGTCAGAACCGTACCTCGCTACGCGAGCCGAGGAAGACGCGCATGGCTGGCTGGGTTACCTCTGCCGCATTCATGCCGCCGCCCGCCCCAAGTCCCAGCTCGCCAGTCGCGCGCGCTCGCCAGTCCCGCCCCCGTCGTCGGGAGACCGGCGCAGCGTGCGAAGCGTCCACCCATGCCCGCGACACGACGGGCACGGGTCCTTCCCGTTGGCCGTCATCGGCCCTCCTATGCGTTGCTGAGTCCGATCGCGGTACCCGGTCCGACTCGAACCGAGTACCGCCGGACTGTCACGCTAGGCAGCACATGGAGCACTGATCCCAACTCTCAGTTCGGGTGAACTATCGGTCCGGCTCAGGCGGTGAACAAGCGGAAGCGTCGGGTCTTCAGCCCCCGCTCGATCTGCCCCAGGTAACCCTCACTGACACCGGCCAGCCCGGCAACAACGGCCTCGGTCTTCCCCTTAGCCTGGCGGTAGAACTTAAGCCGCTCACCAATGCGCACTTCCGGCTGTGGGGCCATGAGTCCTCCGGTATGTCACGGGCACTCCCGCTCACAGGGTAGGAGATGAGGTAGCGCACCGCGCAGAAAAGGATACGGAACGGAGCATCTCAGATGACGCCCCACCTCATCCTGTGGGACATCGACCACACGCTGATCGAGACCCGAGGCGTAGGGGGCCAGATCTACGCCAAGGCATTCACACAGGTAACCGGCCATCCCCTCCTGACAATGCCCGAACTGGCAGGCAGAACCGAACCCGTCATCTTCCGCGACGCACTCACAGTGAGCGGCATCGAGGCTCACGAAGGCCTTTACGAGCTGTTCGCAGCCGCACAAGCTCGCGGCTACGCCGACCAACTCGACGACCTGCAACGCCGGGGCCGCGCGCTACCCGGAGCAGTCGAGGCACTGCGCGCCCTGTCCAAGCGCAACGACGTGACCCAAACCGTCCTCACCGGCAACACCCGCCCAGCATCGGAGATCAAGCTCCAGGCCTTCGGCCTAGACGAGTACCTCGACTTCGACATCGGCGCGTACGGCACCGACGATGACGTCCGAGCAAACCTCGTCGGTGTCGCCCGCCAGCGCGCTGAGGAGGCCCACGGCCAGGACTACGAGACCCACCGGACTGTGCTGGTCGGCGACACCCTCAACGACGTAGCCGCAGCACTCAAGGGCGGCGCGCGAATCGTCGCCGTAGCCACCGGCAACGACACCGCCGCCGAACTGGCCGCCGCCGGAGCAGGAACGGTGCTGGCAGACCTCACCGACACCAGCGCCGTACTGTCCGCGATCTTCGGGGGCCACGAATGACGTCCGGGCAAACCCCTCAAGTTCGATCTAGAGGCATTCAGGCCGGAGCACGCTAGCCGTAAGCAGCTCGCGCAATTCGCTGCCCTCCATGTTGTGGCCGGTCTGGCGGCGGAGCTCCTTGCGGATCTGCTCGACCACCGGCTCACTGAGGATTGCCATCCCGAGCGACTTAGCCGAGGTAGCTGCCTTCACACGCCACAAGTCATCGATCATGCGACGCTTGAAGGCTTCCTTTGACAGGTAGAAGAGTGCGTCAACCTTCTGGGCCGGGCTAGCGTTGCCGAGCAGGTCAACCTCTAGCGCCATGTCCAGGACCACCGGAAGACCGGGGGTGAGATGCCAGACTTGCCAGACCTGGCCATTGGTAAGGAGCATCCACTCGACGCCCTCGTTCACGGCGTACATCTCAACCTGTCGCAAGTGACGGATGCTTAGCTTGGTTGTGCAACGCTTGACCTCGATGAATGCTACGAGCTGCTTCGCTATCCGTACTCCGTAGTCTGCGAACTCGCCCTTGACCTGGTACTCAGTGGTGAGGTCTTCGTACTTGTCATAGCCAAGCTTGATCACAACCGGTCCAAGCAATAGGACATTACTGGCGACACGCGGCAACCGGCCAAATCGGGCGATGCCGATGATGCCCCTCCTGTCGTGGAATGCTCTCGCGAAT
>Ga0335075_10001186_pt1 | contig 43458 bp, 48 predicted proteins | sample Lox_Sample_24_FD_206723 | JGI IMG/M metagenome (GOLD analysis project Ga0335075, IMG submission 206723) | Soil microbial communities from Loxahatchee National Wildlife Refuge, Florida, United States - Lox_Sample_2.4 | ecosystem: Environmental > Terrestrial > Soil > Wetlands | place: USA...
CTTTACATTGCCAGCGTCAAGCTGATGTCACGCCGTCTGGCAGCCGCATAACCGATCCGCGCGGGGGCTTTCTCAAGCAAACTCAAACCCCTGGCATTGCAATGGCGATTCGAGTCAGACTCTTAGCCCCGGGCCCGATCAGCATCAACATCTCGGCCATGAGCACGAACGCGACGCTCCTGGCCGCCTTTACCGGCACCGGAAAGGTAATCGTCGGCCTCGACGGCTATGTGTCTTTCTACTCTAATGAGTTTGCGACTAGCGGGAACCTCTCGGGCCGAGTCGTTTATACATACACACCGGCCGCAGTGCCCGAGCCCGGCTCGGCCATCTTGCTCGCAACCGGCATCGCCGCCCTCGTGCTGTTCGGCTCGACCGATCTCGCTCGCCGCCGCGCGTGAGTGGAACCGGCGTGGGGCGAGCCAACCCGCGCCAGCCCTGCATTTCTCGGCGTGCCCCTTTGCATTCCGCCTTGCTAGGTGTAGCGGCTCGCAATCATACGCCCATGCTCGCAATGAGAGGGGTGTGCTCACGAGATCTGCCAATGGTTGGAAGCCGTTGCGTGAGCATTGAATTTGGAAGCTCTAAAAAGAGCCGATCCCATTGCCGTGGTCCGGACGCAGCCGAGAGACCCGGTGCGCCTTCCGCGTTCTTAAAAACCTTCTCGTGCTCCACGCCTTTCGGCGCGACGAACATCTCGCCGGCCGCGACATGCACCGCACCATCGCGGAAGTCGATGCGCAGGACGCCCTCGAGCACAATAAAGGCCTCATCGGTGTCCTTGTGGTCGTGCCAGATGAAATCGCCGTGCAAGTGGACGAGTTTGAACTGATAGTCGTTCGCTTCAGCCACGACCCGCGGCTGCCACGTCTGCTCGAGCAGCGCAAATTTCTGCTCGAAATCGATCGCCTTGTAGATCACGTGTTCCTCTGCTGGCAGGCGCCCCCGACAGGACTTTGCATCGCCCACGGCCCCCAATCCCCTCCCACAGGGGCTACGGCGGTTTCACAAGTGCGGAATGAATAAGCAAACCATGGAAGGCGGCAATTACAACGGTTCACACGGAGGGCCACGAAGGGGATTTTCTTGCTTTTCAGACTAATCGATCACCCGGCGACAGCGCCTATCGGCAAGATGACCAGCTTCGTGGCCCTCGGTGCAAGCCTCTGCGGCCCTCCGTGTGAACTCTTTCCCGAGGCCGAACCGATCAAGGGGGCAGGCTCGTTCCGTACATGTGCGACCGCCGTAGCCCACAAGGGGAGGCGAGTTTGTTCAGCTCGCCCCGGTGATGGCAGCGTCCACGTGCAGCCGCGTACGCCCGCTCACCCGTACCGTCGCGTGGCGCCGCACTGCGTTAGTCTGCGGACGGCTGCAAAGTCGATCCCCGCGGTGGAACGGGTGACGAGCGCCGTCCGATCGGACAGGTCGATGTCCCCATGCAAGTCCCTCCCTTCGGACGCGCCCCTTATTGCGGCGGCGCGATCTGGTGCAACCCCTGGGGGAGAGCGAACAGGCTGGCGGGCTGGGGCCCGTAGGCGACCGAGACCGCCTCCATCGCGGGCGCTTGTCCCGGCTGCGGGCCGCTCACGCGCAGCACAAGCCCGTCATTCGTAATGCAGGCCGTGCCACCGCCCTGCGACCCCCTCACCGTCCATTCGGTGCAGGCGGTACCGGCGACCGTGGCGCTGCCGCTGCGGTCGACCGAGGCACCTGGGGGGATGTTCAGGCCGGGCGCGTGGTCGGCGTCGAACGTCATTTCGGCATAGGCCTTCTGCGGGAGCATCACCATCGTCATGCGCCCGGCGGCGTAATCGACCAGGCCGAAGCCGGGTTGGCCCTCTGTCTCCAGCCGCAGGCGCGTCCCCTGGCTGGTCCAATACATGCGGACCATGCGGGTTTCGGCCTGACCGTTCGGTCCGGTAGCCTGCACGCGGTACACCACGGCAAGGTCGCGTGTCGGGCGCAGGATCGGGCGGTTCTGCGCCGCCGCCGGCAACGCTGCCAGTACCGCCAGCGCGGCAGTTGCAAGCGTCCATCGGGCCATTGTTTGCTCTCCTTCGACGATATGTTCAGCGCCGGGCCAGCCGCCTGATCTCGGCCTCCAGCGCGGCGGGATGCGGGTCGAGGATCCAGCGCGCCGGGGCTTCCAGCGCAGCGGCGAGTCGGGACTTGTATTCCTCGCGCGGGATCTCGGCCGCACCGAACTGGGCCAGATGCGCGGTGACGAACTGCGTGTCGAGAAGCTGGAAACCGCCGAGCCGAAGCCGCGCCACCAGATGCACCAGCGCGACCTTGGACGCGTCGCGCATCGCGCTGAACATGCTTTCACCGAAGAACACGGCGCCCATGACCACGCCGTAGAGGCCGCCGACGAGCCGGCCATCGTGGCGCACTTCGACTGAATGGGCGAATCCCATGCGGTGGAGCTCGTGGAACAGGTGCTCGATCTGCGGGTTGATCCAGGTATCCTCGCGTCCCGGCGCCGCCGCGGCGCACCCGGCGATGGTCGCGGGGAAATCGCGATCAGCGGCGATGTCGAGGGCGCCGGAGAACACAGTGCGCAACAACCGCCGCGGCAGGTGGAAGCGGTCGAGCGGCAGCACTCCCCGGCGCTCGGGGTCGAGCCAATACAGCCGGTCGCCTCGCCGCGTCTCGGCCATCGGGAACAGTCCGTGGCGATAGGCCCGCAGCATCAGCTCCGGCGTGATCTCGACGATCCGCCGCGACACAGTCGTCACTTGTTAGTCGTCACTCATCAGAAAGCAAGCCGAAAAGCTTCGAGCTTCCTTTCTGATGAGGGACGACTGTCCGAGCGGCCCCGGTGGACCGTGTGGCGGCGTGTGGTATCGTGCCGCCCCTGAGGGCACGGTAGGAGAAACGGGATGGGATACGTGATGTCACGGCGGGCGGTCCTGGCACTGGCCGGCCTTGGCTCGGTGGCGGTCGCGGCGACGGCGCGGGCGGCGCCGGTCTCCTTCACCGTACCGCTGACCGGGGCGCAGCAGGTGCCGCCACTTCAGGTGTCGGGCAGCGGCACCGCCGACCTGACTTATGATCCAAGCACCCGGGTCTTGACCTGGAGCATCACGTATAGCGGCCTGTCGGGCACGGCGACTATGGCGCATATCCACGGGCCGGCGCCGGAAGGCAAGAACGCCGGCATCGAGATCTGGCTGAGCCGGCGCGGCTCCGAAGCCACCAGTCCCATCACCGGGAAGGCCACGCTGACACCGGGCCAGGCGCGGCAGTTGATGGCCGGCGACATGTACATCAACGTGCATACACGGGCGCATCCGGCCGGTGAGATCCGCGGCCAGATAATGCCGCCAAAGGCCTGAACGGGTCCCGGTCGGGAGCCATTGCGAGCGAAGCAGTTTTCGCCGTGCTGGAGATTGCTTCGCGTCGCTCGCAATGACAGGTGGCGGCCTGGGGATAGAGTTAGAGGTAGTCTGCCATCAGGACAGTGATGGCGACCGAAACGCCCAGCAGCAGGACGGCGCGCGCCCAAGGGGCGATGCGCGGCGCGGGAACGTCCTCGGGCAGCGGCTTGCGGCCGGTGACCATCGGGTGCAGCAGATTGTGCCGCTTCACCACGGCGTATGTCACAATCGCCACCAAGTGCAGGGCAATCGCGGCCAACAGCGCGTCCCACAGGATCTTGTGGAGATCGCTGATCAGGTCAGCCAAGCGGGCCGGCACCAGCTCCGTGAACGGGCCCTCGTCGGCGATATCGTTGTTTTCGTAGAGGCCGGTGAGGGTCTGACCCAGCAGGATGGCGATCATCACAATCACCATCCAGCCACCGGCGGGGTTGTGGCCTACGCCGATATCGGGCTCGCGGCGGTGCAGATGCGCGAGATGGCGGCATGCGGCCGCGGGGGAGGCAAGAAAACGGGAGAATCGGGCGGTCTCGCTCCCGAACAGCCCCCAGAGCAGGCGAAACAGCAGCAGCGCCAGCACCGCTTCGCCGGCCCAGATGTGCCAGTCCATCCAGTTCAGCCGGAAGGTGACATAACAGGCGGCGATCAACACCACGACAAGCCAATGGAACAGGCGGGTCGGCGCATCCCACACCGGCACGCGGCGCCAATCGGATCGGTCCATGGTGGCCATGATATAGCGTGGAGAACGGCTGGCCAGATCGGCGACTCTTCACCGCCCGACCGTCGGCCCTCGGGCGCATGGCCGCCCCCTGCCGGCCACGCGTCGCGCAAAAGGCGCGTCGTCCATTTGGCATGGCGAAACAGGTAGATGCGACGCCGGATCTTCCGAGTGCATGACACCCTATTCGTACAAATCTATGGAATCCACCGGGCCCATGAAATAACTGGATGCTGCTCGGTGGGAAAAAGCGACGACGACGCCTTCGCGCTGGAGGCAGGAGCTCAACCGGGCCTGCCACGGGCCGTTTACCGAAGCCGGGACGCGATACCTGCTGTAAAATGATCCGTGCATGGTCGAGACCGGGCGCCGGTCCGGGCTACCTCGCTACTGAATTCTGCGGTGAAGGGGGGTGATATCTTTGCGCAGAATAACAACAAATATGGCTTGGCCCGAGGAGTGGTGCCCTGGACCCGAGCAGGCATTGGAAAACAATCTGCTCATCTTCGAGCGCACATCGCTGCGCTAGAGTAGAGCGGGTTAATATTGACGGGACACGACGCTGGTGGCTTTCGTCTCCGCCGCTTACAAGCTGCCTGCGGGGGAGCCTCGATGGGCGCACATGACTGTGCATGCCCGACGCCTCCCGGCGAAATCCCTCAAGAACGATCGGTGCAGCGCTATGCGTGGCCGGCAATGACAGGTGGCCGCCTCTAGGGATCGTGAACGAAATCGACTCCTTCGTCACAAATTTTGGTTGCCAAGCGGCTTTCAAGTGTGGACAGATGGAACTGGTGCGCCAGGGTGGCGGGGCGGCGCTCCTGGAGGATCCGTACCGCCTCTACCGTAAAACCAATTCGCAAACGCGTCCGCGGGACAGAATCGTGTCTGGGCGGCAATGGTTGATCCTTGCCCCAAGCTCGGTTTTTGAAAGCGGTGCGACTATTGTGACCTTTGTGCACGATCCTAGAAATAGAAACTAATTAGCCTAAGCGTACAGGAAACTGGACAGACGGGCCGCAGCACCGCGACCAGAGGAGAATGGCATGCCGCTCGGGGAAGTCTTTCGGGAGCAGTTGGCAGCGCTCGAAGACTTTCTGCGCTCACCGAGCACAGTTGTCCGGCGTGTCCTGATCGACGGCGAGATGCGTCCCGTTCTGCTGAAAATGCTGACCGGCCGGGAAGCCGAGGACGATTTCACTCACATCATTCTCGCCTATCAGGGTCCTTTCGTCGAACCTGTATCTTGGTTCGCCTCCTTGCATAACCTGCTGGAATCCGAGCTCGACGAGCACGGAGCGGCTCTGACGGCTGAGGGCGTGGATATCAAAGATCACGCCGACGATCCCGAAGCCCGCGGGCCCTGGCCATTCCTGCGGCGCGCAGAACGGCTGGCCGAGGAATTGGCCAGGGTACTAGGCACGCTCGCCTTTCTGCTTGAACCGACACCGCTCGTCGATCGGTCAGACTTCATCGCATCGATAGCATTCCTCGCGCAGAGGGTACGCAGCCGTTGGCTTAAATTCATCGTGCTTGAGGATCGCCAGGCGCCGACACTGACCGCGCTTGAGGGAACAGACAGGGTCAGCACGCAGGTCTTCTGGGCCGCACCGTCGAAGTTGGAAGAGCGTGCGACAGCCCGGTTGGTGGACCCTGGGCAAACAGACCCTGCCGAACGCCGGCAACTTCTTGCGACGGCCGCCGGATTTGCTTTCGCCAAACGCGATTACGCCAAGGCCGAAGCGTTGCAGCGCGAGCAACTGGCGTTGCCTGGCGCACAGCCATTGCAGCAGGCGACCGCACTCTACGGACTCGGGAACACGCTGCTCGCAGACGGGCGGGCGGAGTCGGCGGCCGCGGCCTTTCTGCGCGCTTGCAGTGTCTGCAATGATCACGAGCTGCACGAATTCGCTCCGTTCGCGTACACCAACCTGGGCGTCGCCTTGCATCGGCTTGGCCGGTTCGATGAGGCGTTCCGAGCCCTGCGGGTCGCCAGTCGCGGCTTCCGTGCCCAGGACTATCCCCCGGGGGAAGCCTTCGTTTGCGATAATCTGGCGAAAATGCACCTGGAGCTGGGCCAAGAGGACGAAGCGGCCAGGATCTGGCGATACGCGCTGCGCCTCTACCAAGGCATCACGAACCCTGCGTTGGCCGATGTCAGGAAGGCGGGGCTCTCGGACTTAGAAACTAAGTTGGATCGGGTCAGGGTCGATGCCTGACGCCGCCGCCATAGACCGCGTCATCAGCCGCGGGTCGCAACTCTTCTCGCGCGCCGGGAGAGCTGCGCAACAGGCGAGTAACGAAGCCGGACATCACGGCGACACTTTCGATGTCTGGACCCACACAGGTGGAAGTCCCGCCGGGAACCCGGCTGAGACCGGCGTGCCGGCTGATACGGGAACGCCCCAATCCAAAAGTGCGCTTCCCGTCAGTGCGCTCCCCGGCGCCATGGTCCAGCAGGTTCGCGCGATGAGGCAAGCCGCGGCCGATATTGGGAAAGCAAAAGGCGCTCTTGCGACGGCGGGCGCCGTAATGAACACGCTCACCTCTTTGGAGAAGGCGATCTCACTGCCATTATCCACAATTCCATTCCCCGCCTTCCCGGCGGTCCGGGTCACGGACATGGATGTGGGCCTGCCCCACGCCCACAACCACCCGCCCAACCTGATCCCGCCCGCCCCGCCCGTGCCTCTGCCGAGCACGGGCCCGGTCATTTCGATCCCTTACGTTTCCGGCGCCTCGACTGTGCGGATCAACGGCATGCCCGCCGGCCGCTGCGGGGATATGGGGTTGGGGATCTGGTGCGGCGGCTATTTCCCTATGTTCGAGATATTTCTGGGTTCATCGAGCGTGTGGATCGAAGGCATGCGCGCCGCCCGCATGGGCGTGGACATTACCAAGCACTGCACTTTCTCTCATCCCAAGCCGAGTGATCCGCCGCTGGGGCCGATGGTCGGGATGACGATCTCGGGGAGCCCGAATGTGCTCATTGGCGGCGTGCCGATGCCGTCGCTGACCAATCTTGCAATCGGCGCGGCTATGAAGGTCGTCTTTAAGGGATTAGGCAAAATAACCACTGCTGTTCGCGAAGCGGGCGCCTTATCACAGGCTGAGAATAGGACGCTTGAAACAGGCGCGCGACGCGTGATAAACCCAGAATCGGTGACAAGCTGGGATAAAGCTGAGGCGGCTTACGAGCTAATCCGCCAAGATGCTGCAGATGTATCGCAGATAGCCGAAAATACTGGGATGAGCGTTGCTGATGTGACCAATATCAAGAATCATCTATTCTTCAACGAGCATCAGCTCGATGAGGGTGTTCGGCGATTTGACGCAGACCCAGAGATTGCCAACGCGTGGTCACGGTTAAAGCAGGGAGACTTTGTTCCTAGTGATATTGATTTGCTTGAACACGAGCTCTATGAGTTAAACCACGAGAGAGCAAACGGAACCGACTATAGAACGGCTCACAATGCAGCACTTGCCGCAGGCAAGACCTGGAACCCGGAGTGACGTAATGGCATTCTACGTGAAGATTAGAAAAGTTGCAGAGGGCCACCGGGTGGTTCGCTACAGCTTTCAGGGGGGCGGACCCGAACTGGGGCTGTTGGAAATAAACAGGGAGAACGGTGAGGTTTCGCTTGTGAACTCCTTGGCGGACGATCACCATAATCGTATGTTTGATCGCGCTGCAGTTAAGCTTATACGAGCCTGGAAGGCCGGTGTTCTGCCAGATGAAACGGAATGGGCGTCGTAGATTAGTTTATCAGCCATAGGCTGTCGGCTACACCCGAAGCCGCATCACGCAACTGTCTGAAATCGTGAGCCTGGTCGCGGTGCCGAGACCAGTTCAGATTCCAGAACCGAAGGCAGACGCAGCGCTTTTTGGACCACACTCGCACTTCGCTACTGGCCCGCGAGTGCTCGTCATATGCATTCTTGACTGAGCACGGCGCTCCACATGCGGAACGGCTATGTGAGGTCCAGCTTGAGCCCGCATGCTCGCGCGATGGACTGCGCCCGTCCGGTCTGCTTCCGCCTCCTCCTGGTCGCGGAACTCGACAAAGGAGCGCACCCCGCCGGGCCATTAGGTTCCGGCCTGTTCGGCGAGACCACACTGCCCGCCATGACACCTCCCCTCCTCGCCCCGCCCGCAGGTCCGGGGGCAACACCGCCTTTGCACAGTGAACCCATTGCCGGCGAGGAAACTGCGCGACGCGCCAAACCATCAGAGGAATGGCAGAGGCCATGATGGTCCGCGCCTCATCGACATAACGAATACACTGCTGAATTAGACCCTGACGCGGCGGTAGATCGCCTCTATCGGCAGCAGCACCCCCAGTTCAGGAATATCGAGAGCCCCCGTCGCCAGCTCGGTCAGCTTCCAACCCGATGGCGTCCGCTCCCTGGAGGCGACGAAAATCCGGTGCTGCGCAACGACCACATAGCGTCGGATCGAGGGAAGACGAAGGTATTCGGCGAGCTTTGGGCCAAGGTCCCTATCCGCGGTATCCTCCGAGAGGACCTCAAAGATAACCACCGCATCACGCAAGGTTCGGGTATCTTCGGTGACAGGCGATGTGACAACCAAAACGTCCGGATAGCGAACTCTGCCCCCGACATCGATCCGCATCTCCTGGATCGCGTCGAAGCGGTCGGGATCCAAACGGTCATCAAGCAGTCGGAGCAGATTGCCGACGATACGCTGGTGAGCCCGGCTGCCTCCGGTCATCTCAATTATCCGGGTCCCATCGAACTCGTGCTTGCCTTCCTGCTGGTCCTCCCAGTCGAGGAAGCGCTCGACAGTCCACTTCTCGTGGAGAACGAGGTTCATGATCCGATGCTAGCGACAACCTGTGCGCATCTCAACCGCGAGGCGAAGCTCCCGGCGGGCATGGCAGTGACATTCCCGACACCTTTCCGAAAACGCTCCTCCCGCGGATGAGCCTCCTCCCCTTGCGGACTCCTTGCGGGAGAGCCCGGGCCCATAACGCACCGTCACGCCTCACACAAAGCACACACGGGGCCGGCCGCGGCCGCCCCACCGTCCTGATTCGTCCCGGTCCCCGACACAGCGACACCGGCCACCAGGCGACTACTGAAACCGCGTCCTCAACCCCGGTTCGCCCGCGCCAGCACCGCCTCGAACAGCACCTGCGCCCCGGCCTCGGCCTCCTTCGGCAGCATGCTCTCCGCCTCGTTGTGCGAGAGTCCGTCCTTGCACGGTGTGAAGATCATCGCCGTCGGCACGTGCCGCGCCACGTACACCGCGTCATGCCCGGCACCCGATACAATCTCCCGCGCCGGATAACCGAGCCGTGCGGCCGCCTCTCGCACCAGCGCGACGCATGCGGGATCGAAACGCTGCGCCGGGATGCGAAACAACCGGTTCAGCTCCAGCATCACGCCGCATTCCCCCGCGATCCCCTGCGCTTCAGCAACGAACGCCGCATCCATCCGGTCCACTTCCGTCTCCTCGGGGTGGCGGAACTCGACCGAGAACCGCACCTCGCCGGGAATCACGTTGCGGCTGTTCGGCGAGACGACAAGCTGCCCTACCGTCCCCCGGCCGTCCTCGCCGCCCGCCCGCATCATCCGGTCCACCAGCTGCACCACGCGCGCAGCACAGACCAGCGCATCCCGGCGCGCCGAGGGCGGCGTCGTGCCGGCATGCGATTCCTGCCCCGTCGCCACCGCGTCGTACCACACCTGCGCCTGCGCCCCGGTCACTACGCCGATCGCCTTTGCCTCGCGCTCCAGGATCGGTCCCTGTTCGATATGCAGCTCGAAATATGCATCAGCCGAGAACGCCTGGGCCTTCTCCGGCCCGCGATAGCCGATCGCCTCCAGCGCCGCCCCGACCGTGACCCCCTCCAGGTCCGCCAGCGCATAGGCCTGTTCCAGACCGAACACCCCGGCCCAGACGGCGGAGCCCATCAGGCTGTGGCCGAACCGGCTCCCTTCCTCGTCGGTCCAGTTCACCAGCTCCAGCGGCGCCTCGGTTACGATGCCCAGTTCGTTCAGGCTGCGCATCACCTCCAGCCCCGCCAGCACGCCCAGCGCGCCGTCGAATTTCCCGCCCGAGGGCTGGCTGTCCAGGTGGCTGCCGAACAACACCGGCGCGCGCATGGGATCGCGTCCCTCCCGGCGGGCGAACATGTTGCCGATGGCATCCACCCGCACCGTCAGGCCGGCGGCCTCGCACCACGCGCGGAAGCGGTCGCGGCCGCGCCGATCGACCTCGGTCAGGGTGAGCCGGCGCACGCCGCCGCGCGGCGTGGCGCCGATCTCGGCCATCTCCATCAGGCTGTCCCACAGCCGCTTGCCGTCGATGCGCTGGTTGGTTCTTTGCGCTGTCATGCGGGCGCCCCGAACGGAAAGCGCGCATCTTGCCGAGGGGCGGCCTTCCTGCAAGTTTCGCCCGGCAGCGGAGTACCGCTATGACTGGAGCAACGGCTGCGCGATGCTGCGTCGCCGTCCTGATGATCCCCCTGGCAGGCTGCAAGCTGATCGACCAGACCACGTTCGCGCCGTCGCCGTCGAAGAATCCCGCGTTGCTCCCGGGTACGCCGGCGACGACGGAGATCGGGAAGATCGACCCGCGCACCCCGCTGTTGTCGATCGACGCGGGCACGCCGGTGCCGGCGTACGGGGGCATCCTGCGCTACGCGGTGGCGCGGGCGGTTGCGCGCGATCCGAACGTGCGGTTCGACGTGCTGGTGGCGGTACCGGACGTCGGCGGTGCCGCTGCGCAGGCCAACGCGGTCGCCAACGTGCAACCGCAGGCCAGCGCGCTGATGCGCGAGATCGGCAGCGATGGTGTGGCCGCCAGCCGTATCGATCTGCGCGCCGGCGTCGATCCGCACATCAGGCAATCGCAGATACGGGTCTATGTCCGTTGACACGCCCCTACGGGATCGCATTTGGCCATGCAGCGGCCCCCGCCACGGGCGGCCTGCCCCAGTCGTCCTGCCTCCTTGACCAGAGAACCATCCGACAATGATGCATCCGTTCCTTGAGCACTCCCGCCGCGCGCTCGACGACATCCGGGCCCAGGGCCGCTATCGGACCTTTACAGCCCTGCGGAAGGATGCCGCGCGCTTCCCGTATTATCGACGGTCGGACGGGTCGGACGTGCTGGTCTGGTCGTCCAACGACTATCTCGGCATGGGCAGCCACCCAGCGGTGATCGAGGCCGCCTGCGAGGCGGCGCGTACGATCGGCGCCGGCGCCGGCGGGACGCGCAACATCAGCGGCACCAGCCCGCTGCACGAGGCGCTGGAAGCGGAGCTCGCCGCCCTGCACGGCAAGGAGGCGGCGCTTCTGTTCACCTCCGGCTTCGTGTCGAACCAGGCGGCGCTTTCGACCATCCTGAACGCCTTGCCCGGCTTCGTGGTGTTCTCGGATGCCAAGAACCATGCCTCGATGATCGCCGGGATCAAGGGATCGAAGGCGGAGTGCCGGGTCTTCCGCCACAACGACCTCGGTCATCTGGAGGAGCTGCTGGCGGCGGCGCCGGCACAGGCGCCAAAGCTGATCGCCTTCGAGTCCGTCTATTCGATGGACGCCGACATCGCGCCGATCGGGCCAATCTGCGAGCTGGCGGCGCGGTTCGGGGCGATGACCTACCTCGACGAGGTGCATGCGGTCGGCATGTACGGACCGTCCGGGGCCGGGGTCGCCGAACGCGACGGCGTGGCGGCGCAGGTCGATATCATCGAAGGCACGCTGGCCAAGGCGTTCGGCTGTCATGGCGGCTACGTTGCCGGGGCTGCGGCGGCGATCGACTATATCCGCTCGACCGCGCCGGGCTTCATCTTCACCACGGCGCTGCCGCCGATGCTGGTGGCCGCCGCGCTCGCCAGCATCCGGCATGTGCGCGCCGATCGGGCGCGGCGCGAGTCGTTGTTCGAGCGGGCCGAGACGCTGAAGCGCCGGCTCGACGAGGCCGGCGTGCCTCGTTTCGATTCAGCCAGCCATATAGTGCCGGTGCATGTAGGTGATGCAGCCCTGTGCAGTCAGATCAGCCGCCGGCTGCTCGACGAGTTCTCGATCTACGTGACGCCGATCAACTACCCGACCGTGCCGCGGGGGGCCGAGCGGCTGCGCCTGACGCCGACGCCGCTGCACACAGACGCGATGATGGACCGGCTGGTCGCGGCGCTTTCTTCCATCCTGCGGCCGGCGGGCCGGCTGGCGGCTTGAGCGTCGAGCGGACGCTTCTTCGACTCAGTCCAGGACAAGGACGGCGGCTGCGCGGCGGCGCGCCCTGGGCGTTCAGCAACGAGATCGCGATGCGGCCGGAGTACCGGCGGATCGAAGCGGGCAGGCTGGTGCGGTTGGAGGGCGACGACGGGGTGCGCTTCGGCACTGCGATGTTCAACCCGCACAGCCTGATCGCCGCGCGCGTGCTTGATCGCGACCCCGATGCGGCGATCGATCCCGGCTGGATGCGGGCGCGCCTGTCGGAGGCGGCCGCCTTGCGCAGTCGGGTGTGCGACACGCCATATCACCGGCTGGTCCATGCCGAGGCGGACCGGCTGCCTGGGCTGGTGATCGATCGCTACGGCGATGTCGCCGTCGTGCAGGCTAATGCCGCCGGGATGGATCGGCTGCTGCCGGTCGTGCTGGAGGCGCTGTTGGCGGAGCTGCCGCTGCGCTGCGTGGTGGGACGCAACGATTCGGCGGCGCGGCGGTTGGAGGGACTGCCCGAGACCGTGACGTTGCTGCACGGGACCGACCCGAGCGCCGCGGTGGACGAAGGCGGCGTGCGGTTCCCGGTCGATCTGGTCGGCGGACAAAAGACCGGGTGGTTCTTCGATCAGCGGTGGAATCGCGACCGCGTTGCCGCGCTGGCCGAAGGGGCGCGCGTGCTGGACGTGTTCTGTCATGTCGGCGCCTTCGGGCTCCGCTGCGCGATGGCGGGTGCCGCCGCTGTGACGCTGGTCGATTCCAGCCCCGCCGCACTCCATCAGGCGGAAGAGACGACAGCGCTCAACGGTCTGGCGCAACGCGTGACGACACGGCGTGAGGATGCGTGGGAGGCGATGGCCTCGCTCGCCGCCGGCGGGGAGCGCTTCGATATTGTGGTGTGCGACCCGCCTGCCTTCGCGAAGTCGCGGAAGGACGCGGCGGCGGGGCTGCGCGCCTATGGCCGCATGGCACGCCTCGCGGCTGCGCTTGTGGCCCCCGGCGGGCTGCTGTTCGTCGCCTCGTGCAGCTACCATGCCCCGGCGGATCTCTGGGCTGGCGAGATTGCACACGGACTGCATCGCGCGCGTCGTGACGGACGCGTGCTGTTCACCGGCGGTGCCGGACCGGACCATCCGGTGCATCCGCACCTGCCCGAGACGGCGTATCTGAAGACTGCGCTGATCGCTTTGGCGGCATAGCCGGGAAGCTCTGCTGTCATACGATGAGCCGCACTTCTTCCGGCCTCGTTGCCAAGGCGCGCCCAGCAGTCGCAGAGAAGCCCAACAAAATCAAATGTCTAATGCAAAAACCGGGTAAGGTTTCGGGGCTTAGGCATCTCCCTCCAAAAAGATGTTGATGTCGCACCGATCCGGATCGTAAATTCGTTAACATTGGTTAATTGGAGGTACCCATGAAACTTTCCGCCTTACTGCTGGCGGGGATTGCGGCCGCGGGGCTAACCCTGGCGACATCCCAGTCAGCCCTGGCGAACGCTACGATCGGCAACACTGCCGGCACGTTCCTGGTCGGCGTCGGGCCCGATGGCGAGCTTTACGATAACACGACCGGGGTCGGCTTCCAGCGCGTTTCCGACGGCTACGATCCACTCGCGCCGGGGAGCCCACGCGACTCTTGGGGCGTCTCGGCGAACGGGACCGGCGCCTACGCTGACTACGTGGACTACGGTACCTCCGGGATCAGTTCGACGGAGAGCTTCGGAGCAAACGGCGGAACTGTGACGTCCGACGTGCTCTCTGGCGACCTCTCGGTGACGCAGACCTACAGCTTTGCAGCAGCCAACGTGCTGAAGATCTCCACAACTGTGACCAACACCGGCGGAATCGCGGAATCCGTGCTATTCCAGCGCGATATCGACTGGGACGTGGCCCCGACAGAGTTCAATGAGAACTCCTTCGCCGGCGCAGTTCCAGGCGGCAGCATTACCGATAGCACCAATTACGGGTTCGATGATCCGGATCCAACAGTGCCATACGGTTCCTCCTGTGCCGCGGGTTGTAACGTCACTGGGGACGAGGGTGGCGGGATCAAGCTCGATCTCGGGACCCTGCTCGCCGGGGCGTCGGACTCGTTCTCCTATCTCTACGCGATCAGCGATACGGGCGAGAGCGTGGACGGTCTTGATGCCCAGTTAAAGGGGCTCGGGGCCGCTACATCGTATCGACCCAGAGTTCTGAGAATGGCGCCTACCCCAACCTCGGGGCGAATTCCGCGGCGATCGCCGTGTCGTTTGGTTCTCCAGTTCCGGAACCCGCTTCGCTTTTGCTGCTGGGGGCGGGTCTCGCTACCCTCGGGTTGGTGCGTCGGCGAAAGGTCGGATAAGCTCGCCCGCCAACGGTTGACCAATCGCAGGGCGGCATCCGCGAGGTGCCGCCCTGTATCTTTGTACGGGGGAATCCGACTGCCGGTCGAATCAGGTCGGCGTCCCTGACTGGCCCGCACCTCCACGAGACAGCATACCTGAATACCGAGCTGCTCGCGCTGGCAGCCTAGGCCCGCTGCACTCGGCGTTCTCCCGTTTGTCTGCTATGTCGGTATCTCATGAGCCAGTTGTTGTCCGCGTCGACAGTTGAAGCATCAGGGCGCCCGATCCTGGTCACCGGCGGCTCGGGACAGCTCGCGACCGCGCTAGCCGAAGCCGGCGGCAACCGCATCCGTCGCGTCGGTCGCCCGGAGTTCGATTTCGACCGATCCGACAGTGTGGAGCACACGTTCCACGAGACGGCGCCGGCTCTGGTGGTGAACGCCGCGGCCTACACGGCGGTCGATGCAGCCGAAACGAACGAGGCCGCGGCGTATCGCGCCAATCGCCACGGGCCGGCGCTGCTCGCCCGGCTTTGTCAGCAGGCCGAGGTGCCGCTGATCCATGTTTCCACCGACTATGTGTTCGATGGCCTCAAGGGCGCGCCATATGTCGAGACGGACTCGACGGCGCCACCCGGCGTGTACGGCGCCAGCAAACTCGCCGGCGAGGTCGCGGTGCTGGCGAGCTGCGAGCGGGCCGTCGTGGTGCGGACGTCCTGGGTCTATGCAGCAACGGGGAAAAATTTCGTCCGCACCATGCTGGCTGCCGCGCGCGAGACGAACCGGCTCCGGGTGGTCGCGGATCAGAAGGGCTGTCCGACCGCCGCTGTGGACCTGGCGGCGGCGATCTGGGCGATCGTTGAACTGATCGAGGCGCAGGGCTGGCAGCAGCGCTTCCGCGGCGTGTTCCATGCCGCCGGGGCCGGCTGGACGACGTGGCATGGTCTCGCCTCTGCCGTCTTTGACGAAGCCGTGCGGCACGGATCGGCCAAACCCGAGGTTTTGGCGATCACCACCGCCGACTGGCCGACGCCGGCACGGCGACCGCCCGATTCTCGGCTCGACTGCGGCCTGCTCGCAGCGACGTTCGGCGTTGCGCTGCCGGGATGGCGCGATGGCTTGGCACGCACGATCGATGCAATCTTCGCGGCGGCCTGATCGCTACAGGCTTTGTGGACAGATACCTCTATGAATAGGCCGGCTTTGGGCGCACTGCTCGGCGTCGGTAAAGAGGCCGAGGTGTTCGCGTGCGGGGCGCTGGTTGTGAAGCTCTACAAGCCAACCGCTCCGAAACGATCGGCGTTCCGAGAGGCAGCCATTCTCGCAGCGGTAGAGTCACTCGGATTACCTGCACCCACTGTTCGCAGCGTGCGGCAGATCGGCGATCGATGGGGCGTGCTCATGTCCCGTGTCGAAGGACCTCGCTTTGCTCAGGCTATGGCGCACCAGGTGGAAACCCTGCCCGCGCGGCTGAATCGAATGGCCCGGCTGCAGTTGCAAGTGCACAGCCATCACGCAACGCAATTTGCCAGCCTGAAAGCGAGGCTCGCTGTGAACATCCGACAAGCCCCCATGCTCAGCGAAGCGCGCAAGAGCACTCTGCTGGCCGCACTTGCGGCGATGCCGGACGGCGATTGTCTGTGTCACGGCGACTTCCACCCTCACAACATCATGGGGCCACTCGGCCATGAGGTGCTAATCGATTGGCTGGATGCAAGCCGAGGTGAGCCGGCAGCAGATGTCTGTCGATCTTACGTGCTCCTTCGGCCCGCGGCCCCGGAAGTGGCGTCCGCATATGTTGACGCGTACTCGCAAGTTAGCGGAAAAAGCCGCGCCGCAATCTTGAGCTGGCTGCCGTTCGTCGCCGGGGCGCGACTCGCAGAAGGCGTGCCCGAGGTCGACGAGCTGATGAAGATGGTCGATGGGTGAGGATCGGCGCACACGGTCCGATGTCCTCTGGCTGGTCCACGGGTGGAGCACCCGCTCCCGGACCGGTCCGCCGATTTGCCCGACCGAGAGTGCCAAGCAACACCCGCCAGGGCTGCGCGGAGGGAGTGTCGTGAAGGATACGCTGGCGTCCGCCGGGCGGCCGGTCTATCGGGCAGACCATGGGTGTATCGCCGTTCTGCTCTCGACCTACAACGGCCAGCGGTTCCTGGCCGGGCAACTGGACAGCCTGCGGGCGCAGGCCCACGAGGACTGGGTGCTGTACTGGCGCGACGACGGCTCGAGCGACGCGACGCCGACGATCCTGCGCGCTTTCCTCGACGATCTGCCGGGTCGGGTGGTGGCACTGGACGATCCGGGACGCTACGGCGCGACCGAGAGCTTTCTGCGGCTGCTGCGTGCCGCGGTTCGTGATGGCCACGAGACATTGGCGTTCGCCGACCAGGACGATGTCTGGCTCTCGGACAAGCTGGCCCGTGGCGCCGCCGCCCTGGCGACTGTGCCCGCCGCTATGCCGGCGCTCTATTTCGCGCGCCAGCGTCTTGTCGATCCGGAGTTGCGGCCGCTTGGGCTGTCGCTACCGATCCGCCGTCCGCCCGGCTTTCCGGCGGCGCTGACCCAGAACCTCGCGACCGGGTGCACGCAGATGCTGAACCGCGCGGCGGCGGAGCTGGTCGCAGCCAGCGCGGCGCCGGCGGCGGCCAATCACGACTGGTGGTGCTACCTGCTGATCGCCGCCGCCGGCGGGCGGCTGCTGCACGACGCGACCCCGACCGTGCTGTACCGGCAACATGCGGGGAACACGATCGGCGCACCCACCGGTTTCTTCTGGCGCGCGATCGCGGCGATGCGGCGTGGCTCGGCGGCGTTCACGAGCGTCCTGCGCCAGAACGTTGCGGCGTTGGCCGACCAGCCGCATCTGCTCGCACCGTCGGCGCGCGAGCAGGTCGGGGTGCTGGCCGCGGCGCTGCGGGGCGGAATGCTCGACCGGGTGCGGGCGCTGCGCATGCCGGGGCTGCGCCGCCAGACCTGGCCGGAAACCTTGGTGTTCCGCCTGTGGTTCTTGCTCGGTTGAGCGGAGCCCTTCGCACCTGCCGGAGGTAAGGCTTCGGCTGGTTCCGGGCGGCGGTTCGGATTCGACACAGAGACGGCGAGGGGTGCAGAGACCGACGAGGCTAGTTTCTTATGCGATGAATGCCTCTCTATCAGTCGTGGGGACGTGAAGTATTTGCGCCACGATCCGTTCCGTCAGGCTTTCCCGATGTATAACGTTGCTCGGATATCTCGGTCTCCTCGGTGCGCTCTGTGTCGAATCGCACAGTGGTGCAACGGGCGGGAGATGTCCGGCACAAGCCCGGCCATGACGTTGCCGGCACCGGAACGGAGACCAACAAGGTTCGGTTAGAGGAACTTGTGGCCGCGATGGATGACGTGGCGCGACAGCCAGATCGAGGCGCAGATGCCGGTGGCCGAGGCCGAGCCGACGACCAGCGAGAACGCCAGATGGCTGTAGCCGACAGCGGCGTGGATGTAGATGAACTGGGTGTTGTTGAGCGCAATCGCCACCACGGCGCCGATCAGGTAGTTGCCGGTGTTGAGGTTGCGGCCCTGCACGCCGATCAACAGGATGTTGAGGAAGGCGGCGCACCACAGGCCGATCTGGGGCCAGGGCATCACGCGGCCGCCCCGGTGAACGGGCAAACGGCCTTGCGCCGCCTGCGGGTCTCGACCGCATATGCGCCGTAGGGGCGATCCGGTCGTCTGTTCGGCTCGGCGACCCGCCTCGTGTAGTCGGACCATTCGGTGGCGCCGAAATCGGCGAGCCGGGGCGCGGCCATCCGCATATCGCCGAGCACCGCGTCTCCGTACAGCGCGCAGGGGACTGGTTGCACCTGGGCGAGCGGCAGATCAGCGCGAAGGCGGATTGGCGCATCGGTTTTGGTGAGCCGGAGATTGATGAACAGAGGGCCGAACCAGGATTCCGGCTCGACGATGCCCTCGAAATGCTCGATGTGCGTCATCAGGGGGAAATTGGCCGGGCGGCGCACCAGCAAGCCCCAGCCGGGTGCGGCGCGCGCCATCAGGCCGAACTGCACCTGCAGGAACCCGCCATGCTCGCCGAGCGCGGTCAGGAAGGGCGGGCACATGCCGGCCAGCTCGGGCGGCGCCACGTCGTCCCATGCCTGCGGGAAGCCGGGGAAGTGGCACGCATCGGAGAGTGGCAGCCAGCTCTCGCCGTCCTGGCTCCAGAACATCCCGGTGCCATCATAGAGCACCCAGCAATCGATCGGGCAGAACAGCCACCAGCCGAAGGCGGTGGCGGAACAGACGGCCTCGCAATAGCGGACCGCGCGCATCGGCAGGGTGCCGACCGCCGAGCGATCGGCGCGCTGCGGCGGCCGTGCGCCGTCGATGAAACTATAGAAGCGGACGTTCGGAGGATTCATGGAAGACTCCACGACAAGAGAGGAGTGCCCGCGGCGCGGGGTCTGACCGGGCCGCGGGGGGCTCGTCAGCCGCGCACGCGCATGCCGTCGCCGACGCGAATCGCCGGCAGCCGCATGCCGTCGCCGACGCGGACGGTGGGGATCCGCATGCCGTCGCCGACGCGGACGGTGGGAATGCGCATGCCGTCGCCGACACGGACGGTGGGAATGCGCATGCCGTCGCCGACTCGGATTTTCGGGGTCTTCATGGGAGGAACCTCATTTGTTGGTTAGTGAGGGGTGGAAGAACTCGGCGCCGCGATCGCGGCGTCGAAGCCGGTTGCGTCTCCACGACAAGCCAACAGGCCCGCGGCACGGGTGCCGACGGGGCTGGTGGCGTTCGCTTGGGGGAAGGCGGCGGGCGCAGCTAGCCCGCCGATGGCCTAACCTATACGCTATCCGAAGCGGATGGTCAAGCTTTGTTTCCTAGATAGGTCAGAAATTATTCCAGGGCCTTTGCGGCACCCTCACCCGCCGCGCTGCGACCCTCGGGTCGGAGCCCGAGGACAGGCCTCTCCCGCAGAGCCGGAGAGGTGGGAGTGGTTCAGGCCACGGTGGGCTGGGAAATTGGCTGGCCCTGCTGGGCGCGTCGGGCCTGCCAGAGCGCGACGAAGTCGATCGGCTGCAAGAGGACCGGCGGGAAGCCGCCGTCGCGCGTGACGTCGGCCAAGATGTTGCGGGCGAAGGGGAACAACACACGCGGGCACTCGACCAGCAGCACGGGCTCGACCGCGTTATCGGGCAGGCCGCTTAGCGTGAACAGACCGGCATAAGCGAGCTCGGCCACGAAGACGGTGGCGGAGGTCCCCTGGTTTTGCCCGTTCCCCTGAGTACTTGGGGCCTCGTGCGCTTCCGCGCGGATCATCAGCGAGACTTCATAAACGTGCTGACCCTCCTGGACGCGCCTGGCCTGTACGTCGAGATTGATGTTGACCTGCGGCTGGGCGCGAAGCTGCGAGAATATCTGCGGGGCGCCCGGTACCTCGAAGGAGAGGTCCTTCACGTATTGAACGTTGACCACCAGCGGCGGTTGGCGCTGCTGGCCGCCGGCCTGCGGCGAGGGGGTGGTTTCCGACATCCGGCTCTCCAAGACGTACGCGTATCCAGGTAGCACGACACCGGGGGCTGAGACCAGAGATAAGGGCGGGCTGGGGGGAAACGACGCCTGGCGGGAAGTGGCGGGGTTTTAGCAACCCGACCGAGATATTGACCCGAGAGCGAACCGATTTCAGGGGCTATGGTCTTGTGCCGGCCATGTCCTGCGTATTCGCGCTGACGTGCCGGAACGGGGGGGACATGGCCGGCCTTGTGCGCACAGGGCCGGCCATGACGTTGCAGGCCCTGACGGTGGAAGCGCTAGATTTCCTCGACGCGCTGCACGCCGGGCACGACCTTCAGCGCCTCGGCGAGCCGCGGCGTCACGTGGAAACCGCCGGCCAGCGCGATCTCCACGCTCTGCGTATGGCCCAGCAATGGGACCAGCACCACCCTCCCCTTCCCCCCGCTTTCGCGGCCAAGCAAGTCGCGAATATGCGGCACCGCCTCGGTCGCCTCCAGCCAGACGCGGATCGAAGCGCCAATCCCGGCCGCAGCCTGGTCGAGCGCCGTCACATCGTGCGCAGTGATCCGCAGTACCTCGGCTTGCATCTGCAGCTCGGCGCTGACCAGGACGTTCGAGCCGACCTCCAGCAGGTCGCGCGCCCGGCCGAGCACCTCGCTGAACACGGTCACCTCGCAGGAGCCGGACTGATCCGAGATGCGGGCCCAGGCCATGCGGCTGCCGGTGCGAGTGACCCGTTCCTTTACGGCAACGATGGTACCGGCGAGCTTCACCCGCGTGACGCCGGCCTGGGCGCGGGCTTCGGTCTCAGTGGCCTGCACCGCCCCGATCCGGCGCAGCACCGGCGCGTAGGTGTCGAGCGGATGTGCGGTGAGATGGAAGCCGATGGCCTCAGCCTCGAAGCCGAGTCGATCGAGCACCGGCCAGTCCGGCACATCGGGCAATCGCAGCGGCTCCGGACCGCTGCCGCCGAACAGGCCGATCTGACCGCTTTCGGCTTCCTCCCGCCGGGCCTGGGCACGGCGCAGGATGACGTCCGCACCGGCGCACAGGCGGGCGCGGTTGGGTTCGAGACGATCGAAGGCACCGGCGCGGATCAGGTTTTCGAGCTGCATGCGGTTGAGTTGCCGCGGATCGGCGCGGGCGGAGAAATCGGCGAGGTCGGCAAAGTCCCGCCCGCCCCGGGCGGCGACCAGGGATTCAATGGCTGCCACACCCACCTTCTTCACGGCGGCAAGCGCATAGCGGATGGCGAGCCGGCCGTCGTCCAGAGGCTCAATGCTGAAATCGGCGCCGGAGCGGTTGATGTCGGGCGGCAGGATCGGGATGGAGGCGCGATCCGCTTCCCCTTTCAGCGCCGCCAGCCGGTCGGTGTTCCCCAGGGCGAGGCTCATGCAGGCGGCGAGGAAGACCTCCGGGTGGTTCGCCTTCATCCAGGCGGTCTGGTAGGCAAGCAGCGCGTAGGGTGCCGAATGGCATTTGTTGAAGCCGTAATCGGCGAATTTCGCCATCAGCTCGAAGACCTCGGTGGCTTTCGCCTCGCTGATGCCGCGCGCCGTGGCGCCATCGACGAAGGTCTTGCGCTGCGCCTCCATCTCCGAGCGGATCTTCTTGCCCATCGCGCGGCGCAGCAAATCGGCGGTGCCCAGGCTGTAGCCGGCCATCCGCTGGGCGATCTGCATGACCTGTTCCTGGTACACCATGATCCCGTAGGTCTCGGCCAGGATTTCGGTCAGCTCGGGATGCGGTGCTGCCCAGGGCTCGCCGTGCTTTCGCCGGCAATAGTCGGGGATGTTCGCCATCGGGCCGGGCCGGTAGAGCGCCACGGCGGCGACAAGGTCGTCGAACCGGTCCGGGCGCATCTGGCGCAGCACGTCGCGCATGCCCTGCCCTTCCATCTGGAAGACCCCGCCAGCATCGCCGCGCTGGAGCATTTCGTAGGTCCTGGGGTCGTCGAGCGGCAACGATTCGAGATCAACCTCGATACCGAGGCCGCGCAGGAAGCCGACGCCGCGCTGGAGGATGGTCAGCGTCGTCAGGCCGAGGAAGTCGAACTTCACCAGACCGGCCTGCTCGACATGCTTCATCGAGTATTGGGTGACCAGGAACTCCGAGCGCGGGTCGCGGTAGAGCGGCACCATCTCGATCAGCGGACGGTCGCCAATCACGATGCCGGCGGCGTGGGTGGAGGCGTGGCGATAGAGGCCCTCGATCTGCAGGGCGATCTCCAATAGACGGGACACGCCTTCATCATCGTCGCGCATCTGCTGAAGCCGAGGTTCGCCCTCGACCGCCTGTGCCAGGGTGACCGGCTTGGCGGGGTTGTTCGGGATCAGCTCGGCCACCTTGTTTACCTGGCCGAACGGCAGACCGAGCACGCGGCCCACGTCGCGCACGGCGGCGCGCGCCTGCAGCTTGCCGAAGGTGATGATCTGGGCGACCCGGTCGGCGCCGTATTCGCGGCGCACGTAGTCGATGACGCGGTCGCGGCCCTCCTGGCAGAAGTCGATGTCGAAATCCGGCATCGACACGCGCTCGGGGTTGAGGAAGCGCTCGAACAGGAGGTTGAAGCGGATCGGGTCGAGGTCGGTGATGGTGAGAGCCCAGGCCACGACCGATCCGGCGCCGGAGCCGCGTCCTGGCCCGACGGGTATGCCTTGCGCTTTGGACCATTGGATGAAATCGGCGACGATCAGGAAATATCCGGCAAAGCCCATCGCGGCGATGACATTGAGCTCGTATTCGAGCCGTTCGAGGTAGCGGCGGGTGGTGTCCGCGTCGGCCCCCATTGTCGCCATGCGGCGGGCGAGGCCATCGGCGGCCATTCTGCGAAGGGTCTCTTCCTCGGTGCTGCCGGGGGGGACTTTTGGGCAGACCGGCAGCAGCGGCTTGCGGGTTTCGGCCATTACGGAGCAGCGGCGGGCGATCGCCAGCGTATTGTCGCAGGCGTCCGGCAGGTCCGTGAACAGCGCGCGCATGTCGGCTGCCGGCTTGAACCAGTGCTCCGGGGTCACGCGGCGGCGGTCGGGGTCCGACAGCAGCTTGCCTTCGGCGATGCAGAGCAGCGCGTCGTGCGCCTCGTGCATCTCGGGACGGGTGAAGAAGCAGTCGTTGGCGGCAACCAGTGGCAGGCCGGCGGCATCGGCGAGGCCGATCAGTGCCGGCTCGACGGCGCGTTCGAGCGCCACGCCGTGGCGGTGCAGCTCGACCATCGCGCGATCGGGGAATGCCTCCGCGAAGCACGCGAGGAGGCGTCCGGCTTCCGGCTGGCGTCCTTCGCCGAGCAGCCGGGCGAGCGGGCCGGTGGTGCCGCCGGTCAGCAGGATCAGCCCGGCCGCGTGCGAGACCAGGGTGGCGAAGCGGAGCTGCGGCTTCAGGCCAGGGTCGGTATCGAGGAACCCGCGTGAGGATAGGCGCTGAAGGTTGTCGAGCCCCGTCGCGTCCTGTGCGAGGAGTACGATCGGGTCGGGGGCGAGCGCCGGGTTGTCTTCTCGGGTCAAGGCGAGCTGGCAGCCGATGATAGGCTGGATTCCGCGTTCGACAGAGGCCTGGCTGAATTCGAGGGCGCCGAACAGGTTGGCGGTGTCGGTGATCGCCACCGCGGGCATGTTGGCCTCGCGGGCCAGGAGGGGGATTTTGTCGGCCTTGATGGCGCCTTCGCTGAGCGAGTAGGCGGAATGGACCCGGAGATGGACGAAATCGGAGTGGGGCATGGGGTCTATGTAGCTTCGGGGCCGAGTCGCCGCCACGCAGCTTGCCTGGGTGTCCGCGGCTCACGGGTGTTCAGCGCGCATGATTGACTGGCAGCCGCCGTGATGTATTATACACACAATGAGGAGCACGGACCTCATCCGGGAACTGGAAAGCCGCCGGATGGGTCTTGGATCGGGTTCGCGGTTCGCATGATGTCTTCAAGCATCCGAACCGCTCCGGCCTCGTCGTGGTGCCACACCCGAAAAGGGACCTTGGCGCCGGCTTGGTCGCCGCGATCCGCAAGCAGGCTGGCCTTTAGGAGTGAGGCATGCGTTACCCCATTGCGATCGAGCCGGGCACCGACACGAGGGCCTTCGGCGTTATCGTCCCCGATCTGCCCGGCTGCTTCTCCGCGGGGGACACAATCGACGAAGCCGTGAGTGGGGCCGAGGAAGCCGCTGCCGCCTGGGTTGACGCCGCCTTGGATTCGGGCCGGTCGATCCCAGCGCCCTCGAGCCTGGAAGCCATTCGCCGGAAGCCTGAGTACGCCGGGTGGACGTTCGGTGTGATCACGCTTGATCCTGCTCTGCTCGACGACACCACCGAGCGCGTGAACATTACGCTGCCGCGTCGCGTGCTGAAGCGCCTGGATGCTCTGGCTCGGGCTGCCGGTGAGAGCCGTTCCGGCTATATCGCGCATCTGACGCTGGAGGCGCCACGGCGCGCGGCGTAGGTTTGGCGTCGATCAAGGCCCCCACCACGAGCGAAGAGTGATCTCTTGCGCGCTCGAACTGATCCGCCTTGGCAACGTCACCTTGCGCCCCCTCTTTTTGGCGTTGCCGCTTCCGCGGTGAGCCTAATTGTAATGTCGTGCTATCGGCAGCGTGCAGTGGGCGTTGATGGCGAAGCTTGTTGTCCGGAGGCTGGATGAGGGCGTGAAGCGCCTGTTGCGTCAACGCGCAGATCGGAACGGTTGTAGTATGGAAGAAGAGGTGCGCGAGATCCTGCGCGAAGCGGCGATCGCTGGTACGCCTTCTCCCGACCTGCTGGGCACTCGCGTAGCTCACCGCTTCGTCGGCCTGGGGTGGGCGGAGCAGATGCCGGCACCGCGCGGACAGGTTGTCCGCCCTGCGGAGTTCGTCGAGTGATCCTCCTAGATACCAATGTACTTTCAGCGCTCATCAGCGACGTGGCCGATGAGGCGGTGGTTCGTTGACTCGACGGCGTCGAACCGATCGAGGTTTGGATAACAGCCATCACCGTCTTCGAGATTCGCTTCGGGCTCCGAAGGAGAGCGAAGGGACGAAAAGTTCGCAGGCTCGAATTCCTGAACTGAACTGGGTTCCTATAAGGTTCTCTAGTCATTGCCGCTCGTCGCAGGCATGCGTCGTAGCCTGGTGATATGAACGCGCCCGCTGCACCGGCCTATTCCTGATGGTGGCCTGCTTTGATCTCTTCGGGCCAGGACCGCAACGGGCGCGCGAATGCGTCACGCGGCGACCTGGTCGCCGATGCCTGTGCTTGCGCGGCGGCAATATGCCGCCTACATGTTAGGCAGTTTGCCGTATCATGTCAGGAAGATGAACGTCCGCGGCGCTTGTCGAGCAAGTGGCTGGGAAGCTGTTCTGACTCGCCGCGCTTCAGGCAAAATTCGCGGAATCGCATTCCAACTGCGCAAGTTGGGTTAGGCGCGAGAGGGTTTACTCGACCTCGCGATACTGATTGCCCTCTTTATCGAATTGCTGGACCAGCTCGGGCAAAGAGCGAACCAGGTAAGGGCCGAACCCCGGGGCAAAGCGACCGTCGACCCACAATCTTAAGCTTCGGCCTGACCGTGTTATCCGCACCACTGGTTCGCCTCGGGCGTTAGCGATCGGCTCCGGAGGGCTTTGGATCCGAGCCAGCAGCACGGAGAGTTGCCAGCAAAGTCTCGAATCTCATATCAGTGCCCAATCGCTTAAAGGATGCCTCCTCCAGAGTTTGGACTGCGATCTGCGCAACTTCTGCGCTCTGGAGATGTTCGACAAGCTCCATCCGCCGCGTCCGCCCGGCTTTGGGAGCGGGGCCGATCGAATTCACGATGGTAGCCGGGATAGCGGCGGCGATCGCGAGCAATTGGGCTCGTCTCGGCTGTTTGGACCGCCAGCGCAGAATTAATGGTGGCGCGATCAAGGCCGGCAGCTTCGAGGTTGACGGCAAACGTCGCTCGCTCGATGAACGAGAGATTCCGCCGTTCTGAATTCTCTTCGCCCCTTAGCAATGACAAGTTCTCTATCAGTCAACGTCTCGATTATAGCTCGAAGTTTGGTGGTGAGTTCCCTCGCAGCGTGCCAACGTCGATGGCCATAGGCGATCTGATAGACGCCGCTCTTGTCCGGATGCGGTCGCACGAGGATCGGCATTGTCTGCCCATCCTTCCGGATGGATTCCACGAGCTGACGATATTGTGGATCATCAGTTGGGGCCAAGCGATCAGAGACGAAGGATGGTTCTACTTGCTCAGGATCGATTTCGACCACCACTAAGCCGCCTGCGATCTGCCCGCGAAGCAGGTTGGCTTGATCCACCTCTTGCGTCAGGCGATCAAGTTCTAGGCCCATCGCGCGGACCGACCCTGCGGCTACGCGCGGCGCTTTCGTATCCACAACGTCGCGCGTTTCGAAGGTTGACGCCGGTTTCAGCAGGGCGCTAACGAGATCTTTTCGCTTCATACCACGCGGAGAGGCTCGATTGTCCGGGGTCAAGATCAATGGCAAGAACACGATACCTGCGGAGTGCCAGGTATTGGCACAGATCCGCGGCCGTTGTGGTCTTACCCATCCGCCTTTGAAGTTCATCAGCCAGAATCTGCAGGTGTTCCGACTGCTGTCTGCTCGGGACGTATTCGCGGGTTTTGGAGCGTTGTAGCATCCGACGGATGTCATTTATCTGCTCAAGGGAATAAGATCGGCGGCCGGTGGATGTCTTGTCCCGTTCCGGAGCCTCGCCGGCAAGTGAGAGCTGGCTGAGGTACCCGTCGCTGATGCCAATTAAAGCGGCCGCCTCCCCGCAAGAGAAGCGTCGCAGCGTTTTTTTGAGCGGCAGGCGGAAAGAGCCGCTGATGAATGGACGCGAGATGATTGCTGAGAATCCGGGCGTCCTGCGCTATCAGGCTGTTGAGGTTCTCACGCACATCGGCCGGGTCGCTGGTGAGGGCCTGGACGCATCTACGCTGGATTCCGAAACTACGACTGTGGAGCGTAGTTCCTCATCTAATGATTCGAGCCGAGTCAACCACTAATCGACCGGACTGGCCAGAACATGTTAGGACTCCAGTGATCACGCGGGAAGGTGCCCGACTAGACCCGTTCGGATGTTCAGCCGGCCGCTGCCGCCGGAGCGCGATCCCGAGTGTGCTCGCATGTCGGCTTTGGAACCGGAGGGCGGCCATTGGGTCCGGTTCATCGTGACACGAGTGCCGGTGTCGTCGGAGAAGCCGCATGGCATCGACTGCTCGCTCACGCTGCACGGTCGCGATGGCGAGCGACTGGTCGGCTTCGACAACGCCCATCCAGTGGCACGGCAGAAGCGCGGCGATCCGCAGGACCATCGCCACCGGCTGCGGAGCATCCGGGCGTATGAGTACCGGGACGCGGCGACCCTGCTCGCCGACTTCTGGGAGACTGTGGACGCGGTGTTGCGCGGGCGAGGAGTGATTCGATGACGACGCTGAAGGTGGGCATCGCCAGCTATGAAGAGATGAAGGCGCGCACCATGGCGGTGGCCCGCGGCGAGCGACACGTCGCGGCCGACGAACCGAAGGTCTGGTTCACAGCGACGGAGTCCTTCGCCAAAGTCCTCTCGGCCGGCAACCGCGAACTGCTGCGCGTCATCGCGGAGAAAGCGCCCGGCTCGCTCGACGAGCTGGCGCGGATTACCGGCAAGGCCAAATCGAACCTCTCGCGTACTCTGAGGACGATGGAAGGCTATGGCCTGGTCCGCCTCGAACGCGGCGCGCGCGGGCGGGTCACACCCAAGGTAATACATGACCGTGTGGAGTTGGACCTGCCGCTTACCTTGTCGAAGGCGAGCTGATCCATGATCGCTCTCATCGCGACGACGTTACCGCCCTCGGCGCGCGGCGCGCCCTGGCGTAGAAATCGGCCGTTCCGTTACCGCCTCGTTCGCCCGATCCTGGCGCAACGTCTCGTCATCATCTGTCGCGCTATATCCACGCCGAACCTGGCGTGCTACCCGACGACCTCTACATCCTTCCCGGCCCCTGGCCGCGCGGCGACCGGCCGCGCAAACACGATGTCGATACTTGGACGGTTATCGACGATTGGCCAGAGCGCGTGCCGGTCACCGACATCGAGGTCGCCGTGTTCGAGGCGTGGTTCGGCGACGTCTTCGATGAGTTGTTTCGCTCCCGCCGATGAACCGGAGAGACATATGCGATGACTGTGCCGTCGCGCGCCGCGCTTTACCTGCGCGTTTCGACGGCGCGGCAGGCGGAGCACGATGTCTCGATCCCGGACCAACGTCGCCAAGGCGAAGCCTACTGCGCCTCGCGCGCCTATCAACTCGTTGAGACCTACGTCGAGGCCGGCGCGTCCGCCACCAACGACCGGCGGCCCGAATTCCAGCGGATGATCGAGGCCGGCACCAGCCGGCCGCCGCTCTTCGACATCGTCGTCGTGCACAGCTTCTCGCGGTTCTTCCGCGACCACTTCGAGCTCGAATTCTACGTCCGCAAACTCGCGCGGAACGGCGTCAGGCTCGTCTCGATCACGCAGGAGATGGGCGACGACCCGATGCACGTCATGATGCGGCAGATCATGGCGCTGTTCGACGAATACCAATCGAAAGAGAACGCCAAGCACGTCCTGCGCGCCTTGAAGGAGAACGCGCGGCAGGGATTCTCGAACGGCTTGCTGCCTCCGATCGGCTACCGCGTCGTCGCGGCCGAGAAGCGCTGCACCAAGATCAAGAAGAAGCTCGAAATTGATCCGCTGACGGCCGACACCGTCCGGCTGATCTACCGCCTTGCCTTGGAGGGCGACGGCACCAGCGGCCCGATGGGCGTCAAGGCGATCGCAGCCCATCTCAACGCCCGCCGCATCTTCACGCGCGCCGGCGGGCGCTGGGGCATCGGGCAGGTCCACCGCATTCTGACGCGGCCGACCTACGCCGGCCGCCACGAGTTCAACAAGCGCGACAAAGACGGGAGGCTAAAGGCAAGCTCCGAACTGATCGCCGTCGACGTGCCGCCCCTGATTGATCAAGCCGCATTCGACGCCGTGCAATCCCGCCTCAGGTCTCGAAACCCGAAGGTTACGCCGGCCCGCGTCGTCAGCGGCCCGACCCTTCTTACCGGCATCTGCTTCTGTGCCAAATGCGACGGCGCGATGACGCTGAGAACCGGGAAGGGAGGGCGGTACCGCTACTACACCTGCTCCATCAGGGCCCGGCAGGGCGAGACCGGCTGCAAGGGCCGGTCGATCCCGATGGAGCAGCTGGACAGCCTTGTGGCCCACCATCTCGAGCGCCGGCTGCTCCAGCCCGAGCGGCTGGAGGAGATCCTCGGCTCGGTTCTCGACCGGCGCGGGGAGCGCGCCGCCCGCCGCCGCGAGCACATCGCGGAACTGAATCAGCGCGCTGCTGAGGCCGATCTAAGGCTTAAGAGAATCTACGATGCCATTGAAACGGGCGTCGCCGGTCTCGACGACCCAGCGCTCAGAGACCGCATAGAGAGCCTTAAGGCGCTCCGCGATCAGGCCCAGGCGGACGCTGAGCGTACCCAAGCCACGCTCGACGGCTCCGGCCAATATGCGGTCACGCCGGCGATGGTCAGGAAATTCGCCCGGATCGCCCGCGAGCGGATCAGGATCGATGGCGGGGGCTACCGCAGGGATCACCTCCGAGCGCTCGCACAGCGGGTCGAGGTCGGAGATCGTCAGGTTCGCATCATCGGATCGAGAAGCGGTCTGCTACGGATGCTCGCTGCGGCATCAGGAGTGCCATCGGCGGCGAGCGGCGTTCGCAGTTCTGTTCTGAAGTGGCGGATGGGGTGTCCGTCTATGGCCCAGGATTTCTGCTGGTTCCGGCGGCAAGCGTCCCGAAATCCCCTAAACTATCCCCTATTCCCTTGGCGAACGGGGGCGAACGGGCGCGGAAGGGGAGTGGATCGCCGGCACCCTTGTTCTGCGTCCGTTCTTCCCGTTCCATGCCGCGACCAGCCGCGATCGAGCCGTCATTCTCGCTTGCGCAGTGAGTAGCCGCCCAATGCTCACCTGGATTGCGCCACGCGGCGGCGACGGCGGGTCGGTGCAAGTCGATCCGATTCACGCAGAGCATCGTCAATTAAGCGCCAAGCGTCCTTGCGGTCCTGAATCTGCGGGATGTAGATGCCGGCGCGTATACTCGCCCATCGCGCACGTTCCCGGACTTCCTGCGGGGTCAGCACGTAGTAATCCGGCTGCTCGCCCACAGCATTCAGTGCGACGAACACGAACAAGACGTTATCGACAATTTTCGTCTTGTCGGCTGAGAGAGGCCATCCGTGTGAGCCACCGGCGGCTTTGACCTGAATGCATATGGAGCGCCCGTCCCGCTCGGCGAACAAGTCCACGGCCTTGGCGTTTCCCATCGTGAGCGACACCTGAAAGCCGCGTTTGCTCAACTCGGCGGCGGCGAAGAATTCGCCAGCCATGTGAACGTTGCTGGGTAGATTCGCAGTCTCAGGCCGCCGAACCATCCGGTAGTGCATCCCTTCAGGAGAAACGCCGCCCGCGCCCCCGCACACTTTGTTACGTGCCACCGAGCATACGCACTGTGAGCCGGATAAGCCAACCGTCATCAACCTCCCCATTCGCTCGATAGCTGGCCGAGCTTGATCGTCAGCGCTTCGGCCGTTTCTGGGGCCAACTTCGAGATTTCGTCGATGATGAGGCCGTGGAATCGTTCGAGCCGGTCGATGCTGTGCATGCCCTCGACCAGCCGCATCGCGGTTTCCAAGCACCGGCGGAGGACCTCGCACGATTGCAAAATCAGTCGCGCGTTCCGCACACCGCCTTCAGGCGTCTTCGCGTAGGCCCTGACGCGCTTCACATCCGCCATGGCTTCCCGCAGCTCGTCCACGACTTTCAGCGGCGGGAGCGGCGTCACATCGGCCACCGTCACGCGGGCGGGCATGTGCTTCTCGACAATCTCGGCCGCAGCATCACGGGCAGGATCCTCCGACCGCTTCGCCCTGGCCGCGGTCGCGCGCTTGATCGTCTTCGTGAGGGCCTGGGCGGGCTTCCCGCTGGCGATCGTCTCCCGCAGCCACCGATAGGCTGTAGTGCGGGCGACGCGGCCGGAGAACGCCTTGACCACCACATCGCCCTCGAACTTGTCGGCACCGGTCCGTGCCATCTCCTTCAGCACCGCCCTTTCGAACTCGGCTCGGAGTGCCGCCGCTTCCGCCGTCATCGCGCCCATGGTGCCATCAACCCCGTTCCACCAGTGCTAGGACAGTTCCATCACGCCCCGCCTGGTGGAACTGGTGGGATCGGCGTGCATCTCGGCTTCCGGCGGCAGCGAGTGCCTGTATTCCGCAGGCGGTTGCCCGCTCGCCCCCAGCAGAGGTATGACCACAATCGTCATACCTTTGCGGCACCGGCCTCAGAGGAGGAAGGGATGATGATCTCGGCTACCGCGTGGAACAACGGCCAGCATCATCGATCAGGTGCCGGGTATGGACTGAAAATCTCCCGCACTGACCGCGATCGATTTTTTCGGCGGGAGTGGCGAACCGTCCAGCTTCAGATCGGCACCGACACCCCTATCGTGGTCAATATCGACAAACCTTCATTCTGGAACGATCAGTGCCGGGAGCTGATCAGCGCCGAGTTGGGGCGCTGGATGTTGGCGAACCACCTTGCCCCCTGGCCGAGTGGCGAGCCGCCACACATAGCACTAATTCCGCGGGAGCCTGGTAAGTTCGACATTCGGTTGTGATCGGCGCGGGCCAGCAGGCTGCGTCGTGAAAGCAGGTTGTCGTTGCCGCCCGGGCATCCCTTGGCCGACGCGGCTGGCTTCCCACCTTGCCGCCGAGCGCTGCTGATCCAGCGCCGGCGGCTTTTCTCACCCCAAAGATTGTTGAGGGTGCATCGAAGGCCGGCTTCAGCGCGGCCACAGAGATAGCAGCGGCAACCATAACGGCGCGCCACGGTGGCGCGGTCCCGCCGTAACGGAGCGGATCAGGTCTCCGGCATCCCGAGCGCCTGGCAGACCAGCAACCGGATAGCATCGGATCGGTCAGGCTGGTCGTATTGGCACCGTCGCCACTGATCGAGGCGGCGCAGCTCGGCTTCCGAGAAGGCAACCGTCACTTCTCCCGGTAACGGCGGAGCGGGCGTGACGGGCTCGACCCGGACATCATCAACAACGCGCGTTACAGTAACGGGCTCGGGGATGGCAGTATGCTCCGTTACATCTGGCTGCGGCCCTACATAAAGCTCATGTGTAACGGCCGCATGGACATCGGCCGCCGGCTCCGTTACGGCGCCGGCTTCGGCCCGCCGACGCTCCCTGAATAAGCGTTGCCGCTCGGCAGTGGTCATTGCCATGGCCGTTACTTCGCCCCGGCTCGCATGGCGTCCAGGGTATCGACGATACTGCGCAGCCAGCCGTGAAGCTGGCGCATTGCCCGTTCGTCAATCCGGCGGCCGTGGCGACCCGGCACGAAATCGCCGCTGATCCAGAACTCGATCCTTCCGCGCGGCGTCACCTGATACGTCAGGCTCAGATCGCGCTTCCGCGGCTTGCGGTTGGTTTCCAGGCACCGGAGCGCCATCTCGACGGGTGATCCAAACCCTGTCGTGTTTTTGGGCCGCTGGCCCTGTTTGCCTGCCGCCGTTACCTTCGACCGATTCACGACGCATCTCCTTCTGCTGGCATCGGTGTGGTGTTCTCCCGGTCCTTCAGCCATTGATCGGCCGTTTCACGGCGAATCAGTCTTTTGCGCCCGACGCGGATGGTCGGCGGTGCCTGCCCGCGCTTCTCCATGCGGTACCAGCCGCGCCGGCTGATTCCCACGAACCCGCAGAACCCATCGATCGTGTAGGTCGCCGGCTCCGGCTTGGTAGGGGCGGCCATCAGCGTGCCTCCCCCTTGCCGGCTTTTCGGAAGGGGAGGACCCCCTGACCAACGATCTTTGCCTTGTGCGCGGCGATGAGTTGGGTGCCTTCGGCCGCAAGCCAGAGGTCTATGACATCCTTGTGGAAGAGATAGCGGCCGCTCTCCCTACTGATCCGCATCGCGTTGCCGCGCTCAGTGGCGAGGCAGTACTTACGGAGCCGGCCACTGCAACTGTCCACGAGGGGCTTCCGCCCTTTCTGAGGCACGCTGTGATCGATCAGCACTTGCAGCGCCGGCTTGTAATCCCGCACCACTGATTGGGTTGGGTCGAAGCCGTCCATCACGGTGCGCATGTCTGCCGCCAGCGCGGCGACCTGTTGCTTGAGGGGCGCCAGTTCCTCGGCCTGCTGCCGCCTTACGACGCTCTTGATGATGCCGCCGAGGCGATGCAGATCCCGCTCCGAAAGCTCCGCATTCATCCCGGTCGCCTTCGCGAAGAAGTGCTGGTAAAGCACGTCAGCGCACTCGGTCTGATACTCGATGATCTTCGGACGAACTTCCGCTGACACGAGCTTGGGATTGATGGTCGCGAGCCAGAAATTCACGCGATTCAGGGGGAGAAACACATGCTCACGCACCTGGTCGTCCCAAGGCATCTGCGCCTGTCGCTTGATAGGGGCAGACCCGAGGACTGGATGGCGAGCGATGCGCTGCCGTTGCATCTCCCAATCTAGCCCCATCCCATCGACCATAGGCTTCATGGCCACCAGGGTTGTCTCGGGCGCGTCCCCACGGAGCGCGATCAGCTTCGCGCCGTGAAAATCTATGGTCGTAAGTTCCTTGCTCGGCATTGCTGCCTCCATCAGTGGAGGCTTCTCGTTGCCGTCACGACCGGCCCCAGAGAGGCGCAAAACGGCACGTTCCGCTCTAGTCAACGCGAGTCAGAAAGACTACATTCCGAAGATGAACCAGCTAAGCAGCGCAGCCGTCGCCGAGATCGACTGGGGCGAAGCCTCGGTGGCTAAGGCCGCCCGCGCCGCGGCGAGGAAGCCGACTGCGATTGATTTCGAGCGCCTAGTGTGGCTCGCCCAGATGCGCGAGATCGGCGCGCTCGGCGTGCGGCCGGAGGCGAAGGAATAGGCCGGCCGGAGCGACTTGCTCGGGTGTTTCTTATGCCGAATAGGATGTTTCCTATCGACTGAAACGGCCGCAGCCGCCGGTTTGCGCTTGACGGCCCACTAAGTTTGGGCCATCGTGATGATGCCTCTCGCAGAGAGGCGGGCCGACCCGGTGCTGGAACCACCGAAGCCGGCCCTAACCTAAGGCACGGAGCGCCATGCCAGAGGCTGCATGCACCCTATCACGTAGGGAATCCTTGCGCATGGCCGCTCCAAGGAGCGAGCTACAAATGTTGCACCTTCAAGACTTTGCGCGCCCGTCTTTACGTGGCGCGGCAAGAGAGTTGTTGTCGTTGATCGAGCGAGTCGAGCACGGCGGATTGACGGACGAGCAGTTGCCGGCGATCGGCACCAGGGGGGACGTGCTGATCCGGCAACTGTGCGCCACCAGCGCGCTGCGCCTGGCCGACGTGGTGACGAAGCTCGAAATCTGCCGCCTGTCCCAGGACCTGTGGGACACGGACCCGTTGTTCGACAGCGTGATCGACGACATGCGCGGCCTGGTGGCCGATGCCGCGCCACCCCGGCGCCGGGCGCCAATCCTGGCAGCGGTGCGAGCGATGTTCGCGGCCGGCGCCCTGGTCATCGCCGGCGCGGGCGCAGCGAAGGCTCAGAGCGCGCCGCTCGATGGGGTGGCATCGAGGGCGATCGGACTCTCGCTGCAGCAAATTCAGGCCGCCTATCCGAACAACTGCCCCGACCCTGATGCGTGTAGATTACCCGCGCCCGGAGACCTCTGCCCCCCGGCGGGAGCGTGCAGAGACATGGTGCTCAACTTCGGCAATAAGGAGGTGGTGGTTGGGTGGTCCGCCGCCTTTGATGCCGACTCCTGGACGCGAACGGCGCATGAGTTCACGGCCCGCTACGGGGCACCCCTTTTCTTCACTCAGCGCTGGTTCGTCTGGAACCTTCCCGTTGGGGAAGACGTCTCGTTCCTTCACATGGTCGGCCCGGATTTCCATGGCGGGCGGATCGATGAGTACAGCATCAGCGTCTCCCCCCATCTCGGATCGCCCGCGCAAGATCGCTAAGGCGACGGCTGGCGTTACACCCAAGGAGCCCTCCAATGAGCAAGACAACGAAAACCCTGGCCGCGTCCTTCCGCGCGTGGTTAGACCACCGCGCCGAAGCCGAGCGACGGCTGGCCGCGTTCGACTTCGACCGGCCGTACGAAGAAAGCGTGGTCGAGGACAACGTGATCGGCGACCATTTCGCAGCGATGGGGCGCATCGAGGAAGCGATCCTCGCATCGCCGGAGACCGGGGTAGAGGCGGCGCGGATCAAGCTCGCCGTGGCGGTGCAGAACGCCTCGACCGGCGGCGAGATGGCGGACGGCTGGCAGATGGTCGCCGCTGCGCTGGCGTGCCTGCCGCCGGAGGCAACGGCAGCGGCAGCTTGATCAAGAATCGTCCAAAGGGTGCCCAAGTTGGGCACCCTGTTGCTGGCGGGCAACAGCCTGCGACACCGTTACTGGTTTTTCCCACCGTGGGGAAAACCCCCAATTCCGCCAGTTCCAGCGCGTAACGGCGAATCGATCAGGCGCCCCGCCGTTCCAGGTCGCGATGGACGCTGTCCAGGAAGCGTTCGGTCAGCTCGGACGCATCGCCCCTGTTCAAGCCGTAGTGGTCTGCCGCGTGGTCGATGATTGCAGCAGGATCCGCGCCAACGTGGCCCGAACGGAGATCGCCGGCCAGGCGGTCGCGGAAATCCCACCAGGACAGATCGACCGCGCGACCGTCATCGAGGTGATGGCGGTCGCTCGGCCCGATCATCTTCGGCATGGCCGAAGGGACCGATACGGAAGGCGCTGGCGGCTTGGCGGCCGGCCGGGTGCGAACGGACGGCCCGATCAGCGCCGCCCTGCGAGCGCTCACCGCACGCGGGAGGCGTGGGCGTTTTGGCGGGACCGGCACTGGCGCCGCATCGAGCTCGGCCAGCGTGTCGCCGATCACGGCCAGCGCTTTCTCCATCGCCTCGGTCGCGGTGTTGTCCGGATCGCCGGCACAGAGCTTGATCTTGCGCTCGAACGACAAGCCTGACGGATTCGCCTGGCGCTCGGCGAGGCGCCCTATGGCCAGGATTTTTCGCTCGTTGATGTCGCTGTCGAGGTCGGACGGCGAAGGCGGCTTGATCTTCGCGAGCCTCTCCACGAGACCCTCACGTTCCTCAACATCGGCGAGGGCGGCTGCAAGGATCTTGTTCATGCCGCTCTACCGTTCTGCTGTGCCCGGCCATGCTCCCACGCTAAGAACACGTCGCGTTTGACGAACACCCGCTGCCCAAATTTCTCCCACGTCGGCGCCCCAGGTTGCTTCATGCGCCAATATAACGTTTCAATCGGCACGCCAGCCAAGGCTGCTGCCTCTTTGCTGTCGATATGATCAGGGCCGGGCATGGGGAGGGGCTTCGGAGAGCGCGGCGCCGCTTCGCCGTGTTGTTTCCACCAAGCGACGAACGCGCGCTTCTCGACCATGAGCTTCCGCCCATCGCTTTTGGTCCGTGGGGCGCCGGGCTGATCTAGCAGCGCCGTTAGTGTCTGAACCGCTACGCCGATCAGTTCCGCCGCCTCGCTCCGGGAGATGTACGTCTCGTCCCTCAGCTCATCAGCCACAAGGGGAATCCCGGCCGCGACCTCGAAGGGATTCCGCGATGGCCGTTCGAACACGATCGGGCCCGTCGCCCGCCGCGCGATACGAATCATCAGCTCGCCGGCGTCGAGAACACGGTCCCGGCCGACGATGCGCGGTGGCTTTCCCCCCTCGGTCACCATCACGGTTTCCCGGTGCAGCAGCTTCATCAACCGAGGCGGATGACCTTTGGCATTGCGGCCTTTTTTGGCCTCTAGGTCTCTGTTGAAGCACGAGATGCAAAGCTCCCCGTGGATCAACCGTAGGGCCGGCTTTCGGCAGCGGCAGCAGTAGCGGCGGAGGTCTTCGATCAGTTCGCTGAAGCCGGGCGCCACCACCGTCTCGCCCGCATTGGCTGCACCGACGGAACAGCCCCGGCAGTGGTGCAGCGACTCCCACGTGCCGACGCGGTACTCTCCCCCGTTGGCCTTCCGCCACATCCTGGCGCACCCGGCGCGCAGCATCGTGGCGTTCTGCCGATCGCACCTGAATAGGTCGAGGGCCGGTGCGTCGCTCATGCTGCCACCAGCATGGCGCGCCGAACTGGGGGGCGGCTCGGCGCAGAGCGGAACACGGTCGCCAAGTGGGAAGCGCACCACGAACAGCCGGCAAAAGCAGGCTCGGCGCCGCACGCGCGCTGCGCGTACCGGGTGTCATCCACAACGAACATGCAGCAGGCGCTCAACGGCAAGTCCTGATATGCGACACCCTCGGGCGGAGCGTCGTCGTCGTCCCCCGTCACGCTGGCGCCACCTCGACCTGGCGCGCCTTGGGCAACGATTCGGCCCGCATCCCGAGCCAGACCAGCTCGGCCGCCGCCCGGTGATCGCCGCCTTCGGCAGCGGCGAGCAGTTGCTTGAGCAGGCGCCGGCGGGTCGCCTGACTCAGCGCGGATCGGCCATGAACGCCGCGCTGCGTCGGCATCGTCTTCGCCGCCATCACACTACCCGCCGTTGAATGGCGAGCTTCCGCAGCACGTTGTAGAGCTCCGCCGTAGGAGCCCATGCCGGCATCCCACGACCCCGGCGTTGGCGAATTTGGTCGAGCTCGCCGACAGTCTGCAGGAGCAACGCCCCCAGGCGATCAGCGTGCCGGGCAAGAGCCTGTTGGACGGCTTCGTCTTCGGCCGCGTCGAAAGCACGCCGAGCCTCCGCAAGCGCGGTCCTCGCCCGCTCTGCGGCCGCGCGTGGCTCGACCAGCGCGGCCTCAGCAGCGACCAGCAGAGAGGCCAGCCCTTCTCTATCGGCCGCGATCAGTGCCAGCCTGGCTGCATCATCCGGCTCTTCATCGCCACCGGCTCGCCTTGAAACGATCGCGGCCCGCTGCGCATCGAGCACGCCGAGGCGCCCAGCGATGCGGTCCCGATGGGCCTCGGCAGCGGCCAGTGGCGCGCGGCTTTCTTCGACCGCGGCGGAGGCTTCCGCAACGTGCCGACCAGCAGCTTCGACATCGACCATGTTCACGTGCGCCGGAAGGCCGGGCAGCACCGGCGCATCGGTGGGGAGCATGTCGATCGCTGGCGCCGGCATCGCTCGCGGTGGTGGCGGCACGCGGCCAGTCAGGGCGATCGAGCTATCAAGGTACGGCATGGGATTCTCCTTCAGTTTGGCTCGTAGCCGAGGGGGATCGGAGCGGGGACGAAGGTGCTCGGCAGGTACTCTTCGCCAAGCTGGTCGCCGGCGGCGTTCTCATGCACCACGCGGAGAGGTTGGAACTGCAGCGAGCCGAGGTTGACCTGCGGTTGCTGCGGGAGCGGCGTGCGGGTCCCCATGGCCGGTGCGGGCGCGGACTTATTCGTGGCGAGGTTGATACCGGCTTGCACATCGGCATCCGACAACTTCATGCCGGTTTCGTACTTCGCTGCCGCCTTCAAGTAAGCCGCGGCCACCGTCGATTGATGCATGTCGACGCGATCGTCCGGGCCGACACCGATGGCAGCCGCCACGCCAGCAATATACTTTGTCTTGTCGTCTCCGGGATCCGTGTCCCACCGGTTGACCAGGTCGCGGACGGTGGTGAACCCCCGCGACTGGTCGAGAAGGAGCTGGCGATAGTCGGCAGCAATTCCGTGAATCACGTCCGGGAACGCCGCCAGGGTATGCCCCGCATTGAGCGGCATCGGCCGCGCGCCGACCTGGTGCGCATACATCAGGTTGAGCGGGTTGTTCGCCTGTTCGCCGGCCGGAAGCGAGCCCACCCGCCGCACTGGCGCGGGCGTAGTGTCGCCGCCGCCGCCGCCACCATAGCCGCCCGCTGGGATGCCAAGGAATTTCCGGACCGACCCGATCCAGGGAAGGGCCGTCCCAATCTCGGTGCTTCCTGGGCCTGAGGGCTGCCCTGGATTGATTTTGCCCGGCGTCAGAAACTCGATCAGATCAGACAGCAGATTCGCGATCGTGGTAACCGGAGGAACCAAGTCGTGGCCGAGCCGTGTCAGCGCATTGTTCAAGTCGGCCATCGACTGAGCAAGCTTCGTCGCGGCATCTTGCTGCGTCCCGTGCGTCGCCAGTATTCTGACGATTACTTCCCTCAAATCCTCGCCCGAGGCATGTTGCAGCTCTGCCCGTTCTGCAGTCGAAAGATCGTCGCGTCCGAGCAGCTTGCGCCGTTCGCCCTGAAGATCAGCGCGCGCGCCCGCCATCTCAGCAATCTCGCCGATCGCCGTAGGGTTAAGTTTTTCGAGCGACATGCCGAACCGACTAAGCATTTCCTGAGTGCGGCTCATATCACCAGGCTTGAACTTATCGAGCGCTTGAGCCTGGCGCATATTAATCCCGAACTCGCCAGCAAGAGCCGATAGACGGCGGCAGTAATTCGTCGTGCCCGGCGTCTCCGCTCCAGGAAGCACGTCGTATTCTCTATTGACCTCTCCCCGCAGAAGGTCAAAATTCGTCATATGCGTGCCGGGCACACGCTCAAATGCGCCGCCCTGCAACTGATACTGAACCTGATATGGATCAGTAATGCCATGCGTAGCAAACGCTCGATAGGCCAACGCCATCGACGCCAAACCAGCGGAGCCGCCCTGCATGATGCTGTTGCTGATTTGCGAGATCAGCGCAATCGCATTCTGACCTTTCAGACCGGGGAGCCCAGTCGCGTTCAAACCAGCATACATCGCCGCGAAATCAGCGACATTCGTATGCGTGACCAGCAACCTTGACGCGCTCTCTGACCACGACAAGAGCGCTTTCATCACGTTCTCGACCTGGCCGGTCTGCCCGCTCTCCCTGACGGCTTCCCCGATGAGCAACGCAAACTGCCGCGGGTCCTGGCCGAGATATTCCGCTCGTCCCAGGACTGCCGTCATGGCCTCAGGCGAGATACCATATCCGCGTGCCATGCCGGTTGCGAGCTGGATCCCGGACAGCGCGCGGCCAGCATTAGTCTCATTCGTGAGTCGGCCCCATGAGATCGCGAGCCTTCCCATTTCCTGATTCGTGATCCAGAGGCCGCTAGTTGTCGCTGCAACTGCATCCCGAAGGCTGGAAAAGGTTTGCGTCGTATCGCGCAGCGTGCGCATCAGAACGTCGGTGTTCGATGCTTCTTCCCGCGCGCCACCATAAGCCTGCGCGGCGAGGCCGCCGATCGTGCGAACACCCAGCAGCCCAAGGCCAAACGCGGCCCCGCTCATTATCCCGCCGCCCATGTAACCTGCCGCCCGAGCGGCGGCCTGCCGCATCGTCTGGCCGGCAGTCATCGGCTGCTGTCCCTGCTGCTGTCCTTGGCCCCCCGGCGCAGGCGCCGGAGGAGTGGCAGGAGCAGGCGGCGGAGGCGCCCATCGAGTGCCGGCGAGGATGTAATTCGCCGCCTGGCCCAGTACCCGGTTGTGCTGCGCCGGGTCCGGATATCGCGCGGCCAAGCCGGCAGAGAGCGCGCCGCCGGGCCCGAAGAGATTGATCCCGGACCCGTCATAGACAGCCCGCACGGCCGCCGCCGTCTCGCCGCGCGCTACGCGGCGCATGTCGTTGAGGTTAGCTTCGACCTGGCGGATTTCGTGCGCGAGCTCGCGCAACTCTGGATGACTCAGGTCGATTTCCGCGAACGTCTTGGCGTCCTTGGCGACCGAGTCGATCGCCCGCTGCATCTCTTCGAGGGCTTGCCGAACGCCGCCGGCATCGGCCGAGATGGGGATCCTGACCGAGCCGGACATCTCAGTGAACCGCTGCGGAGGGAGGTGGCGGCGGTGCCAGGGTCGCGAGCATCCGCTTCAGCTTGCCGGCCACCTGCCGCACGTAGTCATTCGCCTCCGAAGCAATCCGGACCTCCCGCGCCTCGATCAGTTGCTCCGTCTCGACCTTGAATGCCGCCTGAGCGGTTTCGAGATCGCTCATCAACTCACGGAGCCTGCCACGGAGATTTTCAGTGCACTCGCCGCGAATCAGCGCTTGTTCCAACAGCGACGTTGCGCGCGTGATGCCGTCCCGAAGGTCGGCGCACTTCGCTTTCAACTCGGCCAAGGCCTCGGCGTCGGTCATCGCCGGACGCTCGCCAGGCGGTGACACGTTGCCTCAATCTTGGCGACGCCAGCGGCGGTGATCACGCCGGACTCGAACAGGGACATCGCCTTCGCCATGACGTCTTGGACCATGGCGCGGACATCGACCTTGACCGGTTGCCGCGGAACGGATCGTCCGAGATGCGCCGGGAGCTGCTGGAACAACGGACCCCGCCGCGCCGGCTTCTCTGCCTTCGCGAGCGCCTGGCGCGCGCCATCCAGCGTCAATCCCTTTCGAAGATCGGCGCTCTCGCGAAGCTGCTGGACTACGGCCAAATCGGCCAGCAGAGCATCAAACTCGTTGGAGGCCATTCGTCAGTCACTCCCGATGCAGGTTGCGCGACTCCGTCGCGGCTTCGAGAGTGTGGGCGTCACGACCCGGCGCATGCCGAGCGTGAGGCGACGTTTTGCGTCGATTTAGTTCGAGACACTTCCCAGCACCGCCAGCACCGCGTCGCGTCGGCCTGTCGGGTCGCCGGGTATCCACGCGGCCGACCGCAGGCAGCGCACGGCAGGGTCGGGTTGTGGTCGCACTTGGAATGGCCACCCCAGCGCATACAGCATGGGCACAACCGCTCGACCTGATCCTGCTCGACGACGGTAGCGGTCAGCATCACGCGGCCCGCCGCCGCTCGCGCACCGCGGCATCGAAGAACGCCAGGCTGCGGATTTGCTTCGGGTCATAGCTATCCCGGCCAGCGCACGACGCGAGGGTGTCAGCGATCGCGCTGGATTTGAGGCCGGCTTCGATCCATGCAGCCATGGCATCGAGCGATCCGCGCCAGGTCACCGAGAGCCGCGCCGCCGAGCACGCGCGCCGCGCAGCAGAGTCGATGATGACGCCCCGCCATATCCACTTGCCGATCGGCACGTCGTCGGGATCGGTCGCGGGGACCACACCTGGCAACGTGGCGCACCAAGCCTGAATGCCCCAAGGATCGTTCGGATCGTTGTCCAGAGCGAGGCGCGGGCCGGATTTGTGCTTGGCCTTTATCTGCGCCTTCAGCCAAGGGACCGCATCGCGCGGCGGCCTCTCGCCCGCGTCGCGGAGGATCGCGAGGAGCAGCACATCATCGCCGCCGGCCTCACCGCGTAGCCGGCCCATGAGGTTCCGGACCTTTCGCTCGTTCTCCGGCAAGGGGTAGGCTGTGAGGCGAGCGAGGATCCCCAAGCCTTCCGTGAAGAGCAGCTTGCCGGGATCGGCCCCTTCATCGCTCAAAAGCTCCGCCTGCTCCGACGCGCCAGCGTCAGACGAAGTCTGAATCTTATTGTAGTTGTAGTTAGTTGGTTCGTCCGTTCCAACGTCCGTGTCATCGGGCGTTGCAACGTCCGTTGGGGTGGTTTGCTTATTTCTCAATGCCTTACGCTTCTCGGCGCTGCACTGCCCGGCTGCACTTTTTTGTGCTATGAAACTCCGACTTTCGATGCAAGCTTCGGTCGCTCGCTGGTTCCGGATGTAGCCCCCTTCGACCATGATCTTGCCGAGCTCGATCAGCCGAGCCTTCACCTTGGCCCAAGAGCGCAGCGTCTTTGTCATCCACGCCAGCGCCCGATCGTCATCGAGCAGTCTATCGTTGCTGGTAAAGATCAGGTCGAGGATCCGCCTGTAGGCAAGCTCCTCGAGTGGAGACAGCGGCGCCATGCCGTCCAGCGCGTCCTTGGGGCGCCAGCGCACCCAGAACGGGTCAACCTTCGGAGTTTCGGTCATAGTGCACCTCTTCGAATCGAGTGCGTTCAGCGTTGAACACGAGATCAACCTGGACCGGAGCACGGCCGCGGCGGACCTTTGGGATGATGATTTCGGCGACGCCGCGCAGCTCGGCCATTTTCTGTTCCCAGGCAAAGACGCGCTGGCGCCATGTTTCGCCCGAGTCGTCGCTCTCACGCTTCGGTCGATTTTGAGCTTCGTAGTATTCCGGGCGGTAAGGGAACATGACGACGTCGGCTGCATCTTCGAGTTGGCCAGACTCCCTTAAGTCCCGCATTGTCGGACGCCGGTCGGTTCGGTCCTCGACGGCGCGCGATAGCTGGGACAGGGCGAGCACCGCACAACCAAGCTCGCCGGCGAGGCGTTTCAGCCCGTAGGCGTTCTCGCCGGTGGCCAGCCTCTTGTCGCGGTAGCCAGGCGGATCGGGCATGAGTTGAAGGTAATCCACAACCACGAGGCCGAGCTTGCGCTTCCGGCGTCGCATGATCCGGCGGCATTCGCGTTGAATGTCCGCTGCATTGACCTTCCGGCTGACAATTTCGA